>Ga0114939_10002622_pt1 | contig 13200 bp, 9 predicted proteins | sample AshMeaCrysSpring_FD_87196 | JGI IMG/M metagenome (GOLD analysis project Ga0114939, IMG submission 87196) | Groundwater microbial communities from Big Spring, Nevada to study Microbial Dark Matter (Phase II) - Ash Meadows Crystal Spring | ecosystem: Environmental > Aquatic > Deep subsurface >... | reverse complement strand
GCTTACACTTTAGGAAATCTCCGCTATATTAACACATATTAATTGCATGAACCTGGAATGATTAGCTACCATTCAATTATCTGATAAAACCCGAATAGAAAAATTAGGAAATAGCAAATTATGTATGGCATTGATGTTTACGACGGTGACGGTAGAGTAGATTGGGCTGCGGTGAAAAATTCTGGTAAGACCTTTGCCTTTGTCCGTGCAACTGAGGGTGTATCTATCAAGGATACAGCCTTTGCTCGTCACTGGTCAGTGATGAAAATGAATGGGATTATTCGCGGTGCTTATCACTTTTTTCATCCTAAGACTTCTGACCCTGTACAACAAGCAAAAGAATTTATTAAGACTGTGGGTAAGTTTGAACCGGGTGATTTACCGCCAGTCTTAGATGTGGAATCTGACGATAATGGTCGAGCAGATGCTACGACAATTATTAAAGGGATGAAACTATGGTTAGCAGAAGTAGAAAAAGCAATCTTAGAACAAACAGGAAAGAAAATTAAGCCTATTATTTACACTGCTCCTTACTTCTGGAAAGACACAGTTGGTAATCCTCCAGATTTTGTTGACTACCCACTATGGATTGCCCATTATGGTGTAGAAACCCCTCAAGTACCTGCTACTTGGGGAGGAAAAAATTGGCTAATTCATCAATATGCAGGGGATGTTAGTAATATACCTGGTGTGAGCGGTGATGGTGATTTAAATAGATTTAATACCATCCAACAAACTTTGTCAGGTTCACTAATAAAAGACATCCAACAGCGGCTGAAAAATTTAAACAAACCGGAATACGATCCTGGGAATGTCGATGGGGGTTTTGGGTTAAAAACTAAGAATGCAATTATTGCTTTTCAGAAGGCACATAATCTGCAAGCAGATGGAATTGTGGGAGTGAAAACTTGGGTGCATTTGCTTTGGAGTTAGGGGAATAATTTTGGTGACACTCAGGAGGTAAGTGGTTTATCTCTTGGGTGTTTTTTTTGTTAATATGACGAAGTAATAGCAGATATATTTGATTTTGAAAAATTATTTTTATAATGAACCACAGAGACTCAGAGAATATATAGAAAAAGAAATAAGAGGATTTTATGCATGATTTAGGAGTGCTATAGCAGGTCTTCAAATATCTAGTAATCTAAACAATTCTTCTTTTTTTTCTTCTTGTTCTATTACTTCTTCTAAAATCAGCCAGTAGTTAACTAAATTTTGATTAGCGTTGAGAGCTTCTCTAGCTGTTGGAGTAACCGAAACGCCTGGTACAATAAGAATTGTTATTGCTTCTTGGTTAGACTCTTTGGCTCGAATTAAACTTTTAAGGGTTGCTCCAAACCGTTCCAAAACACCGGCTGTATCTATGCCGCCCTTAATTTCAATAGCAACTAAAATCTTGTCTTTTCTGTAAACTGCAACATCAGGATCGCTAGCAAATACGATTCTACGCCCATCTTTCAATTGAATTATTGCTTCATCAGCATCAGAAGCTTCATCCGCAATCCAATTTGCTTCCCGAAGTCTCATTTGCAGCATAGCTTTTATTAATATTTCTACTCTACTTCCTTTAGCATTTTGCCAAGAACCCTGTGCTTGAGAACCAGCTGCCATTCCTCGCCATAAATCGAACTCACGAAGGTTTATTTGCTCGTCAGTTTCCACTAAATGGCTAATAATTTTGTTTAAGTGTTGTGCTATTTCTCTAGCTACTTGCTCATTTGGAAAAGCTTTCCCTTGTTCATAACGATTACCTGATAATCCAATCTGTTGCATAGATTTTTGAGAAACCATCGCCAGCATTCTGTAGTAGCTAACAGCACGTGTTAAACTCATCAAAACTTGGGGATGGGAAAAAATTATTACAGGTTTAATGCCTCGGTGAATAATTTTATTCCACGCTGTTTCAGAAATTCCCAATTCCTCCAAGTTCCAAGGAAGTGTTTCTCCTTTTATTTGTTCGATTTGCTCTGCTGTTTCTAGCATTCCCCACTCATGCAGTTTTTGGTGAAAAAACTCACTTTTTGCTAGCTGATCTAGTAACCAAGCTTCTCGTCTTTCAAATGATGTCATAGCTATTACCTTTCTTTTTCCCAGACGATAATGCTTTCCCGAACTGGAACTCGTCCGTATTTACCCATTTGTTGTGAACTATTACCTTTGTAGCGGGCTGTAATTATTTGTTCTACTTTAAAACCAACTTCTTCTGCCATTTCGGAAAGTATTAAGTCTACTGGTATCATCTCACCTTCAAAGCGAACATTATCTACTACCATTGCCACTTTTGCACCAGGATTTAGTACTTGGGAACACTGGTTAATAACTTGTTGCATATCTACAAAGTATGCTGTTAGCATATCAGGAATTCGAGGATTATTTAAAGATTTATCTTTCAGGATATTTACAACTTCCTCCACTACCGGATGTGGTGGTTTATCAGTAGCATTTACTTTGGATTCAATATGGGAACGTAGAATTCCAAATCGCAAAGCTTTTAATTCGGCAAAATTTTTGACAAAGTTAAAGCATAATTCTAGAGAATAGGTACGAGTATAGTCATAGCGATTAGCATAAGGTGGAGAGGTGATTAGTGCAGTCGGTGGCTTCTGGAAATGTACACTACTCAAATCACGAGCATCTGCTGATTGTACGCTTGGTAATTGTATTTGTTTATTTTGACCCCAGAAATAACGCCAAGCTAAAATATCTTGTTCTGCTTCGTAAATCTTTTTTTGCAGTATTTCGATTGGTTCAGCAATCCGCTTATCTCGTTTTAAACGCAGGAATTGACCATCTTTTGCTGTATAACTGCAAGGTTCTAATATGGACAAAAATAGCAACAAAAAAATGTCACGCAAAGGAGAAGATAATCTATCTATAACTCCTTTCCATCGCCGTAACTCTAGAAGCGTTTCCTCTGGAAAGGCAACTTTCATAATTGACACATCCATAGCAACTTCAGCTGCTTCAGATTGAGCAACTGTGGATTTAATTTCTGCAAATGTTTTTTGGATTGTTTGCGGTTCTATCGATAGAAATAGAGGTAGAGTTTGAGCAATAAATCTAGCAATTGGAAGTTTATCTATACCAATGGAAGGAATTTGATGTTGCATGGCAGTGAATAAAGTTGTCCCCATGCCGCAAAAGGGGTCAAATAAATAGTCGTCTTCTGTTAATTGAAACCGATGAATAAATTCTTTAACTAAGCCAAAAGAATAAGCTTCTTTGTAGCGATAAAGCCGCAGGATTGGCAAAGACTTATTACCAGTATAAGCAACGAATTTTCCAAGTTTAAGTTCTTCACTTATTAGAGGTAAATACTTTTCTTCAATTCGTCTCCGCTGCTCATAATTTTCAGATGATAAAGGTGATTCTGACGCATCTAATTCTGGGAACAAGCTTAATTGTTTCACTTTTTTGCTGATGAGAATCTTTGACTCTCTTACTTTAGCAGTCTGTCATCACTAACTAATTGTCCCCCACTTCATCACCAAATCACCTCTAATGTAATATAAATGTACTAATAAATCCTAACTAGGAACAGCCCCACCATCTCCACAGAAGTCACACAACAGACAATCCAAAACTGTAGGGACAGGGAAACCCGTCCCTACAATTCAAACCGAACGGGGAAATCCCACCCCAAGAGCGCTGATTAAACCAACTGCGGCATCATTAACCCCAGGGACAGCAAGCCGACAATAATCATTAAACCAGCAGGCATGAATTTACGGGTTTTAGCCAGTCTAATTGCAAACACAATGACTAAAGCTGCGGTCACAATGGCTGCTAAAATTAACCCCCAAGCCTGTCCTTGGAGTTGCATCACACCGCCGACAAGTAGTAATAAGCCGCTAATGCTGCCAGAAAGCAGGGAGGCTTTGCTTTGAGCTTGAGCGTAGCCCATAATACCCCCGACGATTGCTAATATGCCGTAGGCAAGGGTGGCAATAGTACCTAAACTCATATTTTAAAACCTTTCTATCACTAGATGTTGTAGCCAGTATCGGCAGACAATCTACCATAGCTTTGGTACACACCCTAATTTATTAATGGATAATCAAACAATACTCAAAATTCTCTCTCTCCAGCGTCAAGCAGCGTCGCTGTTGCTTTACCAGTCAGTTTTGAGTGGTGAGGTAGGAAGCGCCTTTTGTGAGTTATTGCACGCTATACGCTACAGTGAAGCTGATGGACGCAGTTGTCTGCAAGCATACGGTAGTTACTTCAAAGCTTTAGCAGGGCTGCAGCAAAATTGGGAAGACTACCTGATTACCCGCATTCTCCGTGATGAGAATCCCTTTACCAGATTGGCACAAAAAGTAGAATTTGAGCAATTGTCCCCAGCGCTGATTACCGCGACTCAGCATGATTTACAAGCCTTGCAGAGCCTTTATGAATGCAGCAGTGCGATGTTAAGCGAGTGGGTGCAGGTGGTGGCTCATTTACCAGTTTCGCCCGTGGTGTGGTATGAAGAAACAGAGGAAAATAAGGCTCTTGAGGATGCACAAACACAATTAATTGCATCTATGCAACAAATGGAAAATTGGGCTGATGCTGTTGAAGATTTAGCAGCTTATTATCGTCAATTTGGCACTGGTTTATTTGCCGAATATCGCGCTGTACGCTGGCTTAATGGAAAGTTTATTGGTATAGCAAATCCCGATACCATTAAGTTGTCAGAATTGGTGGGTTATGAAGCGCCGCGAGATGCTTTGCTAAAAAATACGGAATTTTTACTATCTGGATATCCCGCATTACACGTATTACTTTATGGTAGTCGTGGTTCGGGAAAATCTTCTTTAGTCAAGGCTCTATTGAATGAATATAGCCATCGCCATCTCCGCTTGTTGGAAGTAGGGAAATCTGATTTAAAAGATTTACCAGAAATTGTGGAAAAATTGCGGGGAGTGCCACAAAAATTCATTATTTTTGTTGATGACCTCTCCTTTGAAGAAGATGATGATGCTTTTAAAGCACTGAAAGTAGTTTTGGAGGGGAATTTAACAGCGCGTCCGCAAAATGTCGTAGTCTATGCTACTTCTAATCGTCGCCATTTAATTCGGGAGTTTTTTGGCGATCGACCCCGACCAAAGGATAATGATGAAGTTCATGCTTGGGATACTATGCAGGAGAAGCTTTCCTTTAGCGATCGCTTTGGTCTTACCCTCACCTTTGAACCAGCAGACCAGAAAACTTATTTAACAATTGTCCGGCATTTGGCACAGGAGGAGGGTATTAATATTAGTCTGGAAGATTTGGAGTATCGTGCGCTACAATGGGCTACTCGACACAATGGACGTTCTGGGAGGACAGCACGCCAATTTGTAAATTTTCTCAAAGCGGACATGGCTCTTTTTGCTTCCACAGTACCCGCAACAACTACCACTGACAAATAACCAAATTCTATGATTTATGCTGATTTCTTCTCTTATTCCCCCGGTTATTTATTTTTTACTATCCTAGGGTCAATCTAAAATTTAAAGTCTTAAATGCCCCAGAGATTGACAGTTTCTTCTGACAAGTTGTATCTGTGAAAAACTAGTAATATGCAATCAGTAGTCGGAAAAAATCGGATTCTTTTAGGTACAGTAGCTCTCGGAGTTAGTTTTGGTTTAGGTCTAGCTCTCTACAGAGAAATTAATAAAGCCCTACTCACCAGTTTCATCACTGTACCTGCTACCTATGCAGCCGCGATGGTTGTAGATAGAGGACGCAGAAATCATGAAATGTTAATTCTTGATTCTCTGCAAAAGGAAATTAAGAAGCTTGAAGAATGGCAGGGACATATGGCGCTGGAAATTCAACAAGCAGAAGGACATCGTAATTCCATATATGCAGAGTACAATAAACTGCACAATCAAGTTTCGGAAAAAATACACCAACGGGAAATTTTCAATCGAGAAGTCAGTATTTTAGCAGGAAAAAGACAGCAACTGCAAACAGAAGTTTATAATTTACAAACGGCAATGGCAAAGCTAGAACAAGATAAAGAAGAAGCGAACCAAGCTTTATCTGCCATTGCAACAGAAAAGCGAAAAATTGAAGTTAATCTTAATGTATTGCGTTCGGAACAAGCACAATTGCAAAGTCAGATTAACGAATTTAATAATCATAAAGAAAGATTCCATCAAGACTTGATAGCTTTAGAAAAGCATCGCGACCAACTAGCAGAAAATTCAAATAATATCCACAACCATATTCAGGCGTTGGAGAAACAAGAAACCGAACTGAGTAGATTGATATTATCAAAAACCAATGAACGCCAAAGGATAGAAGCTAAGCTAAAAAATTTGCGACCAGAATTAGATAAATTGCAAAATCAATTAGCAGAACAAAAACACGATAAGCAATCAGCAGAACAGGAATTAACTAGTCTTCAGCGCACTAAGCAAAAGTTGGAGTTAGACATCCAGAATTTACAGACAGAAATTCAAGAACTGGAGCAAACCAAAGCCGATGCTAATCAATCCTTAGCTGCTACGGAAGCCGAAACGGAAGCATTGCAAGTGAGATGCAACTCTTTGCAATCAGAAATTGAGCATTTACAAGAACAGATTTTATCACTTTACGAAGAACGCGACCAAATCCAAAACCAACTTTGGGATTTGCAGCAACAACCATTAACAAACTTGGAAGACAGTTTGACAAATACTAACCAACAAGATGAGCGAAGTTTGTTTCCATTTTCTGACTTACTAGATATTTTAGATGCACCAGACGAGCAACCTCAACCAGCGTCAACTTTACCAGCAGTATGGAGAGAATTCAAGCAGCAACTGTCGGTTCAAGAAATTCAGGTTATCAAAGCTATTTTAGAGCTAGAAAACCCCTATCCATCCATCAAAAAAATTGCTGAAGAAAATATCACTATGCCTGCAATCTTGTTAGATAATATAAATGAACGCGCTAACCAAATCCTTGGTGAGTTAATAATTGATACTAATGCGGAAATTCCTCGAATTTTAACTGAGTATGTGCCGCAGATAAGAAAGTTAATTTCAATTGTAGAAGTACATGGTGAAGCTCAAACTTACTAAAAAAGTATCAACTGCGTTGATAAATTCTTTGGGTGCAGGTGTCGTACCAAGAGTAGGGCTGGAACAAATAGCAGTAGGGAGGGAAAAAGAACTACAAACCCTACTGCAAAACCTCGAAGATATCGCTGAAGGAGGGGCGGCGTTTCGGTTTATAATTGGCAACTATGGTTCTGGGAAAAGCTTCCTCCTGCAACTAATTCGGAACTATGCAATGGAGCAGGGTTTTGTAGTTGCTGATGCTGATTTATCTTCCCAACGTCGGCTTAGTGGAACTAATAATGAAGGCTTAGCAACCTATCGGGAATTAATGAGTCATATCGCTACTAAAACTCGTCCTGATGGTGGTGCTTTAGTCTCAATTTTAGAAGGATGGATTAATAAAATTCAGCAGGAAGTGGCTAAATCTACGGGAATGCGTCCCAATGACGATGGTTTTGATGACCAAGTAGAAGCCAGAATAGGGGAAGTTGTTAACGATATTGAAGGTTTAGTTCACGGGTTTGAATTTGCTAATGTCATCGGTGCTTATTGGCGCGGTTATCGCTTAGATGATGATAATCTGAAAGCAGCAGCATTGCAGTGGCTAAGGGGAGAATTTGCCACAAAAACTGAGGCAAGAACAGCATTAGGAGTACGAGTTATCATTGATGATGATAGTTGGTATGATTATCTCAAAATTTTGTCCAAATTTGTTTATGACATTGGCTACAAAGGACTATTAATCCTAGTGGATGAAGCAGTACATTTATATCAAATATCCAATTCCGTTACCAGGGAAAATAACTTTAACAAACTGCTAGCGATGTTCAACGATACAATGCAGGGAAAAGCTGAGTACCTAGGAATTATCGTTGGCGGGACACCAAAGTTTTTAGAAGATGAAAAGCGGGGGCTTTATAACAATGCAGCTTGGCGCCGTCGCACCAAAGAAAGCCGGTTTATTAAGACAGCAGAAGTGCAAGATACATTTGGTCCGGTGATTCGTTTAAACCCGTTAAGTCAGACAGAAATTTTTCAACTTTTGCAAAGATTGGCTGCTGTCCATGCAATTCATTATGGTTATGAGCAGAGTTTGAAAGATAATGAATTTCAAGCATTTGTGCAAGCAATTGTGAATCGTTTAGGTGCAGAAGCGTTGCTGACTCCGGGAGAAATTGTCCGTGATTTTTTGACGGTGTTAAGTATTCTGCACCAGCATCCAGATAAATCTTTTTCTGAACTCATTCATGGTTCTAATTTTCATCCGACTGCTGCATTTAAAGATGCAGATATGGATGAGGATGATTTTGCAATTTTGGATGTGTAATAAACCGCCAAGATGCCAAGAGAGTCAAGGATTTTTTTGGCGTTATTTGCGACAGCAGCGCGAAATTGAATTTATGAGCAATGTGTTTAACAAATTAGCGCCTTTTATTCAAGAATATATCTATCACCATGAGTGGACTGAGTTACGTCCAATTCAAGTTGCGGCTTGTCAGGTAATTTTTGAAACGGATGCTAATTTGTTGTTAGCAGCGGGTACGGCTGCTGGGAAGACGGAGGCGGCGTTTTTGCCTGTTTTGACTTTATTATCTCAACAGCCTGCAACGAGTATTGGGGTGTTATATATTGGTCCGATTAAGGCGTTAATTAATGACCAATTTGAGCGGTTAAATGGTTTATTAAAAGAGGCGGATATTCCAGTTTACCATTGGCATGGTGATGTTTCTCAAAGCCGGAAAAAGCAGGTTTTACAGGAGCCTAGGGGGATTTTACAAATTACTCCGGAGTCCCTGGAGAGTTTGTTAATTAATAAGAATAATCAGCTGCATCGGTTATTTGGTGATTTGCGGTTTGTGATTATTGATGAAGTTCATGCGTTTATGGGTTCGGATAGGGGTTGTCAGGTTCTTTGTCAGTTATCAAGGTTGGGAAAGGTGGTGAAAAAAGAGCCTCGACGGATTGGTTTATCGGCGACTCTGGGGGATTTTTCACTAGCTGAGGAGTGGTTGGGTTCTGGTAGTGAAAAAGGGGTGATTACTCCACAGGTTGAGGGGGGAAAGAGGCGGATTTTTTTGGGGGTGGAGTGTTTTGAGGAAATGAACCACAAAGAAGCGAAGAGCGCGAAGAGGGGAGCAGGGGGAGAAGGGGGACAAGGAAGTATTATTTCTCGTTTGTCGGCTCCTTCTTCCTTCTCCCAATTCCCAGTACCCAATCCCCAATCCCTAATCCCTGAATTTAGCGACTATGAAAAATATATATTTAATATTAGTAAGTCGCGGAAGTGTTTGATTTTTGCTAATAAGCGATCGCAGACAGAATTAGTTATAGCTTCGTTAAGAGCAATCGCTCAGAAAGAGAGGTTTCCTGATGTTTATCATGTGCATCATGGGAGTATTTCAGCGAAGTTGCGAGAGGTGGCAGAAAAGGCGATGCGGGAGCCTAATTTTCCGGCGGTGACTGCGGCGACTTTGACTTTGGAGTTGGGAATTGATATTGGTTATTTGGAGAGAGTCATTCAGTTGGATGCACCGCTTTCTGTTGCTAGTTTTCTACAAAGATTGGGACGTGCAGGAAGACGGGGAGAAGCTGCTGATATGCGCTTTGTCTGTGCGGAAAATGAACTGTTGGGTGATGAGTTATTACCAGATAGAATTCCTTGGCAATTGTTGCAGTCTATTGCTATTATTCAATTGTATTTAGAAGAGAAATGGATTGAACCGATAAAGCCGATGCAATATCCTTTGAGTTTGCTTTATCATCAGACGATGAGTATTTTGGCGGCGATGGGGGAATTGACACCAGGTGCTTTGGCGAAGCAGGTTTTAAGTTTACCTGTGTTTGGTAATATTTCTAGGGAAGATTTTAAACGATTGCTGCGCTATTTAATTGATATAAATCATATTCATAAAACGGAAACTGGGAAGTTAATTCTGGGTTTGGCTGGAGAAAGGGTTGTTGGTAAATTTCAGTTTTATGCTGTGTTTCCTGATAGTGAAGAGTATGTCGTGAAGGAAGCTTCTCAGGAAATCGGAAGTATTAACACACCCCCATCTGTGGGAAATCAATTTGGTTTAGCGGGGAGAAGTTGGGAAGTTTTAGAAGTTGACTTGAAAAAAAGAATCGTTTTTGTTAAACAAGTTGACGTAAAAGCAAGTATTTCTTGGCATGGTGGTAGCGGTAATATTCATAGTCGAGTTCTGCAAAGAATGCGTCAGGTTTTATTAGAAGATATTGAATATAGCTACTTGCAAAAAAATGCTCTCCAGCGGTTGCGAGATTGTCGTCAACTAGCGCGAGTTTATGGGTTAGATAAAAATAATATTGTCGAATTAGAAGCCGGTAGCTGCTGCATTTTCCCCTGGATGGGTACGGTTGCTCATCGCACTTTAATAAGATTGCTTAATTTCTTTTGTCGGGAGACTTGGGAAATCAAAAGTATTGCTGGTGTGAGTCCTTATTTTTTGACTGTTAAGTTAGGTAAAGATAATTATCAGGATTTTCTAGCGGAAATCAAGGAATGGTGTGCATCAAACATTACTGAACAAGACTTAGTAGCAACCTCCGAAGCACCCCAAATTCAAAAATATGATGAGTTTGTACCCCCTGAACTTTTGCGACAAGCGTTTATTAAAGATTATCTAGATTTAGGAGAACTCAGACAGCAAGTAGCATCTTGGTAAGAAGATGAGGTTTCGCTAAGACGCAAAGAGCGCTAAGGAAAACTTTGCGTTCTTTGCGTCTTGGCGCGAACTCTTTTTCAGTCTGTTTATATATAATCAAAATTAGTAATTTTGTAAATTAAAAATAAATTAATCTAATATATTCCGGAAATCCAAACTCTACCATTCTGCGTATACCTGACTGTAAATCCCATCCCATACCACATTGCTTGTGAGGGTTGACATATGCCATCATCTTTGGCAGAGCGTCTGAGTCAGGAACGATATCGCAGATTTGTTGGACGCGCTTCGGAACTGCAACTATTTCAAGCTGCGATCGCTGCTACAGAGTTACCTTTTTATATTCTCCATGTTTTTGGTCCTGGTGGAGTTGGGAAGACTACCCTAATCCGGCAGTTTGCTCAGATTTGCGAGCAACTAGAAGTACAAGTTATATATGTAGAATCACGGAATATAGAACCCAATGCTGAATCTTTTATTAGTACGATGCGTTCTTTGATGGGATTGGGTGATGGTGATTCTCCTCTCCAGAAGCTGGGGGAATGCAACCAACGGAATGTTATTTTAATTGATACCTATGAAACCATTGCCGATTTAGATGAATGGTTGCGGGAGGAGTTTCTCCCTGATTTACCTGAGAATACCCTAGTGGTGCTGTCGGGACGCAATCCTCCTGCCTCTGGTTGGCGCAGCGATGCAGGTTGGCAAGCTTTGATACATACTTTACCCCTCCGCAACCTTTCACCCCAGGAAAGTCAAACTTACCTGTCAAGGCGTAATGTACCCAACAACCAACACCGTTACATTCTCGATTTTACCCACGGACATCCTCTAGCGCTATCCTTAGTGGCTGATACTATTGCTCAAGGACAGGAACTCTGCTTTCAAGCGGAGTCTGCACCGGATGTGGTCAAAACTCTGCTGGAAAGGTTTGTGCAGGAAGTGCCGACACCAGCGCACCGCATGGCTTTAGAGGCTTGTGCAGTGGTGCGTCTGACCACGGAAGCCTTGCTGATGCAAATGTTGGATTTACCCCATGTCCACGATTTATTTGAATGGTTGCGGGGTCTGTCGTTTATTGAATCTGGGCAATTAGGATTATTTCCCCACGATTTGGCGCGGGAGGTGTTAATTGCTGATTTGAAGTGGCGCAATCCTGATTTTTATGCCGAATTACACCATCGAGCGCGGCATTACTACAGCAGTCGCCTAGAACAAACTCAAGGTAAGGAAAAGCATCGCGTCCTGTTTGATTATATTTTCCTGCATCGGGATAACCCGGCTATCCGTCCGGTGTTCACTTGGCAAGAACATAACAATTTGTTAACTGACTCGCTGCAGGAGGCTGATAAACCAGCACTGCTGGCGATGGTAGCGCAACATGAGGGGCAAGAGTCGGCAAAAATCGCTGCTCACTGGATGGCACGTCAACCGCAGAATGTGGTGGTATTCCGCGACTCCCACTCCACACCCGCCGGGTTAGCGATGATGGTGACGCTCTCAGGGACATCTGTGGAAGATTTACAAGCAGATCCGGGAGCGATCGCAGCTTGGCGGTTCCTACAAAATTATGCCCCATTACGTGCCAACGAAGGCGCAACTATCTTTCGCTTCTGGATGGCACGGGATACCTATCAAGCCGTTTCCCCCACCCAAAGCCTGATTTTCATTAACTTTGTCCAGTACTATCAAAACACTCCCGGACTGGCGTTTACTTTCCTTCCCTGTGCGGAACCAGAAGCTTGGGAAGCGATGTTTACCTATGCAGATTTGACAAGACTCCCAATGGCTGACTTTGAAGTCGGGGGACGGCGCTATGGAGTTTACGGTCATGATTGGCGGGTGGTTTCACCGCCAGAATGGCAGAAACTTTTAGCACAAAGAGAAATAGCAGATTCCGTAGAAACCACAGCAACGCTACCAGCTAGTCAACCCCTGTTGGTTCTCAGTAAACCAGAGTTTATCGAAGCCATCCAGGATGGGTTGCGAAATTATACACGCAGCCACACCTTGCACAATAATCCCCTGTTGCGATCGCGCTTAGTGGTGGAACAAGTATCCTCTAAAGCCAGCAATGGGGAGAAGATTAGCATTTTACAGTCACTGATAAAACAAGCGGCGGAATCTTTGCAATCATCACCACGGGATGAGAAGCTATACCGTGCCGTCAACCGCACCTATCTCCATCCTGCACCTACGCAAGAACAAGCAGCGGAGTTGTTAGATTTACCCTTTAGTACCTATCGTCGCCACTTAAAGGCTGGAATAACCAGAATCGGGGAAATATTGTGGCAGAGGGAGATTGGGTAATGGGGAATGGCTACATAACTTGCACCTCGTAAATGAAATTAACCACAGATGAATTATCTGTGTTTAGACGATAGCAACGCTAACTTCACCATTGCAGTAGACCCCGTACCACCCACGGTGACAGTCTTCTTCCCCAACGGTGGTGAAGTCTTGCGGGTGGGACAACCAGTAACTGTTTTCTGGCAAAGCTT
>Ga0114939_10002620_pt1 | contig 13203 bp, 16 predicted proteins | sample AshMeaCrysSpring_FD_87196 | JGI IMG/M metagenome (GOLD analysis project Ga0114939, IMG submission 87196) | Groundwater microbial communities from Big Spring, Nevada to study Microbial Dark Matter (Phase II) - Ash Meadows Crystal Spring | ecosystem: Environmental > Aquatic > Deep subsurface >... | reverse complement strand
GTCGAGAACCTCGGAGGTGACGACATCGGCGGCGCGGCGGGGTCGTTGCATCGGGAGTGCGTTCTTCGCGTGAACGGGACGACGGTCGGGCCATTCTAGCTCCGGCGAGGAGCCGGCGGCACGACCGCCCGGCGAGACGCGCTGGCGCGCCGGTCGGCGACGCCCGAAAGCACGAAGGGCCAGCGCACAGGCTGGCCCTTCGACGAAACGCAGCAACGGTTGATAGGCGCGTCAGCCGCCGAACGGAGGCCACGGCCAAGTGCGCGGCCACCACCACGGCGGCTGCGGCGGCAGCGTGACGCGGGGAGGTTGCGGCACCGGGCTCACACGTCCGCTCGCGTTGGCATCGAAGCTCACTGCGGGAAGGCTCAAGACCACGACCACGGGCGCCACCCAGCCCGCCTTGAGGAGCGTCCGCCGCTTGGGCGACGGGCAATGTTCGTCGCGTGATTCGGCAGGGCGATTCGGCTCGCTCATCGTGCTCTCCTTTGTAGGCCTTGACCCGGTCACTAGCCCACGATTGCGAATCTGCGCCCGCTACGGTCCGATGTCAAACACTTTTTGGCTCTTGTCTGCGTTTCCGTGACTAACGATGCTTTTTCGCATGCTTCGCGACGATGCCGATTTCCATTTGCTTTTTAAATTGAAGGCGAATCAATGTTATAGATGAATCTTGTCCGCACGATCGCGCCCAATTGTAAAGTGGTTCGACAATCAATATCCCGGCCTGGATAGCTGCGGAGCGCAATGTAAACCTGACCGTCGATCGGCTCGAGCGCGCCAATGCGGATTCGCGGTGCCGGGGAGCGCCCCGGGCCCGACTTGCCCGCCTGCAGAGAACGCAGGGTCGTTCACGCGGCGGCGCCCGGCTGCGGACGCGGCGCAGCTTGCCGCCGGAGACCTGCCGAAGGGACCGTCGCGCCACCGCCGCAACGGCAGTCGCAGGGAGTGAGCGGGATGGGAGGGGCCGAAGGCGGGAGCCGGGCCCGATTCGAGGGTCGCCGGGGCCGGGTCTTCGAACCGAGGCGCCCGGTCGCCCGGAGCAGGAATTGGTAGGCGCGATTGGACTCGAACCAACGACCCCCACCATGTCAAGGTGGTGCTCTAACCAGCTGAGCTACGCGCCTGCAAGCGCCGGATTATAGCGGATCTCCGGATCGCATCCCAAGCCGGGCCCCATCGGTGCCGCCTCACCGCCCCGAGAGCGTCGGCGTGCACGCGAAGATCACGTCGACCCCGTTCCCTTCGGCTTCCCAGCCCTGCGCCACCATCAGGTCGCAGATGGCGCGCCGATGCTCGCGGTGGCGAGCGATTCCGGCAGCGAAGGTGACCGTCAGTGCCGCAGGACGACCCAGAGGGCGGCGAGCAGCACCGGCTGGTGCACCATGTAGACGGCGAGGCTGTGGCGCCCGAGCCAGCGCAGCGCCGAGGGGGCTTTCGCGAGCGGCGCGATTGGCGCGAAGTCGCGCCGAACGAGCCCGTGCCCGACCGCGACCCCCAGCAGGACCACGCCGAGCCACGGAAACAGCGGCACGAAGTCCTCGGTCGGTGGCTTCACCGTCGTGAAGCCGAGCCAGGAGGTCGCGCGCGAATCGAAGAACGGATGTGCCAGCGCGAGTCCGGCGACGATCGCGGCGATGCCGAGCCCGGCCGCAAGCGAGGGGCGACCGGCGAGGGGCCGCGCGAGCACCGACGCGAGGGCGATGCAGTGCAGGATGCCAAAGTAGATGAAGCGATCGGGGAAGACGACGTAGCTTCCGATCGTCGCCGCGAGCGCGCAAAGCGCGATGACTGCCACCCGGCGCAGGAACCGCGGCGTGCCGACGCCCGACTCGCGCGCGAGGACGAGGCTCGCGCCGACCAGCGTCAGGAACGTCGTGAGCACCATCGCGCGGTAGCCGAGCCAGAACGGGTCGTTCTCGAAGTCCGCGCGCACGACGCCGAAGAAGCGCAGGTCGAAGACGAAGTGATAGACGACCATCGCGACGATCGCGATGCCGCGCAGCGCGTCGACGGCCTCGACGCGCACCGCACCGGGACGCGGCAGCGAACCCGCGGGTGCGCTGTCGGGCACGGCGAACGATTCCTTCGGCGCCGTACGGGCCACCGGTTTCGACCGGCCGCCGCGGCCCGCCTTGCTCACCGCGGCAGGCTCCCCGCGAGGCTGATGCTCACGCTGCCGTCTGCCGCGGGCGGGCCGAGCCGCGAGAGCACCTGTCGGACGGCCGCGTTCGCGGCGGGCTCGGGCGCGAGGCGCGCGGCGATCCGGGCGCCGGCGGGACCCAGCGACGTTTCGCCGTCGATGCGGATCGCCCCGTCGCGCCCGACGATCGGGCCTGCCAGGGCCCCGGCGCGGGCGGCGAGCGAAGCGGTGATCGTGCCGAGCTCGATCGCCGCGTGTGCGGCCTCGGCCAGGCGGGCGTCGCGCCACTCGAGCCGCACCGATCCGCGCTCGATCGCGTGGCCGATCACGAGGTCGTCCACGCGCACCGTCACGTTGCCCCCCGCGCGGACCAGCGGCGCGGTTTGCCGCGCGGAGACGAGCGCCGCAGCGGCCGCGGCCGGCAGGGAAAACTCGAGCGCCTCGACGCTCGTGCGTCCCGCGGCGAGCACGACGCGCCCGCGGGGCGCACCGGTCGCATCCGCCGGTGGCGCGAGCGCGATGCGCGCCTCGCCACGCAGCAGTGGCCACGGCTCGACGCGCCATGCGACCGGCATGCGCAGCGCGCCGTCGCCCAGCACGGCGATTGCCTGGCCGGACCACAGCGTGCCCTCGTTCGCGACCAGCCGCACCCGGCCCGACGCGAGCGGCTCGACGCGGGAGCTCACGAGCGACGCCGGCGCGAACGCGACGAGCGCGCCGGCCAGCGCGACGATCACGGCGCCGGCAACGGCGAGCGCTCTCATCGTGCCGCCGGCGGCCGCGCGAATGTCGCCTCGGCCCGAACCTGCCCCGGCGTCACGCGGGCCGCAAGGAGGACGTCGGCCGGGAACAGGAGCTCCTCGCGTCCTGCCAGGTCGACGAAGGCCGCGAACGCTTCGATGCCGACATCGGCGAAGGTCACGCGCACGCGCCCGTCGCTTGCGTCGATCGCGGTCAATGCGTCCTTGAGGCCGGAGGCGGCTACGACGCGCATCGCGGCCGCGCGCAGGTCGGCGGTCGGTGCGGCGCGCGCCGCGCGCGCAAGGCCGACGACTTCGTCCGCAAGGCGCCGGGCCGTCGCGACGTCGCTGCGGGCCTGAGTTGCGGCACGCTCGAGTTGCGAAAGGCCGTCGGCGAGCGGTCGGTAAAGCAGCCCGTACACCGCCGCGCCACCGACGACCAGCACGGCCAGGGCAACCAGCGCGCGCTCGCGCGGCGGTCGCTCGCGCCACGAGGCGAGCCAGGCGTCCCGTGCGTTCACTGGACGACCCTTCGCGCTGACGCGCTTCGGGTGGATCCGCCCTTGGGACGGCCCGTCGGGCTCATCGGCGCCGCTCCGGCACGACGAGGCGCGACGTGCGCCGCACACGCGCGCCGCGGCGACACGCCGGCAGGCAACGCCTTTCGCGGGTCATGGCGCAGCCGCGATGCGCGCGCGCGCGCCGCTCGCGGTGGGGACATGGACAACGGCGAGACCCGCCTGGGCGGCGCGGTCGCGCAGCGCGGCGAGAAGGGGCTCGTCGACCTTCGCGACATCGATCGTCCAGGCGCCCTGCGCATACGAGGCCGTGCGCAGCGCACCGGCAGGCAACTGCGCGAGTGCGGGCGCCGCGCGAGCGAGCAGGGGCATGGCGTCGTCCGGCGCGGCGCGGCCGGCGCGATGACGGGCGTCGGCGTGCAGGCGCGCGATGTCGGCGGCACGGGTTCCACCCAGCGCGCGCGCCATGCCGTCGAGCTCGCGCTGCGAGCGCGCGAGGTCGAATCGGTGCCAGGCCCACGTGCCTGCCGTGGCCGCGACGTGCAGCGTGCCTGCGAGCAATGCAAGCGCGACTGCGGTGGGCAGCAGGGACGGCCGGCGTGCCGACGGCGTGCGGGCCGCCAGACGCGCGGGACCGAGCACGTCGATCGCACCCTCGAACGCGGCCGTGCCGGCCGTGGCCCAATGCCAGGGCGCGCCGGAGACGAACGGCACGCCGCTCGCGCGCGTCCACGCTGCGAGTTGTCCCTGGTCGGCCGGGTGGTGCACGACGACCTGCTCCGGCGCCGTACCGGCGCGGGCCGACTGCTGCAACGCTGCGGCAAGCTCGGCCGGCAGCGCACTACCGGCGCCCTGGCCGATCGCGAACGCGCCGCCTGCGGCGTCGCGGACGAACCCGCCGGCCTCGCCCGCAAACCAGCCCCAGCCGGGGTCCGCGAACGCGAGCAGGGGCTCTGCGATCGCGCGGTCGAAGGGTGGTTCGGCCCGGGCCAGCGCCGTTGCCAGCGTGCGTTCGACGACGACCACGACCACCGGCTCGCTGCCGCGACGCGATCCGACCGCGACGATGGCGTCATCGAGTGGCGTTGCGAGCCGATCCTCCAGCGCGAACCGCGCCGCGGCGGCGAGACGCGCCGCCGGCATTGGCGGAAGGGGCAACGCGACGACACGCACCGCTTCGGCCGCGAGCACCGCGACCCGCCGATCGGCCGCCGGCCACCGCGGCGGCGGATCGGTGCCGCTCGCTAGCGTGGCGCCCGAGCCGTCGACCAGCGTCCAGGGATCGGCCCTTGCCGGATCCGGCGGGGACTCGAGTCGTACGCGCAGCGTCTTCATCGCCGCAAGTGTACGGGGAGGGCCCCCGGACCGCTCACAACGACGTCGCCGGCGGGCCGGGCTGCGGCGCGCGGAGCGTCCGCGCGCAGGGGGAAGGGCGCGGCGATGCGCATCACTCGATCGTCTGCCAAATGACGCGTGGTGCACCCTGCGATTGCCGACGCAGGAGCGCGCGGCCGTGCGCGATCGCCTCCCCCTGGCGCGCACGCACGGTGACCAGGAAGTACTCGGAGCGTACCGCGAGCAATGCGTCGTCGGGTGCGGATGCGTCGGAGGGCAGGCGGCTGCGGAACTCGCCGATCGAACCGAATGGCTTCCTTGCGCGCTCGGCGACGAGTGCTGCAAGCGACTCGCCCGCGAGGCCGCTGGCGAGAAGCGCCAGCACCGCCGGGGGCGCCGTGTTCACGTTGACCCGGGTCGTGCCGGGGAGGGCGGTGAGAAGTGGCGCGAGCCCGGCGAGTCGCGTCGGGTCGACGCCGGACACGGCCCCGGCCTCGGCCATCCGGACGAAGGCGCCCGCGCCGTCCGGCCCCGCGCCGCGCGCGGCGCTGCCGCGAACCGAATCGCGCAGCGCCGCCGTCGCGCCCTCGGGCATGCCCGCCCCCGCGAACAGGCGCGACAGCCTATCGAGCGTGGCGCGACCGAGGGCACCGTCGTCGGCGAGGTTGTTGAGGTTGAGGCGCCCCTGCGCGTCGACGATCGCGCCCTCGACCACGCCGTTGTCCAGCGGCGTGGGAGGCAGCGGCAGCGCCCACGGCTCGCCCAGGTGATCGACGTCGGCGTTGCCCTTCTTGCGCACCGCGTCGCGCGCCCACGCGAGCCCGGCGAGCACGATCGCCTGCGCCTGCACCTGGTCGCGACGCATTTCGACCGAGCGTAGCCACAGGCTCTGGGAGGCCGCGAGCGTGGTCACCACGGCGGCGGCCAGCGCCGCCACCAGCATCGCGGTCACCAGCGCCGCGCCGCGCGCTTGAGGACGATGGAGCGCCGCGCCGCCGGCGCGAGCACGACTCAGCGCAGTGCGAACCATCGCTCGATCACCTCGCCGCCATCGAGCAGCAGGAACACCCGCACGGCGCGGGGAACGTCCGCGTCGCCCGCGCGAGGCCACGCGGTGTGCCAGGCGCCGTTCGCGTCGCGGTGCTCGACGCGAAAGCGCGCCACGCCCGGAACCAGCGGCCACGCGGTCTCGCGGGTGTCGGGGTTGCGGTCGAGCCCGGGCCAGTAGACGACCTCGAGCGCGCCGTCGCGCACGCGGTAGGCGACCCGCTGGCCGGCCGCACCGGGATCGGCGTCGAATTCCGGCCCCGCGCGGGAGATCACGAGCGCGCTGCTGCCGTTCGACTCGGTGGCGGCGAGCCACGCGGGCTCGCGGGCAGGGCCCACGCTCACCGCGCGCGGCATCGCCTGGCGCAGGTCGGCCTCGAGCCGCGTGAGGACGGCATCGAGCGTGCGCCACCGGTAGGCCTCGCCCGACAGCCGCGCCTCGCCGTCGACGAGCGCGGCCGTGCCGCGCCACGCGAGCGTCGCGACGATCGCCAGGATCGCAAGCGCGACCAGCACCTCGACCAGCGTGAAGCCGCGCGCGCGTGCGGTCATCGCTCGTCGCTCCGTGCGATGTAGCCGGTGAGGCGGGCGAGCACGTAGTCCGGTGCGTCGCGCTCCGCGACGCCGATGTCGATGCGCCGGAATGCCGGGTTTGGCGTCCCGCTCACCCGCACCGTCCAGACGAAGGCCATCCCTGCCTGCAGTGCCTCGCCGCGAGTCTCCGCGGCGTCGAGTGTCGCGGGTTCGATCTGTGCCGCCGCGAGCCGGTTCTGCGCGACCCAGAGCGCGAGCGTGCGCGCCTTGAGCGTGCTCGCGCCGTCGGCGCCGTGCGCGAGCGCGCGCATGCCGGCGGCCAGCGCCACCGCGAGGAGCGCGAGCGCCACCAGGATCTCGATCAGCGTGAAGCCGCGCGTCCGGGACGGCAACGTGCGCTGGCGAGCGCGACCGCTCGGCGCGGTGTCTTCGGAGCCGGTCGTCGCGCGCGCGCTCAATGGCCTGCCCTCCGCGCCGTCGCGCTTGGGGGTGGATTCACCCTCGGGGCGGCCCTTCGGCATCTCATTGCACTGCCGCCACCGCTGGGCTCACCGCGACGCGGGTTAACGGGTCCGCGCCGACGACCGCCTGCATCCGCTCGTTCGCGAACACGAATGCGAACGGCTCGTTGCGGCCGGTGGCGCGGAGCGGCACGATGGCATCGGGTGCCACCGGGGCGCCGGCGTAGGACAGGGCAAGCGCGCGCAGCGGCGCGGGCAGGGCGCGCGGCGCGAGCGCCGGATCGTCCGACAACGCGCTCCATCGGCCGTCCGGCGCGCGGCGCCAGAAGCGCCAGCGCTCGCCTTCGGCCGACACGCCGAGCGTCTCGCCGCGCACCTTGGCGCGGTCGGCCGCGTACTCCACGGCTCCGGCGAAGCGGCGCGTCTCGCGCTCGAGCGCGGAGCTGTCGTCGCGCGAAAGCGCGATCGCGGCCACGCCGGCGCCGATCGCGAGGATCGCGACGACGACGAGGATCTCGATCAGCGTGAAGCCGCGCGCCGGCAGGCGCGCGCCGCAGGGCGGCGTGCTAAAGGTCCCAGGAGCCGACGTCGGCATCGTGGCCGGTGCCTCCCGGCTTGCCGTCGGCCCCGAGCGAGAGCACGTCGATCTCGCCGCGCAGGCCCGGGTTCAGGTACTGGTACGGACGGCCCCAGGGGTCGTTGCGAAGCTTCTCGAGGTAGCCGCCCGGCTTCCAGTTCGGCGGGAGCGGCTCGGCTTCCGGACGCGCGACCAGGGCGCCGAGGCCCTGGTCGCCCGTGGGGTAGCGCTGGTTGTCGAGGCGGTAGAGCTTCAACGCCTGCATGATCGCGGCGATGTCGCTCTTCGCGGCGACGACGCGCGCCTCGTCGGGGCGTTCGAGCACCCGCGGCACGATAAGCGCCGCGAGCACGCCGAGGATCACGATCACCACCATGATCTCGATCAGCGTGAAGCCACGCGACCTTCGAGCGAAAAGGCCCGGCGTCATCGCGCCATTATAATCAGCGGGCCACGCGCGCCGGCCGGTGCGGGGGCACCGCTCTTCCGCCGATGAACGTCGCCCGTCTTGCCCGTCGCCTCATCTTCGTCGTCGCGATGGCGGCGCTGGCCGCGGCCGTGGCCGGCAAGTGGTTCCTGGAACGCCCGCTCGAGATGCCCGCGGAGCCCTGGAACCTGGAGGTGAGGCCGGGCGCGACGCTTGGCGCGGTTGCGCGCGACCTGGCGGGCGAGGGCGTGATTGCGCACGCGCTGCCGCTCGTCGCGCTGGCGCGGTGGAAGGGTGTCGATCGGGCCATCAAGGCCGGGAACTACGAGTTCCTCTCGGGCATCACGCTGCCCCAGCTGCTCGCCAAGCTGACGCAGGGCGACGTCACGCAGACCTCGCTCACCATCGTCGAGGGCGCGACGTTCGCCGACTTCGTGAAGGCGCTGCGCGACAGCCGCGACGTCGCGAAGACCGCGATCGGCCTCCCCGACGCGGAACTCCTGGCGAGGCTCGGCATCGACGCGCCGCATCCCGAGGGTCAGTTCTTTCCCGACACCTATCACTTCGCGGCGGGCGCGTCCGACGTCGCGCTGATGAAGCGCGCGCACCGGCTTCTCGCCGAGCGCCTCGAGGCCGCGTGGGCGAAGCGCGCCGCGGACGTGCCGCTCGCCACGCCCTATGAGGCGCTGGTGTTGGCGTCGATCGTCGAGAAGGAGACCGGGCGGGCTGCCGACCGGCCGCTGGTGGCGTCGGTCTTCGCCAACCGGCTGCGGAAGGGCATGAGGCTGCAGTCCGACCCGACGGTGATCTACGGCATGGGCACGGCGTTCGACGGCAACCTGCGCCGCCGCGACCTCGAGGCGGACACGGCTTACAACACCTACACGCGCGCAGGGCTGCCGCCGACGCCGATCGCGCTCCCCTCGCAGGCCTCGCTCGAGGCGGTGATGAACCCGCCGGCCACCGACTACCTCTACTTCGTCGCGCGCGGCGACGGATCGAGCGAGTTCACGACCAACCTCGCCGACCACAACCGGGCGGTGGCAAGATACCAATTGAGGACGGGCGCGCGTTAGCCGCGAGCCCCGCCGACTCGTGAACGCTCCCCAGACGCGCGGCCTCTTCATCACGCTCGAAGGCATCGACGGCGCCGGCAAGAGCACGCACGCCGCGTGGCTCGCCGAGACGCTGGTCGCGCGCGGCAAGCGCATCGTGGCGACGCGCGAGCCCGGAGGCACGCCGCTCGGCGAGCGCCTGCGGGACCTGCTGCTCGCCGAGCCGATGACGCACGACACGGAGGCGCTGCTGATGTTCGCCGCGCGTCGCGAGCACGTCGAGCACGTGATCCGCCCGGCGCTCGCGCGCGGCGACTGGGTGTTGTGCGACCGCTTCACCGACGCGACCCACGCCTACCAGGGCGGCGGTCACGGCGTCGACCAGACCTTCATCGGCGAGCTCGAGGTGTGGGTGCACGGCGACTGCCAGCCCGACCTCACGCTCCTGTTCGACGTGCCGATCGAGGTCGCGAGCGGGCGCCTCGCGCGCAATGTCCGCGACGGCCGGACGCTCGACAAGTTCGAGCGCGAGGAGGCGGCGTTCTTCAGGCGCGTGCGCGACGCGTATCTTGCGCGCGCGGGTGCGGAGCCGTCGCGCTTTCGCGTGCTCGCCGCCGACCGGCCGGTCGACGCGGTGCGCGCGGACCTCGCGTCCATCGTCGAGGCGATCGCGTGAGCGACGTACCCGGCGAGGCGCCGCCGGTTCGCGAGCCCTTTCCCGACCCGCTGCCGTGGCTCGCGGCGATCGAGCGCGAGCTCGTCGCGGACGGCGGGCGCTTCCCGCAGGCGCTCTTGATCGAGGGCCGCGCGGGCATCGGCAAGCGCGCGCTCGCGATGCGGCTCGCGCGCGCGCGCTTGTGCGAGTCGCCGCGGGCCGACGGCGCCGCGTGCGGCGCCTGCCCGGGCTGCGGCTACGTCGCGGCGGGCCAGCACCCGGACCTGCGCGTGGTGGAGCCGATCGCCTACGACGACGAGGGCAATGCCACGCCCCAGGACGTGATCCGGATCGACCAGATTCGCGACCTCACGGAGTGGTCGCAGGTCTCGAGCCACCGCCGCGGGGCGAAGATCGCGGTGCTCGCGCCCGCCGAGGCGATGCACTACGCGGCGGCGAACGCGCTCCTGAAGACGCTCGAGGAGCCGCCGGCCGGCACGTCGCTCGTGCTCGTCTCGCACCAGCCGGGCCGGCTTCCCGCGACGATCCGCAGCCGGTGCCGGCGGCAGCTCGTGCCGCTTCCTCCGGGGGACCTTGCCCGGGCGTGGCTCGCCGGCGAGGGCGTGGCCGATCCCGACAACGTGCTGGCGCAAGCCGGCGGCGCACCGCTCCTGGCGCGGCAGCTTGCCGACCCGGCGCGCCAGTCCGAGCGCGGCGCGTGGCTCGCGAAGCTCGCCGAGCCGGACCGGCTCGATCCGATCGCGCTCGCTGCGCGCATCGACGTCGCCGCCAAGGACGAGCGGCGTGCACGCCTCGGCGACGCGCTGGAGCAGCTGATCGCCTGGACCGCCGACCTCGCGCGCGTGGCCGCAGGGAGCACGCCGGCCCGCAATCCCGACTTCGCGGCTGCGCTGGGCCGCTTGGGGCCACGTGTGGCACGCCTTTCGCTTCTCCGCTATCATCAGGCGCTTCTGCGACAACGCACGTTGCTCCAGCACCCGCTGCAGCCGCGGCTCGTCGCCGAGTCCCTGCTGATCGACTACCGCGCGCTATTCCACTGAATCCATGGCGATCCGGCCCGCACCGCCGCCCCCGCCCGGCGCCGTCGCCCGACCGGGCGTCCTGTCGCTCAACATCCGCGAGCGGGCCGCCCTCTACGCGGCGTACATGCCGTTTCTCAAGGGTGGCGGCATCTTCATCCCCACCTCACGCGAGTACCGTCTCGGCGAGGAAGTGTTCATGCTGCTCTCGCTGATGGACGACCCGAACCGCATCGCGGTGCAGGGCAAGGTGGTCTGGATCACGCCCGAGGGCGTGCAGGGCAACCGCACGCAGGGCATCGGCGTGCAGTTCACCCAGGACGACACCGGCGCGGCCGCGCGGGCCACGATCGAGAAGATCCTCGGCGAGACGCTCGCCTCGTCGCGTCCCACCCACACGCTCTGAGTTCAGCGGTCAGTTGACGGTTGGCAGTTGGCCGGTGACGGCCGGGCGGCCACCTGCCGGATTGCGGCGCCCGATCGCGATCGGCGACACTCGAACTGTCAACTGCCAACCGTCAACTGGCTCCTGAATGTTCGTCGACTCGCACTGCCACCTCGACTTCCCCGAACTGGCCTGCGACCTGCCCGCGCTGCTCGAGGCGATGCGCGCGTCGCAGGTGACGCACGCGCTCTGCATCTCGGTCGATCTCGGCGCCTGGCCGGGCGTGCACGCGCTCGCGCTCGCCCACGAGCATCTCTACGCCACCGCGGGCGTTCACCCCGACTACGCGGACACCGAGGAGCCGACGGTCGAGCGCCTGGTCGACCTCGCCGGGTGTTCGAAGGTCGTGGCCATCGGCGAGACCGGGCTCGACTACTACCGGCGCGAGGGCGACCTTGGATGGCAGCGCGAGCGCTTTCGCGTCCACCTGCGGGCCGCGCGGGCGACGGGCAAGCCGCTCGTCGTCCACACCCGCAACGCCGCCGCCGACACGCTGGCGCTGATGCGCGAGGAGCAGGCCCGGGATGCCGGCGGCGTGATGCACTGCTTCACCGAGACCTGGGAGGTGGCGAAGGCCGCGCTGGACCTGGGCTTCCACATCTCGTTCTCCGGTATCGTGTCGTTCCGGAACGCGGCCGAGCTGCACGACGTCGCGCGCAAGGTCCCGCTCGAACGCATGCTGATCGAGACCGACAGCCCGTATCTCGCGCCAGTCCCTCATCGCGGCAAGCGCAACCACCCCGCACTGGTCGTGCACGTCGCCGAGGCGATCGCCCGGCTGCGAGGCATCGGCGTCGAGGACGTCGCCCGCGCCACCTCCGACAACTTCTTCCGCCTGTTCAGGATCCCCCATGCGATTCCCGCCCCTGCGCGCTGACCGCCGCCGCTTCCTCCTCGCACTGGTCGCGATCGGCCTCCCGGTGCTTGCGCACGCGCAGGGCACGGTCGACGACTTCCTCGTTGCTGTCGCAAACGACCGGGTCGACGTCGTGCGCGCGATGCTGGCGAAGGGCGTCGACCCCAACGTCGTCGGCAAGGACGGCCACCCGGCGCTGGTCACGGCGGCGCGCGAGGGGAACGCGAGGACGGTCGACGCGCTGCTCGCGGCCGGCGCACGCGTCGACGCCCGCAGCAGCTTCGGCGACACGGCGCTGATGATGGCCTCGCTCAACGGGCACCTCGAGGTCGCGAAGAAGCTTCGGGCGAAGGGCGCGGCGATCGACTTCCCGGGGTGGACGCCGCTCATCTACGCGGCGACCGGCGGCCACGACGAGGTCGTCCGCTGGCTGCTCGGCGAAGGCGCGAAGATCGACGCCGCCGCGCCCAACGGCACCTCCGCGCTGATGATGGCGGCGCGCGAAGGCCGCTTCTCGACCGCGGAGCTCCTGATCGCGCGCGGCGCCGACGTGAATCACCGCAACCAGGACGGCGCGACCGCGCTCGCCTGGGCCGAGCGCAACGACGACCGGATGCTGGTCGAGCGCCTGAAGCGCGCCGGGGCGAAATAGCGCCTGCGACGGATCGCCCGCGTGGCCGGATCCGGCGCACTGGTCGCGGCGCGGCGCTTCGGTGCCTGCTAGCGCAGGCCCTCGTCGGGCGGGGCGGACTCGGGCGGCGTGGCAGCGCTGGCGCTGGCGATCAGCGGTGGCACGAATCCGGGCAGCGCGCCCGCGATCCGCCGCGCGCCGTTGAACTGGCGCTGCCAGTAGCTGTTCGACAAGTCGGCGACCTCGACCTCGCGGCCCCGGGCGGGCGCGTGGACGAAGCGATTGCCGCCGAGGTAGATGCCGACGTGCGAGAACGGCATGCGCCGGGTGTCGAAGAACACCAGGTCCCCGGGCTCGAGCTCGTGGCGGGCGACGCCGTCGCCAACGCGGCTCATCTCCTTCGCCGTGCGCGGCAGCGTGACGCCGGTCACCTGCTGGAAGACGTGGCGGACGAGGCCGCTGCAGTCGAGGCCGGACTCGGGCGACTCCCCGCCGAGCCGGTAGCGTACGCCGAGGAGTCCCAGCGCGTAGACCGCGAGCTCCTGGGCGCCGTCGCGAACCTTGCCGGCGGCGCCGGCCACGGCGTTGCGGGCCGACTCCGCGAACGACGCGTTGTCGGCCGCCGCGGGTGCGCAGGCGGCGAACGCGATCGCGGCCACGCCGGCCACGCGCGCAAGGGCGGCCGTTCGACGGTTGCGGGGTGCTGCCATGGGCGCGATTGTCGCCGGTTGCGCCGGCC
>Ga0114939_10002619_pt1 | contig 13204 bp, 7 predicted proteins | sample AshMeaCrysSpring_FD_87196 | JGI IMG/M metagenome (GOLD analysis project Ga0114939, IMG submission 87196) | Groundwater microbial communities from Big Spring, Nevada to study Microbial Dark Matter (Phase II) - Ash Meadows Crystal Spring | ecosystem: Environmental > Aquatic > Deep subsurface >... | reverse complement strand
TCCGAGTGGGACGAGGAGAGCGAAGCGCAGCGCGAGGACGTCCGCATCTTCGTGTTCATGCTCGACGACTACCACGTGCGGCGCAGCTCCGGGATGCGTGCGCGGGAGTCGCTGGTTCGGTTCATCCGCGAGCAGCTCGGGCCGCTCGACCTCGTCGGCCTGATGTATCCCCTCACACCGGTGACCGACCTCCGCCTGCACCGCAACCGCGAAGGGCTCATCCGCGAGATCGAGCGCTTCGACGGCCGCAAGGGCGACTACCTGCCCAAGAACCAGATCGAGGAGCAGTACGCCATGTACCCGGTGGAGGTGGTCGAGCGCATCCGCAACGAGGTGTCGCTCTCCGCCCTCGAGGGGCTCATGGTGAAGCTCGCCGGCATCCGGGACGGCCGCAAGCAGGTGGTGCTGATGAGCGAGGGCTACACCAACTACGTCCCGCCGCAGATGCGCGACCCCAATGCCCTGCTGCCGGGCATTGGGAACCCGAACCGCGGCCGTGTCGACCCGGTCCAGAGCACCGGCGAGGATCGGGCCCGCTTCTTCGGCGACATGGACATCCTGACGCGGCTCCGCGACATCTACAACGCGGCCAACCGCGGCAACACGGCCATCTACGCGCTCGACCCGCGCGGCCTCGCGCCCTTCGAGTACGACATCCAGTCGGGGATTGGCCTGGTGGCCGACGGCAAGACGCTCAACCAGACGATCGACACGCTGCGCGTGCTGGCCGAGGAAACCGACGGCCGGGCGATCGTCAACCGCAACGATCTCGACGGCGGGCTGCGCCAGATCGTCCGCGACGCGAGTGCGTACTATCTGCTCGGCTACAACTCGACGCAGGCGCCCACCGACGGCAAGTTCCACGAGATCAAGGTGAAGGTGAAACGGCCGGGTCTGCAGGTGCGCGCGCGCAAGGGCTACTGGGCGCTCAATGCCGCCGACTACGCGCGGGCGATCGCGCCGCCCGCGCCGGAGCCCGATGCGGCCTTCACGAAGGCGCTCGCGGCCGTGGAGTCCCCAAACCGGGCCCGCCTGGTTCGGACGTGGGTGGGCACCGCGCCGGCCGAGAACGGGAAGACGCGCGTGAGCGTTGTCTGGGAGCCCGTGCCGGCGCTGCCCGGCGAGCGGCGGCAGACGGCGGCTCGCCTTGGGGTGATCGCCGCCGGTGAGTCGTCGATGTACTACCGCGGCAAGGTCGGCGCCGAGCAGTCGATCGTGGCGGCGGCCAGCGGAGCCGGGAGCACCGCCGTGCCCGCCGCCTCGACGACGGCGCGCGCCGGGCGTGTGGAGTTCGACGCGCCGCCCGGCAAGCTGCAGTTGCGGCTGTCAATCGAGGATGCGGCCGGCGAGCTGCTCGACTCCGACCAGCTCGACCTGCAGGTGCCCGATTACGCCACGACCGAGGTGCGCGTCACGCCGCTCGAGGTGCTGCGCGCGCGGGGGGCCATCGAGTTCCGCGCGCTCAACGCGGACCCGGCGGCGGTCCCCGTCGCCGCCCGCGAGTTCAGCCGCACCGAGCGCCTCCTGATTCGGTTCGTGGCGCTCGGCCCCGGCGGGGTGGCGCCCGAGACGGTCGTCCGACTGCTCAACCGGGCCGGCAGCCCCATGTCCACGCTCACGGCCCAGGCCGCGCCCGGCGGCGACCCGGCGCGACGGCAGGTGGACCTGCCGCTCGCGGGCCTCGCCGCCGGCGACTACCTCGTCGAGGTGGCGGCCAAGGCCGGTGAGAGCGAGGCCAGGCAATTGGTGGGCTTCCGGGTGACCAGCTAGGCGCGCCGCCGCCACCGAATGGCCGCCGCCGTTTCGAGCGCCCCCTTCGACCGCACCCTCGTCGACGGCCCCGTCCGCCGGGCGGTCTGGAAGCTCGCGTGGCCGACGATGCTGCAGAACGCCATCGGCGGCCTGCAGGGCGTGATCGACCACGCGCTCGTCGGGCACCTCGTCGGCTACACGGCCAACGCGGCGATCGGCGTCTCCTGGCAGCTCATCCTCGTGGTCATCGTCTTCATCAGCTCGCTCTACACGGGAATGGGCGTGCTCGTGGCGCGCGCGGCCGGGGCGGGCCAGCCCGACCAGGTGAACCGGGTCGTCTACCAGGCGACGCTCGCGACGTTCTTCCTTGGGCTGTGCGTGCTCGCCCCGGCCGGCTACGTCCTGTCGCCGTGGCTGCTCGACCTCGTGAACGCGGCGCCCGCCGTCCGAGCGCAGGCGCTGCCGTTCCTCCGCATCTTCTTCCTCGGCAGCATCGGAATGCTGTTGTTCTTCCTGCTCGGCGGCGCGCTGCGCGCTGCGGGCGACGCGCGCACGCCGCTGCGGCTCGGCATCGCCCTCACGGTGCTGAACATCCTGTTCAACATCGTGCTGATCAGCGGGCTCGGCCCAGTTCCGGCCCTCGGCACGCGGGGCGCGGCGCTTGGCACCGTGCTGGCCAGCCTGCTCGTCGTCTCGGCGGGCCTCTGGCAGTTGCACCGCGGCGGACTCGTCGTCCGGTTTCCCGGAGGCTGGCCCGGGCCCGACTGGACCGTGATCCGCGCCCTGTTCCGTTTCGGGCTGCCCGCCGGCGTCCAGGGCGTGGTGATGAACATCGCCGGCGTGCTCCTGCTGCGCTACATCGGCTCGCTGCCGCAGGGCGCGGAGGCACAGGCGGCCTTCGCGGTGGGGTACACCGAGCTGTTCTCACTCATCTCGTGGACGTCGGTCGGGCTGATGGGCGCTGCTGCCACGCTCGCCGGCCAGAACCTCGGGGCGAACCAGCCGTCGCGCGTGGTGGAGGCCGCATGGGAGGCGGGGCGTCTCGGCCTGGGCATCGCGGCCGTCGTGGGTACCGCGTTCCTGCTGATGCCGCGGGTGATGCTCGGGGTGTTCGGGATGTCGGACCCGGTCGTGCTCGCCGTCGGTGTGCAACTGCTGCGCTACCTCGCCGTGTCGGGCGTCTTCATCACGCTCGCCCTCACCTACACGGGCGCGCTGCAGGGCACGGGCGACACGCGCAGTCCCCTCGTGATCTCACTGATCTCGCAGGTGGCCGTCCCGCTCGGGATCTGCGCGGCACTCCAGGCGTTCGGCATGCTCTCGACGGGTGGCATCTGGCGGGCGATCGTGCTCGGCCACCTCACGCGGTGCGCGCTCTCGATCTGGCGGTTCCGCCAGGGCCACTGGCGCGCGATTGCGGTGGGCCTCGACCGCGCGCCGGCGTGACGGGCCGCGCGTCCCACGAGGGCTGGGTGGTGCCGCACGTGCAGCACGGCGCTGAAGCGCTGTGCCACGACGGTGCTGCAGCGGGGTGCCAGGAACGCGCTGCGGGGCACTGTGCCACGAGAGCGCAGGGCGACGGGAGCGCTGTGTCGCGAGGCGAGAGCGCCGTCGCGGCCCGGCCCTTCAGGGCTGGGCGGCGCGTGCGCCCTCTCCGTCTCCGTCTCTACCAGACGACGGTGAGGAGCCCCGAAACGAGAATGAACGCGACGACGATCAGGACGATTGCCCAGACGTGCGCGTCGAGCACGATCGGATGGGGTCGCAGGGTGGCCATCGTGACTGCCTCCCGCAGTGAGCCATGAAAAGTGGCCCTGCCGTCAGTATACGACCGGGCGGCCTGGGCGGCGCCCCCATGTGTGCCTCCGAACGCCAGCCCCGCCAGTGGGACCGCCGCGGGCGGGTGTCGATCCATCGGGACCCGTCCCCGCCCCGCGCCGGCCGTCCTGTCGGGGCGGGGCCGTCCACGCCCGGTGTCCGGCGCCGGGCAGGTATACTGTGAGGTCGTTGTGGCGTCCTGCCGGACCCCTATTCACCCTTGATGCCCAGATTCGGTCTCCTGTCCCCCCCAACGCTCCGCAACTGGCCGGTCCGCTGGCCTGTGCTGTTGGCGATGGCCTTGGCGCTCGGGCTCTCGGGCGGTTGCTCGGTCAGGAAGGTGGCCATCGGCGGCCTGGCCGACGCCTTGTCGGCCGGCGGTGAGGGGTTCGCCACCGACGACGATCCCGAGCTGATTCGGGCTGCGGTGCCCTTCTCGCTCAAGACGATGGAGTCGCTGCTGGCCGAGGTGCCGGCACACCGTGGGCTCCTGCTCTCGACGTGCAGCGGCTTCACGCAGTACGCCTACGCGTTCGTGCAGACGGACGCGGAGATGGCCGAGGCCGACGACTTCCCCAGGGCGCAGGCGCTGCGCGATCGTGCGCTCCGGATGTACAAGCGCGCCACCGGCTATTGCCTGCGCAGCCTCGAGGTGCGCTACCCGGGGATCACCGCCGGTCTGAAGAAGGACCCCGAGGCAGCGCTGGCGGTGGTGAAGGACCCGGCGGAGGTGCCGGTGCTGTACTGGACGGGTGCCGCGTGGGGATCGGCGGTATCGCTCGGCCTCGAGGACATGGACCTCGTGGCCGACCTGCCGGCGACGCGCGCCCTCATGGACCGGGCGCTCGCCCTCGATGAGGACTACGCGCAAGGGGCCGTGCACGCGGCGCTCATCTCCATGGACTCGTTGCCGGAGAGCATGGGCGGGTCGGTGGCGCGGGCGCGCCAGCACTTCGACCGGGCCGTGACCCTCTCGCAGGGGCAGTCGGCCGGCGTCTACGTCACGCTTGCCACGGCGGTGGCGCTCCCGGCGCAGGACCGGGCGGAGTTCGATCGCCTCCTGAACCAGGCGCTCGCGATCGATGCCGACAAGTACCCGTCATGGCGCCTCGCCAACCTGATTGCGCAACAGAAGGCGCGCTACCTGCTCTCGCGTGCCGACACGCTGATTCTGGATGCGGCGCCCGAGCCGCCGGTCGAGCCCCCGCTGGCGCGGCTGGGCCGGTCGGGGCTGGGCATCGCGCCGAACGTCTCGGCGTGGGCACCGGTGCCCCGCGCGCCTCGCCACGGAGATTCCGCATGGTTCGACTGACACGCTGTTTCCTGGTCCTCACTCTCGTTGCGGCCGTGGCCGTGGCGGTTGGCGCACAAGGCACTCCCACCTCAATCAAGCTGGGCACGCTCGTCCCCGCGCGATCGGTGTGGGGCAACGAGCTCGCCCAGATGGGCAGCGACTGGAAGAAAGTCTCGGGAGGCCGCTACGACCTCACGATCTACGCCGACGGCACGCAGGGCGACGAGGATGCGGTGCTGCGCCGGATGCGGTTCAACCAGCTCCAAGCCGCCGCGCTCACGGCGATCGGGCTGCAGCGGCTCGACATGGCCTTCAACGCCTTCGCGATTCCGCTCTTCTACGACTCGCCGGAGGAGCTGTTCCACGTGATGGACCGGATGGTGCCGGTGATGGAGGCGCGCGCGCAGGCCAAGGGCTTCGAGCTGCTCAGCCTCAGCTACGGTGGCTGGGTGCAGGTCTTTTCAACCAAGCCCGTCAACAGCCTTGCGGACCTGAAGGCGATGAAGATCTTCACGAGCGCCGGCGACGCGCAGATGGTGCAGTGGTACAAGGAACGCGGCTTCAATCCCGTGCCCCTCGCCACGACCGACATGCTCACGAGCCTGCAGACCGGCCAGGTCGAGGCGCTGCCCAGCACGCCGATCGGTGTGCTCACGCTGCAGTGGTACAGCCGCGCGCCGAACATGCTCGACCTCGGCCTCGCACCCTTCGCCGGGGCGCAGGTGATCACGAAGCGCGCCTGGGACGCCATTCCCGCCGACCTGCGGCCGGCGATGAAGAAGGCCGCGCGCGACGCCGAGCTCCGGCTGCGCGCGAAGGTGCCCGATGCCGACGCCAAGGCTGTCGCGCAGATGGAACAGCGGGGGCTGAAGGTGTCGCGGCTGCGCGGCACGCCCAAGCAGGCCGAGTTCGAGGCGATGGCGAAGCAGTACGCCGAGTCGATGCGCGGCACGTGGGTGCCGCCCGACGTCTTCGACCTCGCCCTGAAGGAGCGCGACGCGTTCCGGGCCAGCCGCAAGGGCGCGAAATAGACCGTGCCTGCCGACCAGGCGCTTGCCGCCCCGCCGGCCGACGCCGGCCCGTTCGTCGCGCCGCGGCCCTCGGCGCTGGCCCGCCTCGAAGACCTCGTCGCCAGCGTGCTGCTGGCCGCGATGGTGGTGCTGCCGCTCGCCGAGATCGTGCTGCGGCGGCTCGGCACGAGCGGCATTCCGGGGTCCATTCCCTTCGTCCAGCACCTCACGCTCTGGGTGGGCTTCCTCGGCGGGGCCATCGCGGCGCGGGAGAACCGCATGCTGGCGCTCGCGACCGGCGCGCTGCTGCCAGACGGCCTCGTTCGCCGGGTCAGCCTGGTGCTGGCCTCGGCCGTCGCCGCGGCCGTGACGGCCATGCTCTTCGTGGGCGCGGTCGAGCTCGTGCGCATGGAGCGCCAGTCGGGTGGCGTCATCGCCATTGGCATTCGCACGTGGATGGGGCAGCTGGCGCTGCCGATCGCCTTCGGTCTGATCGCGTGGCGGACGGTGTGGCACGCCTCGGCGGGCTGGGCCCTGCGCCTGGTTCCCCTCGCGGCGATGACCGCCGGAGCGTGGCTCGCGTGGGCCATGCCCGCCGAGGCGGTCGCCTCGTGGCGCTGGGCGGCGCTGTTCGCCATCGTCGTCGCAGGGGCACTCGGCGCGCCCATCTTCACGGTGCTCGGCGGGGCCGCCGCGATCCTGTTCCTGGCGCAGGCGATTCCCGTCGGGGCGATCCTCGTCGAGACCTACCGCCTGGCGGTCAACCCCACCCTGCCCTCGATTCCGCTCTTCACGCTGGCAGGGTTCCTCCTTGCGGAAGGGCGGGCGTCGGAGCGGCTGCTGCGCGTGTTCCGGGCGTGGCTCGGCTGGATGCCGGGCGGCACCGCGGTGGCGTGCACGTTGCTATCGGCGTTCTTCACGATCTTCACGGGCGGGTCCGGTGTCACGATTCTCGCCCTCGGCGGACTGCTCCTGCCGGCGCTGCTCAAGGACGGGTACCCCGAACGGTTCTCCCTCGGCCTGCTCACCTCGGCGGGCTCCCTCGGGCTGCTGCTCCCGCCCGCGCTCCCCTTGATCCTCTACGCCATCGTTGCGGAGGTGCCGGTGGAGCACATGTTCCGTGGTGGCATCCTCCCGGGCATCCTGCTGGTGGCGCTGATGTGCGCCCTGGGGGCCCGCGCCGGGCGCGCGCTGCCGGGGACGCGGCCGCCCTTCCGGATGGGCGAGGCGCTGGCGGCGCTGTGGCACGCGAAATGGGAACTGCTGCTGCCCGTCGTGGTGCTCGTCGGCCTGTTCAGCGGCTGGGCCACGCTCGTCGAGGCGTCGGCGCTCGCCGCGCTCTACGCGTTCGTCACCCAGGTGTTCGTGCACCGCGACCTGTCGATCGTGCGCGACTTCCGGCGGGTGTTCGCCGATTGCGTGGTGACGGTGGGCGGCGTGCTGGTGATCCTGGGCGTCGCGGTGGGCTTCGCCAACTACATCGTGGATGCCAACGTGCCCGCCCAACTGCTCGCGTGGACCGAGGCACACGTCGGCTCGAAGTTCGTCTTCCTGCTCGGTCTCAACGTGTTCCTGCTGATCGTCGGCTGCCTGATGGACATCTTCTCGGCCACCTTCGTGGTGGTGCCGCTGATCGTCCCGATCGGCCTGGCCTACGGTGTGGACCCCGTGCACCTCGGGATCATCTTCATCGCCAACCTCGAACTGGGCTATCTGACGCCGCCCGTGGGGATGAACCTCTTCCTCGCCTCGTACCGCTTCAAGCGGCCGATGTCGGAGGTCACCCGCGCTGCCTTGCCGATGCTCGCGCTTCGCGCGGTGGGCGTGCTGTTCATCACGTACCTGCCGTGGCTGACGACGGCGCTGCTGCCGTAATCAGCCAGCGTCCGGCCGTGTTCGGGCTCGGCCTCCCGGCCGTTGGGTCCGACGCCGATGAGGCGCTGTTCGAGGCCATCCTGTTGCCGCAGCACCGCACCGCAGCGCCGTGCCGCGACCGGGGAGTCTTGACGGATCCACCCGGCCGTCGTGGCGCGGCCCTTCAGGGCTGGGCGCCTCTTCCCAGCTCGAGCGGCCTCGCACCGGGCCCCACCTTCTCGGCCACGTTGGCGTCGGTCACGAACTGCACGTCCAGCAGCCGGTCGATCCGGTGGCCGGTCCGGAGCGCGTTCATCTCCGCCAGGCACCGGCTCCAACCCTCGAGCCAGCACTCGAGCGCTGCGCGTTCCTGTTCGTGCTCGCTCACGTGGACGATCAGATCGATGTCGCTCGTGGGGCCGGCGGTGCTGTCGCTGGTGCTGCCGGTCAGGTAGATCGCCTTCACGCCGAAGCGGCCCGGGACGAGCGCGGCCGCCAACTGCTGCACCATGCGGAGCCGCCAGCGCCAGTGATCGTCGGGCTCGCCCTCGCGACGAGGTTCGCCGCCAACCTCCGGCGCGGCGTCATCGGGCTGCGCGAAGTAGCCCACCGCCCGGTCGGCATCCCCGTTCATCAGCACCCGCAGCACGAGGCCGCCGGTGGCGCACGGGACGTCGGCCACGTGAATCGCCCCGGCGAGATGCGCGAAGTCCGGCGCCAGGTCCGCCAGCCGGTTCGGGCCAGCCGTGAGCAGTTCCGGGTGGAAGCGCTGGCCGGCTTCGCCGGGGAAGAGGGGCAGGTACCGGATCTCGGCCTCGACCAGGTCCTGGAAGAAGTGGGTGCCGAAGGACACCTCGGGCACGTAGTTGCCTCGCCGGGCGGCCACTTCCATCAGCAGCGCGGTGTTGTTGATGTCCGAGTAGGTGACGCTGACGCCCAGGCGCACGTCGCCGCGGCTGCCCCAGCGGCCCGGACCGATCAGGGCGAACTGACGGCGCGGCAGCACGGAGTTCAGCCGTCCCACGGCGCGCCCCACCTGCGTCAGCGAGTCGAGGTCGGGCAGCGCGCTGTAGGCCTCCGGCGACACGTAGACCACGTGCGTGAGGTCGGGCACCCGGCCGTTCGAGACGAAGCGATCGGCGGCGAACACGATGCGGTCGGCCGGGAGGTCGGCCGGGATCTGCGCCGGGGCGATGTCGTGCGAGAAGGACTGCGGCCGGCACTGGAGCAGGTAGAGGTGCTGACCGTCGCTCGCGAACTCGAGATCCACGGGATAGCCCAGGCGCTCGCGCAGGACGCGCAGCAGGGCCCGCATCTGCGAGATGAACGGGGTGTTCCTCGTCAGCCCCTCGAAGGTGACGAGGAGCGGCGTGCGCGTGGCGTCGAAGCCGAGCGCCGCGGGCGCGTGCAGGCGATCGTCCTCGAGGGCGGAGAACACCTCGAAGAACCCTGGCAGGTCGCGGCCGCACTCGCGCGCGAGCCGCGCCACCTCCACCGTTTCGAACTGCCGGGTCTCGAGGTTGATCAGGTCGGCGCGCGCGGGCGCGTAGCGCACCACCTCGTCGGGCGTCACGTTGGCGCGCAGGCCGGGCTGGCCCGGCGCGATCAGCACAGGGTAGTCGTCGCCCACGCGATCCACCGCGCGCGTGCCCAGTCCCGGCACGAGCCGGATCAGGCCGTCGTCGCGCTTGATGCGCGCCGACCACCGGAACTCGTTGTTGCTGAACGCCACGCCCGCGAAGGCGGGCATGAAGTAGCGGCCGACCCGCGCGCCCACCACCTCCTGGATCATGACGCCCATCTCCTCGTGCACGTCGAGCAGGCCGCGTTCCGCGCGGTACTCGATCGGGTCGGGGCCGAACACGGAGGCGTAGACCTCGGCGATGGCGTCCATCAGCGCGGCGAGGCGCTCCTCCTTGCTGCCCTGATTGGCGAGGAACAGGCTCTTGTACTTGCCCGAGAACGCCGACCCGACACGGTCCTCGAGCAGGCTCGACGACCGGACGATGAGCGGCCGCTCCTCGAAGTCGTCGAGCGCCACGGCGAGGCCCTTGACGATCTCGGGGGAGAAGGTCGAGTTCTTGAACACCTGGACGATGTGCGGGTACTCGCGCCGCACCTGGTCCAGCTCGAGGTACTTGCGGTCGTAGACGTCCTCGAGGTGGTTGAAGTCGATGAAGTCGAGCAGCGCGTCCGAGGTCACGTACCAGGTGCGTGGCACGCGGATGTCGCCGAGCAGCTGCGCGTACTCGGGGGCCTTGCGCAGGATCCGCTGCGCGAGGAACAGGCCGGAGCTCTTGCCGCCGAGCTTCCCGTGGCTGCCGGTGGGGCTGATCACGTGCGTGAGCAGCGGGTGGAAGTCGTCGACCTCCACCCAGTGCTTCGCGATGTTGATGTACTCGAGATCGTCGGTGAAGAAGCGGCGGATGAGCGAGGCCCGGATGGCCAGCTGCATCGCGCGCGAGAGATCGCGGTCGCCGAGCGCGAGCTGCTGGTGGCGTTCGAGGGCCTCGGCGATGTCGGTGAGCGAACTGCCCTGGTTCTCGACCGTCTCGATCAGGAAGCCCGACTTGTCGTCCTTGATCCACTTCCGGAGCGACGACAGGATCTCGTCGTCGGTGAGGTGGCCGGCCGCGATGCGGAACGCCTCGTCGGCGGTGGCGAGCACCGTCTCGCGGCTCGTCTTGAACGCGGGCCGGTTCTCGCCGGTGAGCGTGGCGGTCTCACCCGGGCGGCGAACGTGCGCGAACCGCTCGAGCAACTGCTGCGCCTCCTCCACGCCGTTCCAGCACAGGTAGTTGATCATCCGGCGCGAGACGCGCATCAGGAGGTGGTGGTCGGTCTGCCGCAGGAACTCGACGATGACCCACCAGGCCGGGCGGGCGGGAGACGCGAGCGTGCTCGCGGCCGTGCGGACGTGCCGCAGCTCGGCGTGCAGGCGGCGCCGGATCACCAGCACCGCGAGCGTAGTGGCAATCGCCTCGATGAGGCGGCGCTCCTCGGCCAGGAACGGGCCCTCGTCGGCGGCGGGGAACTCCCGTGTGTAGAAGACCTCGACGGCGCCGGCCGGCTCGCCCTCGACGCGGATCTCGGCGCGCTGCGCCCACGGCGTGGGCTGCGCGCGCGGCGGCTCGAACCTCGCGTCCTCGACCGTGATCCGCGCCCAGCACGCCGACGGGTACTGCCAGCCCGTGGGCAGCAGCTCGATGAGGCTGCGGCAGATCTCGTCCACCGGCACGTCGGACCGCACGACGAGGTCGTGCACCCGGTAGAGGCAGTTCAGCTCCTTCGCGCGCTCCTGGAGCGAATCGATGATGCGGTCCACGGGACCGTTCTGGTCGGCAGTGGTCATGGCAACGGAAAGGGCCGGCCGCCGCACGATGCGGCAGCCGGCCCCCATTATGGCGTAACGCGTCAGGCGCAAGGCGTCGGACGACAGGCGCTAGGCGGCGTCAGGCGGCGTCAGGCGTACGGCGTACGGCGTACGGCCTTGGGCGCTCTACACCCAGCCGCGGTCGTGGCACGCCTTGGCCACGCGCTGGATGGCGATGGCGTAGGCGGCGTCGCGCGTGAACAGCTTCTCGGTGCGGGAGAGTTCACTCACGGCCTTGAATGCCGAGGTCATCTTGGTGTCGAGCTTGGCGAGCACCTCGTCGCGCTCCCAGAAGTAGTTCATGTTCGACTGAACCTGCTCGAAGTAACTGCAGGTGACCCCGCCCGCGTTGGCGAGGAAGTCGGGAATCACGAAGATCTTCCGCTCGGCCAGGACCTTGTCGGCCTCGGGCGTGGTGGGGCCGTTGGCGCCCTCGGCGACGATCTTCACGCGCGCCGCAATCCTGCCGGCGTTCTCGCCGGTGATCTGGTTCTCGAGCGCCGCCGGGATCAGGATATCCACGTCCTGCGTGAGCCAGTCGCCGCCGGGCAGCACCTCGTAGCCCTGCGCCTTGGCCTTCGCCTTGTCGATGCCGCCGAAGCGGTCCGCGATCGCGACGAGCTCGTCCGGATTCACGCCGCTCGCGCGGCGGAACGCGTACGAGGCCTGGTCGGCCTGGTCCCACGACGAGACGCACGTCACCGTGCCGCCGAGCTCCTGGAACAGCCGCACCGCGTACTGCGCCACGTTCCCGAAGCCCTGCACGCTCGCCGTGGTCCCCGGCATCGCGAGGCCCCGCTCCTTCAACGCCTCGCGCACGGTGTAGATCACGCCGTAGCCGGTCGCCTCGGTGCGGCCGAGCGAGCCGCCCATGTTGACGGGTTTGCCGGTGATGAAGCCGGGGAGGTGCTCGCCCCGGATGGTCTCGAGTTCGTCCATCATCCACACCATGTACTGCGGCGTGGTCATGACGTCGGGCGCGGGGACGTCGGTGAGCGGGCCCACGTTCCGGGCCATCTGGCGCACCCAGCCGCGGCAGATCTGCTCGAGCTCCCGCGTACTCAGATGGTGCGGATCGCAGATCACGCCGCCCTTGCCGCCGCCGAGCGGGATGTCCACGACCGCGCACTTCCAGGTCATCCAGGTGGCCAGCGCGCGCACCGTGTCGATCGTCTCGAGCGGGTGGAAGCGGATGCCGCCCTTGCTCGGGCCGCGCGCGTCGTTGTGCTGCACCCGGAAGCCCCGGAAGATCCGCATCGTGCCGTCGTCCATGCGGACGGGGATGCTGAACTGGAACTCCCGCTGCGGCCAGCGCAGCAGGTCGCGGGTGGCCTGATCGAGCTTCAGCAGATCGGCCACGCGGTCGAACTGCCGCTGGGCCATCTCGAACGCGTTGAACTCCTTGGACGCCACGGGACTCTCCTGAGGTGGGGGCGGTGAACGGACGCTGGACGGGAAACCTCGCCCGGCGGGACGTGTGCGCCCGGGGGCAGGACGGGGGGCGCACGCCACGGCGCGGCGGCGGGGTGGGACCGCACGAACGGGCCGATCGTCGGGCCCGGCAGCGCGGAGCGTACCCCCGGGCGGGGCGCAAGTCAAGGACAGCACGGAACTTGCGGCAACGCCCTCCGGGCCTCGCACTATAATGGGCGGTCATGACGCCCCGCACCCGTGACGCCTCGCCGTCTCGTGCCCGATGGGAGCGCGAGGTGCTCCAACCGGCACTGAGGAAGGGGCCCGAGCGCCAGCCCGCGTTCACCACCGTGTCGGGCCGCGAGGTGGCCGGCCTCTACACGACCGACGACCTTCCAGACTTCGACTACACGCGCGAGCTCAACGATCCCGGTGCGGTCCCCTACACGCGCGGCATCCACGCCACCGGCTACCGCGGCAAGCGCTGGACCATGCGGCAGTTCGCCGGGTTCGGCACGCCAGAGCAGACCAACGCGCGCTACAAGCACATCCTCGAGGCGGGCGGCACGGGCCTCTCGGTGGCCTTCGATCTACCCACCCTGATGGGCCGCGATCCCGATCACCCGCTGTCGCTCGGCGAGGTCGGCAAGTGCGGGGTGAACATCACCTCGCTCGCGGACATGGAGCGGC
>Ga0114939_10002618_pt1 | contig 13205 bp, 11 predicted proteins | sample AshMeaCrysSpring_FD_87196 | JGI IMG/M metagenome (GOLD analysis project Ga0114939, IMG submission 87196) | Groundwater microbial communities from Big Spring, Nevada to study Microbial Dark Matter (Phase II) - Ash Meadows Crystal Spring | ecosystem: Environmental > Aquatic > Deep subsurface >... | reverse complement strand
GTCCACGCTGATGAAGACGCTCTACGGCATGCACCGCCCGGACGAGGGCACCATCACCCTGGACGGCGAGCAGGTGGTGCTGCACTCCCCGTCCGACGCCATCGACCGCGGCGTCGGCATGGTGCACCAGCACTTCCAGCTGGCCGACAACCTGACCGTCCTGGAGAACATCGTGCTGGGGGCCGAGCCCACCAAGGGCGGCCGGCTCGACTTCAACGCCGCGCGCACCAAGATCAACGAGATCGCGGAGGTCTACGGCCTCGAGGTCGACCCCGACGCACTGCTCGAGGACCTCGGCGTCGGCGACCGGCAGCGGGTGGAGATCCTCAAGGTCCTCTACCGCGGCGCCCGCACCCTGATCCTGGACGAGCCGACCGCCGTGCTCGTGCCGCAAGAGGTCGACGAGCTCTTCGACGCACTTCGGGAGCTGAAGTCCCAAGGCCTGGCCATCATCTTCATCTCGCACAAGCTCGACGAGGTGCGCAAGGTCGCCGACGAGATCACCGTGATCCGCCGTGGGACCACGGTCGCCACCGTGCTGCCCTCGGAGGTCACCACCCGCAAGCTGGCCGAGCTGATGGTAGGCAGCGAGCTGCCGTCGCCGGAGACGCGCGAGTCCACGGTGACCGAGGCGGTCGAGCTGACCGTCGAGGGGCTGGTGCTCGAGTCCGGCGCTCGCCGCCTGCTCGACGACGTGTCCTTCACCATCCGCCGCGGCGAGATCCTCGGGATCGCCGGCGTCGAGGGCAACGGCCAGGCCGAGCTGGTCGAGGCGATCATGGGGATGCGCGCGCTGTCGGCTGGGACGGTGCGGCTCAGCGACCGCGAGGTGACCACCTGGTCGACCCGGGCCCGGCGCGAGGCCGGCATGGCGTACATCCCCGAGGACCGCTCGCGGCACGGGCTGCTGCTCGAGGCCCCGCTGTGGGAGAACCGGATGCTGGGCCACCAGACCCAGGAGCCCAACTCGCGCGGCCCGCTCATCGACCGGGCCGGCGCCCGGCGCGACACCGAGCGCATCGTCAAGGAGTACGACGTGCGCACGCCAGGCATCGACGTGCTCGCCTCGGCGCTGTCCGGCGGCAACCAGCAGAAGCTCATCGTCGGCCGCGAGATGAGCGGCGACCCGGTGCTGCTCATCGCGTCGCACCCCACGCGGGGGGTCGACGTCGGCGCCCAGGCGACGATCTGGGACCTGCTGCGCGACGCCCGCTCGAGAGGCCTGGCCGTGCTGCTGATCTCCGCCGACCTCGACGAGCTGATCGGGCTGTCCGACACCCTCAAGGTGATCCTGAGAGGACGCATCGTGGCCGACGTCGACCCGGCGACCGTCACGCCCGAGGAGCTGGGCTCGGCCATGACCGGCGCGGGGGGTGAGGCGGCATGAGCCCCAAGGTGCGCCGCCTGCTGCTGACGGTCGGCACGCCGCTCGTGGCTGTGCTGTTCGCCATGGGGATCGTCTCGGTCATCCTCGCCGCGACCGGGGTCAACCCGCTCGACGCCTTCCAGTCGATGATCGAGTACGCCGGCCAGCCGCGGACCCAGGTCCTGATCCTCAACCAGTCGACCACCTACTACCTGTCCGCGGTCGCGGTGGCGATCGGCTTCCGGATGAACCTGTTCAACATCGGCGTGGACGGCCAGTACCGGCTGGCCGCACTGCTGGCGGCAGCCTTCGCCGGCAACGTCGCGCTGCCGGCCCCGCTGCACATCGGCCTGACCATCCTGGTGGCGATGTCGGTGGGGGCCATGTGGGCCGGGATCGCCGGCCTGCTCAAGGTGACCCGCGGCGTGAGCGAGGTCATCTCCACCATCATGCTCAACTTCATCGCCACCGGCATCGCGGCCTACCTGCTGGCCCCGGGCCGGCTGGCTGAGTCGGCCGAGGGCTCCAACAACATCGCCACGCCGACGATCCCCGAGAGCGGACGGGTACCCGGCTTGCCGCTGATCCCGGACACCGTCGAGCTCGTGTACGGCCTGATCATCCTGGCCGCCGTCGTCGGGGTCGCCTACTGGTACGTCCTGGGCCGCACCCGCTTCGGGTTCGACCTGCGCGCCACTGGCATGAGCGAGTCGGCCGCCGTGGCCAGCGGGGTCAACGTCAAGAAGATGGTCATGATCAGCATGCTGCTGTCGGGCGCCGTCGCGGGTCTCGTGGGCATGCCGCAGCTGCTGGGCGCGAGCTACCAGTACTCCCTGGACTTCCCGGCCGGGCTCGGCTTCACCGGCATCGCGATCGCCCTGCTCGGGCGCAACAGCCCAATCGGCATTGCCTTCGGGGCGCTGCTGTTCGGCTTCCTCGACTCATCGGCTCAGATCCTCGACCTCGAGGGCGTGCCCAAGGAGATCGTCCTGATCATGCAGGGTGTCATCGTGCTCTGCGTCGTCATCGCCTACGAGCTGGTGCGCCGCTACACCGTGCGCCAGGTGGCCCGCGACGTGGGCCGCAGGCTCGGCGAGGCGGGCCCGCCGCCACCGGCGCCGGCGCCCCCCGCGGCCGGCCCGTCGACGGAGGTGCCGGCATGAGCGTCGACAGCGACGTCCGCATCCCCGCCGCCGCGTCACCGGCCACGCCGGCCCGCCGGCGCGCCTGGCCCCGGCTGCTGCTCATCCTGTCCGGCCTGCTGCTGCTCTTCTCCTTCGTCCGGGTCGTCACCGGAGCCGAGGAGCTCACCTCGGCGGGGACCGTCGCGGCGGCCCTGGGCCTGGCCGTGCCGATCGGCATGGCCGGCCTTGGCGGCCTTTGGTCGGAGCGATCCGGTGTGGTCAACATCGGCCTCGAGGGGATGATGATCCTCGGCACCTGGGGCGCCGGCTTCGCCGGCTGGCAATGGGGCCCGTGGGCCGGGGTGGCCTTCGCGGTGATCATGGGGGCCCTCGGCGGCCTGCTGCACGCGCTGGCCACGGTCACCTTCGGCGTCGACCAGATCGTCTCCGGTGTCGCGATCAACATCCTCGCGCTGGGCCTGACGAAGTACCTCGCCGCCACCGCGTTCGAGGGCACCCCTGGCGGCGGCCAGACCCAGTCCCCGCCGATCGACCCGATCGGCAGCGTGACCCTCCCCGGCTTGTCCCAGCTGGGCGAGGCGCTGGAGGACACCGAACTGTTCCTGATCAGCGACCTCGGCGGGCTGATCGCCGGGCTCACCACCGACATCTCGTACGTGACCGTGCTCGCGATCACGTGCGTGATCGCGACCTGGTGGATCCTTTGGCGCACGGCCTTTGGGCTGCGGCTGCGGTCCTGCGGCGAGGCCCCCTACGCGGCGGAGTCGCTCGGGGTGAACGTCTACAAGTACAAGTACATCGCCGTGGTCGTGTCCGGCGCGCTGTCCGGGCTCGGCGGCGCCTACCTGGCGATCGTGGCGGCGAGCATCTACCGCGAGGGCCAGACCGGTGGCCGCGGCTACATCGGCCTGGCCGCGATGATCTTCGGCAACTGGCGCCCGGGCGGGTTGGCCGCCGGCGCCGGGCTCTTCGGCTACGCCGACGGCCTGCAGCTGCGCAGCGGTGAGGCCGTGCACGCGCTGCTGCTGCTCGCCGCCATCGCTCTGGGCATCGCCGGGCTCTACCTCGCCTGGAAGCGCAAGCCGGTCGGCTCGGCCGTCTCCCTGGTCCTGGCCGCGGGCTTCTGGTGGTGGTACGCCTCCACGACCGACCTGCCTCCGCAGGTGACGTTCATGACGCCGTACATCACGACCCTCGTGGTGCTCGCGCTGGCCTCCCAGCGGCTGCGGATGCCTGCCGCCGACGGACAGGTCTACCGCAAGGGCGAGGAGACCTGAGCCGCGCCGTGGCACCGGACCCCCGCGCAGCGGACGTCGACTGGCCGGCCTTGCGGGCCGAGGCCGTGGCCGCGATGCGGCACGCGTACGCGCCGTACTCGCGGTTCAAGGTCGGCGTCGCGGGGCTCGTCGACGACGGCCGGATCGTGGTCGGCTGCAACGTCGAGAACGCCTCCTACGGGGTGGGGCTGTGCGCCGAGTGCGGCATGGTCTCGGCCCTGCATCTCAGCGGGGGCGGGCGGCTCGTCGCCGTCGCTTGCGTCGACCAGCACGGCCAGCCGCTGATGCCGTGCGGACGCTGCCGCCAGCTGCTCTGGGAGAACGGCGGGGCCGACTGCCTCGTCGACACCACCCACGGCATCAAGCCGATGAGCGAGGTCCTGCCGGACGCCTTCGGCCCCGACGACCTGGTCGCCCGCCGAGAGGACCGCCCGTGACCGAGCCGTACGCCGCCGTCGACATCATCCGGGCCAAGCGCGACCGCGGAGCCCTCGACGACGGGCAGATCGACTGGGTGGTCGACGCCTACACCCGCGGCGTCGTCGCCGACGAGCAGATGTCGGCGCTGGCGATGGCCATCCTGCTCAACGGCATGGAGCGCCGCGAGATCGCCAGGTGGACCGACGCGATGATCCGCTCGGGGGAGCGGATGGACTGGTCGGCGCTGGACCGCCCGACCGCCGACAAGCACTCCACCGGCGGCGTGGGCGACAAGATCACGCTGCCGCTCGCCCCGCTGGTGGCGGCGTGCGGAGCGGCCGTGCCGCAGCTGTCCGGGCGGGGCCTCGGCCACACCGGCGGCACCCTGGACAAGCTGGAGTCGATCCCCGGCTGGCGGGCGCTGCTCAGCAATGACGAGATGCTCGCCGTGCTGCGCGCGGCCGGAGCGGTGATCTGCGCCGCCGGCGACGGTCTCGCCCCCGCCGACAAGAAGCTCTACGCGCTCCGCGACGTCACGGGCACCGTCGAGGCCATCCCGCTCATCGCCAGCTCGATTATGAGCAAGAAGATCGCCGAGGGCACCGGCTCGCTCGTGCTCGACGTCAAGGTCGGCTCGGGGGCGTTCATGAAGGACGTCGAGCGCGCCCACGAGCTGGCCTCGACCATGGTCGGCCTCGGCGCCGACGCCGGCGTGCGCACCGTCGCGCTGCTCACGGCGATGGACGTGCCCCTCGGACTCACCGCCGGCAACGCCCTCGAGGTCCGCGAGTCGGTCGAGGTGCTGGCCGGCGGCGGCCCCGCGGATGTCGTCGAGCTCACCCTCGCCCTGGCCCGCGAGATGCTGGCAGGGGCGGGGCTCGACGCCGTCGATCCGGCTGAGCGGCTTGCTGACGGCTCGGCCATGGACGCCTGGCGGCGGATGATCATCGCGCAGGGCGGCGACCCGGATGCCGTGCTCCCGGTGGCCCGCGAGACCCACGTCGTCACCGCCGCCGAGTCCGGCGTGCTCGCCCGCCTCGACGCGTACGCCGTCGGGGTCGCGGCCTGGCGGCTCGGGGCCGGCCGCGCGCGCAAGGAGGACCCGGTCCAGGCCGGGGCCGGCGTCGAGTGGCACGCCCGGCCCGGCGATGCGGTCGCGACCGGTCAGCCGATCCTGACGCTGCACACCGACGAGCCCGAGCGGTTCCCGCTGGCCCTGCAGGCCCTGGAGGGCGGCTGGTCGGTGGCCCGCGACGGAACCCCCGTCGAGCGGCTCCCGCTCGTCATCGACCGCATCTCCTAGCCCGGTTTGCGGTGGTAGGAGCGGCGAGATGCCGCTCCTACCACCGCAAACCGGGGCGGGGCGGGGGCGTGGGAGGTCAGGTCGTGACCGGGCGGTGGAACGGGTCGCGGGGCGGCGGGGTGGCGAGCTCGGCGCGCGGGCAGTTGGCCAGGGTGAGGCCGACCCAGGAGAGCGCGTCGTCGCAGAGGGTGTCCACGGTCCAGCCGGTCTCCAGCCCGTACGGGCTCACCGTCACCTTGTAGATGGTGATCTCGTGCCGGTGCGGGGCGTCGTACATCACGGCGATCGAGCCGAGCAGCTGTGAGCCGCCACGGGAGCCGCCGATGCCGTCCCAGGGGGAGTCGTAGCGCTGCCAGAGCGACGAGGTGGCGTTCCAGATCCCGCCGTGGGCCACATCGAGCCGGGACAGCTCCGAGATCACCATCGCTGCCGTCCGGGTGTCCAGCACCGCGGCGGGCCGGATGATCCGGACGTCCTCCGTGAGCGCGCTCATGCATCCCTCCGTGGGCAACGGCGGGCCGCAGATGGCCCTGCTGACCCATCGGCCGTGCACGGCTTGAGGTTGAGCCGATAGCGTCGGGAACCGTGACGCCACCCCCCGCCCTCGCGCCCTCCGTCATCCGCCGCGCCCCCAAGGTGCTCCTGCACGATCACCTCGACGGCGGCCTGCGGCCGCAGACGATCATCGACTTGGCCGCCGAGATCGGCTACGACCGGCTGCCGACCCAGGACGCCGAGGCGCTGGCAGACTGGTTCGTCGAGTCGGCCGACAGCGGCTCGCTGGAGCGCTACCTCGACACCTTCGCCCACACCGTCGCCGTGATGCAGACCCCCGGGGCGCTGCGCCGGGTCGCCGCCGAGTGCGCCCAAGACCTGGCCGCCGACGGGGTGGTCTACGCCGAGATCCGCTACGCCCCCGAGCTGCACCTGGCCGGCGACCTCGACCTCGTCGAGGTCGTCGAGGCGGTCCAGCGGGGTTTCCGCGACGGCGAGCGGCTCGCGGCGGCGGCCGGCCACCCGATCCGGGTCCGCACCCTGCTCACCGCGATGCGGCAGGCCGCTCGCTCCCGCGAGGTCGCCGAGCTGGTGGTCGCCTACCGAGACCAGGGGGTGGCCGGCTTCGACATCGCCGGCGCCGAGGCGGGCTTCCCGCCGACTCGGCACCTGGACGCGTTCGAGTACCTCCGGAGGGAGAACGCCCACTTCACCATCCACGCCGGCGAGGGGTTCGGGCTGCCGAGCATCTGGGAGGCGCTGCAGTGGTGCGGGGCCGACCGGCTGGGCCACGGCGTGCGCATCGTCGACGACATCGAGGTGCGCGCGGACGGGTCGGTGCACCTGGGCCGGCTGGCCGCGTACGTGCGCGACCAGCGGGTGCCGCTGGAGATGTGCCCCTCGTCCAACATCCAGACCGGGGCGGCGGCGTCGATCGCCGAGCACCCGATCGGCCTGCTGACCCGGCTGCGCTTCCGGGTCACGGTCAACACCGACAACCGACTGATGTCGGGCACCTCGATGAGCCGCGAGATGGAGCGGCTCGTGGCGGCCTTCGGGTACGGACTCGCCGACCTGCAGTGGTTCACCGTCAACGCGATGAAGTCGGCGTTCCTGCCCTTCGATGAGCGCCTCGCTATCATCGACGAGATCGTGAAGCCGGGCTACGCCAAGCTGATGCGCGAGGGGCTCTAGGCGGACCGGCCCGCACCCCCGTCGAGGCCCTCGCCGCGGGCCGCGTGCCGCAGGGCGTACGCCGTCGCGTGCCGGTCGCACGGGCGGCAGCCCAACGCGATCTGGCGCTGGACCGTCGCCTCCTCTGCCTGCATCAGTGCGAGGCCTCGGCGCACCAGGGTGGCGGGCGGCTTGCGGCGCTCGCGCAGGTCGCGCTGCAGGCGGCGGGCGAAGTTCTTCCAGGCGGCCCGGCGCACCACGATCGCGTCCGCCAGCAGGCCCCGCTCGCGAAGCGGCGCGACGAGCTCGACCGAGAAGATCCCCTCGGCGATGACGGCCGCGGCGCCATCGAGGGCGAAGGGCTCGGCGCCGACCGCCCGGTCCTGGGCGATGTCGTAGACCGGGATCTCGGTGCGCCCCGTGCGGCACAGCTCGTCGAGGGCCGCGATGGCCTTGTCGGCGTTCCAGGAGCGGACGTCGTCCCAGTCGACGATGCCCAGGGAGTGGTGCCGGGGCGCCGTCGGGTCGTCGCCGTCCTTGTAGAAGTGGTCGAGCTCGAGCACGGGCAGGCCACTGGACTCGGCTAGGTGCGACTTGCCGCTGCCGGATGGACCGGCCATCACGACGACCTGGGCCAGGAGGTCGCTCACTGGCCGATGGGGTGCCAGACCGTCTTGGTCTCCAGGAAGGCGCGCACGCGCGACAGGCCCGGGTCGGCCGTCCAGTCGGCCTCTCCGGCCGGGTCGGCCCGCAGCACCCGCTTGACGTTGTCGGCGGCGGCGACCTCAAGGTCGGTGGCGAGCGCGCCGGCGCCGGCCAAGTCGATCGCGTTGACGTCCATGTGCGAGGCGAGCCAGGGCGCGACCTCAGCCGTGTGGCAGGTGATCAGGTTGACCACCCCGCCCGGCACGTCGGACGTCGCCAGGACCTCGCCCAGCGTCACCGCGGGAAGCGGGCGCTCCTGAGAGGCCAGGACGACGCAGGTGTTGCCGCTGACGACGACCGGCGCGATCACCGACACCAGGCCCAGCAGCGAGGACCGCTGCGGCGCGATCACCGCGACCACGCCGGTGGGCTCGGGCAGCGAGAAGTTGAAGAACGGCGACGCGACCTGGTTGGAGGAGCCGAGCACCTGCGCGAGCTTGTCCGGCCACCCGGCGTACCAGACCCAGCGGTCGATGGCCGCATCGACGGCCGCCGTCGCCTGGCGCACGGTCAGCCCCTCGCCGCGGGCCACCTCGTCGATGAACTGCGAGCGCCGCCCCTCCATGACCTCGGCCACCCGGTAGAGCACCTGGCCGCGGTTGTACGCCGTGGCGCCGCTCCACCCGGCGAAGGCGGCGCGCGCGGCGACCACGGCCTCGCGGGCGTCTTTGCGCGAGCCCATCGAGGCGTTGGCGAGGAAGCGGCCCTTGGCGTCGACGACCTCATACGAGCGGCCGCTCTCCGAGCGGGGGAACTTGCCGCCGAGGTAGAGCTTGTACGTCTTGCGGACGTCCACCCGAGTGCTCACGACTGCTCCTTGAGGTAGGCAGCCAGGCCATGCCGGCCGCCCTCGCGGCCGAACCCGCTCTCCTTGTAGCCGCCAAAGGGGCTGGCCGGGTCGAAGTGGTTGAACGTGTTGGCCCACACCACGCCGGCCCGCAGGTGGCTGGCCATCCACAGGATCCGGCTGCCCTTCTCGGTCCAGACCCCGGCCGACAGCCCGTACGGGGTGTTGTTGGCCTTCTCCAGCGCCTCCTTCGGGGTGCGGAAGGTCAGCACACTCAGCACCGGGCCAAAGATCTCCTCGCGGGCGATCCGGTGGGCCTGCGAGACGCCGGTGAACACCGTCGGCGGGAACCAGAAGCCGCGGTCGGGCAGGTCGCACGGCGCCGACCAGCGGATGGCGCCCTCGTCCTCGCCGACCTGGCTCATCTCGCGGATCCGGGCCAGCTGGGTCGAGGAGTTGATCGCGCCGATGTCGGTGTTCTTGTCGAGCGGGTCGCCAAGGCGCAGGGTCGCGAGCCGGCGCTTGAGCGAGTGCACGACCTCGTCGACCACCGACTCCTGCACGAGCAGCCGGGTGCCCGCGCAGCACACGTGCCCCTGGTTGAAGAAGACGCCGCGCACGATGCCCTCGACGGCCTGGTCGATGGGCGCGTCGTCGAAGATCACGTTGGCGGCCTTGCCGCCGAGCTCCAGGGTCACCCGCTTGTCGGTGCCGGCCGCGGCGCGCTGGATCAGCTTGCCGACCTCGGTCGATCCGGTGAACGCGATCTTGTCGATGTCGGGGTGCTCGACGAGCGCCCGGCCGGTCTCGCCGGCGCCGGTGAGGATGTTGACGACTCCGGAGGGCAGGTCGGCCTGCTGGCAGATCTCGGCGAAGAGCAGGGCGGTCAGCGGGGTGGTCTCGGCGGGTTTGAGCACGACGGTGTTGCCGGCCGCGAGAGCGGGGGCGATCTTCCACGCCAGCATGAGCAGCGGGAAGTTCCACGGGATGATCTGGCCGGCCACGCCAAGCGGCCGAGGGTCGGGGCCGAGCCCGGCGTAGCCGAGCTTGTCGGCCCAGCCCGCGTGGTAGAAGAAGTGCGCCGCGGCCAGCGGCACGTCGACGTCGCGGCTCTCCTTGATCGGCTTGCCGTTGTCCAGGGTCTCCAGGACGGCCAGCTCGCGGGAGCGCTCCTGGATCAGCCGGGCGATCCGAAAGAGGTACTTGCCCCGCTCGCGCCCGCCCATCCTCGACCAGGTGCGGGTGTACGCGGTGCGCGCCGCCTTGACCGCGCGGTCGACGTCGGCGGCGCCGGCCTCGGCGACCTCGGCCAGCACCTCCTCGCTGGACGGCGAGATCGTCTTGAACGCGCCGCCGCCGGCCGCCTCGCTGAAGTCGCCGTCGATGAACAGGCCGTACGACGCCTTGAGGTCGACGACCGCGCGCGACTCCGGCGCGGGGGCGTAGTCGAAGGGGGTGCCCATGGGTCGCCTCAGTCCAGGGTGAAGTAGTCGGTGCCGGAGTAGCGGCCGGTGGCCAGCTTGGTGCGCTGCATGAGCAGGTCGTTGAGCAGGCTGGAGGCCCCGAGCCGGAACCAGTCGGGGTCGAGCCAGTCCGAGCCGACCGTCTCGTTGACCATGACCAGCATCTTCAGGGCGTCCTTGGTGTTCTTCAGCCCACCGGCGGGCTTGACGCCGATCTGGATCCCGGTGGCCTCGCGGTAGTCGCGGACCGCCTGCAGCATCGTCAGCACGACCGGGGGGGTGGCCGCGGGCTGGATCTTGCCGGTGCTGGTCTTGATGAAGTCGCCGCCGGCGAGCATGGCCAGCCACGAGGCGCGCCGCACGTTGTCGTACGTCTGCAGCTCGCCGGTCTCCAGGATCACCTTGAGGTGGGCGGCGCCGCAGGCCTCCTTGACCGCGACGATCTCGTCGAAGACCTCGAGGTAGCGCCCGGACAGGAAGGCCCCGCGGTCGATGACCATGTCGATCTCGTCGGCCCCGGCGTCAACGGCGTCGCGGGTGTCCTGCAGCTTGACCGCGCGGCTGGCCCGGCCGCTGGGGAAGGCGGTGGCGACGGCGGCGACCTTGATGCCGCTGGAGCCGAGCGCCTCCTTGGCGATGCCGACCAGGTCGTTGTAGACGCAGATCGCCGCGACCGTGGGGACCGACGGGTCCATTGGGTCGGGGTGCATCGCCTTGGTGCACAGGGCGCGCACCTTGCCCGGGGTGTCGGCGCCCTCAAGCGTGGTGAGGTCGATCATCTGGATCGCCAGGTCGATCGCGAACGCCTTGGCCGTGGTCTTGATCGAGCGGGTGCCGAGGTCGGCGGCGCGCCCCTCGACCCCCACCTGGTCGACGCCGGGGAGGCCGTGCAGGAAGCCGCGCAGGGACCCGTTGGAGGAGGTGATCTCGTCGACGGCGGGCAGCCTGCCCTCGCGCTGCGGTGCGGTCGCGGTCACCCTGGGAAGCCTAGCCATGCTCGAGGCCGGCCGCGGCCGCGATGTCGGCCTTGAGGGCGGCCAGATCCGCGGCCGCACGGGCCCTGGCTGCGGCGACAGCCTCGGGCCGGGGGAGTTCCGCCGACACCGGGACCACCACCTCCAGGTAGCACTTGATCTTGGGCTCGGTGCCGCTGGGCCGGACGATCACCCGGCCGTGGTCGGCCAGGGTGAACCGCAGGCCGTCGGTGGGGGGCAGCCCGCCCTCGCCTCGCTCCAGGTCGTCGAGCCGCTCGACGGCCCGCCCGCCGAGGGAGGTCGGCGGGCTCTGCCGCAGCCGGCTCATGGCCGCGCCGATGAGGGACAGGTCGGTGACCCGGGCCGAGAGCTGGTCGGTGGCGTGCAGGCCGTATCGGGCGGCCGCCGCCTCCAGCAGGTCCTCGAGAGTCTCGCCGCGGGCCTTGGCCTGGGCGGCCAGCTCGGCGATCAGCAACGCCGCCGAGACGCCGTCCTTGTCGCGCACCGCCACCGGGTCGACGCAGTAGCCGAGCGCCTCCTCGTAGCCGAAGGACAGCCCGTCGACGCGGCCGATCCACTTGAAGCCGGTGAGGGTCTCCAGGTGCTCGAGCCCCTCGGCGCGGCAGATCGCGCCCAGCATCGACGACGACACGATCGAGTTGGCGTAGATGCCGCGCTCGCCGCGGGAGATCAGGTGCAGTCCGAGCAGCACTCCGACCTCGTCGCCGCGCAGCATCCGCCACTGGCCGTCGCGCATCGGAGCGGCCACGGCGCACCGGTCGGCGTCGGGGTCGTTGGCGATGACGAGGTCGACGCCCGCCTCGCGCGCGGTGGCCAGCGCCAGGTCGATGGCCCCCGGCTCCTCGGGGTTGGGGAAGGCGACCGTCGGAAAGGCCGGATCGGGCTCGAACTGCGCCCCGACGAGCACGGGCGGCGCGAAGCCGGCGCGGATGAACGCGTCGACGACGACGTGCCCGCCGACGCCGTGCATGGCGGTGTACGCGACCGCGAGGTCGCGCGGCGCCTCGGGGCGCACCAGGGACGCGACCCGGTCGAGGTAGGCGTCGAGGACCGAGTCGTCCAGCGTCTCCCACTCCCCGCCGAGCGGGATGGCCGAGACCGGGCCGACGGCGTCGATGCACGCGGAGATCTCGGTGTCGGCGGGCGGCACGATCTGCGAGCCGTCGCCGAGGTAGACCTTGTAGCCGTTGTCCTGCGGCGGGTTGTGGCTCGCGGTCACCATCACGCCGGCCGCGCAGCCGAGGTGGCGGATGGCGTAGGCGAGGACCGGCGTCGGCAGCGGCTTGGGGAGCACCATCGCGCCCAGCCCGGCGCCGCGCATCACCGCGGCGGTGTCGCGCGCGAAGACGTCGGAGTTGCGCCGGGCGTCGTAGCCGATCACGACCGCGCCGCCGCCCCGCTCGGACAAGTACGCGGCCAGGCCCGCGGCAGCGGCCATGACGACCGAGCGGTTCATCCGGTTGGGGCCTGCGCCAAGCGCCCCGCGCAGCCCGGCGGTGCCGAACTCCAGCCGCCCGGCGAAGCGGTCGGCGAGGTCCTCGACCGCGGCCTCGACGCCGGCGTCGCAGGCGTCGAGCAGGGCGCGCAGCTCCTCGCGGGTCTCCGGATCGGGGTCGTCAGCCAGCCAGGCCTCCGCCGCGGCGCGCACGTCGATCGCCTCGGCGCTCACAGCCGGGTCACCACCTGGGCGAGCAGCCGGCCCATCCGCTCGGCGGCGGCCTGCCCGGCCGCGAGGACCTCGGCGTGGTTGAGCGGCTCGCCCGTCATCCCGGCCGCGGCGTTGGTGACGAGCGACAGGCCGAGCACCTCGACGCCGAGCTCGCGGGCGGCGATGGCCTCGACGGTCGTGGACATGCCCACCAGGGTGCCGCCCATCCGGCCCACCATGGCCACCTCGGCGGGCGTCTCGTACTGCGGCCCGCGGAACTGCACGTAGACCCCCTCGGCGAGGTCCGGCTCCACCTCGCGGCACAGCGCCCGCAGCCGCTCGGAGTACAGGTCGGTGAGGTCGATGAAGGTGGCCCCGCGCAGCGGGGTCATGCCGGTCAGGTTGATGTGGTCGCTGATGAGCACCGG
>Ga0114939_10002615_pt1 | contig 13209 bp, 9 predicted proteins | sample AshMeaCrysSpring_FD_87196 | JGI IMG/M metagenome (GOLD analysis project Ga0114939, IMG submission 87196) | Groundwater microbial communities from Big Spring, Nevada to study Microbial Dark Matter (Phase II) - Ash Meadows Crystal Spring | ecosystem: Environmental > Aquatic > Deep subsurface >... | reverse complement strand
GACGTCGGCGGCCATTTCGCTGGCGCGCAGCGCGGCGGTCGTGTCGGTGGAGAAAAACGGATTGCCGGTGCCGGCGGCGAAGATGACCACCTTGCCATCGGCGAGCTGGCGTTCGGCGCGGCGGCGGATGAAGGTTTCCGCGACGTTTTTCATTTCGATGGCGGATTGGACGACGCAATCGACGCCGTGGTGGCTGAGGGCTCCTTCGAGGGCCAGCGCGTTCATGACGGTGGCGAGCATGCCGACGTAATCGGCGGTGGCGCGGTCCATGCCGCGGGCGGAGGCGCTGGCGCCGCGCCAGAAATTGCCGCCGCCCACCACGATGCCGAGCTGGAGTCCGGTCAGCACGGCCTCGCGGATTTCCACAGCGATGCGGTCCACGATTTCCGGCGAGATGTTGTCTCTTGAACCGCTGCCGCGCAGTGCCTCGCCGCTGAGTTTGAGGATGGCGCGCTTGAAGGGACGGGGATCTTGTGGGCGTTGGGGCATGGGTTGGCGGGGCTGGGTGATGAAATGGAATTTTCCCCGGGCTTGGAAAGGCAAAACACCGGCTCAGTTCACCGGTGCTGGCGTTTCGCCGATCACGAAGCTGGCGTTCAGATCGCGCAGGCCGGCCTTGCCCTCGTCCGCGCCCTCGATGACCAGCGATACGGCAAGCGGCTGGGTTTGCGGTCGCTGGTATTCCTCCAGAGTCCTGCGCACGGCCACGATGGCGAGCTTGAGAATCTGCCGGGCGGTGAGATCGACTTCCGGCGGAATGGCGAGTTGCGCCACGTCCAGCCTCACCACCAGCGCGCCGGCCGTCATCTCGCCACTGATGCCGATATTGGCCAGCACCAGCAGATTGGCTTCCTGGACCTTGTAGTTGGGATGGTTGGTCGGGATCAGATGCGGGCTGCGGATCGCATCCACCAGCACTTCCGGAAACGCCCCGGTCATGGCCATCGGCCGGGACATCACGCAGGCTTGCAGCGCCTCGCCGGTGTCCGAGATCGCCTCGTCCCCATCCGTGCCGTGGAGGCTGAGCGGCTCGAAAACGGGCACCACCATGATCGTGGAGGCGAAGGCGGCGGACACTGCCAGGAAACCCGCGAGCAATGATGCGATCAGGATTTTCATGAGACAATCATGGCTCACGCGGCGCATGATGGCCAGAGCAAAGCCCGCCTCCGCGCTTGCCAAGCGGGTTTGGCCGCGCTTCCAATGGCGCATGGACCATTTGGCGAAGGCGCGATTCGTGATCGAAACGGAAATCGACGGCCTGCGCCGCATGGCCGGCCTGCTGGACAAGGGTTTTGTCGATGCCGTCGGCATCCTCCGCCACACGCTGGACCATCGTGGCAAGATCGTGGTCGTGGGCGTCGGGAAATCCGAAAACATCGGCCACAAGATCGCCGCCACGCTCAACTCCACCGGCGGCACCGCCGTGGTGCTCGATTCGCAGAACGCGCTGCACGGCGATCTCGGCCTGCTCTCGGATGGCGACGCCGTGCTCGCGCTTTCCTATTCCGGCGAAACCCGCGAGTTGCTCGATCTGCTGCCGTTCATCAAACGCTTCGATGTCAACGTGATCGCCCTGACCGGCAAGCCGGGCTCCACGCTCGCCCGTTTCAGCGAGGTGACTCTCGACACCTCGGTGGAGCGCGAGGCCTGCCCGCTCAATCTCGCGCCGACATCCTCATCCACGGCCATGCTGGTCATGGGCGACGCGCTGGCGATGGTGCTGCTCGAATCGCGCGGCTTCACCGAGGAGGACTTCGCGCGCTTCCATCCCGGCGGTTCGCTGGGCCGCGCGCTGCTCACGCGGGTTGCGGACATCATGCGCTCCGACCAGGCCCTGCCGACTGTCGCGGAGGACGCGGATGTTTTCTCGGCGCTGGACGCGATGAACCGCGCCCGCGCCGGAGCCTGCCTGATCCTCGATGCCGATGGCGGACTGGCCGGGATTTTCACCCACGGCGACTTCGCGCGCAGTTTCCGGATCGATCCGCTGTTAGGAGGAAAACCGGTGGCCGCGCTGATGACGCGGCGGCCGGTCACCGTGCGGGCGGACGCCCTGGCCGTGGAGGTTCTGAAAACCATCGGGCAGAACCGCATCGATGACATCGTGGTGCTGGATGAAGAAGGAAAACCCGTGGGCCTCATTGACACGCAGGACCTGGCGCGGCTCAAGATCGTGTGAGCGGGAAACGCGTTCTTGCGGGCCCCGGTTCATTTGATAGGAACGGCACATGGCGCAGCCGAGCGATGTCCGCGAAGTGCTTCAATACATCCCCCAGTTCCGGGGGAAGGTGTTTCTCGTGCTCATCGAGGCCGGCCTGCTGCCGGAGCCGGCGGTCGCGGAAACCCTGCTGGACTTGGCCGTGCTCGAGGATCTCGGGGTGAAACTCGCGCTCGGCGTGCTCGGCGGCGACCTCAAGGATCTGTTCGACTGGACGCTGGAGTGCGAGATCATGGCCGCCCGCGTTTCCCGCCCGCTCACTGATGCCGGGGCGGTCCGCGAGACGCTCGACATCCTCGCCCGCGGACAGTCCGCGGTGGTGGACGCCTCGGCCACCGGTCCGCTCGATGAACCCGTGGTGGATTTCGCACTGGGCATCGGCGTGGCGAAAATCATCACCCTGCTAGAGGATGAAATCCTCATCGATGGAGCGCCCGCCCATGCGATCCGCGCGGCGGAAACCGCGGTGCTCGAGCAGCGCGCCAACCGCGCCGGCATCCCCCTGCTCAGGTCCGCCGCCGCCGCCTGCCACCGCGGTGTGCCGCGCGTCCACGTCCTGAATGGCCGCCGCCAGGGCGTGCTGGTGGACGAGCTGTTCTCCAACGAAGGCGTCGGCACCATGATCCACGCGGACAGCTACCGGATGATCCGTCCGCTGCGCGAGGAGGACATCCCGGAGCTGTTAGGCATGATCGGCCGCTCGGTGCGCCGCACCAAGCTCGTCGAGCGCAGTTACGAGGACATCCAGTCGCGCATCGGCGATTTCCACGTGATGACCATCGACGACAACGTGGTCGCCTGCGTGGCGCTGCATTGCTATCCCGCCGAGGCCTGTGCGGAAGTGGCCTGCCTGTATGTGAAACAGGCGCACGAGGGCAGGGGATATGGCCGGCAGCTCGTGGGCCATGTGGAGGCGCTCGCCGCGCGCTGCGGCATTCCGCGGGTGTTCGCGCTGACCAACCGCGCCGCGCCGTTCTTCGCCGGTCTCGGCTATGTCCGGGCGGCGGTGGATGTCCTGCCGAAGCGCCGCCGCGCGCAGTTCGAGGCCAGCGGCCGCGACTCGCTGGTGTTCTCCAAATCCATTTCCAACAACAACCCATGAAACTCAAATTCTGCGGCGCCGCCGGCACCACCACAGGTTCCCAGCATCTGCTCGAAGTCAATGGCAGGCGCATTCTGCTGGACTGCGGCCTCTATCAGGGCTCGCGCCTGCACGCCTATGAGGTGAACTGCGGCTTTCCGCACTTCGACCCGAAATCCATCGATGCGGTGATCCTCTCCCACGCCCACATCGACCACAGCGGCAACCTGCCCAACCTCACCAAAAGCGGCTTCTCCGGCAACATCTACGCCACCCACGCCACGCGCGATCTCTGCCAAATCATGCTCGCCGACTCCGCGCGCATCCAGGAGGGGGACATCGACTGGCTCAACAAGCACCGCAAGAAGGACGGCCTCGCTCCCGTCCCGCCAATCTACAGCGAGCAGGACGCGGAGCGCTGCCTGCGCCAGTTCGTGACGCTGGGCTATGATCGGCCCCTGCCGGTGAGCGACGGCGTTTCGCTGACTTTCATCGACGCCGGTCACATCCTCGGCAGCGCCCAGGTTTTGCTGGAAGTGGATGACCGCGCCGACGGCCGCAGGAAACGCTTTCTATTCTCCGGCGATGTCGGCCGCGGCGGCAACGAGGTGCTGCGCGATCCGGTGCCGGTGCGGGACGTCGATTTCCTGCTGATGGAAAGCACCTACGGCGGCCGCGAGCACGAGGCTCCTCCCGGCATGGGCGAGCACTTCGCGGAAATCATCCGCCAGGCATCCGAACGCGGCGGCAAAATCCTCATCCCCTCCTTCGCGGTGGAGCGCACCCAGCAGCTTCTTTTCGTGCTCAATGATCTTTTCGAGCGCGGCGCGATCCCGGAGGTGCCGGTCTATGTGGACAGCCCGCTGGCGGTCAGCGCCACCGAGATCTACCGGCTTCATCCGGACGCCTTCAACGAGGAGGTTTACAAGACCCTGTTCGAGCGGCAGAACCCCTTCGGCTTCGAAAACCTCACCCTTGTCAGATCGGTCAGCGGCTCGAAGGCGCTCAACGACATCCGGGGCGTGGCGATCATCATCTCCGCCTCCGGCATGTGCGAGGCCGGGCGCATCCTCCATCATCTCAAGAACAACATCAGCGATCCGAAAACCACGGTCCTGTTCGTCGGCTATTGTGCGGAAAACACCCTCGGCCGCCGCATCCGCGATGGCGAAAAGGAGGTGCCCATCCTCGGCGGCCGCTACAAGGTGAGGGCCAGAATCGAGATCGTGGATTCATTTTCGGGGCACGCCGACCACTCGGAACTGCTCGCCTACTTCCAGCGCACCACCGGCCCGAAGGAACGCGTCTGGCTGGTGCATGGCGAACCGGAGGCCGCCGTGACGCTGCGTGAAGCCCTGGGCACCCTCCACAGCCGGCCGGTGGAGGTGGCGGAACTGGGTGTCGAGGTAGCGTTCTAAAATCCGGTGGCTGGAATTTCGCCAGATAGGGCTTGCGGCTGGTTTTGCAAACACTACGTTGACTTCGCTTTGAAAGCGTGCGGTAATCTCCACACGGCAATAAGCCTGTTTCACCAACCAGCCATTATGAAAAGTCTCGAAAAAATCACCCTTGCGGCAGCCACCGTGGTCTATGCCGGTTATCTTGTCCGGGAAGCCGTGCGCACCCGTGCCGAGCGCGTCTTCCGCCTTGCGGCGGGGGAGTCTCCCTACGAGCGCACCCATCCCAAGCCCCGCCTGGTCCGGATCACTCCGTGATCCTGCGCGGAAGCCGCAAGGAAACCCATTTCCGCCATCCGCCCGCTTCTTCATGCTGGCGGATGGCGTTTTTTATTGCAGCATGACGCCACCATGAGTGCGTTCACAGGCGATTTCGAAAAACTCGGTCAGTTTTATCTAGGCCGCGAATATGATGCCGGGACAAAGCAGGCCACCGGCGATGCGGTGCTCTACGACTCCAGGGATCTCATCACTCACGGCGTGGTGCTCGGCATGACCGGTTCCGGCAAGACCGGGCTGTGCATTGCGCTGCTGGAGGAGGCGGCGATGGACAACATCCCCGCCATCGTCATCGATCCCAAGGGCGACATCTCCAACCTGCTGCTGATGTTTCCCGAGCTGGACGCGAAAAGCTTCCGGCCGTGGATCAACGAGGACGACGCTGCGAAAAAGGGTGTCCTGCCGGATGATTTCGCCGCGAAGACGGCGGAAATGTGGAAGATGGGACTGGCGGACTGGGGGCAGGATCCATCGCGCATCCGCCAGCTCCGCGACAAGGCGGACATCAACATTTTCACACCCGGCAGCAAGGCGGGCATCCCGGTTTCCATTCTCAGCTCGCTGGAGGCGCCGCCCTTCGAAATCATGGATGACGGCGAGTTGCTGGGCGAGCGCGTCGAAAGCACCGTTTCCTCGCTGCTCTCGCTGGTGGGCGTGGACGCGGATCCGATCCAGAGCCCGGAAGCGGTGCTGCTCTCCACGATTTTCCAGACCGAATGGAGCGGCGGGCGCAACATCACGCTGGAAACCCTGATCCGGCACATCCAGAGGCCGCCGTTCGACAAGGTCGGCGTCATCGACCTCGAATCGTTCCTGCCGGAAAAACCCCGCCAGACTCTCGCGCTCAAGTTCAACAACCTGCTCGCCTCACCCGGCTTTTCCTCATGGCTGGAAGGCCCGCCGCTGGATATCGCGAAAATGCTGCACGATCCCGCAGGCAAGCCGCGGATCTCGATTTTCTCCATCGCCCACCTCGGCGATTCGGAGCGCATGTTCTTCGTCAGCCTGCTGCTCAACCAGATGCTCGGCTGGATGCGCGCGCAGAACGGCACCACCTCGCTGCGCGCCCTGCTTTACATGGATGAAATCTACGGCTACCTGCCGCCTTCGGCCAATCCGCCGTCCAAAAAACCGCTGATGACCATCCTCAAGCAGGGCCGCGCCTTCGGCCTCGGCTGCCTGCTGGCGACGCAGAATCCGGTGGATCTCGACTACAAGGCGCTTTCCAACATCGGCACATGGTTCCTCGGCCGCCTGCAAACCGAGCGCGACAAGCTGCGCGTGCTCGACGGCCTCGAAGGCGCCGCCGGATCGCAAAACGCGAAGTTCGACCGCGCCTCGATGGAACGCCTCATTTCCGGCCTCGGCAACCGCGTGTTCCTCATGAACAACGTCCATGAGGACGGCCCGGTCCTGTTTCATGTCCGCTGGGTGATGAGCTATCTGACCGGCCCGCTCACCCGCGGCCAGATCAAGACATTGATGGACCCGAAACGCGCGGCCTTCGGGAACGCCGCAAAAACCGCCGCCAATCCGATGGCCATGCCCGGCATGACCACCGCGCCGTCCGCCGCTTCCCCGCGGCCGGTCGTGGGCGCGGGAGTCAAAGAGCTCTTCGCCACGCCCGCCGGTGGCGGGGACGGCATCATCTATCAGCCTCACCTGCTGCGCGCCGGGACGGTGCGTTTTTCATCCGCCAAGGCGGGCATCGATGAATGCCGCTGCGTGCGCCTGGTCAATCCGATCCGCCCGGAGGGCATTGACTGGGAAAACAGCGTGCCTCCACAGGTCAAGCCGCAGGATGACGTGCAGCCCGTCCCGGGCGCGGGCTTTGGCGAACTGCCGGGCTTCGCGATGAACGCCGCGAATTACAAGCAGGTGGAAAAAGATTTCGCCGAGTGGCTCTACCGCAACGAGCGGGCGGAGATTTTCACCTGCCCTGCGCTCAAGGTCTGGTCGAAACCCGGCGAGAGTGAGGGGGATTTCCGCGCCCGCCTCGGCCACGAAGCCCGCGAGGCGAGGGATGCCGCCGTTGACAAACTGCGCGCCGCCACCGCGAAAAAAATCGCCACCCTGGAGTCCCGGCAGCGCACTGCGGAAGGCCAGCTCGCCAAGCAGAAGGCGGAGGCCAACGCCGCGAAAATGCAGGCCGGCGTTTCCCTGTTGGGTGGCCTGCTCGGCGGTTTGCTGGGACGCAAGGCCGGGCTCGGCACGCTCACCCGCGGCTCCGCCGCCATCGGCAAGGCCACCGGAGCCTACAAGCAGCACCAGGACGTCGCCAACGCCGATGCCAAGCTGGCCGAAATCACTGCGGAAATCGAGGCCGTCCATGCCGGGCTCGAGGCTGAGATCGTCAAAATCGCCGAAGCCTACGATCCCGACGCCCTCGCTCTTGAGAAAGAATCCATCAAACCCGCGAAGTCCGATGTGGAGGTCGGCACCGTCGCCCTGCTCTGGCTGCCCTTCGATGCGCGCGGAGCCCCGGCATGGTGAACCGGGTCAAATCGGCCGCGCGCGGCCCGGGGCCGGTGAGTCATGATGCCGCCCGCAGGTCCTGAATGACGAGCTGCAGCGTCGTGCGGCCGCGGAAGTGGTTTCTGTCAATGGTGAAGGCCACGTCCCACGGCGGATCGGGCAGCGGATGTTCCCCGCCGCCGAAGAACACGGCGTCCTGTTCGTGGTAGCCCTGGCGCAGCATGAAGCGCAGGTGGTGGTTCTTCATGTGCAGCGGCGGCCGGCTCAGGCTCACGCCGCGCGAGATGAATACCGGCTGCGGGTTGCCGTTTCCAAAGGGCTGCAACAAATCATAACTGGCCAGAAACTCCAATGACAACTGTTCAAATCCGATCTCGGCATCATACATCAACTTCGGCTGGCGCTGTTCCTCGCTGGTGTTCTTCAACACGTATTCGGCGAGGTTTTTCCGGAAGCTGTCGATTTTCCCCTCTTCGATGGAAAGCCCGGCCGCCATCGCATGTCCTCCGCCGGCCAGCAGATCGCCCTCACACGCGCGGATCGCCTCCACCAGAGAGACGCCCTCGATGCTGCGGCCCGATCCCTTGCCGACGCCGTCCGCATCGATCGCGATGATGAACGTGGGTTTGTGATATTGCCGCATCAGCCGCGAGGCGACGATGCCGACCACGCCGTGATGCCATGAGCGCGAGCCCAGCACAATAACCGGATCGCGCGCCGGATCGAAGCCGCGGTTGAGCATCTCCACGGCCTCGCGGCGGATGAGCCCCTCATGGTTCTGGCGCTCCTTGTTATAGGCGTCGAGTTTCCGCGCCAGATCCAGCGCGAGGCGGCGGCAGTCGGTGGTGAGAGTGGCCAGCGCGTCCTCCGGCGCGTCCATGCGGCCGGCCGCGTTGAGCCGCGGGCCGATCCGGAAGCCGACGTCCATCGGGCTCGCGCTGCCGTTCATGCCGGTGACGTCCTGCAGCGCGCGCAGGCCCGGATTCAGCGTGTTGGGGAGATGTTTCAGCCCGTGGCGCACCAGCAGGCGGTTTTCCCCGATCATCGGCACGATGTCGGAAATGGTCGCCACCGCCACAAGGTCGATCAATTCCTTGAGATCGAGATCCGTTTGGCGGGTTTTCAGCAGCGCGTGGCCGAGTTTGAAAACCACGCCCGCCGCGCAGAGATAGGTGAAATCTCCGCCGCATTTCGGATTCACCAGCGCGCGGCAATCCGGCCGCTGCCCGGGAATCGGTTCGTGGTGATCCACGATGAGCACGTCGATGCCATCGGCCTTCAAGGCGGCGATTTCCGGGATGGAAACCGTGCCGCAATCCACGGTGATGAGCAGATCCGGCTTCGGGCCATCCCGCATGCAACGCTCCAGCGCGGCGGCGCTCAGACCGTAGCCTTCCGGCCCGCGGCGCGGAATGAAGTGCCTGGGCTCCTGTCCGTAGGCCAGCAGAATCCGCCGCATCAGTGTGATCGAGGCCACGCCATCGACATCATAGTCGCCGTAGATGCAGATTTTCTGCCCATGGTCGATGGCGTGAAGGATCCGCTCCACGGCCGGGTCCATGTCCGGAATCAGAAACGGATCGGCCAAATCCTTTAATTTTGGTCGCAGATACGCCTCCAAATCCATTCCCTCCGGCAGCCCTCGCTGGCGGATCAAATGTTCCAAAATCGGTGGAAACGAGCCCGGCGAACCGCTGTTTCCCTTGTGAAACGGTTCGCCGCGCGGAATCCATCTGAACGGCTGGGCACGCATGAATGCCCCGGACCCTATAGGCGGGGAACGGGCCGCTTCAAGGTTGGAAAATCCAAGCGTGCAATTCCGCGCTGCGGGACACTTTGGCACGATCAAAGCGCGTCATTTTGTCACGAAACCTGACGGAAGAAACCCGACGCAATGTTTGTTAAAATACATAATCTGCTGATCAGGAATGATTTGAGATGATGATCTCTGTGTCTGGCATGTTGATTGCAAAAGCTGACTCCTCCAATCACCGCCCAAACGGGCAAACTCGAAAGGAAAACCACTTTATGTCCAAAATCCTCGGAATCGACCTCGGCACCACGAACTCCTGCATGGCCGTCATGGAAGGCGGTGAGCCCGTCGTGCTCGAAAACTCGGAAGGAGCCCGCACCACCCCATCAGTTGTCGCATTCGCCAAGAACGGCGAACGCCTCGTCGGCCAAGCCGCCAAACGCCAGGCCGTCACCAATCCGAAAAACACCATTTTCTCCGCCAAACGCCTGATCGGCCGCAAGTTCGCCGAACTCACCGAGGCCGACAAACGCATGCCCTACACCATCGTCGCCGCTTCGAATGGCGACGCCCACATCCAAGTGCAGGTCGCCGGCGAAACCAAAACCTTCTCGCCGCAGGAAATCTCCGCCATGGTCCTCGCAAAGCTGAAGGCCGATGCCGAAGCCAAACTCGGCGAATCCATCAAGCAGGCCGTCATCACCGTGCCCGCCTATTTCAACGACTCCCAACGCAACGCCACCAAGGCCGCCGGCGAGATCGCCGGTCTCGAAGTGCTGCGCATCATCAACGAGCCCACCGCCGCCGCCCTAGCCTACGGCCTCGACAAGAAGTCCGACGAGAAAATCGCCGTCTATGACCTCGGCGGCGGCACCTTCGACATCTCGGTGCTCGAAATCGGCGACGGCGTCTTCGAGGTGCTCGCCACCGACGGCGACACCAAGCTCGGCGGCGACGACTGGGACAACGCGCTCATCCAGTGGATTGTCGGCGAGTTCAAAAAAGACCAGGGCATCGATCTATCCGGCCAGCCCGACGCCCTCCAGCGCATCAAGGAGGAAGCGGAGAAAGCCAAGATCGCCCTCTCCTCCGCGCAGTCCTACGACATCAGCCTGCCTTTCATCACCGCGGACGCCACCGGCCCCAAACACATTCAACTCTCCCTCACCCGCTCGAAACTGGAGCAACTCACCGACTCCCTTTTCGAGCGCACCAAAAAGCCCGTCCGCGATTGCCTCAAGGAGGCCGGCGTCTCCACCTCCGACATCAACGAACTCGTCCTCGTCGGCGGCATGACCCGCATGCCCAAGGTCGTCGAAACCGCCCGCGACCTCGCCGGCCAAACCCCTCACCAAGGAGTGAACCCGGACGAAGTCGTCGCCATCGGAGCCTCCATCCAGGGCGGCGTCCTACGCGGCGATGTGAAGGACGTGCTCCTGCTGGACGTCACCCCGCTCACGCTCTCCATCGAGACCGAAGGCTCGCGCGCCACACCGATGATCGAGCGCAACACGACCATCCCGGCCAAGAAGTCCCAGATCTTCTCCACCGCCTCCGACAACCAACCGGCCGTGGACATCCGCATCTGCCAGGGCGAGCGCCCGATGTTCTCCGACAACAAGCTGCTCGGAAACTTCAAGCTCGACGGCATCGCCCCCGCCCGCCGCGGCGAGCCGCAGATCGAAGTCACCTTCGACATCGACGCCAACGGCATCCTCCACGTTTCCGCCAAGGACAAGCAATCCGGCAAGGAACAGAAGATCTCCATCCAGGGTTCTTCCGGCCTCTCCAAGGACGAGATCGAACAAGCCAAGCGCGACGCCGAAGCCCATGCCGAGGAAGACCGCAAGCGCGTTGAAAAAGTCGATGCCAAGAACAAGGCCGAAAACCTCGTCTTCTCCGTCGAAAAACAACTCGGCGAACTCGGCGACCAAGCCCCCGCCGAACTCAAGTCCATGCTCGAAGGCAAGATCAAGGCCGTCAAGGACGCCATCAGCAGCGACGACGTGAACCAAATCAACAGCGCCGTCTCCGACCTCGAAAGCTCGCTCCAAGCCCTCGCCCAGGCCGCACAACAAGCCCAGGCCGGAGCCGCCCAGCCCGACGTCGAACCCGCCGCCGAACAAGCCTCCAGCGAGCCCAAACAAGCCAAGGGCAAGGTCGTGGACGCCGAAGTCGTCGATTGATCCCTCGTGGCGGCGATCACTGGCAGCCGCGAATCCATCATCACCCCACACTGCGGCGACCGATGATCACCGCCACTTCCCATGCCGCCAGAATCAACGCTCACTGCCCCTGAAAACTGAACAATGCAAACTTTCCACTCCGCGGATGCGGCGTGGCCTCTCACACCAAAACCACCAACCAAAACATACAACAACATGGCTAACATCAAACCACTCGGACAACGTGTCCTCGTCAAACGCATCGAAGCAGATGCCATCAGCGCCGGCGGCATCGTCCTCCCGGACACCGCCAAAGAGAAACCCCAGGAAGCCGAAGTCCTCAGCCTCGGAACCGGAGGCAAGGATGACAATGGCAAGGCCATCGAGTTCACCGTCAAGGTCGGCGACAAGGTGCTCATCTCCAAATACGGCGGCACCGAAGTCAAAATCGACGGACAGGAAGTCCTCATCATCAACGAATCCGACATCCTCGGCATTGTGGGCTGAAGCCCACGGTTATTCGTTAAAGGTTAGAGGTTATTGGGAAAGACCTAAGACTCCGCCTTTACGAAAAACCGCATCATACGTTTAACAAATAACCAATAACTTCTAACTAGTAACCACCATGGCCAAACAACTCCAATTCGACGAATCCGCCCGCCACGCCCTGCTCCGCGGTGTGGAAAAAATCGCCCGCGCCGTCAAGGCGACCCTCGGCCCCGCCGGCCGCAACGTCATCATCGACAAGAAATACGGCTCGCCCACCATCACCAAGGACGGGGTTTCCGTCGCCAAGGAGGTCGAGCTTGAGGACTCCTATGAAAACATGGGAGCCCAGCTCATCCGCGAGGTTTCCAGCAAGACCAGCGACGTTGCCGGCGACGGCACCACCACCGCCACCGTGCTTGCCGAGGCCATCTACAAGGAAGGCCTTCGCAACGTGACCGCCGGCGCCAACCCGATCTCGCTCCAGCGCGGCATCATGAAGGCCACCGAAGCGATCGTCGCCCAGCTCAAGGTTCTTTCCAAGCCCGTCTCCGACGCCAAGGAAATCGCCCAGGTCGCATCCATCTCCGCCAACTCGGATGCGGAAATCGGCAACATCATCGCCGAAGCCATGGACAAGGTCGGCAAGGACGGCACCATTACCGTTGAGGAAGCCAAGGGCATCGAAACCACCCTCGAAGTGGTCGAAGGCATGCAGTTCGACAAGGGTTATCTCAGCCCCTATTTCGTGACCAATGCCGAGTCCATGGAAGTGCTCCTCGAAGGCGCCTACATCCTCATCAACGAGAAGAAAATCTCCTCGCTCAAGGACATGCTGCCGCTGCTTGAAAAGGTCGCCAAGACCGGCAAGCCGCTGCTCATCATCGCCGAGGACGTCGAAGGCGAGGCCCTCGCCACCCTCGTGGTCAACAAGCTGCGCGGCATCCTCAACATCGCCGCCGTCAAGGCGCCCGGCTTTGGCGACCGCCGCAAGGCCATGCTTGAGGACATCGCCATCCTCACCGGTGGCCGTGTCATCACCGAAGACCTCGGCATCAAGCTGGAGTCCGTGGAACTCAGCGACCTCGGCGAGGCCAAGCGCATCACCGTCAGCAAGGAGAACACCGTCATCGTCGAAGGCGGCGGCACCTCCGAAGCCATCACCGGCCGCGTCAACCAGATCCGCAAGCAGATCGAGGAAACCACCAGCGACTACGACCGCGAGAAGCTCCAGGAGCGCCTCGCCAAGCTCGCCGGCGGCGTGGCCGTCATCAACGTCGGAGCCGCCACGG
>Ga0114939_10002614_pt1 | contig 13213 bp, 10 predicted proteins | sample AshMeaCrysSpring_FD_87196 | JGI IMG/M metagenome (GOLD analysis project Ga0114939, IMG submission 87196) | Groundwater microbial communities from Big Spring, Nevada to study Microbial Dark Matter (Phase II) - Ash Meadows Crystal Spring | ecosystem: Environmental > Aquatic > Deep subsurface >... | reverse complement strand
GTTGGTGCGTCCACGGGCCCTGGGCATCGACCTAGCCCGCTGCCCCGGTTCCCACGCGCAGGGCCTGCCGGTAGCTTTGGATGGCCTTGGATGTGGTGGGGCAGTCGAGGAAGCGCGTCAGCAGCTCCAGATCCAGCCCCGGCAAGATCTCGCTGGCAGTGACGGGGACGAAGCGCTCCCCGCGCAGGCAATGGGGCTGGATCCGCCCCTGGCGCCAATACCAGACCTCGGCGACGCCGAGCTTGCGGTAGATATCGAGCTTGTCGATGCGCCCGGAGGTCCAGACCACCTCGACGGCCAGGTGCGGACGCTCTGCGCCGGCCTCGCCGAATACCCAGCACTCATCGGGCTCTGCCCCGCGCGAGTGATCCTCGGCCTTGAGGGTCCAGGAGCCGAAAGTCGAGAAGGGGATGGCGTGCTCCAGGCAATAGACCTCCACAAGGCGCCCGATCAGGGACTTGATGGCCTCGTGGGTCGGTGACGGGCTCATGATCTCTACCTCTCCCTCCAGGTAGCTGATGCGAGGCGCGGAGTGCTCGCCGCGCATGTCCAGGAGGCGCTCGTAGTCGACCCAACTGAGGCCGTGGAGCCAGACAATGTTGTCCTCGACCGTGCGGTCGTCGCGCTCCCGGTATTTGGCATTTACGGCCATGGTGTCCGTCTGAGCGGGTGGATGGGGTGAGCGGGGCGTTAGATGCGCAGCAGCAGCCGCGCCGGGTCCTCCAGGGTCTCCTTGATTGCGACCAGGAACTGCACCGCGTCGCGCCCATCGATGATGCGGTGGTCATAGGACAGGGCCAGGTACATCATGGGCCGGACGACGATCTGCCCCCGGTCCACCACCGGGCGCTCCTGGACCTTATGCATGCCGAGGATGGCGCTCTGGGGCGGGTTGAGGATCGGGGTGGAAAGCAGCGACCCGAAGACGCCGCCGTTGGTGATGGTGAAGGTCCCGCCGGTGAGCTCCTCGAAGCTCAAGGACCCGTCCTTGGCCTTGCGCCCGAACTCCGCGATGCCGCCCTCGATGTCGGCCATGGTGAGCTGGTCGCAGTTGCGCAGGATGGGCACCACCAGGCCACGGGGTGAGCTGACGGCGATGCCGATGTCGTAGTACCCGTGGTAGATGATGTCGCTGCCATCCACCGACGCGTTGACGATGGGGAAGCGTTGCAGGGCATCCACGGATGCCTTGACGAAGAAGGACATGAAGCCGAGCCGGGTGCCGTGGGTCTGCTCGAACTGCTCCTTGTACTTGTTGCGCAGGGCCATGACCCCGGTGAGGTCCACCTCGTTGAAGGTGGTGAGCATGGCCGCGGTCTGCTGGGCCTGGACCAGGCGCTCGGCCACCCTGGCCCTCAGCCTGGTCATGGCGACCCGCTGCTCGGGCCGGCCCGCCTCGCCGGAAAGGCGGGGCGGCGTTGCCACCACCGGTGCGGCCTCGGCGTCCCGTTCGGGCGCCGCCTGTTCCCGGCCGTCGAGATAGGCGACTACGTCGCCCTTGTGGATGCGTCCGTCCTTGCCGCTGCCGGCGATCTGGCTCGGGTCCAGCTCCAGCTCCTTGACCAGGCGTCGCGCGGCTGGGGCGAGCAGGGGCTCGGCTACGGCCTGGGACAGCGGGGATGCGGGGGCAGGGGCCGGCGCCCCGGCGGCCTTTTGAACCGCCTGCTGCTGTGGCGGCTGCGGGGCGGGGGCCGCGGCCTGGGCGGCGCCGGCGGGTAGGAGGAGCGCGAGCACGAGGTCGGCGGTGACCACCTCTCCGACCTTGGCCCTGACCTCACCCAGGACACCTTCCGCCGGGGCCGGGACCTCCAGCACCACCTTGTCGGTCTCAAGGTCCACCAGGGTCTCGCCTCGGGCAACCGCGTCGCCCGGCTGCTTGTGCCAGGCGATGACGGTGGCGTCGGCCACCGACTCGGGGAGCTGGGGTACTCGAACTTCGGTGCTCATAGGGGGATCCTGCGGTTCATGTTCGGGTTGATGCGCCCGGTCAGTGCCTCGTCGATCAGGCGCTCCTGCTGCTCGACATGGACTTGGCGGTGGCCGACGGCCGGGGCCGCGGAGGCTGGCCGGCCGACATAATAGATTCGCTTCCCATCCTGGATCAGGCTATGGAAGCGGTGCTTGATCTGGTCCCAGGCCCCCTGGTTCAGGGCCTCCTCCTGGCACCAGATCAGCTCATGGGTGTCCGGGTAGGCGGCGATGGCCGCGGCGAACTGCTCCTTGGGGAAGGGGTAGAGCTGCTCGATGCGGATGATCGCCACATTGGTCAGGCCGCGCCCACGCCTCGCCTCCAACAAATCGAAATAGACCTTGCCGCTGCAGAAGATGACCCGATCGGCCCCCTTGGGGTCGATGGGGTCCGTCTCGCCGATGATGGGGTGAAAGCGCCCCTCGGCCAGCTCCTCGAAGGTCGAGACGGCCAGGCGATGGCGCAGCAGGCTCTTGGGGGTCATCACCACCAGGGGCGTGCGGAAGTCGCGCAGCATCTGCCGACGCAGCAGGTGGAAGATCTGCGCCGGGGTGCTGGGCACGCAGACCTGGATGTTGTGCTCGGCGCACAGTTGCAGGTAGCGCTCCAGACGCGCCGAGGAGTGCTCGGCCCCCTGGCCCTCAAGGCCGTAGGGGAGCAGCATGACCAGGCCGCAGCACAGGCCCCATTTGGTCCCGGCGGAGGAGATGAACTGGTCGATCACCACCTGGGCCCCGTTGGCGAAGTCGCCAAACTGGGCCTCCCACAGGACCAGCGCATTGGGCTCGGCGGTGGCGTAGCCGTACTCGTAGGCCAGCACCGCCTCCTCCGACAGGACCGAGTCGATGGCGACGAGCTCGGCCTGGTGGGCACCCAGGTGCTGCAGCGGTGTATAGCTTGTGCCGTCCGCCTGGTTGTGGATCACGGCATGGCGGTGGACGAAGGTCCCGCGCCCGCAGTCCTGGCCGGACAGGCGTACCGGGTAGCCCGCATCCACCAAGGTCGCATAGGCCAGGTTCTCGGCGAAGCCCCAGTCCGCCATCTGATCTCCCGTGGCCATCTTGGCCCGCTCGGACCACACCTTGGCCACCCTGGGGTGCAGCTCGAAGCCCTGCGGGACCTCCAGCATGCGCGCCGCCAGGGCGCGCAGCCTGCCCTTCTCCACCGCGGTGCTGACGTCCTGGTCCCAGTCCCGCCCGCTACAGGACTTCCAATCGACCCGGTAGGCGTTGTCGAGGCCGCATACCACGGGCCTCGCCACCACCACGCCCTGCTCGATGGAGTCCCGGTACTCCTGGGCCATGCGCTGGACCTGGTCACGGCCCAGGATGCCGTCCTCCACCAGGCGCTCCCCGTAGAGGGCCCGGGCCGTGGCGAGGGAGCGGATCTTTTTGTACATCATGGGCTGGGTCACCGCGGGCTCGTCGGCCTCGTTGTGGCCCAGGCGCCGGTAGCAGACCAGGTCGATGACCACGTCCTTGTGGAACTGGATGCGGAAATCCAGGGCCATGCGGGTTACGAAGATGACCGCCTCCGGGTCGTCTCCGTTGACGTGGAAGACCGGGGCCTGGACCATCTTGGCCACGTCTGTGCAGTAGAGGGTGGAGCGGGTGTCCAGCGGGTTGCTGGTGGTGAAGCCGATCTGGTTGTTGACCACGATGTGCACGGTCCCGCCGGTGGCGAAGCCGCGCACCTGGGACAGGTTGAAGGTCTCCATGACCACCCCCTGGCCGGCGACTGCCGCGTCTCCGTGGATGATGACGGGCAGGACCTCATCCCCCATGCGGTCGCGGCGGCGGTCCTGGCGGGCCCGCACTGACCCCTCGATGACCGGGCCTATGATCTCCAGATGGGAGGGGTTGAAGCCCAGGGCCAAATGGACCAGGCCCCCGGGGGTGTCCACATCGCTGGAGAAGCCCAGGTGATACTTGACGTCCCCGGCGACCTGGCGCCAATTGCGGTGGAAACGCCCCTCGAATTCATCGAAGATGTCCCGCGGCGGTTTGCCCAGGATATTGGTCAGGACATTGAGCCTGCCGCGGTGGGCCATGCCGATGACGATCTCCCTGACCCCCTTGCGCCCGGCGCGTTGGATGAGCTCGTCGAGGAGCGGGATCAGGGCCTCGCCCCCCTCCAGGGAGAAGCGCTTCTGGCCCACGTAGCGGGTATGCAGGTAGGTCTCGAAGCCCTCGGCGGCGGTGAGCAGCATGAGCAGCCAGCGGCGGTCGGCGGACTCCAGCTCGGGGCGGGCCCGATAGCCCTCCAGACGCTTCTGAATCCAGCGCTTCTCCTGGGTGCTGGTGATGTGCATGTACTCGGAGCCGACCTTGCCGCAGTAGATCTCCCTGACCAGATCGATGACGTCCCCCAGGCGCATGCGGTCCGGGGCATAGAGGGACCCGGTATGGAAGACCTGATCCATGTCCGCGGGCTCCAGGCCGTGGTAACTTGGGTCCAGGTCCGGGATCTTTGGTCGCTCGCGCAGTCTCAGGGGGTCCAGGTCCGCGTTCTGGTGTCCCCGGTAGCGGTAGGAGTTGATCAGCCGCAGGACCGCCGCCTGTTTCTCCGCGGCCGTCGGCTCGAGATGGCTGACGCGGCGTGTCGTCGGGCGGGTCCGGCTCTCGGTGGCCAGGCGCAGGAAGTTCTCCCGCACCGGGCCGTGGGGGACCTCGTTGGCCGCCTCGCGGTGGATGGCATCGAAGCGCTGGCGCCAGGCCAGGTCCACGCTCTCGGGGTCCTTCAGGTAACGCTCGTAGAGGTCTTCGATGAAGGCGGCGTTGCCTCCGTACAACGCCGTGGAACTGCGAAAGAGCTCGAGGGGTGCACTCATGATGCGACGCTCGGCAGCCTCTGTGATGTGGGGTTTCGCACGCGACGAATGAACGCACTGTATAGCACAACCCAGGCGCATTACGCCGCTGAGCCACGCGCGAGATCTGCGACGTGATGCGGCGGATGCGGGGCGCGATTCGGCAAGGGGGCGCCGACAGGTGGGGGGCCACACCATGAGCCTGTCCGGGGACTTGGCGCTCGGTATGACCACCGACATGCGCCGCAGGGTCGAGATTGCGCGCATGGAGGCCGATGTCGCCTACTTTGAGGCCAGGTTGGAGCTGATCGGAGAGCCGGCCACCACCAACCAGCAGGCCCAGCGCAAGGCCTTCGCCCATCTCTGCGAGAGCCTGGCCAGCCAGATAGCGGAGCAGCGGGAGGAGGCCTCCGCCAGCGGGGCCTTCTCCATCGAGGGGCTGTTCGACAGTTGACCCCCAATCGGCGGGCGGGTCGCCGGCGGTGCGGGACAGATCGGCCGGCTTGGTTAGGCGATCGGGGGAGGGAATGGCGCCCCCGACAGGATTCGAACCTGTGACCTCACCCTTAGGAGGGGTGCGCTCTATCCATCTGAGCTACGAGGGCATGTGGCGAGCCTCGGACGGGCGGGGAACTGGGGTTCAGGGCGAGCGGCCTCGGCGCAGGGTTCTCTGCCCATCGAGTTCCCCCCTAGATTTCTTCGCCCCGCTGTCCAAGCCTGCGCAGTTTAGCCCAAGCCCTTGTCCTTGTCAGTCCGACCGCGGCCCCGGCCCATTGTGGCGATGTTCGACCCAGGGCAACCAGTGGGCACAGCGGAAGTCCCCAACGCCTGTCGTCGGGCCAGGGCTGGGGAAGCGAGAGATCGTCATCCTGGCGTCATGTCCGTATGGATACTAGGCGGGCTTGAAGCGGCGGGCCGTCCCGGCTCGCACCTTGCGGGGAGGCCCTGTCCATGTGGGAGACCTATGCAGTCGCGACCGCCTCGGTCGCCGTCGGTGGTTTGGTGGTGCGGCACCGTGTCCGGCGCGCACGCCTCTATCAAGCGTTGGCGGCGACCCGCCGCAACCTCACTGAGGTCCAGGGTTGGCTGATGGACCTCGGCGAGGTCGCGACTGAGCAGACCGCGGCCTTTGCCGCCCTGCCCATCGCCCAGGTCCCCGGGGTCCTGACGGTGGAGGGGGGCGAGCGCCTGGCCGCGGAGGCCCTGGCCAACCGGCCCCTGGTGGAACGTAGCTACATCCCCACCCACAAGCAGGGCGGCACCATCTCCTACGAGAACATCCACCGGCACGCCCCTCTATGCCTGAGCGTCTTTCACTCCCCCGCCTTTCGGGCCTGGCTGTCGCGGATCGTCGGGGCCCAGGTCATGCCCACCGCGGACCACGACCAGTCTTCCTGCTCCCTGCTGGTCTACACGGAGCCAGGGGACCACATCGACTGGCATTTCGACCACAACTTCTACCGCGGGCGCCACTTCACGGTGCTGATCTGCCTGGTCAACCAGGGTGCCAGCGGCGGCCCCTCGGCCAGCACCCTGCTCTGGCGAGACCTCAAGGGCGAAGAGCATGAGGCCCCTCTGGGGCCCGGGGACCTGGTGATCTTCGAGGGGGCGCGCATCCGCCACAAGGCGACCCCCTTGGGTGCCGGGGATCTGCGCGTGATGCTCAGCATGACCTTCGCCACGGACGCGCGTATCGCCCCCGGACGGGAGCTCATCCGGCGCATCAAGGACACCGCCTTCTACGGTATCCGGGCCCTTTGGGATTGAGCCCCTTGTGGGGCCCTCTGGAAGCTGGCGCCGGTGGCTCAAGCCCGGGAGTCGCGCCGGGAGCGTGCTCCGAGTCAGACTCCCCCTCTGGGGGAGGACCGGGGTGAGGGAAAGAGCATGGCGATGCACACCTTAGTCAGGATGCGGGGTGGCGCGCATCGCCATGACCGTTAGCCCAACCGGGTCCCGGCCAGGCCGCGCAGCAGGGCTCGGGCCAGGTCCCTGGCGGCGAGGCGGCTTGGATTGGCCTCCTCGATCTGCTCGGCGATGGCGGGTGCCATGGCCGCCGGGCGATGCGCACCCCACTCGATCAGCTCCATGCGACCGTCCATGTGCTCGACGATGGCGGTGCAACTGTCCACCCAGTCGCCGCAGTTGAGGTAGAGGATGCCGCTCATCTCCTTGATGGCCGCCGCGTGGATGTGGCCACAGATGACCCCATCCACCCCGCGGGCCTTGACGCAGTGCACCACCGACTCCTCGAAGTCAAAGATGAAGCTCACCGCTGTCTTGACCTTGCGCTTGGCATAGCCGGACAGGGACCAGTAGCCGCTGACACCCAGGCGTCGGCGGAACCAGGAGACCAGGCTGTTGATCTGGACCAGGAGGCTGTAGGCGCGGTCCCCGAGCACTGCGATCCAACGGTGGTACTTGGTAACCTGATCGAACTCGTCGCCGTGGATCAGGAGGTAGCGCCGGCCGTCGGCGGCGGTGTGGATCAGCTCCTCGACCAGCCGGATCTCGCCGAAGCTGGTCCCCACATACTCGCGCAGGGCCTCGTCGTGGTTGCCGGGGATGAAGACCACCTCGGAGCCGTGCCGGGCCCGCTTAAGGACCTTCTGGACCACGGTGTTCTGCGCCGTGGACCAGTAGATGCCGCGGCTCATGACCCAGAAGTCGATGATGTCCCCGACCAGGAACAGGCGCTCGGACTCATACTCGCGCAGGAAGTCCAGCAGGCGGTTGGCCTGGCAGGCCCGGGTCCCGAGGTGGATGTCCGACAGGAAGATCGACCGGACCGCTGGCACGGGCCTACTCCGCGTCTGTCACGCCGGCGCCCCCGTCCGGCATGCGCCCGACAAAGACATAGTAGGGGACTCGCACCCCAGGCAGGTAGGGTACAGGGGCGAGGCGCTCGCGCAGCTCATGGTCCGGACACAGATTGCGCAGGGTACTCAGATGGGCCGGGTTGGGGTGGACCCCGTCGTGACCGAACCAGCGGGGCCAGAACCATCTGGTGAGGGCTGCGTGGCGGGCAAGCCCTGGGGCCGGGTCCGGCTCCGAGACATAGAAGTCCACCACCCCAAGGCGCCCCCCCGGCCTGAGCATGGTCAGGGCGTTGCGCAGGGCCCCCTGCCAGTCGGGGATCATGGTCAGCGAATAGGAGAAGTAGACCAGGTCCACCTGGCCGGCGGGCCTGTAGGTGACCGCGTCGGCCTCAACCACGCGCACGTTCGGCAGGCCCCGGGTGCGCCGCCGGGCCTGCTCCAGCAAGGCAGGGCAGAGATCCACCAGGTCGATGTTGCGCAGCCCCGCCAGGCGCTCCCCGAGGAAGCCCAGGTTGCGCCCTGTCCCGGCCCCCAGCTCGATCGCCTCCATGCCTGGCGCGGGGTCGAGGAGTGCCATCAGCTCGTCGCGCCCGTGGAGCAGGCGCTCGCGGAAGGCGTCGTAGTGCTCCGCCTGGGGGCCGTAAAAGGCCTGCAGCCGCTGGGCGTGGGTGCCGCTGCGGGGCTGACCCCGGACCAGGCGCAGCAGGACCTGGGCGTCGCCCCGGCCCATGCTAGGCCACCACGTCGGCCACGTGGAAGCCGGCGTAGGTATGCACGCGGTCCAGGCGCTGGAGCTCGCGGGCCATGGCCTCGTGGAAAAAGAGACGCTCGCGCAGCCGCACGCGCTCTGGTCCGACATGAATCAGGTCCAAATAGCCCGGCGCGGCGTGCGCGCTGCGGAAGATGATGCGGGCATCCGGGGTGGCGCGGTCCAGGATCGCCGTCCACTCCTCCGCCAGGGCCTCCGGGTAGTACGAGGACATCCAGTCCATGTGGTCGAGGAGGACAAACTTGGAGATGTGCTCGTCGGTGGACTGCAGGAACTCGGTCACGGTGCAGGTATGGGGGACTACGCTGTCGGCGCGCCCGTCCTTGAGGGTGGCGAAGTTTTCCCGCTTGAGGTACTCGGGGCAGCAGCCCTCCGAATAGCGCCCGTTGATGTAGACCATCCAGAAGTAGTTGGTCCACACGGGGAGCTGGCGGAAGACGTACTCCACCGCCTCGCGGATGAAGCCCGCGACCCCGTGATGGTGCTGCTCCTGGACCTGGCGGCGCTGGGCATAGGGGACCCCCAGCATGCTCATGGTGATCTGGCGCGACAGGGTCCAGTTCATGCCGGGTCCCCACAGCAGGGGCTGGACACGGGTGTCATAGACCTGGCGCTGGTCCTCCAGGGAGCGCGCCTGGAACAGGTCGGCGACGCTCGCCGCCAACCGCGGGCGGACCTTCAGGTAGGTGTGGAAGGCGCGAGCAACGGTCCCGGCCAGCCCCTGGAAGTAGAAGCTCCCCTGGCTGCGGCTGAACCACTGCTGACGCTCGTCCCAGAAGGAGCGGGCGAAGGGCGACAGCTCGGGGCGCAGGGCGTCCTGGTAGATCTCGCGGAAGCCCTCGTGGACACCGGCCCCGAACAGGGCGAAGAAGTCGTCGAAGCCCAGGTGCCGGATCCCCGCGAGCTTGAGCTCGAGCAGGGCGGTCTGCCGCGGGTTGGCGTCCACCGCGTGGATGCGCCTGGGGCCGGCGATCGCATAGTCCAGCACGTTGCAGCCCGCGCTGGTGATGACCAGCATGGTGTCGTCCGGCTTGAGGGCCAGGGCGACGCGATCCACCGCCGGGTCCTCCCAGCAGGTGTTGTAGACCAGGGATCTGGAATAGATGGCGTTGAAGACCGTCTGGTCGATGCGGTCTCGCAGGGTCAGGGTTGCTTTCAAGGCGGATCTCCATGCGGCGCGACAGGCGCCAGCAATTCCGCTAGTTTAAGAATTTGCCGTGACCTCTCGGTTACAGCCTTGCGACAGCGATGTTGCGGTCGCCGCCCGCTGCGCCGGGCGATGCCTTTGCAGGGTGGGGGCGGCGTCCTCGCTGCGACTGAGCAGGGTCGTTGTCTTAGGGGCGCCCGCGTCCCGGCTGCTTGCGCCAATAGTCGCCTCGGGGATACTGCTGTCAGATGTCGGGCTCCGGGAGGCGTTGCACCAGCGCGTCCCAGGCGACGGTCACGCCCGGGAGGATGCCCACCGGCGTCTCGCCGGTCAGATAGAACAGGTCCGGCTTCCCGAATTGCCCCTGCTCCAGTCGGTAGATGGTCACCATGCGGTCGATCGGATGCACCAGCCAATACTCGCGCACCCCGGCGCGCTCGTAGACCCGGCGCTTGCGCACATGGTCATGGCTGGCGGTGCCCGGCGAGAGCACCTCCACCACCAGGTCCGGTGCCCCCCGCACACCGCGCCTGTCCGTCTTGCCCGGGTCGCAGAGGACCAGCACGTCCGGTTGTACCACGGTGTCGATCTCGGCATCGGCCTCATTCGCCTTGGGCAGGCGCACATCCACCGGGGCGACGTAGACGCGACAGGGTTTGTCCTGGAGCGCATTGGCCAGTTGCCGGTAGACCTCGCCCACCACGTCCTGATGGGCGAGCGTCGGTGCCGGGGCCATGAGATAGGCGACGCCGTCGATCAACTCGTAACGGACGTCGTCCGGCCAACCCAGGTAGTCGCCGTAGGTGTGGTGCGCGTCATCGCGCTGCGGCAGTCCCATCTTGACCTCCGTCGGGGGTGGAAGGCGCGGTCGGGGGCTCTGGGTGGAGCGCCCGAGCGAGGGAGCGGTACTGGTCCCGGCGAAATGATAGCGAACCGCGGGCCAGGTCGGGCCTTCGCCGTGTCCGCGTCGAGCCGCAGATGATCGGGGCGAGCCCGCGCTTGAGCGCGGGCCAGGGGTCCGGTAGGGCAGGCACGCACGCTTCTTGTGCCCATGCTCAACCTCGATCCAGAGGGCCACGCCATTTGTACCGATGCCGACCCATTCGCTGGCATCTGTGGAGCGGCGACGGACCGGCGCATCTCGGGGGCCTGGGTAGGGAGTGACCCGCGACGGGGGCCGGCCAAGGCATCGTCAGCCTGCTGGGGCTAAGGTACCTCGGCGATGACGATCCGGGCCGGGGGCTGCTCGAAGCGGACGCGGGCCTGCATCTGGGGGGTCATGTAGACGGTCCCCTGGCCGTCCACCAGGATGGCCTGGGTGACGCCCAGGTCCCGCGCAACCTGCTGCCAACCGTCCGGACCCGCCACCACCAGGGCAGTGGCGGCGGCGTCAGCGGTGGAGCCATCGGCATGGATGACACTGGCCGAGGCAATGTGCTCGGCGGGCAGTCCGGTGCGCGGGTCGATGATGTGGGAGTAGCGCTTGGTGTCGAATTCCCGATAGCGTTCGTAGTTGCCCGAGGTGTGCATAGCCTCACCCTGGGGACCGAGCTCGACGGCACCCAGGACGCCGCTCCCGTCCGGACCGCGGATGCCGATGCGCCAGGGCCGATCGCCGTGGCTGCCGATGACGTGCAGCCCGCCGCCGAGGTTGAGGATGGCGTTCTCGACCCCCTGGGCCCGCAGTCGCGCGATCAGCACCTGGCTTGCGTAGCCCTTGGCGATGCCGCCGAAGTCCAGGGACACGTTGGGGTTGCGGGAGGTCACCTTGTTGCCTTCCAGGGTCAGGTCGTGCATGCCGGCTTGCTCGGCCACCACCGCCGCGACCTCGGCGCGGGAGGGGGGCGGGCCCGTGGGGCGCTCGTCCTGCTGGAAGCCCCAGAGGGCGAAGAGGTGCCCGGCGGCCGGGTTGAACATCCCCCGGCTGCCGCGGTAGGCGTCCCGGGACAGACCGATCAGCTCTGCCAGCTCCCGGCTGACCTGGAAGGGCTCTCCCCGGGCGATGGCCGCGTTGAGCCGCGTCAGCTCGCTGGGTTGCCAGGAGTGCCAGTCCCTGTGCATGCGTTGGAGCTCGGCGTCGACCTCGTCGGCCAGGCGGGCAGCGCGCTGCGGCTCGACCCCGTAGAGGGTCAGGTGGATCAGGGTGCCGAAGGCGTAGATGTCCCGGTCGTAGCTCGGGTCGGCCGGCGGGGTGCAGGCGGTGAGGAGGGCAGCCAGGATCAGGGCAAGGCCCAGGGCGAACGCGCGGGGGGGTCGATGGGTGGGGGACCTGGATGGATGCGGATCCGGGATTGACATGGGGGCCTCGGCGTTGCTGGGCTGTGCCAAGGCGCCATTCTAGCGGGGCTGGGATGGGCCGGGCAGGTCGGCCAGGGGTGCGGGCGGTGCCGGGTCGATACCGTTGGCCGCGTCTTCCGGGGCGTCTATAAGATGCCCGGTCGGGCCGGGGGCGGCCCTCCCACCGAGCCGAGGTGGCTCGCCGAGCGATAGGTCTGTTGTTGCGGGTGCAGGCTCCAGGGGCATCGTCGCGGTGGCCGGCGGGGGACTGGACTGGCATCATGGTCCGGCGCCCAGCCCCCCGATCAGGGGGCATTCAGATTTCGAAGAAGGAGCAAGCCATGCCAGACACGCACGACCCCCTGTTCCAGCCGCTGGAATGGTCCGGCCTGACCCTGCCCAACCGGGTGGTCATGGCCCCCCTGACCCGCTCCCGGGCCGGCCAGCCCGGCGATGTCCCCACGCAGTTGATGGCGGAGTATTACGGGCAGCGTGCCTCCGCCGGGCTCATCGTTGCGGAGGCGACCAACATCTCGCCGATTGCCAAGGGCTACGTCTTCACCCCGGGTATCTTCAGCCCGGAGCAGGTGGCGGGCTGGCGGCGGGTCACGGAGGCGGTCCATGCCCGCGGTGGCCGTATGGTCCTGCAGCTCTGGCATTGCGGGCGCATCTCCCATGTCTCGCTGCACGGCGGCGAACCCCCGGTGGCCCCTTCGGCGGTGACCGCCGAGACGGCCCAGGCCTTTGGGTTGGACGAGGAGGGTCGGCCGGCGCGCCTGCCGGCCTCGCCGCCGCGGGCCCTGACCCTGGAGGAGATCCGCACCACAGTGGACGACTATGGGCGGGCCGCGGCCAATGCCCTGGCCGCCGGCTTCGACGGGGTGGAGATCCATGCCGCCAACGGTTACCTGCCCCACCAGTTCCTCGCCAGCAACGTGAACCGACGCACCGATGCCTACGGCGGAGGCCTGGAGGGTCGCTGCCGGTTCCTCTTCGAGGTGGTGGATGCGGTGATCGCGGTGGTGCCGAGGGGGAGGGTGGGGGTGCGCCTGGCGCCATTGTTCACCGGCAACGACATCGCCGACGCCGATCCCGCAGAGACCCAGGGCCATGTCGCCGCCCATCTCGCCAGTGTTGGCATCGGTTATCTGCATGTGGCCGATACGGACGTGATGCGCCAGATCGAGCCGAAGATGGCGGCTATCCTGGCTGCCATCCGCCCCCACTTCCGGGGCATCACCATGCTCAACGGGGCCTTCGACGGGCCTCGGGCCCGCGCCGCCCTGGCGGCGGGCGAGGCCGACCTTATCGCCTTCGGGCGGCCCTACATCGCCAACCCCGACCTGACCGAGCGCTTGCGCCGAGGAGGCCCCTTCAACACCCCGGACCCACAGACCTTCTATGGTGGTGGGGCCAAGGGCTACAC
>Ga0114939_10002613_pt1 | contig 13218 bp, 13 predicted proteins | sample AshMeaCrysSpring_FD_87196 | JGI IMG/M metagenome (GOLD analysis project Ga0114939, IMG submission 87196) | Groundwater microbial communities from Big Spring, Nevada to study Microbial Dark Matter (Phase II) - Ash Meadows Crystal Spring | ecosystem: Environmental > Aquatic > Deep subsurface >... | reverse complement strand
TGGAGCCGCTGCCGGTGGACCGCCTGCTGGCCGGGTTGCCGCAGGCAAAAAGTCGCCTCGCGCGTGGCCACTGGGCCGAGGCGGCCGAGGCAATCATGACCACCGACACGGTGCCGAAGGCGGTGTCGCGCCGGGTCGAAATCGACGGCCGGGCCGTGACCGTGACCGGCATCGCCAAGGGCGCCGGCATGATCCGGCCCGACATGGCGACCATGCTCGGCTTCATCGCGACCGACGCGTCGGTGGCCCCCGCGCTCTGGCGCGAACTGACCACCGAGGTCGCCGACCTGTCCTTCAACCGGATCACGGTCGATGGCGACACGTCGACCAACGACTCGCTGATCCTGATCGCCACCGGCGCGGTGGGGTCGGCGCCGATCGAATCCGCCGCCGATCCGTGGCTGCCCGCACTGCGGGCGGCGCTGGTCGAAGTCGCGCAGCACCTGGCGCAGGCCATCGTGCGCGATGGCGAGGGCGCGACCAAGTTCATCGAGATCGTCGTCGACGGCGCCGCCTCGCGCGATGAGGCGGCCCGCGTCGCCTACAGCATCGCCCACTCGCCGCTGGTGAAGACGGCGTTCTTCGCCTCCGATCCGAACCTCGGCCGGATCCTCGCCGCGGTGGGCAACGCCGGCATCGCCGACCTCGACCCAAAGCAGGTGCAACTGCGCCTGAACGATGTCTGGGTGGCCCGCGATGGCGGCCGCAACAGCGAGTACCGTGAGCAGGACGGGCAGCGCGCGATGAAGGGCGAGGAGATCCGCGTCAGTGTCGAACTCGGCCGCGGCCCGGCTTCGGCGACGGTGTGGACCTGCGACCTGTCGCACGAGTACGTCCGCATCAACGCCGACTATCGCTCCTGAAGGCACCGGTCGTGGCGCACAAGGGCAACGAGGAGCTGGCGGCGGCCGTGCAGGCGCTGCTGGCGCGGCTCGACCCGCTGCTGCCGCCCCGGCGCGAGACCGACTGGACCGCGCCGGCCTTCCGCTGGCGCAAGCGTCTTTACCTGGGCGTGCCGATGGGCGGCCTCGAACCGGTGCGACGCGTGGCGAAGATCGCGCCGGCGGACCTGCGCCACGTCGACGAGCAGCGCGCGGCGATCCTGCGCAACACCGAGCAGTTCCTGCGCGGCCTGCCGGCCAACAACGCGCTGCTGACCGGCGCGCGCGGCACCGGCAAGTCGTCGCTGATCCGTGCCTGCCTGGCGCAGTTCCATGCCGACGGACTGCGGCTGATCGAGGTCGACAAGCACGACCTGACCGACCTGCCCGACATCGTCGCGCTGGTGGCGGCGCGGCCCGAGCGCTTCATCCTGTTCTGCGACGACCTGTCGTTCGAGGAGGGCGAGTCCTCGTACAAGGCGCTGAAGGCGGCGCTCGACGGCTCGGTGGCCGCGCCGAGCGAGAACGTGCTCGTCTACGCGACCTCGAACCGCCGCCACCTGATGCCGGAGTACATGCGCGAGAATCTGGACGCGAAGTACCGGGAAGATGGCGAGATCCACCCCGGCGAGACGGTCGAGGAGAAGATCTCGCTGTCGGAGCGGTTCGGCCTGTGGCTGTCGTTCTATCCGTTCCGGCAGGACGACTACCTGGACATCGTCGCCCACTGGCTTGGCCGTTTCGGCGCCACGCCGGCGCAGATCGAAAGCTGCCGGACCGGGGCGCTGCAGTTCGCTCTGCAGCGCGGCTCGCGCTCGGGCCGGGTGGCGCTGCAGTTCGCGCGCGACTGCGCCGGCAGGCTGGGCCTCGGCGATACCGGTCGATGACCGACGTGTCACCGCGTAGGGTCACGCGCGTGGCCGTCGGCGTGCTGTTGCGCGACGATGGCGCGGTGCTGCTCGCCGATCGCCCGGCAGGCAAGCCGTACCCCGGTTACTGGGAGTTCCCGGGCGGCAAGATCGAGCCGGGCGAAACGGTATCGGCGGCGCTCGAGCGAGAACTGCACGAGGAACTCGGCGTCGACATCGGTCCGTCGAAACCTTGGGTCACCTTCGAGTTCGACTATCCGCACGCCTATGTCGAACTGCAGTTCCGTTGCGTCCATCGTTGGCGGGGCGAGCCGCATGCGCGCGAGGGGCAGCGCCTCGGTTTCTTCGATCCGGCGGGCGAACCGCCGCAGCCCCTGCTGCCGGCCGCGGTGCCCGTGCTGCGCTGGCTGCGCCTGCCGCCGGCGGCCATCGCCATCGATCTCGACCGCGCACAGGCGCGTCTTGGCGACGCGGGCCGCGGCGATGCCCGGGTCCGAGGCGCCAGCGGTGCGGGAATCGTGGTCGTCGGCGTCGGCCGGCAACGCGGCGACGTCGAAGCACATGTTGCTGCGCTGCGAGCCGCGCACGGCGTGCCGGGCGACCTGTGGTTGTCGTCCGGGGCTGATGCCGGGGGGATACGCGGCTTCGACGGCGTCGTCGCGGCATTAGGTCAGCCGCAAGCCGCGAGCGAAGGCGACACCCGCTGGCGCGGCGCCTGGGTCGACTCGGCCGCGGCCTTGCGCGCTGCAACGGCGGACCGCTGCGACTTCGCCATCGCGCGGTCCGCCGATGCCGGGGCCTGGATCCGCAATCGCGCAGCCACGGTTCCGCTCTATGTGCCCGCGGACCGACCCGCGCCTGCCGCCGGCGTGCGCATCGATGCGTATTCGAGCGGAGTCTGGATCGACTCCGGCCGGCTGCCGGACTGATTCATCGGCCGCGCCCGTGCAGGCCGAGTACTCTTTCGCGACTGGACTCGTCGCCGGCGCGACGCGCCTACTGCGAGGCGCGGTTGGCGGACCTGGAGGTGTCCTCGAGCGGATCGCCAACGATGACGAAGCGGTCGCTGGCCCAGTCGCCGAGGTCGATCGCCTTGCAGCGCGGACTGCAGAACGGCCGCCAGCGGCTCGATTCGGCCCACGGCACCGGCGCCCCGCAGGCAGGACAGCCGACTGTCTTCGGCGGGCTCATAGCGCGCAGAGCGCCAGGTCGAAGGCGATGTCGCGCTCGACCGAGCGCGGCCTGAGGTCGCGGTCCGATGCGGTGAAGCGAATCCAGAGCATGTACCGATTGGCGCTGATCTCGGGAATCGCCTGCGCTTCGGTGGGCACGCGGACCTGCAGCAGCGCATAGCTGCGCCCCTGCAGCGTCTGCTGGTAGGAGCCCTGCGCCGCCACCTGGCGCGAGTGATGCGCGCTTTCGCGCATCAGTCGCAGCACGATGCCGATCGCCGTGGTGAAGCGCTGCAACGGCTGGACCCAGCCCAGCAGGTCCTGCCGGCGCGTCTGGGCATCGTTCATCAGCCAGGCGTGGTACGAGGGCAGGTCGAACTCGCAGGTGCCGCCGGGAATGCCGGCGCGGCTGCGAATGCTGATCAGCCACTCGTTGTCGCGCAGGTGCTGGCCCGCCTTGCCGGCGGTGGCGTTGAGCGCCTGCTGCGACTGCTCGATGTCGGCCAGCACGCCGGCCAGCGCATCCTGCGCAACCTGCGGGTTGTTGCGCAGCGCCCCCAGCGCCTGGCGCTGCCGCTCGAGTTCCTGCAGCAGGTCGCCCTTCAGGTCGGTCCGCGAGGTGACTTCGAGCACCTCGAACAGCGCCATCAGCGCGGCGTGATGGTCGTAAGGATGCGACTGGTCAATGAAGTAGGCGAGCCGGTCAAAGAGGTCTTCCAGGCGCAGCAACGACCGTACACGCTCGGTGAACGGATACTCGTACAGGATCACGCCATCTTGCCCGCCGACCATGTCGCAACATATCACAGGCGATGACGGCGCTCGTGAGCCAGTTCGCAGTAGCGCCGATGCAGGCGACCGACCCGGGGCACCAGGTCCTCGAGCGCGCCGTCGTTGACGAGGACGTCGTCGGCGGCGGCCAGGCGCTCGGCGCGCGAGGCCTGCTGCGCGATGATCGATCGCACCATCGGCTCGGCGAGGCCGCTGCGCGAACGCACGCGCGCGACCTGCGCGGCCTGCGGGCAGTCGATCACGAGCAGCCGGTCGACGCGGCCGCGCCAGTTGCCGCTTTCGACCAGGAGCGGCACGACCTGGATCACATACGGCGCGTGGTCGAGGGCAGCGGCGGTCTGCGCCACGGCCAGCGCGCGGATGCGCGGATGCAGGATCGACTCGAGCCGGGCCTTGGCCGAGCCGTCGGCAAAGACCAGCGCGCGCATCCGTGATCGGTCGAGGGCGCCGTCGGAAGCGATCACGTCGGCACCGAACTCGCGGGCGATCGGATCGATCGCGGCGCCGCCCGGCGCCGTCAGCGCGTGCGCGATCGCATCGGTGTCGACGATCGCCGCGCCGAGTTCGGCAAACAGGTCGGCGACCGCCGACTTGCCGCTGCCGATGCCGCCGGTCAGGCCGACGGTGAAGCCGGGGCGGTCAGAACGGGACGAAGCGACGGGCGATGTCGTCGCCATGGAGGAGCGCGATGAAACCGGCCGCGGCGAGGTACGGCCCGAACGGAATGGGAATGTCGCGGCCGCGCCGCGCCAGCACCAGCAGGACGATGCCGACCAACGCGCCGACGACCGAAGACAGCAGCACGATCGGCAGCAGCATTTTCCAGCCGAACCACGCGCCGAGCGCTGCCAGCAGCTTGAAGTCGCCGTAGCCCATGCCCTCCTTGCCGGTGGCCAGCTTGAACAGCCAGTAGATCGACCAGAGGATCAGATAGCCGGCGGCGGCGCCGATCACCGCCTGCGGCAGCGGCGCGAAAGTGCCGTTCAGGTTCAGCAGCAGTCCCGCCCACAGCAGCGGCATCGTCAGGCTGTCCGGCAGCAGGGTCGTGTCGGCGTCGATGAACGTCAGGGCGATCAGCACGTAGGTGAACGCCAGCGCCGCCAGTCCGGCGACGCCGAAGCCGAATCGCCAGGCCACCCAGACCGACAGCGCGGCCGTCAGCGCCTCGACGACCGGGTAGCGCGCGGAGATCGCGGCGCCGCAGTGCGCGCACTTGCCGCCGCTGAGAAAGTAGCTCAGCAACGGCAGGTTGTCGCGGACGCGAAGCGGCGACCTGCACGCCGGGCAGTGCGAGCCCGGCACCAGCAGGTTGAAGCGCGGCGCGGGGTCGGGCTCGCGGCCGTCGAGCTCGGCGCACTGCGCCTGCCACTCGGCCTGCATCATCTTCGGCAGGCGGAAGATGACGACGTTCAGGAACGAGCCGATCGCCAGGCCGAAGACCGCCGCGCAGATGGCAAAGACGAGGTCGGGAGTCAAGCGATGCTCCGGGCCGCAGGCGCAGGGCGAGCGCCGCGGCCCGCGCCCGGCCCGATGATCAGACGACCTGGCCGAGCTTGAAGATCGGCAGGTAGATGGCCACGACGATGCCGCCGATGATCACGCCGAGCACGACCATGATCACCGGCTCGATCAGGCTGGCCAGCGCGTCGACCGTCTCGTCGACCTCGCGCTCGTAGTAGTCGGCGACCTTCGACAGCATCGAGTCGAGCGCGCCCGACTCCTCGCCGATGCCGGTCATCTGCACGGCCATGTTCGGGAACACGCCGGTGTTCTGCATTGACTGGGCCAGGCTCATGCCGACGTTGACCTCGGACTGCACCTGCTTGGTCGCGTCCTTGAACACCGCGTTGCCGGAGGCCGGGCCGACGGAGTCGAGCGCGTCGACCAGCGGCACGCCGGCGGCGAACGTCGTCGACAGCGTCCGCGCCCAGCGGGCCACCGACGCCTTCTGCAGCAACTCGCCGATGACCGGAATCCGCAGCATGTAGCGGTCGACCAGGCGCTGGAACGACGGCGACCTGCGCCAGGCCTGATAACCGAAGTAAAGCGCGCCGAGCGAGCCGAACAACATCCAGTACCAGTTGTCGACGACGAAGTCAGACATCGCGATGACCATCAGCGTCGGCAGCGGCAGGTCGGCGCCGAAGCTGGTGAAGACCTGCTTGAACGACGGGATCACGAAGTACATGATGATCGCCGTGATGAGCACGGCGACCAGGATGATCATCACCGGGTAAAAGAGGGCCTTCTTGATCTTGCCCTTCAGGGCCAGCGTCTTTTCCTTGTAGGTCGCCAGCCGATCGAGCAGCGTTTCCAGAATGCCCGCCTGCTCGCCCGCCGCCACCAGGTTGCAGAACAGCGGGTCGAAGTACAGCGGGTACTTGCGGAACGCCTGGTTCAGGCTGGTGCCGGTCTCGACGTCGGAGCGGATGTCCATCAGCAGCCGCGACATCGACGGGTTCGAGTGGCCGCGCGAGATGATGTCGAAACTCTGCATCAGCGGCACGCCGGCACGCAGCATGGTCGACAGCTGGCGCGTGAACAGCGCCAGGTCCTTCTCGGTGATCTTCTTGCCCTTGGAGAAGACCTGTTTCTTGATCTTCGGCTGGGCGATGCCGCGCCGGCGCAGCGCGGCGGCGACGACCGACTCGCCGCCGGCGCGCATTTCGCCGCGCACGATCTTGCCGGTCTTGTCCCGGCCCTCCCAGACGAACAGCGATTCCTGGACCGCTGCGGCACGGGGCTTTGCGACTGCGCCTGTTGCCATGGACTATTCGACTCCGTCTCGCGCGCTCAATCGTTGGTGCAGCCGAGCACTTCTTCCAGCGAAGTGACGCCCTGCTTGACCTTCAGCAGGCCCGACTGGCGCAGGTTCTTCACGCCTTCGAGCTGGGCCTGATTGGCGATTTCGATCGAGCTGCCGCCCTTCAGGATGATGTGCTGGATCGCCTCCGTGACCGGCATCACCTCGTAGATGCCGAGCCGGCCCTTGTACCCCGAGCCCTTGCAGCGGTCGCAGCCGACCGCCTTGTAGGGAGCCCACGAGCCATCCAGGTCACTGCGCTCGTATCCCGCGGCCAGCAGCGCATCCTCGCCCAGCTCGGCCGGCTGCTTGCAACTGCACAGCCGACGCGCCAGCCGCTGCGCCGTGATCAGGATCACCGAGGAGACGATGTTGAAGGCCGGCACGCCCATGTTGGCCAGGCGCGTCAGCGTCGACGGGGCGTCGTTGGTGTGCAGGGTCGACATCACCATGTGCCCGGTCTGCGCGGCCTTGACGGCGATGTCCGCGGTCTCGAGGTCGCGAATCTCGCCGACCATGATGATGTCCGGGTCCTGCCGCAGGAACGAGCGCATCGCGTTGGCGAAGGTCAGGCCCGCCTTCTCGTTGACGTTGACCTGGTTGATGCCGGCAATCTGGATTTCCGCCGGGTCTTCGGCAGTCGAGATGTTCACGCCCGGCTGGTTCAGGATGTTCAGGCAGGTGTACAGCGACACCGTCTTGCCGCTGCCGGTCGGTCCGGTGACGAGAACCATGCCGTAGGGGCGTTTGATCGCGTCGACCAGCGTCGCCCTCTGCTCGGGTTCGTATCCCAGCGCGTCGATGCCCATCTTGGCCTGGGCCGGGTCCAGGATCCGCATCACGACCTTCTCGCCGAACAGCGTGGGAAGGGTGCTGACGCGGAAGTCGATCGCGCGCTGGCCGCCCAAGGAGAGCTTCATCCGGCCATCCTGAGGCACGCGTTTCTCGGCGATGTCGAGCTTGGAGATGACCTTGATGCGGGTGACCAGGCGATCCTTGATCGCCAGCGGCGGCTGGGTGACTTCGCGCAGCACGCCGTCAACGCGGAAGCGGATCCGGTAGAACTTCTCGTAGGGCTCGAAGTGAAGGTCGGAGGCGCCATCGCCGATGGCGTCGAGCAGCAGCTTCTGCAGGAAACGCACCACCGGCGCGTCGTCGACGTCGACCGCCGACTCGTCCTGCGCCGTCTCGGTCGGCTCGGACAGCAGGTCGCCGAAGTCGATGTCATCATCGACCAGTTTCTCGAGCGATTGCGCCGCCGTCTGCGTCGAGGCTTCGATAAGCTTCAACAGCTTGTCGTGCTCGACGACGACAATTTCCAGCGCCAGCTGCGTCTGGAACTTGACCTGGTCGAGCGCCTGCACATTGGTCGGATCGGACACCGCCACCGCGAGACGATTGCCGCGTTTGCGCACCGCAAGGATGCGCAAGGCACCGACCAGTTTCTTGTCGATGACGTCGCCGGGCAGTTGATCGACATCGATCGCCGACAGGTCGAGCAGCGGATGCCCGAAAGTGTCCGCGGCGAAGCGGGCGATCTGGCTGGCTCCCAGCCCGGTTGCTTCGACAGCGCCCACGAGTTCGTCTATGAACAGGGTGTTCGACTGCGCCGCCTTGCGCGCCAGCGTCTCGGCGCGATCCGGCCGCAGCTTGCCCTGCTGCACCAGCGCCCGCGCCAGCCCGGTCAGGGACGTCGCGGCAACAACAGTGTTCTGACTGACAGCGGACACGTTTGATCAGTGAAATGTTGCAGTCGAGCCTTACATCTTCCCCCGTCCGCGAAATTGCTGACGCTCAGGCGCGAGTAAGGGCCCACGAAGCGGGAAAATAGTGCACAGACGCAGGGCGTTTGTAAAGCAAAGGCGAACGGGTTGCCGCTCTGGAGATGGCCTAATCCGTCCCGCGTAGGCTGAAGGATTCGCGACAAGGCGGCCCCGTGGAACTGGATTTCGATCGCCGGATCGATGCGACTCAGGAGCGTGAACAGCGGTTCGGCCGACCTCGATGATCGAAATCTCGATCGGCCGCGGCCTGGGTGGCGGGAAGCCGGCCCGTGCGCTCGGCCTCGATCGCCTCGTTGCGCGAAGGCTGCATCCAGCGACGCTGACTCCCGCGCTGCGCCTTTCGAGGAGCGAGGACGCCATCAGGTCGGGCCGGGCGTCCAGCATGGGCTCTTGCGCCACGCCGGAAACGACAAGCGCCGGCGGCTCAAAGCCGCCGGCGCCTGTTGATGCGACAATTGGTCGGGGTGAGAGGATTCGAACCTCCGACTCCTGCGTCCCGAACGCAGTACTCTACCAGGCTGAGCTACACCCCGTTTCGACGACCCCGGCGTCACTGCGCGCCGCCCGGATCGAGACGCCCGCGAAAGACCGAAGAAATTCAGCGGTCGCGGGACGTCGCAAAAGCATTTAAGTCTAGCAAAGAATCCCTGAAGATCGAGGCGGGAAGGATGGTCGCCGCTTCCGCAGCGCGCCGCGATTCCTGTGCTGCACGCTCGCGCACGTATGAGATCGAGCCATTCGCCTGAACGATCCGGGCGATGCCCTCGAAATCGCCGCCGCCGTTGCGGATTGCCCGCTCGATCTGCTGTCGCTGCGCGGCGCCAGCCATCTGCATGGCGTGAATCAGTGGCAGCGTCACCTTTCCTTCCCGCAGGTCGTCGCCGAGTTGCTTGCCGATGTCCTCGACGCGCCCCGAGTAGTCGAGCACGTCGTCGATCATCTGGAAGGCGAGACCGAGGCCTGTTCCGTAGCGGGCCGCGACGTCTTCCAACTCCTGGTCGGCGCCGGCGATCACCGCTGCGACGCGCGTTGCCGCTTCGAAGAGCGCAGCCGTCTTGCGTCCGGCGACCTCGAGATAGCGCGTCTCGTCGACGGACGGATCGTGTACGCCCATCAGCTGCAGCACTTCGCCCTCGGCTATCCGGTTGGTGGCGTCGGCCAGGATCCGCATCACGCGCATCTGGCCGACTTCGACCATCATCTGAAACGAGCGCGAATAGAGAAAGTCGCCAACGAGGACACTGGCTGCGTTGCCGAAGCAGGCATTGGCGGTCTCCCGCCCGCGGCGCAGCTCGGACTCATCGACGACATCGTCGTGCAGAAGCGTTGCCGTGTGGATGAATTCGACTACGGCCGCCAGAAGGATGTGCAGTCTGCCCTCGTAGCCGAGCGCGCGTGCCATCAGCATCAGCACGGCCGGACGAAGCCGCTTGCCGCCAGCGGCGACGATGTAATCGGCGACGGTTTCGACCAGCGACACGTCCGAAGTCAGGCGCGCCCTGATCTCCCGATCGACGGAGCGCAGGTCATCGACGATCGGCGCAAGAATGGCGGCGAGCGACGCGGCTGCTGGCGGGGAGGCCGTCGAAACAGATGTCAAGGCGTCGCTCTCGGTTGTGGTTGCCTAGAGGGCCCGGAATTATAGGTGCGAAGGCGAAGGCCGCTTGATCCGTGACTCAAAACCCGCTGGTTCGCGCGTCATCGCTGCCTTCGAGCGCGCGGCGTCAGTCGCCACGGCAACCGGTTTGACAGGGAGCAGACAAAACCCCGAAAATATATGGCTGTGGTCAGATTGATGACCTCCGAGGGGACTCGCCCACTGCGGTGGCCGGCCGCCTCGGGGGTCTTGCTGGGAATGCAAACATGTATGCGGTGATCAAGACAGGCGGCAAACAGTATCGGGTGACGCCGGGCCAGGCCGTCAAGGTTGAAGCAATCGCGGCCGAGCCGGGCAGCCAGGTCACGTTCGACGAGGTGCTGGCTGTCGGCGAAGGCGCGGAGGTTCGCGTCGGAACCCCGCTCGTCGCGGGTGCGGCAGTGAGGGCCACGGTGCTTGCTCAAGGCCGGCATCCGAAGGTCGGCATCTTCAAGATGCGGCGTCGCAAGCATTTCCAGAAGCGCGCGGGGCATCGGCAGAATTTCACCGAGGTTCGCATCGACTCGATCGCCTGAGCGGCGCGACTGGAAAAGGGGAACGAAGATGGCACACAAGAAGGCGGGCGGTTCGTCGCGCAACGGTCGCGACTCGCAGGCGAAGCGTCTCGGCGTCAAGGTCTACGGTGGCGAGGCAATCCGTGCGGGCGGGATCATCGTCCGCCAGCGCGGCACGCAGTTCCACGCCGGGGACAACGTCGGCCTCGGACGCGACCATACGCTGTTTGCCCTCATCGACGGTCAGGTCCGCTTCGCGACCCATGGCGCGAACAACCGTCGGACCGTCAGCGTTCTGCCCCGGCAGTAGAAGCAACAGTCCGCGCGTCGCACCATAGGTGCGTGATGGCTGAGCCCTGCCGATCGGCGGGGCTTTTGCTATGTATTGCGCCATGAAGTTCGTCGACGAAGCTCGCATCGAAGTGCAGGCCGGACGAGGAGGCGACGGCTGCGCATCGTTTCGGCGCGAGAAGTTCATCCCCAAGGGCGGGCCCGATGGCGGCGACGGCGGCCGCGGCGGCAGCGTCTGGGCGGTTGCCGACAGCAACATCAACACGCTGATCGAGTATCGCTACCAGCGCAGGATTGCCGCCGGTAACGGTGAAAATGGTCGCGGCTCGGACTGCTACGGCGCGTCCGGCAAGGATGTCGAGCTTCGCCTGCCGGTGGGCACAGCGGTGATCGACGAAGAAACGGGGCTGGTGCTGGCCGATCTTGCTGCCAGCGGGGCACGGGCGATGCTTGCCAGGGGCGGTTCCGGCGGTCTGGGCAACCTTCACTTCAAGTCGAGCACGAACCGGGCGCCACGGCAGAAGACACCCGGGCAACCGGGCGAGCACCGCCGGCTGCGGTTCGAGCTGAAGGTTCTTGCCGACGTGGGCCTCCTTGGCATGCCAAACGCGGGCAAATCGACCCTGATTGCGGCTGTCTCGAACGCCCGACCCAAGGTCGCCGACTATCCTTTCACCACGCTGCACCCGCACCTGGGTGTCGTTCGGGTCGATGCGCAGCGAAGCTTCGTCATCGCCGATGTTCCGGGCCTGATCGAGGGCGCGGCCGACGGCGCGGGACTCGGCCATCGGTTCCTTCGTCACCTGAGCCGGACGCGCCTGCTGCTCCACGTGATCGATATTGCGCCTGTCGATGGCGATGTCGATCCGGCGAGGCAGGCCAGGGCGCTGGTCGTGGAACTGAAGAAGTACGACCTGGCGCTGTGGCGCAAGCCGCGCTGGCTCGTTTTCAACAAGATCGATCTTCTCGATGCGCAGGCGCGTGAACGGCTTGCGGCCGACATTCGTCGCCGGATGCGCACGAAGGCACCGATGTTCCTGGTCTCGGCCGTGACCGGGGAGGGCTGTCGCGAATTGGTGCGTTCCATCCAGGATCATCTGGACAGGGTCCATCGGAGCGCAGCTCGGAACCTCGGCTCCGGACCGATCGCGGCCGTGGAGATGAGCGAATCGTGAGCGCTTCATCGGCAGTGGCGAGCGCCGGTCGCGTCGTCGTCAAGGTCGGTAGCAGCCTCGTGACGAACGAGGGGCGTGGGCTGGATCGCGAAGCGATCGCCCAGTGGGCCGGGCAGATCGCCGCGCTGCGCGCGGCCGGCAAACAGGTGCTGCTCGTTTCCAGCGGCGCGATTGCCGAAGGCATGCAGCGGCTGGGCTGGACGCGCCGGCCGCGCGAGGTGCATGAGTTGCAGGCGGCGGCGGCCGTAGGCCAGATGGGGCTGGCCCAGGCCTACGAGACGGCCTTCGGCGCGCTGAGCATCCGCACCGCACAGATCCTGCTGACCCACGCCGATCTCGCCGACCGTGCCCGCTATCTGAACGGCCGCTCGACGCTGTTCACGCTGCTTGAACTCGCCGTGGTGCCGGTCATCAACGAAAATGACACCGTCGTGACCGACGAAATCAAGTTCGGCGACAACGACACCCTGGCGGCGCTGACCGCGAACCTGGTCGAGGCGGACGTGCTCGTGATCCTGACCGACCAGGCCGGCCTGTACAGCGCCGATCCGCGGCGCGATCCCGGCGCCCGGCTGCTCGACGAGGTGAAGGCGGGGGATCCTTATCTGGAGACGATTGCCGGCGGCACGGGCAGCCAGATCGCGCGCGGCGGCATGATCACCAAGGTGCTGGCGGCCAAGCGCGCGGCGCGCAGCGGTGCGCACACGGTGATCGCCAGCGGCCGCGAACCGGATGTGCTGGTCCGGCTGGCCGGGGGCGAGCGGCTCGGCACCGAACTGCGCGCGTCAACCGAAGTACTGACCGCGCGCAAGCAATGGCTCGCCGATCACCTGCAGGTCAAGGGCTGGGTGGCGATTGATGCCGGCGCGGTGCGTGCGCTGGTGGCCGAGCGCAAGAGCCTGCTGCCGATCGGGGTGGTCGAAGTGCACGGCGAGTTCGCGCGCGGCGACGTCATCACCTGCATGGGCCCCGATCGGCGCGAGGTCGCGCGCGGCCTGGCCAACTACAGCAGCGAGCAGGCGCAGCGCATCGCGCGGCGGCCGAGCACGGAGATCGAGGCGGTGCTGGGTTTCGTCGAGGAACGCGAGCTCATCCATCGCGACAACCTCGTCGTCCTGTAAGGGCAATCAGGACGCCGGCGTTGTCGGGCCGCTGTCGTCGCGCTCGGCCGCCTGGGTCGTGATCGCCTCGCTGCCCCCGCGCCGCGCACGGTGGCCGGCCGAAAAACGGCGCGATGGCCGGAACACGTAGCGCGAAAGCTCGGCCAGCGCCTGCTGGTAGACGTCGCGCTTGAACTCGA
>Ga0114939_10002612_pt1 | contig 13231 bp, 13 predicted proteins | sample AshMeaCrysSpring_FD_87196 | JGI IMG/M metagenome (GOLD analysis project Ga0114939, IMG submission 87196) | Groundwater microbial communities from Big Spring, Nevada to study Microbial Dark Matter (Phase II) - Ash Meadows Crystal Spring | ecosystem: Environmental > Aquatic > Deep subsurface >... | reverse complement strand
TGCCGAGCGCGTCGGCCGCCTGCTGCGAAGTGCGCGCGGCCACCGGCAGCTCGACCACGCGGCTGCCGAGGCCCAGCGCCTCGAGCGCAGACTGCACCCGCTGCGCCGAGGCGGGCAGCGTCGGCGACGGCGAGGCCATCAGGCGGTCCTTCCGCCGGCGATGACCGGCCCCCGGCCGCTCAGGCGCATGTGCGGCGCGCCTCCGCCTGCCTGATGCCGCAGAAGGCCAGCACCTCGTCGAGGACTTCGGCGAAACCGCTCAGTTCGTGATCGGAGCCGTCGAAGATCCGCTGCCGGCAGCCGTCGTACTTGGCGACCATCGTGCGCCAGTCGATCAGCCGGTCGCCCGTGGCGGCGACCAGGAAGTAGCGCTCCGGCCGCGTGACCGCCGTCTCCAGCGTGCGCAGTTCGTCCATGAATTCCGGCCTGATCTCGATCGTCTGCTCGGAGAAGAACACGGGCTGCGTGCCAAGGTAGTCGCGCAGGTCGTCGTATGGCGTGATCGCCGGATTCAGCAGCACGGCGCGGCAGCCGGTGCGCTCGGCAAGCCAGGTCGCGTAATAGCCGCCCAATGACGAGCCGATCACCGACAGGTCGTCCGGAGCCTCCAGCCGCGCCGCCGCCTCGATCAGCTGCGCCGCCGCCCGCGGCGAGGCCGGCAGCTGCGGGCACAGGTAGTCGTCGACGCGCCCCAGCGCCTGCATCGCGGCCTGCACCTGCTGCGCTTTCCTCGACTGCGGCGACGAGCGGAACCCGTGCAGGTACAGGATCACGCCGCGCGCTCCCGCCGCGTCGGCGCGGACAGCGCCGCCAGCAGCCTGCCGTGCACGCCGCCGAAACCGCCGTTGCTCATCACCAGTACGTGATCGCCGGGGCGGGCCGCGGCCACCACGGACGCCACCAGCGCGTCGAGGTCGTCGAAACTCTTCGCCCGCGCGCCCAGCGGCGCCAGCGCCTGCTCCGGCTCCCAGCCGAGCGCGTGCCTGCCGCTGCGCGCTCCGAAACAGAACACCAGGTCGGCCTCGCGCAGGCTGGCCGGCAGCCGCGCGCTCATCGTGCCGAGCTTCATCGTGTTCGACCGCGGCTCGAGCACCGCCAGGATGCGGGCGCTGCCGACCCGGCGCCGCAGCCCGGCCACGGTGGTTTCGATCGCCGTCGGATGGTGCGCGAAGTCGTCGTAGACGGCCACGCCGCCGGCCGTGCCACGCAGTTCGAGGCGGCGCCTGACGCCGCCGAAGCGCGACAGCGCGTCGATGGCCGTCGCCGGCGCCACGCCCGCATGGCGGGCGGCGGCGATCGCCGCCAGCGCATTGCTGCGGCTGTGACTGCCGGCCAGCGACAGGCGCAGCCGGCCGAAGGACTCGCCGCCGAAGGCGACTTCGAACGAATGCTCGGTGCCCTCCTCGATCGCGCGCGCATGCCAGCCGGCGTCGAGGTCGAAGCGCTCCAGCCCGGACCAGCAACCGCGCGCGAGCACTCGCGCCAGCGCCTCGTCGGCGCCGTTGACGATCAGGCGGCCCCGGCGCGGCACGCCGCGCACCAGGTGGTGGAACTGGGTCTCGATCGCCGCGAGATCGGCAAAGATGTCGGCGTGGTCGTACTCGAGGTTGTTCAGCACCGCGGTACGCGGGAAGTAATGGACGAACTTGCTGCGCTTGTCGAAGAAGGCGGTGTCGTACTCGTCGGCCTCGATCACGAAGTGCCGCCCCGAGCCGGCGCGCGCCGAGACGCCGAAATCCGCCGGCACGCCGCCGATCAGGAAGCCGGGTTCGAGCCCTGCGCATTCGAGGATCCAGGCCAGCATTGCCGAGACGGTGGTCTTGCCGTGGGTGCCCGCGGCCGCCAGCACCCAGCGGTCGGGCAACAGGTTCTCGCCGACCCACTGTGGACCGGAGACGAAGCGGGCGCCGGCGTCGAGGATCGCCTCCATCAACGGGTTGCCACGCGTGACCACGTTGCCGATCACGAACAGGTCGGGCGAGAGCCGCAGTTGATCGGCGCCGTAGCCTTCGATCAGGTCGATGCCGGCCGCGCGCAGCAGGTCGCTCATCGGCGGGTAGACGCCGGCATCGCAGCCGCTCACGCGATGGCCCCGCGCCAGCGCCAGCTGCGCCACGCCGCCCATGAAGGTGCCGCAGATGCCGAGGATGTGAAGGTGCAAGGCGCGTTCCGGCTGCAGGAAGGGCCGCTAGTTTAAGCGGCGCCATTCCATTCAGTAGACTCGCTGCATGAACGGGTCCGGCTCGACATCGGGCAGCCGCGACGGGTTGATGCTCGAACTGGCCGCCGCCGCCGCAAGGCTGATCGCCGAGGAGGGCTGCGACTACGCCACCGCCAAGCGCAAGGCCGCGCAGGCCGTGCTCGGTGACGCGCGCGCCACCGGGGGCCTGCTGCCCGAGAACGAACGGGTCGAGTTCGAGTTGCGCCGCTACTTGAGGACCTTCGGCGGCGACGCGCACCTCGCGCGGCTGGCCGAGCTGCGCGCCATCGCGCTCGATCTGATGGAACTGCTGGCGGGCTTCAACCCGCACCTGGTCGGCGCGGTGCTCAACGGCACGGCAACCGATCACTCGAACCTGCACTTGCACCTGTTCACCGACAGCGCCAAGGACGTCGAGATCTTCCTGCTCAACGAAGGGATGCGCTTCACCGTCGACGAGGCGCGCGAGCCCGCCGGCGCGCTGGAGGAGATCCACCTGCAGTTGCCGCGGCGGCTGCTGCAGGGCCGAGCTTCGGCGCCGGGGGCGATCCTCAGCGTGCTGCCGACTGACGCGGTGCGCATCGCACCGCGGTTCCGCTCGTCCGATCCGTCGCTGTCGACTGTTGAGAAGGCCGGCCGCGCCGGGCTGGCCGCGGTGCGCTCGCTGCTGGCGTCGCCGCCGGCCGCTTGAGGCGCACCGCCTGTTCCGATGCCGGCCGATTCCATCGCCGCCCGGGCCGAGGATTTCCCATGAGCCGGCGCGCCGCGTTGATCTTTCTCGCCACCGGGGCGGGCGCCGCGCTGCTCGGTGCCGGGCTGCACTGGTGGCGGACCGAACCGGCGGGGCCGGCGAGCGCGGCGAACGCGTTGTTCGAGGCCAGCTTTGCCGACGCCGACGGCCGGCTGCATCCGCTGTCGAACTGGCGCGGCAAAACGCTGGTCGTGAACTTCTGGGCGACCTGGTGCCCGCCCTGCGTCGAGGAAATGCCGGACCTGCAGACGATCCACGACGAGTATCGCGGGCGCGGCGCCGAAGTGATCGGCATCGGCATCGACAGCGCGGCGAAGATCGCCGCCTTCCGCGACCGGCACCGGCTGACGCTGCCGCTGCTGGTGGCCGGGGTCGGCGGCAGCGCCCTGAACCGCGCGCTGGGCAACTCTGGCGGCGCGCTGCCCTACACCGTGCTGATCGGCGCCGACGGGCGAGTGCGCGAGCGGCACATGGGCCAGGTGCGACCGGAGCAGTTGCGCCGCTGGCTCGACGCGGCGCTGTCGAGGCCTTGAGGGGGCCGCATCCCGCTGGACAGCGATGAGGCAAAAGAACACAATCCGCCCTCATCTTTCAGGAATGCCCGCTTTTTCCACGGAAAACGCGGCCCGCCCATGGCGCGCAGGATCCTGCTGATCAACGGTCCCAACCTCAACCTGCTCGGGTCGCGCGAGCCGGAAATCTACGGATCGACGACGCTCGCGGACATCGAGCGCGACCTGACCCGGATGGCGCAGGCGCGGCAGGCGAGCCTCGCCGTGTTCCAGAGCAACCACGAGGGTGCGATCGTCGACCGCATCCACGCGGCCCGCGCCGAGGCGGTCGACTTCGTCCTCATCAATGCGGGGGCCCTCACCCACACCAGCGTCGCGCTGCGCGATGCGCTCGCGGGCGTGGCGATTCCGTTCGTCGAGGTGCACCTGTCGAACGTGCATCGGCGCGAGGCGTTCCGCCACCGATCGTACCTGGCCGACCTGGCCGTCGGCGTGATCGCCGGGCTCGGCGCTGCGGGCTACCGCTACGCGCTGGACTACGCGCTGGACTACGCCGCGCCCTAGCCGGCAGCCGCCGGCAGCGCAGGAGAATCGATGGACCTACGCAAGCTGAAGACGCTGATCGACCTGGTCGCCGAATCGGGCATCGCCGAGATCGAGGTGACCGAGGGCGAGGACAAGGTCCGGATCGTCAAGCACGCGACGGCCGCCGCGCCGGCGCCGGTGGCGATGCCCGTGGCGACCGTGGTTGCCACCGCGGCACCCGCGCCGGCGCCGATGGCCCCGGCAGCCGCCCGTGCTGCTGAGGCTGCGGCCGCCGAGGTGCCGGCGGGCAATGTCATCAAGTCGCCGATGGTTGGCACCTTCTATCGCGCGCCGAGCCCAGGAGCGAAACCGTTTGTCGACGTTGGCCAGGCGGTCAAGCCCGGCGACACGCTGTGCATCATCGAGGCGATGAAGCTGCTCAACGAGATCGAGGCCGAGGTCGCCGGCGAGGTGCGCGAGGTCCTGGTCGAAAACGGCCAACCGGTGGAGTACGGCCAGCCCCTGTTCGTGATCGCCTAGCGCCGGCGCACGGCGCGGCCGCCTCGCGCATCACATCCTGCAGACATGTTCGGCAAAGTCCTCATCGCCAACCGCGGCGAAATCGCGCTGCGCATCCAGCGTGCCTGTCGCGAGCTCGGCATCACGACGGTCGTCGTTCACTCCGAGGCCGACACCGACGCCAAGTACGTGAAGCTTGCCGACGAGTCGGTGTGCATCGGCCCGGCGCCGTCGAAGGACAGCTACCTGAACATCCCGGCGATCATCAGCGCCGCCGAGGTCACCGACGCCGAGGCGATCCACCCCGGTTACGGTTTCCTGTCGGAGAACGCCGACTTTGCCGAACGGGTGGAAAAGAGCGGCTTCGTGTTCATCGGCCCGCGGCCGGAGTCGATCCGCCTGATGGGCGACAAGGTCTCCGCCAAGCAGGCGATGACAGACGCCGGCGTGCCGACCGTGCCCGGCTCGGCCGGCGCGCTGCCGGAGGATCCCCGCGAGATCGTCCGCATCGCCCGTTCAGTCGGCTATCCGGTGATCATCAAGGCCGCCGGCGGCGGCGGCGGGCGCGGCATGCGCGTGGTCAACACCGAGGCGGCCCTGGTCGGCGCGGTGAACCTGACCCGGCAGGAGGCGCAGGCGGCGTTCGGCAATCCGGCCGTGTACATGGAGAAGTTCCTCGAGAACCCGCGCCACATCGAGATCCAGGTGCTCGCCGACCAGTACCGCAACGCGGTGTGGCTGGGCGAGCGCGACTGCTCGATGCAGCGCCGGCACCAGAAGATCGTGGAGGAAGCGCCGGCGCCGGGTATCGCGCGCAAGCTGATCGAGCGGATCGGCGACCGCTGCGCCGACGCCTGCCGCCGCATCGGCTACCGCGGCGCCGGCACCTTCGAGTTCCTGTTCGAAAGCGGCGAGTTCTTCTTCATCGAGATGAACACCCGCCTGCAGGTCGAGCATCCGGTCACCGAGATGGTGACCGGGATCGACCTCGTACAGCAGCAGATCCGCATCGCCGCCGGCGAGAAGCTCGGCTTTCGCCAGCGCGACATCCCGCTGCGCGGCGCGGCGATCGAGTGCCGGATCAATGCCGAGGATCCGTACAGGTTCACTCCCTGTCCGGGGCGGATCACCGCCTGGCACGCACCCGGCGGTCCCGGCGTGCGCGTGGACTCGCACGCCTACAGCGGCTACTTCGTGCCACCGAACTACGACTCGATGATCGGCAAGCTGATCTGCTACGGCGACACGCGGGCGCAGGCGCTGGCGCGGATGTCGGTGGCGCTGTCCGAGATGGTCGTCGAAGGCATCCAGACCAACATACCGCTGCACCGGGAACTGATGGTCGACGAGAAGTTCGTCCAGGGCGGCACCAGCATTCACTACCTGGAAAGGCGACTCGCCTCCCGGCTGCCGAAACCCGGCTGAGAGACACGGCCGCTGCGCCTGCCGCAACGGCTGGCGACGAACGCCCGGCGATGCTGCTCGAGATCACCCTGCTGGCGGAGGCCGATTGCGCGGAGCCCTTGTCCGACGCGCTGCTCGAGCGCGGCGCCCTGTCGGTGTCGATCGAGGATGCCGGGGCCGACACCGAGGACGAGCAGCCGCTGTACGGCGAACCGGGCATGGAGCCGCAGCGCACCGCCTGGCGGCGCAGCCGCCTCGCCGTCCTGCTCGCGGCCGGCGCCGATCCGGAGCAGCTGCTCGCCGACGCCTGTGGCCCCCTGTCGATTGCGCCGCCGCCGATCCGCGACCGGCGCGCGGTCGAGGATGCCGACTGGGTCAGCCTGACGCAGGCGCAGTTTCCGCCGACGAGGATCGACGAGACGCTCTGGGTCGTGCCGACCTGGCACGAGTTGCCCGATCCAGACGCGATCAACATCCGTCTCGACCCAGGCGTGGCCTTCGGCACCGGCACGCATCCGACGACCCGCCTGTGCCTGACCTGGCTGGCGCGCCACCCGCCGCGCGGACTGCGTGTCCTCGACTACGGCTGCGGCTCCGGCGTGCTGGCAATCGCAGCGGCCGCGCTCGGCGCCCGCGAGGTGGTCGGCACCGACATCGACGCGCAGGCGTTGCTCGCCGCCCGTGCCAACAGCGAGCGCAACGCGGTGGCTGCTCGGTACACTGCGCCGGACCGGCTGCCGGCCGGGACCTTCGACGTCGTGCTCGCCAACATCCTCGCCAACCCGCTGCGCGTCCTCGCGCCGATGCTGCTCGCGCGCGTCGCGCCGGGCGGTTCGCTGGTGCTCTCCGGCGTGCTGGCGCGCCAGGCCGACGAACTGATCGAGGTCTATGCGCGCACCGACAGCGCGGTGGCGTTGAGCCCGTGGTCGGACAGCGACGGCTGGGTCTGCCTCAGCGGACGTCGCCGCTAGGCCATCGACCACCCTCGCGCCTCGATGGCCCTTGCCACCCGGTGCCCGAACTGCCACGCGCTGTTCCGCGTGGTCGCCGACCAGTTGAAACTGCGCGGCGGGCTGGTTCGCTGCGGTGCCTGCCAGCATGTGTTCGACGCGATCGGCACGCTGAGCTATGTCGACGACACGGTGCTGGCGACGTCGGCGCCGCCGGGAAGCGCGGTCGCCGACGCCGCCCCCGGCGCCGAGTTCCCCACTCCGGCGTCCCCAGGCACGGCAGTGGCCGAGACGATCGCCGCAGCGGACCGTTCGTTCGCGCCGGATGCGCCCACGGTGTCCGAATCCCCGGCGCCAATGGCTGAAGCGGGCGCAGGCGTGAGCGACGCTTCGCTCGATGGCGCCGCGGCATCGACGCAGGCCGATGAGACTGGCGGCATCGGCCCGCTCGATCGGCTGGCCGAAGCACAAGCCGCGGGCGAGGAAGCGGCGCCCTCACGCACGGACGAAGACGCGACGACGACCGAAGAGGCCGGGGCGCCGGCGTTTCTCCGCGACAGTGCGCCACCGAGGCGACGCCGGTTCTCGATCGTCTTCGGCGGGGGCAGCGTGGTGCTGGCGCTGCTGGGGCTGGCGCAGCTAGCGGCGGTGTTCCGCTCCGACATCCTCGCCGGCGCGCCCTCGTCCCGGCCCCTGCTGACGCAGGTCTGCCGGGCCTTTGGCTGCACGGTCGACTGGCCGGCCCGCGGCGACCTGCTTGCCGTGGTGAGCAGCGAGCTGCAGTCGCTGCCGGGCACCGCCGCCTTCGAACTGACCGCGGTGGTACGCAACCGGGGCAGCCTCACGCTGGCGCTGCCGGCGATCGAACTGACGTTGACTGACACGCTGAACCGCGCGGTTGCGCGCAGGGTCTTCCTGCCGCAGGAGTACCTCGCCCGCGAGCCCGATCCCGCCGCCCACCTGCTGGCCGGGCTCGAACCTGGCGCCGACCTGACGGTCCGCATCGCCTTCGAACTGCGCGGCCCGAGCGCCGCCGGCTTTGTCGTCTATCCCTTCTATCTCTGAATCGGCAGCGGGCCGAGTCGCATTGGCAGGCCTGCAACCTCGCCCACGCCCGACCCAGACCATCCTTCCATGAGCACACTGATCTGCGGTTCCATCGCCTTCGACTCGATCATGGTCTTCCACGGCCGGTTCAAGGAACACATCCTGCCTGACAAGGTGCACATCCTGAACGTCGCTTTCCTGGTGCCGCAGATGCGGCGCGAATTCGGCGGCACGGCGGGCAACATCGCCTACAGCCTGAAGCTGCTCGGCGGCGACCCGCTGCCGATGGCCACCGTCGGAGCCGACGCAGCGGCCTACGTGCAGCGCTTCGATGCGCTGGGCATTCCCCGCCGGCACCTGCGCGAGGTCGCGGAGGCCTTCACCGCTCAGGCCTTCATTACGACCGATCTGGACGACAACCAGATCACCGCGTTTCACCCCGGCGCGATGTCGCACTCGCACCTGAACGCGGTGCCGGCGGACGGTTCGGTGCGGCTGGGCATCGTCGCTCCGGACGGCCGCGACGGCATGATCGAGCACGCGCGGCAGTTCGCCGAGCACGGCATCCCGTTCATCTTCGATCCCGGCCAGGGGTTGCCGATGTTCGACGCCGCCGAGCTCGACACGTTCCTGTCGCACGCCACCTACGCGGTGTTCAACGACTACGAGGCGCAGCTGGTGGCGGAGAAGACCGGCCGGTCGATCGCGACGCTGGCGAAGAAGGTCGGGGCGCTGATCGTCACCCGCGGCGGACAGGGATCGGAAATCCACCTCGACGGCCGCGTCCTGAACATCCCGGTGGCGCGGACAAGGCGGCTCGTCGATCCCACCGGCTGCGGCGATGCCTATCGCGCCGGCCTGCTCTATGGGCTGGCCAACGGCCTCGATTGGGAGACGACCGGGCGGCTCGCCGCCGTGATGGGGGCGCTGAAGATCGAACACGGTGGCGCGCAGAACCACTCGGCGGGCCGCGAGGAGATCGCCGAGCGCTTTTCGGAATCGTTCGGCTACCGCCCGTGGTGAGCGGTCGAGCGCGGAACGACGACGCCGGCCGGGCGGCGAGCGCTACAGGCCGCTGCGGCCGAGCACGATCAGCATCACGTTGACGATCACGATCACCGCGATCGGCGAGAGGTCGAACCCGCCGACCGCGGGCAACGCGCGCTGGAACGGCGCCAGGAACGGGCGCGCCAGCATCGAAACGGCGGGCGCGATCGGCGCGTGCGGGTTGACCCAGCTCAGGACGACGTGCACCAGCGTCAGCCACAGCACGAGATAGAGCGCCCAGCGCAGCAGCTGGATGAACGCCATCAGGAGCAGGCCCGACCACGGCCAGCTGGCGGCGCCGACGCCCAGCAGCAGGAAGCGCAGGCCGACGAAGACCAGAGCGACGAGCAGCGCGCCAAGCAGGGTGGCGAGGTCGATCCGGCCGGCCGCCGGCACGAGGCGCCGCAGCGGCCGGACCAGCCAGTCGGTCAGCGCGATCGCAAACTGCGCCAGCGGATTGCGCGCCGGCATGCCGAGGTAGTTCATGTAGGCGCGCGAGAGCAGCGTCACGCCGAGAATCACCGCGACGGTCTGCAGCAGGAAGTCGGCGATGTCGACCAGAATCATGGCATTCGGCAATGCTGAGGTCGACGGATTCTAGCGACCGGATGCGGGCGAAAAGAAACGGGGCGCTGAGAGACTCAGCGCCCCGTGCGAGGAGATGCGCTAATGCGCGTTCGCCCTAGGGACGGCTGCCGGTCGGGAACGGCCACGCGGCCGCCGGATTCAGTGCCGTCTTCGCCGGCGCCGCTGCCGCCGGGGCGGCTGGTGCCGGTTTGGCCGCCGCAGCGGCCTTGGGCTTGGCTGCAGCCTTCTTAGCTACTTTTTTTTTAGCAGCTTTCTTGGCGGTCTTCTTGGCCGCCTTTTTCGCAGTCTTCTTCGCCGCTTTCTTCGCAGTCTTCTTTGCAGCCTTCTTCGCGGTCTTCTTCGCCGCTTTCTTGGCGGTTTTCTTGGCGGCCTTCTTGGCCGGCTTCTTGGCGGTCTTCTTCGCAGCTTTCTTCGTTGCCATGGTGAGCTCCTTTGCTGGATCAATGAAGGGTTGATGAGCAAACCCGAAGGCCATAAACGGCCCTTTTCGGGCTATTCATCGGCGCACGCGGATGCACTGTCGCCGCGGCAACCCCAGAAGTGCGTTTTGATGGACGCATATCCGAGCAGAGCGCGGAACGTTCAGCACAAAGGCCGCTGACGCTGATGAATTCGGCACCGCGCGCCGGCGCCGGGCGATTCCGGCAGGCGCGCAAAGAAAACGCCGGCGCGCGGCCGGCGTTTCGAAAGAAGGAGAAAGACTTCTGGCGGAAGACTTGGATTTCGGCAGCGGCAGCGAAGCCGCAAGACCCTGATGTCCCGTTAGCGATTCGTCGTTGGTCTTTGACGATGGAGCGTCGACTGTGGCTGTCTGTGTTCAATGCCGTGATCGAAGTTCGTTGTTGGATCAACGAATCGAGCAACTCAACATGAGATCGCTTTTTACTCTCAATCATTTTCGGTCGCAAGAGTTTTCGCGAAATTCATGCATGTGATGTTCGATTTATTCAACGTGCGTGATGAGCGATCACGATCGCATTCATGCGGACGCATGAGTTCGACCGGCGCTTTCGCCGCGCGCATCGATCATCCGGTTCACTCCCAGCTCAGCGCGCCGCCGGTTTGGTACTCGATCACCCGCGTCTCGAAGAAGTTGCGCTCCTTTTTCAGGTCGATCATCTCGCTCATCCACGGGAACGGGTTGTCCTCGGCGGGAAACAGCGGCTCGATGCCGATCTGCTGCGCGCGCCGGTTGGCGATGTAGCGGAGATACCCCTTGAACATCGGCGCGTTCAGGCCGAGCACGCCGCGCGGCATGGTGTCCTCGGCGTAGGCGTACTCGAGGTCGACCGCCTGCCGGAACAGCCCACGAATGTCCTCCCGGAACTGCGGCGTCCACAGCTGCGGGTTTTCCAGCTTGATCTGGTTGATGAGGTCGATGCCGAAATTGCAGTGCATCGACTCGTCGCGCAGGATGTACTGGTACTGCTCGGCGGCCCCGGTCATCTTGTTCTGCCGGCCGAGCGCCAGGATCTGCGCGAAGCCGACGTAGAAGAACAGGCCCTCCATCAGGCAGGCGAAGACGATCAGGCTCTTCAGCAGCTCCTGGTCGCTTTCCGGCGTGCCGGTGGCGAAGGTGGAGTCGGTCAAGGTGTCGATGAACGGGATCAGGAACTCGTCCTTGGCGCGGATCGAGGCGACCTCGTGGTAGGCGTTGAAGATCTCGCCTTCGTCCAGGCCCAGACTTTCGATGATGTACTGGTAGGCGTGGGTGTGGATCGCCTCCTCGAAGGCCTGCCGCAGCAGGAACTGCCGGCACTCCGGCGCCGTGATGTGCCGGTAGGTGCCGAGCACGATGTTGTTGGCGGCCAGCGAGTCGGCGGTGACGAAGAAGCCGAGGTTGCGCTTGACGATCCGGCGCTCGTCCTCGGTCAGGCCGCCCGGATCCTTCCACAAGGCGATGTCGCGGGACATGTTGATCTCCTGCGGCATCCAGTGGTTGGCGCAGGTCGCCAGATACTTGTCCCAGGCCCACTTGTACTTGAACGGCACCAGCTGGTTGACGTCGGTGCGGCCGTTGATGATCCGCTTGTCGGCGACGTTGACGCGGCGGGTGTCGACCCCGGACAGCACCGGCGCCACGGCGCGGGCCGGCAAGGGCTCCGGCGCCAGCGGCAGCGGGCGCGCCGGGTTCAGCGCGGGGGTCGCGGGCGAGTCATCCCAAGACAGCATGGGCGGTTCCTTGTGGGTTTCGTTGGGGTCGGCGCGGCTACTGGCAGGCTTCGCAGTCGGCGAAGCCGGGGTCGCCCGGCTTGAGCAGGCAGACCTTGCCATCGGCTTCGACCGCCGGCGCGCCGAGCCCGCCGCCGGTGGGCACGGCGTTCAGCTGCCCGGTGCGGCTGCCGGTCGACTTCTCGGCATGGGTGGCGCCGATCGTGCGCAGGTAGTAGGTGGTCTTCAGCCCGCGCAGCCAGGCGAGCTTGTAGGTTTCGTCGAGCTTCCTGCCGGAGGCGCCCGCCATATAGATATTGAGGGACTGCGCCTGGTCGATCCATTTCTGCCGCCGCGCCGCCGCCTCGATCAACCACTTCGGCTCGATCTCGAAGGCGGTCGCGTAGAGACGGCGCAGGTCCTCCGGGATGCGGTCGATGCGCGCCAGCGAGCCGTCGAAGTGCTTGATATCGGCGACCATCAGCTCGTCCCACAGGCCGAGCGCCTTCAGGTCGCGCACCAGGTGCTCGTTGACGACCGTGAACTCGCCCGACAGGTTGCTCTTGACGAACAGGTTCTGGAACGTGGGCTCGATGCTGGCGTCCACTCCGACGATGTTGGAGATGGTGGCCGTCGGCGCGATCGCCACGCAGTTGGAGTTGCGCATGCCGTGCAGGCGGATCCGCTCGCGCAGCGAGTCCCAGTCCAGGGTCGCCGAGGTGTCGACCTCCACGTAGCCGCCGCGGGCCTCCGCCAGCAGGGCCAGTGTGTCCTGCGGCAGGATGCCGTGGTCCCACAGGCTGCCGGCGAACGAGGAATAGCGGCCCCGCTCAGCGGCCAGCTCGGTCGAGGCCCAGCAGGCGTGGTAGCAGACCGCCTCCATCGAGCGGTCGGCGAACTCGACCGCGGCCTCCGAGGCATAGGGCACCCGCATGAGGTGCAGGCAGTCCTGGAAGCCCATGATGCCGAGGCCCACTGGCCGGTGCCGCAGGTTCGAGTTGCGCGCCTTGCCGACCGCGTAGTAGTTGATGTCGATGACGTTATCCAGCATCCGCATCGCGGTGCCGATTGTGCGGGCCAGCTTGGCGTGGTCGAGCCGCCAGCTGCCATCGGCCTCCGCAACCATGTGCGCCGGCAGGTTGACCGAGCCGAGGTTGCACACCGCGATCTCGGTCGGGCCGGTGTTCAGCGTGATCTCGGTGCACAGGTTGGAGCTGTGGATCCGGCCGGCGTGCTGCTGCGGGCTCCTGAGGTTGCAGGCATCCTTGAACGTGATCCACGGATGCCCGGTCTCGAACAGCATCGACAGCATCTTGCGCCACAGCTGCAGCGCCGGAACCTTCTTGAACAGCTTCAGTTCACCGCGTGCCGCCTTATCTTCATAACGGGTGTAGGCCGCTTCGAAGGCCTTGCCGGTCTTGTCGTGCAGGTCCGGGCAGTCACTCGGCGAGAACAGGGTCCAGTCGCCGCCTTCCATCACCCGCTTCATGAACAGGTCCGGAATCCAGTTGGCGGTGTTCATGTCGTGCGTGCGGCG
>Ga0114939_10002611_pt1 | contig 13237 bp, 13 predicted proteins | sample AshMeaCrysSpring_FD_87196 | JGI IMG/M metagenome (GOLD analysis project Ga0114939, IMG submission 87196) | Groundwater microbial communities from Big Spring, Nevada to study Microbial Dark Matter (Phase II) - Ash Meadows Crystal Spring | ecosystem: Environmental > Aquatic > Deep subsurface >... | reverse complement strand
TGCCTTCAGTCGAATTTCAGATTTGATGCTGCCATCTGCGTTGACGACATCGCTGACGTTGAGACTGGCGATTTCGCCCACACGCATGCCTGAATAAAGTCCCAACAAAAACATGGCGCGATTGCGCTTGGGGAAATCACGCTGGGCGATGTAGCTCAGCACTTGCTGCTGTTCAGCGTCTGTCAGGGTTTTGGCTTGGGACACGTGCGCACTCCAATGAATTGATGTGCATTTAGTGTGTTTTCGTTGACATCAAAGAGCAACCTGAACCCGTTCATTTTGGACGGACGAAATTCATCAATGAAATCAAGGCGGATAAGAAAAGTGCAATTTCCTTTGGTGCTGTCTCCCATCCTGCGATCAGATGAACACGACTGATAGCTGCGCTAGCCAATAGGTGCTGCAGCTAGCGCAGCTGCACGCTTGACATCAGAAAATTGCAAAAATTCTGTCGCTGGCATAAATACTTTAAGCAATAACAAGATCAAGGTGGCACGCCAATCAACATGTGCTGCTAAACCCGTTCTGATGTGTGACGGCAAAGAAGGCGCTGCTTGTTGCGCTGATTCATAGCACTACCCACATGATGTGTGGGAGCCTTAAAACGTCTGCCCCTTGTGCAAGAAACGTTTGCTGTGTCTTAGAGGTTGACTGAGATGAACGCTCAGTAAAAGTGAGTGGTAGCCACGCTTGAAAAAGTAACCCACAAAACGCATGCAATGGCAGCAGCATATGTCGCATGCGTTCGCGTAAGGACACGCACGTAAAAGGATGATCGCAAAACCTGCCTTCCCAGTTCAGTCTGGTTGTGCTTATGCTGTATCTGGAAACTTCATTGAATGTTTTGATGTCACGCCAGTGATGGCGTGGCATATCTATTGCTTATTGAATGGGTGTTCGATGTATTCATTCCTGCACATAGTTCGCATCAATAAGAATCCTGATGAACTGTTCAAACCGTATCAATCAATAAAACATCAAACGAGTTGAATGCGAATGGATTGCGAAGCAATCGATGAGCTCAACGAAGTTGGCGTGCTGCGCAGCAGACGCAATCGATGTTCAGTCATCCCCCTGTGCATAAATACTTTTAGACATAGGAGATACCATGACTTTTGAACAGAAACTTTATGAACAGGTGTGCGCAGTTCTACCGCATACAACCACACGCAGCTTCAGTCGTGATTGCGGCATGAGCGACAACTATTTGTGCAGCATACAAAGCCAACGGTTGAAGATTTCAACACCTGCGCTGATACATCTCGCAGAGGCGTTGGAGTACAGACGAACGCTAGGACAAACCACCAAGCCAATTGATGGTGTACTCAACTCGCTAGCTGATGAAATTGCTAGTCGCAGTAACAGCGTCAACAGTGCCAGCTTGACAGTGCAACGATTGATTGCCAAGTCAATTGCTGCGATTGCGTACAAGCGCGATTGCACTCACAACCTGACGCCAATCACCATGGGGTGGATGTGATGCGTTCATCAGAATTCATTGATGAGCAACATCCACAGGCACCTAAAACGCCAGAACAGATGCGGCTTGCAGCGATGAAGGCGCAGAAGGATCGTGCTGTGCAAGCACTTAAAGCGGAGCGGCAGCGGCAGAAGATTAACAAGGCACGCAAAACACTTGCAGCGGCACAAAACTCATCGCTCCCAAGCGTCCAGTAACGGGACGACCACTGTCGTGTAACACGACACATGTCCCAATGACCGTTCATGACGACGGGTCTCTGGTTGTCCTTGGTGCTCACTCGATCACATACTTGTCTGTGCCCATTCCAAAACATGAAAGGAAACTGCAATGAGCACAAGCATTCTCAACTCCCTCAAACTGACTGCTGCACGCAAAACTCGCGCCTTGCCAGATGTGGTCAAGCGTCGCAACAAGCTGCTGCAAAAACTCACGGAGCAGCGTGACTTGGCTGAAGCCCTGCAACAAGGGCAGCACTATGCTCCCAAGCGTTTGCGTAGCCTGCGTGATGCAGACACAGGCGCACGTGTGGTCAAAGAAGTATCTGTTCGCATCAAGCCATGGTTTTGGACGGGAGAAAAGGGCGAGTGCCTGCTGGCAATCAACTACGGCAGCAAGCAGATCGAACTGCAAAAAGGAAAAACTGCTATTGATGTAGGCGATGCCACCAACTTGGTCACGGTGCTAGAGACCGTTATCAACGCCGTCAAGAATGGCGAGTTGGATGTGCAAATCGAAGCGACCAGCAGCAAGCTGCGCGAAGGCTTTAAGAAGTGAAGCCAGCCCTGCTGCGACGGCTTTGCAGCAGGGCAATGTTTTGTTCTCCACTCACTGTACTGGCGTAGTGGTTGTTGATGACCTCTACGCTGGTGCGAGCATTGCGTGCCAGCGTTAGTAGGTCAATGCCTTGCCCATAGAGCAAACGGAAGGTGATGGCTGAATGGCGCAGGCTGTACAAGCTGCGAGGCTGTCCATGAGCGTTTTGCTTGTGGCCTGTCACTGACAACACCCAGTTGAACATCAAACTCAAGACCACCAGTGCATAGTTCCTGTCGCGTAGCTCTGGCAGAAAGAGATAGTCATTGGGATTGGCTTTACCACGTGGCTGCTGATACTTGACGATCTCTCTGTAAATGCGAACGGCTGGGAAAAGCGTCACGATGGGGGCATCATGCTTTTTGGTTTCTGGCAGTGTCAATCGTAGATAGGTGTTCTTGCCTCGCACGATTTCAACGTGTTTGTGCTTGAGGGTTTTAAGGTCGCTGGGGCGAATGAAACTATTGACCATGAACGCCACAGCCCAAGCCAAGTCTGGGGGCATGCAGTAATCGCTGTAGACCAGCTTGTAGCTTTTGCGTAGGGCACGTCTGCTGTCTGGGTGTGGCTTGCCACGAAGGCTACGAGCAGTGCGAAGGATGCGCCAATATTCTGTGGGCGTGAATGCACCACGCGATGCAGTTTTGATTTTGACCTTGGGAAACTCTGGCAGTTTTTCCAGTACGCCAGAGCGTACGGCGTAATGAAAAACCTTTCGCATGGCAACGACGTACTGGCTGATCGTTGTTGACCCCATGCTGGAGCTCATAAAGTCTACAAAGTCGATCATCTGCTTGTAGCCAATTTCTGTGATAGGCAAGTTGCCCCAGCGAGGGATGAGATGGCTGTCTAGCCTATTGCGCAGAACCATGAGACTGCCGCGTGTAAATTCACCCCGCTCAACACGAGCCTCTTCAGCGGCAAACATCTGTGCAGCCAGTGCGGCAAAGGTGTGCTGTGGCTTGGGCTTGTCTCGATCGTCTCGTTGCTGGACGATGCTTGAAGTGTCATTTAAAACGACACTTGAACCAGCCAATCCGTGGGACTGCGCCAGCAGTTGCTCGTAGAACCTACGTGCAAAGGACTGCGCCACTCGCAGGGAAGTGGACTTGGTGCTTTTCTTGTATGTCGTGCCTTGAATCCAGCAGCGTGCTTGCCAATACTTGCTGGCAGCCATTTTGAACACGACCAACTTGCTGGGGTAGCCTGGTACAGGCGTGATAGTTTGCGGTATGGGCACGGTTCGCGTGCGTGCTCGCACAGCATCATTGGCTGCTGTAATTTGGTGGCTGACAATTTGGGTGAGCATGCTCGCAGCGTAGAGTTGCACACCTAAAAGGACAACCGCATTTGTGCATGCTGCTAGCTCGCTCGCTGCCGTTTTGAAGCCGTATTCATGTCATGAATTTCCATCAAGAAAATTGACGCAATCACACCCTAAAACGTGCTGATCAGTAGTGTTCCAAACGGTCTACAACTCTGATCATTTACAGGGTGGAAGAACGCTGGAGTACCCTCAAGATACTCTAGACAAATTGATATAAAAGTATTATTATTGTGCTCTGGCTGCCCTGGCTGTTGCTGGCACCGCTTTCGCTCAATCTTCCGTGTCCCTGACCGGTAAACTGCGTTTTGCTTACGGTTCTAGCAAAGCTACAACTGGCGCCAAGACTTCTGGCGTTGGCGTGACCGACGGTGACTGGAACATCGCTGCTGTTGAAGATCTGGGTGGTGGTCTGAAGGCCGGCGCTAACATGGCTCTGCGTCTGCGTGGCCGTGATGCTGCTACTGACGGTGATTCTAAAGGTGTTGGCGCTCGTCCCCGTGACTCCAGCATGTACCTATCTGGCAACTTCGGTACTGTGACTGTTGGTGCTGTTGAAGCTGGTAACGGCATCTTGGGTCTGGTGACTGCTGGTGGCCCTACCTTCATCGGTCTGGACAACGGTACACAATTGGCTGGCGCTTCCAACGTTGACATCCTGAAGTACACCTCTCCCTCCATGAATGGCTTCAGCTTCGCTGTTGCTACTTTGGACGCCGTTGGTGCAAACGGTGCTGAGAACGGCGGTGCTAACACTCTGTACGCTGCTACCTATGCTAACGGCCCCGTGTCTGTCGCCGTTGACTACACTGACTACGGCTCAGCTGCTGCTGCTTCCGCCGACAAGCGTACCCGCGTGAGCGCTAACTATGACCTGGGCATGGCCAAGGTCGGTGTTGGCCTGCAGAAAGCTGGTAATGGTACTGCTGCTGACAAGAGCGAACGTGCTCTGGGCGTGAGCGTTCCCATGGGTCCTTGGGTCTTCGGCGCTGTGTATGCATCTAGCAAGACCGACGGTACTGCTGGCAACAACACCGGCTACGACCTGGCTGCTCAGTACAAACTGAGCAAGCGCACTTACGTTGCTCTGCAAGCCCAGTCCACCAAGGCTGCTGGCGCTACTGCTTCTGCAACTACCACCCGCGTTCAGCTGGCCCACTCTTTCTAATTTGACGCTGGGGTAACCCGGCTTCACAAAGAAGAGAGTTAAACCCCACTGTGGTCACACAGTGGGGTTTTTTGTTTCTATACTGGTCGCAAACCTTGGAGTCAGCACATGGGAATCACGCGCCGTACTGGACTGTTCGCTTTTGCATCAATGCTCTTGCCGGCCAAAGAGGGTTTGAGCCAGGATTTTGGGGCGTCCAAAGGTTTTCCGTTTGGGTGGCCAAGCAAGAACGAGCGTGGCGGTCAGCCCATGCCTTGGCAAGACGAAAACTTAAATATTGGCAATTTTTCCGGAGGCATTGAAACCTTTTGGCCTTCCAAGGTTGTCAAGGCTTTTAATGCGCCTACGCTTTTGCATCGTGGGGCTACGCTTCCAGTTCACCTGGAGTCACGGATCAAGGAGCTCCAAAAGAAAGCCGGAAAGCCTGCAGTGCTTGTGATCCGCAAGGGCCAGATTTCTTTTGAAAACTACGAATTCGGGCGTGTCGAAAGCATGCGGTTTTTGGGCAAATCCATGTCCAAAAGTGTGCTGAGTTTGCTCACTGGCATTGCTCTTGAAAAGGGTTTGATTCAAAGCCTGGACGACAGCGTTGGTAAATACGCGCCCCGTGTTTTGGAAAAGTCTGAACTGGGTGAAATCACCATTCAGAACGCTTTGAACATGTCTGGTGGGGCCAATATCTGTATCCCTAACCATTGTGCTGCGCCACGTGATGACATAGAGAAATGGCAGTGGGCTTCGTCAGGCCTGCCCAGAAATCGCTTGCGTGGCACCAATGTGAACCGGGTTCTCAGCCAATGGAACCACGGTCTCAAATACAAACAGGGCACGAAGTTTGAGTACAACCCTGTTGACCCTAGCCTGATTGGATTGGTTTTACGGGAGGCCTCTGGCCAATCTTTGGCGAATTTTGCGTCTGAAGTGTTGTGGCGCCCCATGGGCGCAGAGATGGATGGTGCCTGGTTAACAGATGCTTTTGGAAATGAGGAAGTGGATGGGGGCTTTCTTGCAACGCTGCGTGACTGGGGGCGTCTTGGCCTGCTGGTTGCCAATGGCGGACGTGTGGGACAAAAACAAGTTGTCTCCGAGTCCTATATTGCGAAAACCCGCGACACCACAGGAGCATTTGCATACCTTGCACCCGGAAAGATTGAGGGCAAGCTGCTCAATGCAGGGTACAAAAACTTTTTCCATTTGCCAGCCGAATCGGAGTCCTGGTTCAAGTTTCAGGGGGCAGAGGGGCAAACCATCCTGGCTGATCAACGAACGGGGTCGGTACTGGTCGTGTTAAGCGCCTCTAACCAGGAGGGCTTTAATGGCACCTACGAGACGCTTTTTTCTGAAATCGTGAAGATGGGCTAACACCGGAGCACACCATGCAAAGCAGTCTGGTTTCCAAATTCACAAGACGGGTTGCTTTCGGGGTGCCTGGCGACAAGGCTTTACCTGACGATCCTGTAGCTTGGGCCAACGCGCAATTGGCGGTTTTGCCGCCCATGGATATTCTGGAGTCAGACGGAACGCGTCGCAAAGACTTGCCAGCTGACATGCGCTTGTTGTGGGAGATGGACGATGTGATGCATGCCTTCGAACAGCATCAACGCGCTGAGCGCCTATCGTTTGAAAAAGCCAAAGAGCTCTCTACCCAAGATTACCAAGAGTACCGCGAGCGCAACATCTTCACGCCTTTTTTCCGCCTTGAGCATTGGAAAGAGGTACAAGCTCGTGAAACCACAGCCCTTTATGGGCAAGCGCCAGTTTTTGAACGTTTCTGGCATTTCTGGACCAACCATTTCATGGTGGCCCCTGGCAACCAGAACAACGACACATTGGTGGGGCCGTATCAACGGTCTTTGCGCCCCTTCATGTTGGGTAACTTCAGGGAAATGCTGTGGCATGCAGTCACTCACCCGGGCATGTTGGTCTACCTGGACAACAACCGCAACACAGGCCCAAATTCCAAGGCTGCCCGGCAGAAGTGGACAAAAGACAGCATCAACGAAAACCTGGGGCGGGAATTGCTGGAGCTCTTTACCCTCAGCCCCAAGGCGGGTTACACCCAAAAGGACGTTGAAGGCGCCACGCTGATCCTGACGGGCTGGCGCGACATGAAGCCGGACAAATGGCACAAAGGCCAAAAGCTGGGCACCCACTTTGACTTTGACCGCCATGAGCCAGGTTCGCAGGAGGTTCTGGGCAAAAAATACACTGCATATTTCCGGCCCTCGGGCAAGCTGGAGGATTTGGTCACCGACCTGGCCCAACACCCGGCCACGGCTGAGCATCTGGCCACCAAACTGTGCGTTTACTTTCTGGACGATGCGCCACCTGCTGCGGCTATTGCCAGTGTCAAAGCCGCCTTTATCAGCAGCCAGGGCGATTTGCCTACGGTGCACCGGGCCGTCATCCAGGCTTGCTGGACGCATATCGAATCCACCCGCAAGTTTGTGTCGCCAGAAACCTGGTTGTTGCAGATATTGACCTTGACGGGTACAGAGCCACCCCGAAACATTCCGCTGACCAAAGGCACGCCTGGACTGAAAACACCCTTCTTGCTGGGGGACCTGGGGCAGGAGTTGCCCCGTTGCCCGCAGCCCAATGGGTGGCCGATTCGTTCTACCGACTGGATTTCCAAAGAAATGCTCGATCGCAGGTTACGTGTTCTTGGTGTGTTGGCAGAAGCTTCGCGCCGTGGAGGAAAGGGGCAGCAAACGATGCGCCGCATTGTGGCTGTGAGCCAGCGCGATGTAGCTTCAGGCGACCCGACTGCACCGCTCTTGCTCAAACCTGAAGTTCAGGCCGATACGAGACTGGCATGGATCGCATGTCTGGCCAGCCCGAGTTTGCTGTGGAGTTGATGATGAAACGCCGTTCATTCTTGCAACAAAGCGCAGCCCTGGCAAGCCTGTCTTTTGCGGGCTTTCCTTCAGCCTGGGGGCAAGGCCAAGCAGGCAAACCGCGCTTGCTGGTAGTGTTGCTGCGCGGGGGTATGGATGGCCTGACGGCTGTACCTCCGGTGGGCGATGCGCAGTACAACACCATCAGGCCTCAAATTGCGGTGCAAAACACGCTCAGGCTGACGGCAGACTTTGGCCTGCACCCCAAACTGGAGGCCATGCACAGTATGTGGCAAGCCGGGCAGCTGGCAGTTGTGCACAGCGCAGGTTTTCAATACACAGGCCGCTCTCACTTTGAGGGACAGGACATCATGCAAACCGGGATCATGAAGCCCTACGCCTCCAGTTCAGGCTGGATCGGGCGTGCAATGGAACAAGCCAAGATCGACAGCGGTGTAGCCATTTCCATTCCGATGCCCCTCATCCTGCGCGGGAACGACAAAGCGACCACCCAGTTTCCCAACTGGATGCCCACGTTGCGCGACCAGGACCTGACTGCAGTTGCGAACATGTGGTCTGCTGATCCAGCACTCAGCCCCTACAGCGAAGTGATTCGGGAGGCCAATCTGGGCAAAGCCCAGGGCAACATGAACAACCAGTCCTTCCAGGACGCTCGCTCCATGCGAGGCTTGGCCCGCACGGCGGCTGCATCCATGCGCCTGGAAAGCGGCCCACAGGTGGGGCTGATCGACATGACCCACGGTTTCGACACCCACGCCAGCCAGGGCGCCGAGCAAGGCAGCCATGCCGACAAATTGCGCGATCTGGACCAGTTGATGGCGACATTCCGCACTGAAATGGGTGAGCAATGGGCCAACACGGTGGTGCTGACCATCACCGAGTTTGGACGGACAGCTGCAGAAAACGGCACCAACGGGACCGACCACGGCGTCGGCAGTTGCTGCTTCCTGGCAGGCGGGCTGGTGACCCAAGCCAAGGTCTACTCGGATTGGCGGGGCCTGGCAAAGTCTGCGCTCTTTGAAGAGCGAGACTTGCCCACGACCATTGATGTGAGCGCGGTGCACGCCAAAGTGCTGGAACGCGTATTCGCGCTCTCGCCTAAAACCATTGCAAATGCAGGTGTGCTGAATTACAAGACCAGCCCGTCGCTCAACGGCTTGCTGGGGGTGTGAGGCTCAGTCTGAAATGTAAATAGCCCACCTTATTGCCACGGCGAGCTTTGTCTTATATGTCCGTTCAGGGCACCACGGACAAACGAAATGTGGAGTGGCAACTGACGCATTGGGCGGTAGTTTTACTGACCGCAGCGAGAATTGTCTCGACACTGGATCGTTTTTGAGCCTCAGTCGCAATGGCCAAAAAATTCTGGTGTGTAGGTCTTGCGAGCGCAAACCACTCTTGTGGCAACTTCTCATGCACCGCTTTACCCACTGCATCATGGCTGCCATGCTTGGGTCCCAATTTGCCTGCAATTGCAGCCACGGTTTCCAGATCCTTAGCAGCCAGCGCAGTGTGCATGCCATGAATCGCACGCATGAAGTCGTTCATTTCAGTCATCAAATGTGCGTGCTCAAGTGCACTGACCTGAATGGCTTTTCGTTGAGTCACGGCGTAATCACCCACTGCAGGCTGAGCCTGAACGGCGGACACGAAGCCCATCAGGCTGATCATCAAAATGGCGTAACAAGTGGACAGTTTTTGCACTCTGCTGTTCTTTCAAAAAATAGACATTAAAAAACCCACCGTGGTTCCACGGTGGGTTTTTTGTCCATTCAACCAATCTTTAGCAGGCTTGTACCTGCATCAAGATTAGAAGGTGTGGCGCACGCCAACGGCAAAGGTCTCAGCCTTGCCAGCGTTCGTAGCAGTTTTGTCTTTCGATTGGCCAGCGAAAGTGTACAGATTGGTGCGCTTGCTCAAAGCATAGGTAGCGCCCAACTGGTAGCCAGACACGTCAACTTTGGCAGCACCGCTGTCCACGTAGTCGCCGTTAGAAACGGTAGCAGCCAGGGTCAAAGCACCCATGGGAACGGACACGCCGAAGTTGTTGGTGTTGAACTCGCCTGCATCAGCAGCAGAGCCAGCCTTGGCAGTGGTACGCAGAGCGGTGATCTTGGCAACGCCCAGGTCATACGAGCCACCGAAGCTGTTAGCTTTACGGTCAGCCAAAGCGTTGCTCAGATCTGTAGCAGTCGAACCGCCAGGCAGTGTGACAGCCAGTTTAGTCAGCTTGACGGTTTCTGTGGCAGCCTGCAGAGTCAGAGGGCCGTTGGCGTAGCTGACGGACAGAGTGGTCACGTTGCCGGACTTGTTAGTCGAAGCAGTGGTCTGCTCAGCTTCACCGAAGCCAACACCTGCAGAAGCAGAGAAGCCGTTGAAGGAAGGAGTTGTGTAAGCAACCAGGTTAGAAGCGCGGACCAAGCTGGTAGCGCTACCCAGCCAGCCAGCGGCTGTAGCGTTACCGTTGGTGTCATAAGCACCTTGCACACCGTGCGCCAGGGTGTACATACGACCCAGGTTCACGGTACCGAAGTTGCCAGAAACGCCGACATACGATTGACGGTTAGACATGGCGTGAGTAGCCTCGTCGGGGGTAGTACCCATCTCAACTAGGAAGTTACCCTTCATACCGCCACCCAGGTCTTCGGTACCTTTAACGCCCAGACGGCTACCGCTTTGAATGCTGTTCAGACCAGCTTTTTTGCTGGTAACAGTTGCGCCGTCAGTCAGTTTGTTGGTGTTGTAGCCCATGTCGACCACGCCGTACAGGGTCACAGCGGATTGAGCGAAAGCAGCGGTGGAAGCCAGGGCAGCCAGAGCATCTACATTGAATCTCTTTTTTGTGTAATAAACAATGAAGAGAATTCAACCCATTCATGCCGCTGTCGGCATGAGCCTGGACGACTTTTTGCTTGACCCTTTGCACGCCGTGGCCCAGCTGGCGGGCCAGCGCGTCGCCATTTTGCGTGGTGGGTGCGTAGCGTTTTATGTGGAGCCGGGTGGTCTGTTGCAGGGTGGCCCTATGGCGCAGATGGACCAGGCGCCCACACAGCGGCAGCAAATGGGCGACCGGTTCGATCTGTTGGCGGGCGAAGTGCTTGCGCACGAGGCGTTGCGGGTGCAACGCAAAGAGTTGAGTGCGGCTTCCATGGGAATTTTGCGCAACCGCTTGGACGCACATGTGTTGCCGCATTTCCGGGACATTCGTCCCAGCCAGATCAAGGCCCGTGATCTGGACGCCTTTGTGCAGCGGTTGACCGCGCAGAACATGTCCACCACCACCATTTCGCAATACCTGGTGATCGTGCGCAAGTTGCTCAAGCTGGCACGCAAGCAGGAGTTGATTCGCGATTTGCCCGAAATGCCGCAAGTCAAAATCACCAATCGGCCACGTGCCATGCTAACCGTGTCGGAATACAGGCGCGTGGTGCAAGCAGCTTTGCGTCTAACCCGCACACAGAGCCTGTCGCCCGAGGTCAAGGCCAGCGATGGTGAACGCGAGCGGTTTTGGGTGCAGCCGCGTAACCGCACCTTGCCGCCTGACATGGCGTGGGCGATTCGCTTCATGGTCAACAGCTTTGTGCGCCCGGGTGATGTGCGCCAGCTGCGCCACAAGCATGTACAGGTGGTGCGTGGCGAAAGCCTGTATTTGCGCCTGACCTTGCCCGAGACCAAGCGCCACGATACGCCCATGGTCACCCTGCGCCCCGCGGTGCAGGTGTACGAGCGTTTGCTGGCGCAGGCAAAAGCGCAAGGCCGGGGCGGCCCGGATGACTATGTGTTTTTACCGGCCGAGCAAGACCGCAACTACGCGCTGGCGGTGCTCGGCTTCTGGTTCAAGTGGGTGCTGCGCGAGGCGGGCGTGGCCACCGAAGACACCTTTGGCCGCCCGCGTACGCTGTACTGTCTGCGGCACACCTCCATCATGTTCCGCCTCTTGTACGGGCAGGGCATTGACATGCTGACCCTCGCACGCAACGCCCGCACTTCGGTCCAGATGATCGAAAAGTTCTATGCCAGCGCCCTCAGCGGCGAAATGAACGTGGCCCTGCTGCAGAGCCGGCGCACGCAGCGTTAGGTTTGGTCGTCTTGAGTAATTAGACTCGTCCTGCCAAATGCAAAGATGCACGCAGTGTTTCGTTGATGCGTGTTTGCCAGCCTTCGCCACTGGCGCGTAAGGCGCTCAGGACGTCAGCGTCCAGGCGGATTTTGACGGCTTGTTTCGTCGTTGCTGCTTTGGGTCGGCCCCGGCTTTTGAGCTCAGTGCCTGCGTAAACATCTGCAGTCTTGAAGAAAGCTTCTGTCAGCTCAGGCGCATCGTCAGGGTCATTCCAGGTATTGGGCGTAGAACGCTTTTTCGCGGTCATTGGCTTTCCTCATGCTGATGATGCGGCGTACCTCGCCGCGTGGTGTCCAGACCATGACAATCAATCGGGCATCCAGCAATCCAACGGTGATGAATCTGTCTTCTGCATAGTCTGCCCTGGTGTCCTGTCCCGTGAAATGAGTGCCACTGAAAACTTCTGCCGCACACGCAAAGTCCAGCCCTCGTTCGTGCAGTGTTTTTTCGCGTTTGTCAGGGTCAAACTCAATTTTCACGGGTTTATTGTACCCCCAATAAATAAACTTGCTTTCAGCGTTTCCCAAACATCCGCCACAGCGGCGGCGCAATCAGCAGCAGGGTGGCAATGGCCAGCAGCGTGCCCGACAGCGGGCGGGTGGCGAAGGTGGTCCAGTCGCCCATGCTGATGGTCAGGGCTTGGCGCATGGATTGTTCGGCCATGGGCGCCAAAATCAAACCCACAATCAGCGGCGCGGCCGGAAAGTCAAAGCGGCGCATCACGTAGCCGATCAGGCCAAACGCAAACAGCAGGCCCACGTTGAAGACCGAGTTGCCGGCGCCGTACACACCCGCAGTGGAGATGACGATGATGCCCGCGTACAGCCAGGGCGGCGGAATTTTCAGCAGCTTGACCCACAGGCCCACCAGCGGCAAGTTGAGCACCAGCAAGATCACGTTGCCGATGTAGAGGCTGGCGATCAGCGTCCACACCAGGCTGCTTTGCGAGGCAAACAGTTGCGGCCCGGTCTGGATGCCGTAACCCTCAAAGGCCGAGAGCATGATGGCTGCGGTGGCCGAGGTCGGAATGCCCAGGGTCAGCAGGGGCATCAGCACGCCCGCTGCCGCAGCGTTGTTGGCCGCTTCGGGGCCGGCCACGCCTTCGATGGCACCGTGGCCAAATTCTTCGGGGTGCTTGCTCAGTTTTTTCTCGGTGTAATACGACAGCAGGGTGGGCAGCTCGGCGCCGCCCGCAGGCATGGCGCCAATCGGAAAACCGTAGAACGCACCGCGGAACCAGGCCTTCCACGAGCGGCCCCAGTCGCTCTTGCTCATCCACAAGCTGCCCGAAAGTTTCATGACTTCGCCCGCTTTGGACTCGCGGCCTTGCCAGGCCAGGTACAGCGCTTCGCCCACCGCAAAAATGCCCACGGCGGCCACGGTGACTTCAATGCCGTCGAGCAAGGCGGCTTCGCCAAAGGTGAAGCGGGGTTGGCCGGTTTGCAGGTCGATGCCCACCAGGCCCAGCAGG
>Ga0114939_10002610_pt1 | contig 13239 bp, 13 predicted proteins | sample AshMeaCrysSpring_FD_87196 | JGI IMG/M metagenome (GOLD analysis project Ga0114939, IMG submission 87196) | Groundwater microbial communities from Big Spring, Nevada to study Microbial Dark Matter (Phase II) - Ash Meadows Crystal Spring | ecosystem: Environmental > Aquatic > Deep subsurface >... | reverse complement strand
CGCGTCGAGCGCCAGGTGGTCCGCGGGGTCGACGCGGTGCTCGCCGGCGACCTGGCGCAGGTGATGCAGGTGCTCGCCGAGGAGCGCGAGATCAACGACCTGTGCGTGGCCGCCGACGCGCACTGCAGCCACTTGATCGCCCGCCACCAGCCCACCGCGATCGACCTGCGGGAGGTGGTCGCGGCGATGCACATGGTCAACGACATGGAGCGGATCGGCGACGAGGCCAAGAAGGTGGCGCTGCGGGCGCAACTGATCGCCGAGCGCGGGCTTCCGGTCGATGTCGCGCCGTTGGCCGAGATGTCGGGGACCGTGATGGGGATGCTGCGCGGCGCACTCGACGCGTTCCGGCAGCGCGACGCGTCGGCCGCCGCCGTGCTCGCCCAGCGCGACCGGCGGGTGGACGCGTTGCGCGACCAGACGGTGGCCGCCCTGACGGCGCGGATGGCCGCCGACGCGGCGATCGTCCCGCAGGCGCTCGCGCTGGTGTTCGTCGTGCAGTCGCTCGAGCGGATGGGCGACCACGCGCGCGAGATCGCGGACTACGTCGTCCACGTGGCGGCCGGCGTGGACGTCCGGCACCGCCCCGCCGAGCGCCCGGGAGCCTGAGCGCCCTGTCACGGAGCCGTCATCTGCGGCGGTCATGATCCGTGCTCCGCTCCTCTCCCTCCCGATAAGCCTGGAGAAACATCAATGAATCAGGTGCTTGCAGTGTCCAGCCGGATCGGCGCCGCAGTCGCGATGGCCGCGCTCGTTCCCCTGTCGTCGGTCTTCGCCCAGCCTTCGGCGACGATCAAGGTCGACGGCTCCTCGACGGTCTTCCCGGTCACCGAGGCGGTGGCCGAGGAGTACCAGAAGGCCAGCAAGAACAAGGTAACGGTCGGGGTGTCCGGCACCGGAGGCGGTTTCAAGAAGTTCTGCCGAGGCGAGACGGACGTGCAGAACGCGTCGCGGCCGATCACCAAGGCCGAGATCGCCGAGTGCCAGAAGAACGGCGTCGCGTTCCTCGAGATGCCGGTGGCGTTCGACGCGCTGTCGGTCGTCGTGAATCCGAAGAACACGTGGCTCCAGCAGATCACGGTCGACGAACTCAAGAAGATGTGGGAGCCGGCGGCCCAGGGCAAGATCACGCGCTGGAACCAGGTCAACCCGGCTTGGCCGGATCGGCCGATCAAGCTGTTCGGCGCCGGCACCGACTCCGGCACGTTCGACTACTTCACCGAGGCGATCACCGGCAAGTCGAAGGCGAGCCGCGGCGACTTCACGGCGTCCGAGGACGACAACGTCCTGGTCCAGGGCATCGCGCGCGACGTCGACGCGATCGGATACTTCGGTTACGCCTACTACGCCGAGAACCGTGACAAGCTGCGTTCGCTGCCGATCTCGTGGAAGGGCGGCAAGGCGGTCGGGCCCACGTCCGAGACGGTGCTGGACGGCACCTACCAGCCGCTGTCGCGGCCGATCTTCATCTACGTGAACACCAACGCCGTCAAGCGCCCCGAAGTGCGCGGGTTCGTCGAGTTCTACAACAAGCACGCCGAGAAGCTGGTCAAGGAAGTGAAATACGTCCCGCTGCCCTCGGCCGCGTATACGTACAACCTAGACACCCTCACGAAGAACCGCGCGGGGACCAAGTTCGGTGGCGAGAACCTGGTCGGCGTGACGATCGAGCAGCTGATGAAGCTGGAAGCCAAGTAACCGGTCTCGATTCCGGTTGTCGGGGGCGCAGCCGCCAGATCGGCAGCTGCGTCCGGTTGCGCTAGCATGCCGGCACGGACCCATCCGTCGCCGGCCGCCCCATGAAAGAGTCTCCCGAGATGCAGCAGTCAGTTGCGCTTGGCACGGCCGCCGCGGCGGGCCCGGTGACCGAGGACCTGAAGCACAAGCGGGGTCGGATCCTCAAGGAGCGGCTGATCGAGCTGCTGCTGATGCTCGCCGGGCTGGTGGCGGTGTTCACCACCGTGACCATCACGGTGATCCTGGTGTACGAGTCGCTCGGTTTCTTCCAGTTCGTGACGGTATGGGAGTTCCTGACGGGTACCGTCTGGACGCCTCTGTTCGCCAATCCGAGCTACGGCATCCTGCCGCTGGTGTCGGGCACCCTGACGATCACGTTCGTTGCCCTGATCGTCGCCGTCCCGATGGGCACGATCATCGCCATCTACCTCTCGGAGTTCGCGCCGCATCGCGTGCGCGAGATCATCAAGCCGGCACTCGAACTGATCGCGGCCGTGCCGACCATCGTCTTCGGGTACTTCGCGCTGCTCTTCGTCACCCCGCTGCTGCAGGCGACGATCATGCCGAACCTGCCGGGCTTCAACATGCTGGTGCCGGGCATCGTGGTCGGCGTGGCGACGATACCGACCATCGCGTCCCTGGCCGAGGACGCCATGCGCGCCGTGCCGATGAGCATGCGCGAGGGTGCGTACGCGGTCGGCAGCAACAAGCTGCAGACGGCGTTGCGGGTGGTCATGCCGGCGTCCGTGTCCGGGGTCGTCGCGGCATACGTGCTGGCGGCCGCCCGGGCGATCGGCGAGACGATGGTGGTGGCGATCGCGGCGGGACAGAACGCCAACTTCACCTTCAACCCGATGGAGGCCGCGGCGACGCTGACGGCGTACATCGCCCAGGTCAGCCTGGGCGACCTGGAGCACGGCTCGGTGGCGTACCGCAGCATCTTCGCGGCGGGGCTGATCCTGCTGCTGATGACGCTGGTGCTGAACGTCGCGGGCCACTTCCTGCGGCGGCGCTTCCGTAGGACCTACTGATGAGCGCGCTCGCCCCGACCGGCCACGACCGGCAGATCAGCGAGTTGCGCGCGCTGATCGCCAGCGGAAAGCGAAAGCAGGTGATTTTCGCAGCCGCCGGCGTGCTGTGCACGGCGTTCGCGGTGCTGGTGCTGATCGCGGCGTTTCTCGATCTGCTGATCGATGGCCTGCCGCGGCTGTCCTGGAGCTTCCTGACGAACTTCCCCTCGCGGCGTGCCTCGGAGGCGGGGATCCTTTCGGCCTGGATCGGCAGCGCGATGGTGATGCTGGTGACGATCTTCGCGGCGGTGCCGATCGGTGTCGGCGCAGCGGTCTACCTCGAGGAGTATGCGAAGAAGAACTGGATCACCGATCTCATCGAGATCAACGTGACCAACCTCGCGGGGGTGCCGTCGATCGTCTTCGGCCTGCTGGCGCTTGGCCTGTTCGTCCACCAGTTCGGCTTCGGCGAGGCCGTGCTGACCGCGGGACTGACCCTGGCGCTGCTGATCCTGCCCATCGTCATCGTGTCGTCGCGCGAGGCGCTGAGGACCGTGCCAAGCCACATCCGCGAGGCGGCCTACGCGATGGGTGCGACGCGCTGGCAGATGATCTCCGATCATCTTCTGCCGTACTCCCGCGGCGGGATCCTGACCGGCATCATCCTCGGCATGGCGGAGGCCATCGGCCAGACGGCGCCGCTCATCACCATCGGGGCGCTGACCTTCATCGCCTTCCTGCCGCCGACGCCGGTGACGGGCGAGTTTCCGTTCCTCAACTTCGCCTGGATCTGGTCCGAGTTCACGGTGCTGCCGATCCAGATGTACAACTGGGTATCGCGGCCGGACAGGGCATTCCAGCTGAACGCCGCGGCCGCGGGCGTGATCCTCCTGGGCATGACGCTGGTCATGAACGGCCTGGCCATCTACCTGCGCTATCAGGTGAGGAAGAAGATCAAATGGTGAGCATGGATGCGGCAGTTGCCGGCCGCGGGTCGGAGCCGAAGGCGGACGAGCAGCTTCGCCTGAGGGCCGAGGCGCGATCGCTGGACTTCTATTACGGCACCTTCAAGGCGCTGAAGGGCGTCCAGATGCCGATCTACGAGAACAAGGTGACCGCGCTGATCGGGCCGTCGGGCTGCGGCAAGTCGACGTTCCTGCGCTGCTTCAACCGGATGCACGACCTGTATCCGAACATGCGCTACGAGGGCGAGATCCGCCTGATGCCCGACAACGTGAACATCCTGGCCCGGGAAGTCGACCCGATCGAGGTCCGCATGCGGATCGGCATGGTGTTCCAGAAGCCCAACCCGTTCCCGAAGTCGATCTTCGAGAACGTGGTGTACGGGCTGCGGGTGCGCGGCGTCAGCAACAAGGGCGCCCTCGACCGGAAGGCGGAGCAGGCGCTGCGCGAGGCGGCCCTGTGGAACGAGGTCAAGGACCGGCTCAACGACCTGGCCAGCGAGCTCTCGGGCGGGCAGCAGCAGCGGCTGTGCATCGCGCGGGCGCTGGCCACCGACCCGGAGATCATGCTGTTCGACGAGCCGACCTCGGCGCTCGATCCGATCGCCACCGCGTCGATCGAGGAGCTGGTCCACGAGCTGAAGTCGCGGGTCACGATCCTGATCGTCACGCACAACATGCAGCAGGCGGCGCGGGTGTCCGACTTCACCGCCTACATGTACCTGGGCGAGGTGGTGGAGTTCGGCGAGACCAACCAGATCTTCATCAAGCCGGCCAAGAAGGCGACGGAAGACTACATCACCGGCCGCTTCGGCTGAGCGGCGAGCCCCAGGCGGCCACGGAGGGCGCGCGATGACCGACCACACCTACAGGCAGTTCGACACCGAGATCGACGCGCTGCGCAGCGCGGTCACCACGATGGGCGGGCTGGTGGAACGGCAGTTCCTGCGGGCGGTCGACGCCGTGCGGCTGGGCGACCTGCGCCGCGTGATGCAGGTGCTCGCCGACGAGCAGGTGGTCAACCAGCTGCACGTGGAGTCGGACCTGCGCTGCAACCAGGTGATCGCGAAGCGTCAGCCGATAGCGGTCGACCTGCGCGAGATCATCGCGGTGATCCACACCATCAACGACCTCGAGCGCATCGGCGACGAGGCCAAGAAGATCGCACTGAAGGCGCAGGAGTTCGTCGACGCGCCGCTGCCGATCGACCTGGCGCCGATCGAGCGCATGGCGCAGGTGGCGGCCGAGATGCTGCGCGCCTCGATCGACGCGTTCGTGCGGCGCGACGATGGTGCGGCCGAGCGCCTGGCGCGGCGCGACGAGGAGGTCGACGCGCTGCGCGACGACCTGTTGGCCCGGCTGATCGCGCGGATGACCGCCGACTCCTCGACGGTCGGGCGGGCGCTCGCGCTGGTGTTCATCGTGCAGTCGATCGAGCGGGTGGGCGACCACGCGAAGAACATCGCCGAGTACGTGGTGCACGTGGTCAGCGGCGTCGACACCCGCCACTCGCTCGGCACGGTGGCGACCGGCTGAGCGGGCCGGCGCACGCGCGCGTTTGCCGGTGCCGGTCGCTGTCGCCGATAATGGCGCGTCGGTCCGGCCGGAGTGGTGGAACGGGTAGACGCGCCGGACTCAAAATCCGGTGCCCGCAAGGGCGTGCGGGTTCGAGTCCCGCCTCCGGCACCAGGGCAGGCCGGCCGTGTCAGCGACCGTCGGCCAGCTGCAGCACCATTTCCACCTCCACCGCGATGCCGCGCGGCAGCGCGCCCATGCCCACGGCCGAGCGGGCGCCGCGCCCGCGCTCCTCGCCGAACACCTCGACGAACAGGTCCGAGAAGCCGTTGATCACCCGCGGCATCTCGCCGAACTCGGCGGTGCAGTTGACCATGCCCAGGGTCTTGACGACGCGCTCGACGGCGTCGAGCGAGCCGGCCACCGCGCGGATGTTGGCGAGCATCGCCAGGCCGACGACCCGCGCGGCCTCCACGCCCTGTTCGATGGTGAGGTCGGCGCCCACGCGACCGACGATCACTCGGCCGTCGGCCCGGGTGGGGCCGACGCCCGACATGAACAGCAGCTGGCCGGCGCGCACGCCCGGCACGTAGTTGCCGGCGGGGCGGGGCGGCGGCGGCAGGACGAGGCCGAGGGACTGCAGGCGCTGTTCGGGGGTCATCGGGCGCTCCGGCAAGTGGCCGCGCGGCGGCGGCGATGGGCCGATTGCAGCACGCTCAGGCCGCGCCGTCACGGCGCACTGCGGTGGCCCTGCCGGCCCGGTGCGCCTCGACCGCCCACCGGCGCCCACTGTCTGCGCTCGCGCCCGGCCCTGGCAGCCGCTAGCATCGGGCCGACGGCCTGCCTCCGCCGGCCGCCTCCCGGAGACGCCGATGCTCGACGAAGCCCCCCCGATCCGCCGCGCCGACTGGCAGCGGCCGGACCCTGCCCGGGTGGCGCTGCTGGCCGGGGTGCCCACCGGGCACGTGGTCGACGCGCTGGGCGGCAGCGGCGCGCTGCATGCGCGAATCAAGCCGGCGGTGCCCGAGCAGGCCGTGTTCGTCGGCGTGGCGCTGACCTGCGACAACGGGCCGGCCGACAACCTCGCGCTGTGCGTCGCGCTCGCCTCGGTGCGCCCCGGTGACGTGCTGGTGGCCGCTACCGGCGGCCATCTGGGCTGCGCCGTCACCGGCGACCTGGTGCTCGGCATGGCGCGCAACGGCGGCGCGGTGGGCTTCGTCACCGACGGCTGCGTGCGCGACGTCGCCGGGATCCGGGGGGTGGGGCTGCCCGCGTTCTGCGCGGGGGTGACCCCCGACTCGCCGGCGCGCAACGGGCCCGGCACCGTGGGCGTGCCGGTGTTGGTGGGCGGCCGGGCGGTGGCCAGCGGCGACGTGCTGGTGGCCGATCCCGACGGCGTGGTGGTGATTCCGCAGTCGCGGCTCGAGGAGGTGCTGGCGCGCCTGCCGGTGGTTCGGGCGGCCGAGGCCGAGATGGAGCGGCGCGTGGCCGAGGGGCTCAGGACGCCGCCGTTCGTGTCGATCCCCTGAGGACCGCGGGCGGGATCCGCTGGGCGAGATCGGCGCCCTCGACCAGCGTGACCCGATTCTCGGCCGCGAGGCGTCGCGCCTGTTCGCTGACGTCGCCGGTGACGACGCACCAGCAGTCGTGCACCTCGAGCCGCTCGCGTGCCGCGGCGAGCTCGCGCAGCGGCTCGACCCCGAGCCGGGCCACCTTCCAGCGCCGGCAGCTGACCAGGCCGCGGCGCCAGCCCTGCTCGACTTGGAAGTCGGCCGCGCGATCGTCGATCGCGGTCACGGTCCAGCCATCGCGACGCCACGCGTCGGCCACGGTTGCCGACAGCTCGGGCCAGGTCATTGCGCGCAGCGCGGCGACCGTCGCGTCGATCCGGGCCGCACCGGGCGTGCGCAGCGCGCGAAATCCGGCCATGCCGGCGATCACGACGAAGGGCAGGGCGCCGGCCGCGACGAACGGCGCGACGTGGCCGGGCAGGGCGGTGAACGCGAAGCCGATCACCGCCGCGGCCACCAGCGTGCTGACCCACCAGGGCTTGCGCAGCAGCACGGCGAACAGCGAGTTCGGGTTCATCTGCCAGTTCATCGGGTGACCTCGGTGCGGGAGCGGATCGGCAGGCCAATTGTTGTCAGCGGCCGAGGGTGTCAGCGGCCGAGCGCGCGGCGCGCCAGCGACACCACGGCCAGGACCACGGCCCCCGCGGCGACGCCGGCCAGGGCTTCGCCCACCGGCTGCGCGACCACGGCGGCGGCGCCGGCCAGCACGGGCGCCGCGTCGAGCGCCTGCCGCAGGCCAGCCACCGCGGCCTCGACCGCGTGGTGCAGCGCCGGCAGCCCGTGCACCAGGATGCTGCCGCCCACCAGGAACATCGCCAGGGTGCCGACGACCGACAGCGTCTTCATCAGCCGGGGCGCCGCCACCAGGATGCCGCGGCCGAGCCCGCGCAGCATCGCGTCGAGCGCCCCGTCGCCGCGGCGGCCCGCCCAGTGCAGGCCCAGGTCGTCGAGCTTGACGATGCCGGCGACCAGCCCGTACACGCCCACCGTCATCAGCAGCCCGATGCCGGCCAGCACGGCCACCCGCATCGGCAGCGGCTGGGTCGCGACCGTGCCGAGCGCGATCACGATGATCTCGGCCGACAGGATGAAGTCGGTGCGGATCGCGCCCCTGATCTTGTCGCGCTCGAGCGCGACCAGGTCGGCCGCGGGGTCGGCCACCGCGCGGGCGTGGGCCTCGCGGTGCTCGGCGTCGTGCGCGGCGCCCGGGAGCCACCGGTGCGCGAGTTTCTCGACGCCCTCGAAGCACAGGTACAGGCCGCCGACGATCAGCAACGGCGTGACCAGCCACGGCGCGAACGCACTGATCGCGATCGCCACCGGCACCAGGATCAGCTTGTTGAGCAGCGAGCCCCTGGCCACCGCCCACACCACGGGGAGCTCGCGGTCGGCCCGCACACCCGAGACCTGCTGCGCGTTGAGCGCGAGGTCGTCGCCGAGCACGCCGGCGGTCTTCTTGGCGGCCACCTTGGTCATCGTGGCCACGTCGTCGAGGATGCTCGCGATGTCGTCGAGCAGCGCGAACAGGCTGGCGCCGGCCATCGGTCGTGGCTCCGTCGGGGCGGGCGGCGCCGCTCAGGCGGCGCGCCGGCCCTCGTCCTGCAGCGCCTGCCGGCGCAGCACGCGGCCGGGGCGCTCGCCGGTCGGGGCGCCGTCGCGCCACACCGGCCGGCCGTTGACGAGCACCGTGTGGATGCCGCGTGCCGGCGACACCGGGTGGACGAAGTCGGCGGTGTCGATCACGCGGGCCGCGTCGAACAGGCACAGGTCGGCGAACGCCCCGGGGCGGACCACCCCGCGCCCGGCCAGCCGGAAGTGCCGCGCCGACAGGCCGGTCATCCGGTGCACGGCGTCCTCGAGCGGGAACAGCTGCAGTTCGCGGCAGTAGTGGCCGAGCACGCGCGGGAACGTGCCCCACAGCCGCGGGTGCGGGTGGGCGTCGAACGGGATGCCGTCGGAGCCGACCATCGCCCCCGGGTGCGACAGCGCGGCGCGCACGTCGGCCTCGTCCATCATGAAGTAGATCGCGCCGGCCGGCTGCAGGCGGTCGGCCGCCTCGTGGGGACTCACGCCCCATTCGGCGGCGATCTCGCGCAGGTCGCGACCGGCGACGCCGGCGACCGTGTCGGACCAGGTCACCAGCACCTTCTCGGCGCGGTCGACCATCTCCTTGCGCAGGATCGTCGAGCCGGCCACGTACGGGTAGACGTCGAAGCCGATGTCCTGCGTGCGGCGCGCGGCGTCGAACTTCGGCAGGGTCTCGCGCATGCGGCCGAAGTTGGCCCGTCCGCTGCACTTGTGGTGCGACACGACCACCGGTGCGCCGGCGCGCCGGCCGATCTCGAAGGTCTCGTCCATCGACTCGAGGACGTGGTCGCCCTCGTCGCGCATGTGCGCGGTGTACACGCCGCCCAGGCGGCCGAGCGGTTCGGCCACGCGCGCGACCTCGTCGGTGCTGGCCGCCGCCGCCGGCGGGTAGAACAGGCCGCTCGACAGGCCGATCGCCCCCTGTTCGAGGCAGCGCTCGAGCAGTTGGCGCATCGCGTCGATCTCGTGGTCGTCCGCGGCGCGGCCCAGGTCGTCGCCCATCACCGCCATGCGCAGCGTCGAGTGGCCGATCAGGAACGCGCCGTTGAGCGCCGGTCGTGCCGCCTCGACCTTGCCGGCCAGTTCGGCGAAGTCGGCGCCGGCATGCGCCGGGTCCCGGACGATCAGGCCGAGCACCGACCGGGTCGCGCGCGCCGGATCGGGCACCGGCGCGGCGCTGGCGCCGCAGTTGCCGCAGACCACGGTGGTCACGCCCTGGCTCGCCTTCATCGCCATGGTCGGGTTGGCGATCAGTGCGGTGTCGTCGTGGGTGTGCACGTCGATGAAGCCGGGGGCGACGACCAGCCCGGTGGCGTCGATCTCCTGGCGGCCGCGCCACGGGTGCCCGGCGCCGCCCTCGGCGGCCGGACGCACCGCCACGATGCGGTCGCCGTCGATGGCGACCTCGGCGCGGATGCGCGGCGCGCCGGTGCCGTCGATCACGTCGCCGTGTCGGATCACCAGGTCGTGGGTCGGGGTCATCGGATGCACCGTCTCGGAACGGGCGGCCAGTCTAGCGCAGCGACCGCCGCCCGCGCAGCCGCTACCATGGTCGGCCGAACCCGGAGCAACGCCATGCCACTGACCTCACCGATCGAGTACGACCAGGCCGGGCCGCAGGTCCGTGCGGTGTACGACGACATCATGCGCACCCGCGGCACCGACTGGATCAACAATTTCTGGAAGCACCTGGCCAACGATCCGCCGACGCTCGCGCGGGTGTGGGACCAGGTCAAGGCGGTGATGGGGCCGGGCGGCCGGCTCGATCCGCTGGTCAAGGAGCTGGTCTACGTCGCGGTCAGTGCGACCAACAACTGCGAGTACTGCCTGCACTCGCACACGGCGGCGGCCCGGGCCAAGGGAATGGACGACGCGATGTTCGGCGAGCTGATGGCGGTGGTGGCGCTGGCCAACCAGACCAACCGGCTGGCGATCGGCTACCAGGTGCCGGTGGACGAGCGCTTCCGCGGCCCGCCCGCGGTGCGTTGACCGCGGGGCGCAGGCCCCGTCCGACGGGCGGAAGCCACAGGGAGGCGGGCCGGGCGGGCCGGTGGCGCCCGATCCTGTCATCATCGGTACCCTGGACACGGTGGAGGCGCGCGCGGGCGGCGCCCGGGCAGACGGCATGAACACGAACCGACACATCCTGCGGGCCTACGACAGCGACCTCGCCGACATGCGTGCGGCGGTGGTGTCGATGGCGCGGCTGGCCGAGCAGCAGTTCCTCAAGGCGGTGGAGGCGGCGCTCAGCGGCGAACACGGGCGCGCCGTCGAGGTGCTGGACGGCGAGCGCGAACTCAACGATCAACACCTGCGCCTGGACGCGACCTGCAACCAGATCATCGCGAGGCACCAGCCGACGGCCATCGACCTGCGCGAGGTGATCGGCGTGATCCACACCATCAACGACCTCGAGCGCATCGGCGACGAGGCCAAGAAGATCGCGCTGCGCGTGCGTTCGCTCGACCCCGCGGCGGTGGCGCCGCAGCTGGCCGGGCTGCGCCGGATGGCCGCCCGCACGGCCGACATGTTGAACCGGGCGATCGACGCGTTCGAGCGTCACGACCCGCGGGCGGCCGCCGAGCTGGCCTCGGCCGACGACGAGGTCGACGCGATGCGCAGCGCGCTCACCCGCGAGCTGGTCGAGCGGATGAGCCGGGAGCCGGCGCGGGTGGCGTCGCTGTTCGAGGCGGTGCTGGTCGTGCAGTCGATCGAGCGAATCGCCGACCACGCCGAGAACGTTGCCGAGTACATCGTCAACGTCGTCGAGGGCGTCGACACGCGGCACGGCAGCGTGCCGACCTGACCGGGCGTCAGGCCGCCCCGGCCTGCGCCTCGGGGGCGACCGGCGCCGTGGCGGCGGCGCTGCCGGCGGGCAGCACCCGCCCCGCCGGAAACCGCAGGCTGAACGTGCTGCCCACCCCCGGGCGGCTCTCGACGTCCAGTCGCGCCGCGTGGCGCTGGGCGATGTGCTTGACGATCGCCAGTCCCAGCCCGGTGCCGCCTGCCTCGCGCGAGCGGCCGCGGTCGACCCGGTAGAAGCGCTCGGTGAGCCGCGGGACGTGCTCGGCGGCGATGCCCACCCCGGTGTCGCGGACCGCGATCGTGCCCTCGCCCTCGCGGACGGACCACGACACGGTCACGTGGCCGCCCTCGGGGGTGTAGCGCACCGCGTTGGTCATCAGGTTGCGCACGGCGCTGGCGAGCTCGGCGGGGGCGGCCAGCAGCCGCTGGGCGGCGGACGGCGCGACCTCGATCGCGTGGCGCCCGCCCGAGAGCGCGCGCATGTCCGCGGCGATGCCGTGCAGCAGGCCGCCGACGTCGATCTCGGCCGACTCGGCCGGCGCGGTGGCGGCCTCGAGCGACGCGAGCATCAGCAGGTCTTCGACCAGCCGCTGCATCGTCGCCGCCTGGCGCTGGACCATCTGCAGGCAGCGCTGCCGTTCGTCGGCCGGCAGCTCCATGTCGAGCAGCGTCTCGACGAAGCCGGCGATCACGGTGAGCGGTGTGCGGATCTCGTGCGAGACGTTGGCGACGAAGTCGCGCCGCATCTGGTCGAGACGGGTCGCGTCGGTCACGTCGCGGGTGATCAGCAGGCGGTACGACTCGGCGGTGGGCACCACCTTGAGCGAGAAGGTGCGGCCCGGGTGGGTGGGCAGCGTCAGCAGCACGCTCCGGGAGAAGTCGCCGGCCCGCAGGTAGGACACGAACTCGGGCTGGCGCACGAAGTGGTCGATCGGCCGGCGGGCACCGAAGATGCCGTGCAGCGCCTGCGCCGCCCGGTTGCTCCACTGGACGTGGTCGTACCGGTCGAGGACCACCAGCCCGTCGGGCAGCAGGTCGACCGCGGCGTGCAGCCGCTCGAGCTCGTGCGCGGTGTCGGCGCGCTCGCCCGCCTCCTGGCGCATGAAGCGCAGCAGCCGGTCGAACGCATGGCCCCAGCTGCCCAGGCCGAACGGCAGGTCGCGCTGGCGGGGCAGCCCGGCCCAGTGATGCAGCCGCGAGAGATACGTGGCGTGGTAGACGACCTGGGCGGTCAGCCCCACCACGAGCACCCACAGCCCCGCCGTCGCGGAGTGCAGCCAGCCGGCGAGCGCCGCGGTCAGCAGCAGCAGCGCGACGATGAGCAGGGTGCGCAGGACGATCAAGGCAACGAGCGGCGACCCGAAGGGCCGTGGCTCATTGTGGCAGGAACCGGTACCCCCCGCCACGCACCGTCTCGATCAGCCGGTCGTGCCCGCTCGACTGCAACGCCAGCCGCAGCCGGCGGATGTGCACGTCCACCGTGCGCTCCTCGATGAAGACGTGGTCGCCCCACACGCCGTCGAGCAGCTTGCTGCGCGACAGCACCCGGTCGAGGTTCGCCATCAGGTAGTGCAGCAGCCGGAACTCCGTGGGCCCGAGCTTCAGCGGCTGGCCGTGCGCGAACACGCGGAAGGTCGCCGGCTCCAGCCGCAGGCCGGCGACCTCGACCGGATCGTCGGTGGCCTCGGGCGCGCGCCGGCGCAGCAGCGCGCGCACCCGGGCGACCACCTCCTTCGGCGAGAACGGCTTGGTGACGTAGTCGTCGACGCCGGCGTCGAAGCCGGTGAGGGTATCGGTCTCCGCCGAGCGCGCGGTGAGCATGATGATCGGCAGCTCGCGGGTGCGCGCGTCGGCCCGCAGGCGGCGGGCCACCTCCACCCCGGGCTGGTCGGGCAGCATCCAGTCGAGCAGGACCAGGTCGGGCAGCGCGGCGTCGATCTGCCGGCGCGCCGCGGCCGCGTCGGCCGCGTGCAGCGGCTCGAAGCCCGCGTGGCGCAGGTTCAGCGCGAGCAGCTCGCGGATCGCGGGCTCGTCTTCGACGATGAGGATCTG
>Ga0114939_10002609_pt1 | contig 13239 bp, 10 predicted proteins | sample AshMeaCrysSpring_FD_87196 | JGI IMG/M metagenome (GOLD analysis project Ga0114939, IMG submission 87196) | Groundwater microbial communities from Big Spring, Nevada to study Microbial Dark Matter (Phase II) - Ash Meadows Crystal Spring | ecosystem: Environmental > Aquatic > Deep subsurface >... | reverse complement strand
GCGACGGGAAAAGCGGTCACGTAGGATCCCGGCCGCAGCTGGACGTTGATCGCGTAGCCGCTCGCCGGCGCGAAGACGGCCGTCTGGTCGAGGTTCCACTGCGCGTTCGCGAGATCCGCGCGGCTCACGTCGACCTGCGCCTTGGCGGTCGCGAGCTGCGCCCGCGCCGCGGCGACCGTCGCCTGCTCGTTGTTGACCCGCCCCGACAGCCGCTGGGTGACCTGTGCCTCGTTCGCGGTCGCCGTCAGGATCTGCGCCTCCAGGTCGATCACGTTGGCCTCGGCCTGCTCCAGCGCGAACCGGTCGCCGGCCCCGGTGGCCACCAGCTCCCGGTTCTGCCGGACGCGCAATCGCGCCAGTTCGAGTCGCGGCTGCAACACCTTGACCTGCGCGCTGGCGGACTTGAGCTGTTCCTGCAGCTCGCGCGCACCGGCCGAGGCCTCGGCGAGATTCGCGCCGGCCTGCGCGAACTTCGCCTCGTCGGCCGCGAGCTTGGCCTTGGCGACGTTAAGATCGTTCTGGTACTGCGTCGGGTCGATGCGGAACAGGAGCTCGCCCTTCCTGACCAGCCGGTTGGGCTCGACCGGCACCTCGATCACCCGCCCGCGCACCTGAGGGATCACCTGCACCACGTACTTCACGACGCGGACGTCGGACGACGACGGGGCGACCACGTTGAGCGTGAGGACGAGCGCGGTCAGCGCGACGATCGGAATGATGACGACGGTGACCTGCGACGTGGTGTTCCACGGCAGCCACTTGAACTTGATGAAGATCAGCCAGACGAAGAACGCGTAGATACCGAGCAGCAGGGCTTCCATCAGGCGCCTCCGCCCGACGTGCCGGCACCGGCCGGCGCGGCCTGCGCCGATGCTGGCGCGGACGGCGCCGCGTGCGCCGTGGCGAGGCCCTTGCGAAGCGCCTTCATCTCCGCGCTCAGCGCGCCCTTGGCGTTCATCGCGTCGAGCTCCTCGCGCAGGTGGTCGAGCTCATGCTGCGCGAGCTCGCCTGCGAGAGCCTTCCCGGCCATTTCGCGGTAGTAGTCGTCGTGCTTCTCGGTGCCGTAGGCGAGCCGGTAGCCCGCCGGCTTCGTGTACGCCCACAGCCAGGCGATCGGCCACAGCAGCCCGCCGAACACGAGCGAGAGCAGGCACAGCGTCTGGATGGCGTCGCGCTGCGGGTGGTGGCGCTTGTGGGCGATCTTCTCCGGCAGGACGTGCACGAGCCAGAACAGCACGATGCCGCCGATCGGGACGAAGATGATGACGAACCACGCGAGGTACATCGCCGCCTTGTCCATCAGCTCGGGCGGAAGGAACGACGCGTGGGCGCCCATCGGAACGGCGAGCGCGGCCAGCGCCGCGAGTGCGGCTGCGCCGGCGCGGCGCGGGTTGGGCCCGGGCCGCATGCTGCGACGGCTCGCCGGATGGGCCCGCGGGGGACACGTTGTCGGCGTGACGGTGTTCATGCGATCACCGGCCGGCCGGCACCGGCGACCAGCCCGGGCCGGGATCGAAGCGCCGCATCTTCACGCCGGTTGCCCGCGTGTCCGGGCCGAGGTCCTTCTGGTAGACCGTGCCGTCCTGGTTGATGATGAACGACATGATCCCGGTATTGCCGTACTTCGCCGGATAGGCCACCGCGGCGAATCCGCCGATCGTGCGCCCGCGCACCGTGTAGTCGAGCGCCCCCGACTTCGCGCTTTCGGCCTGGCCCGGCAGCAGCCGGAAGTAGTAGCCGTGATAGGGCGTCGGGCCTTTCTGGTCCTTCGTGTAACCCTCGGCGGAGGCACGCGCGAGCAGCGGCCCGAGCGGGCTCTGGGCCTCACCGTCCTTGACGCGCCAGAACAGCCCGTCCTTCTTGCCCGGTTGGCTGTCGATGCGGGTCGCGTACTCGAGGATGCCGTTGCCGTTGCGATCCTGCGATGCGTAATCGCGCTGCGCGTCGGCGATCGCCTGCAGCACCTTGATCGCGGACAGCTCGTTCTCGCCGATGCGGCGCGCGAGGAGCTCCTGCTTCCCGGCCTCGGTGTCGAAGCGCCACACGGTGCCGCTGCGGACCATCGGGAACGCGAACGGGTAGTCGTCCTCGCCGATCGTCAGCGTGGCGCGATCTCCGTCCACGACGACCGCGTGCTTCGCCCGGTAGCGTGCGACGAAACGCTCGAAAGCCGCGCGATCGGCGTTGCGGTCGCCCGAGAAGAGCCAGCTCTCCGCCGGTCCCACCACCGCGATCAGCGCCGCCCGGTCGCGAGCCTGCACCGTGCCCATCAGCGCTTCCACGGCCTGCTGGGGCGACTCGAAGCTCCGCTGGCTCGACGCGGCGCGCGCGCCCGTCGCGGCGAGGAGCAGCGCGACTGCCATGAGGAGGAGCAACGCACGCCCCCCGGCTGCCAGGTCGAGCAACCCGCGCCGACTTCCAGCGCAGGCGCCCCACACGGGTCGCGCCCCCGGCACCGATCCGTTACGAGTGCTCATCGCCGGCCTCCCCGGCCACCGCCGCCGCCTGCGCGTGCCCCGCCGCCGCCCGCCGGGCGACTGGCGCTCATGTTCCCGGCGGATCGGGAGGCGCTCATGCTGGACGAGCCGCGGCTGCCGTAATCCCTCGCCTGCGCACCGCTGTGCCCGCTGTCGAACGCGGTCGCGTTGCGCGTGCCGGAATAGTCGCGCGCACCGGCGCTCGCCCCGTAATCGCGCGCGCCGGCGCCCGTCGTTCCGGCCGTCGCACCGCGGCTGCCCATGTCGCGGGAGGCCGTCGTGCCGCTGCCGCTGCCGCGGAACGCGGCGCCGAGGTCGCCGGTGCCGGCGTCGCGCGCAGAAACCTCGCCCCGCTGGATCGACTGGCGGCCGGCATCAGCGCGGCCCTGGAATGCCTCGCGCGAGGCGGCGTCGGCCGAGCGGCCCTTGCCGTACTGCTGCGCCGTGGCGTTGTCGCGATAGGGCACCGCGCCGCGCCGCTCGGCATTGTGGTTCCACTCCTTGTTGCTGATGTTGGTCTTGTTGAAGTTGTTGTAGCGGTCGATGTCGATGTTGACGTCGCCTCCGCCCCAGTTGGCGTTGCCCCAGAGTGCGCCACCGACGATCACGCCGGCGGTGAACCCGAGCAGCGCGCCGCCGGCGACGTAGCCGGGCGGGTAGTAGTAATAGGGCGGATAGGCCGGCCACCACCACGACCCGTAGACGACGGTCGGGTTGTACGTCGGCACGTAGACCACCTCGGGGTTCGTCGGCTCGATCTTGATCACCGTGGTCGAGCCTTCCTGCGTCGTCGCGACCTTCTGCTCGGGCGTGTCCTTAAGGTTGCCCTGAGCCTGCGCCTTGGCGCGCAGCGACTGGGCGGTGGCGAGCACGTCCTTCTGCTGCGCGAGGAAGGCGTCGCCGAGCTTCTGCGTCCAGTCGAGCTCTTCGCTCATCATCATCAGCACCTGCGGGAACACCGCGAGCGACTTGACGCTCGGGTCCCACGGCTGCTTCTCGAGCGCGTCCTGCAGCGCCTTGTCCTTCTGCCCCGGATTCGCCTTGACCCAGCGTTCCGCGGACACGACGTCAAGCGGATAGGTCGACGCCATCAGCACCTGCGCGAGCAGCGCGTCGGGATAGAGCGCGATCGGCGCCAGCAGCTGGTCGAGTTCCTGCTGCGAGAACGCCACGGTGCCCGCCGCGGGCGCGGCCTGCGCGGCCGGCACCGCGCCGGCAGGCGGCTTCTGCGCGGGGGCCGGGGTCACCGGCCCCTGTGCCGGCAAGGGCATCGCGAGCGACAGGCCGAGCGCGGTCACGAGGGCCATGCGCCAATGCCGCGCGGACGGCTGCGCGTGCCGGCGGGTGGCAGGGTCGAACGATGTTGGCACTGCTTCTCTCCTGGAGTCGGGACGCGACCGGGGCACGTCGCCTCGCCGGCCGGCTATCGGGCGCCGCTCGCCGCCTTCGCGATTTCGCCGCGCAGCCTGTCTGCGTTGGGGTTGCTGACGGTGCCCCGGACGAAGATGTCGATCGGTTGCACCGGCTTGCTGTAGAAGGCCCGGTTCCAGTCGTCCGACAGGTTGACGAGCGTGCCGTCGAGATTGAGCCCGCCGTAGACGCCCTTGGCGCGCGTGAACGCGATCATGTCCGCGACCACGTCGGACTTCGCGCCCACGCCCACCGGTCCTGCCGCGACGCTCGCGTCGCCACCCAGCTTGAAGTTGGCTGCGAGCATCGAATTCATGCCCTTCTCGGTCATCACCAGCGTGATCATCTCGGACACCGACACGCCCGCCTGGAAGCCGACGCTGCCGGTCGCCATCGTGTAGAACGCCGGGCCGCGCCAGTACCCGCCTTCCTTCGCGAACAGCACGGCGCGCCCGCCGGAACCGCCGAAGATGAAGCCCGCCTTGACGATTTCCGGGGCGATCAGCACGGCCCGCGCCCGCCCGAAGTTCCGCTGCAGCCAGGTCATCTCGGGATCGCGCATGAAGTTGCCGAGCGTCACTTCCGCGGCGTTGACGAGCCGCTGCTGATCGCCCTGCGCGAGCGCGGAGGGCGCAACGAGCGTTGCCGCCGCGACGGCCGCGAACGCCACTGCAATCGTGCGAAGGGTCCTGGTCATGTGTTTCTCCGTTGCTCAATCGGACGCGCGTGGCGCGCGGTTGTCCGGGCCGCCGTTTCCCCGCCGGGGTGCCGCCCGCTCGCGGGGACATCGGCACGAGAGCGGTGCCGGCGCAGTCCCGTGGCCACACTGTAACGCACACGTCCCCACCGCCGCCGACACGCGAGCACGGCGCTCGCCCGCCGCCCGCGCCGTCGCCGGACGTTCGCGCCAGCCCCGAGTCCGACGCTACGCTACCTCCGGGACCGGCGCGCGGCTTCACCTTTCTGGACAGCCGACGCCGCCGGCGCCATGCCCCGCCCCAGCAGCCGCAGTGCCCGATGATCCATTCGTTCACGCCCCTTCGCGTTGCTTCGACGGGGTACGCACCCGCGGACGGTGCGCCGTCGGCAGGCTGCGGTCAGAACATCGTCGTCGTGCAGGACAGCTTGCGGCCCTTCCAGAACAGGCCATCGAGGCGCGCGCACGCCTTGTCGAGTCCGTCCCGCGTCGCGCCGGGCACGGCGACGAACGCGACGGGTCGCGAACCGTCGCCCTCCTCGCGCTGGACGGCCGTGGCATCCAGCCCGGGCGCATAGGTCTTGATCAGGGCCTTGATGTCGTCGTCGGTGGCTTCCGTCGCGACGTTCGCCAGCCACAGCTTGATCATTGCACTCTCCTCGGTTCGCCAGCCGCGGTGACGGCCGTTCGGGCACGCCTTTGGCGCCACCGCAAGTGCGGCATGCGCAAGTCGGCTACGCCATGATGTTGACGCCACCGTCCACGTACAGCGTCTCGCCCGACAGGCGCCGTGCGTAGGGCGTCGCGAGGAACGCGCAGGTGAAGCCGACGTCCATGATGTCGACCAGCTCGCCCAACGGTGCGCGCTGCTCCGCCTCGTTGAGCAGCAGGTCGAAGTCCTTGAGCCCCGAGGCCGCGCGCGTCTTCAGCGGCCCGGGCGATATCGCGTGCACGCGGATGCCCTGGCCCCCCAGCTCGTAGGCGAGATAGCGGCAGCAGGCCTCCAGCGCGGCCTTGACCGGCCCCATCACGCTGTACGTCGGCACGACCTTGTTGGCGCCGTGGTAGCTCATCGCGAACATCGTCCCGCCGTCCTTCATCAGCGGCGCGGCCAGCCGCGCCATGCGCACGAACGAGTGGCACGAGACGTCCATCGCGACCGCGAAGCCCTTCGCCGAGCAGTCGAGGAGCCCACCCTGAAGGTCGACCTTCGGCGCGAACGCGATCGAGTGCACGAGGATGTCGAGCGCGCCCCACTTTGCCCGGATCTCGTCGAACACCGCCTCGAGCTCGCCATCCTTGGACACGTCGAGCGGCAGCAGCAGCGGCGCGTCGAGCGCCTTCGCCAGCGGCTCCACGAACGGCCGCGCCTTGTCGTTCAGGTACGTGATCGCGAGGTCGGCGCCGACCTCGCGGAACGCCTTCGCGCATCCCCAGGCGATCGAGTGCTCGTTCGCGACGCCGACCACGAGTGCCTTCTTGCCCGCAAGCACCGGGCGGGGGACGTCGATCGTCATGGCGTCTTCGATGTTCTTGGTCCGGGTCCGCGCAGCGCCTTGCGAGCGCGCGCCGGCTTGCGGGTCGCCTTCGCAGCGGGCGCGCGCCCACGTTGCCGGCCCGGCGTCGCGTCGAGGGCCTCGCCGATGTTCTCGATCATCGCGAGCTGCTCGGGCGTGGGCGTGAAGCGCCGCATGCGCTCGTCGGCCAGGAGCGCGCGCACCAGCTTCGCCAGCCGGTCCCGATCGCCGGCCTTGGCGAGCAGCTTCGGCAGTGCGGCGATGGCCTTGTCCGGCTCGTAGCGGACGATGATGTCCTGCTCGCCGCGAATGCGCCGCCACGCTTCGGGCGTGAGATCCGGCAGCAGGTCGCGGTACTCGGCAGCGAGCTCCTGCTTCACCGCAAGGCGCGCGAGCGGCAGCGGCGCGCCACGACGGGCGAGCAACGATCCCACGCGGGCAAGCGCTTCCGCGAAGCCGCCCTCGCCGATCGATGCCAGCGCCTCCTTGACGAAGGGCAGCTCCCGCGGCTCGGCCGCGAGCTCCGCGGCGCGCGCGTCCGCCTCGTGCTTGTCCGCGAGGTAAAGCGAGAAAACGTTGCCGTACGTCTGGAAGAACGCGGCCTCGCTCGCGGCGTCGCGCATCTCGCGATAGAAGTCGAGCGATGCGCTGATCGCTTCCGAGACGGTCCTCTCCATGCGCAGGCCAACGCTGTCCGGGCCGGTCGCCTGGCGCTGCGCCTTGACGGCCTCGGCTGCGGGGCCGAGCCAGGCGAGCCACGGATTGACGTCCGAGAGTGCCCAGCGCTGGAAGCGCAGCGGATGGAACTGTCGCGACAGCTTGGCGGTGGCCTCGTTGCCCAGCGACTGCACGAACGGCTGCGCAAAGAGCTCGTAAGCGCGCTGGTTGAACCCCGAGATCGCGGCGACCGCCTCGAAGGGCTTCTCGTCCTGCCGCTGGAAGCGGTTCAGGCGCTTAACCACCTCCTCGAGCGCGTGCTCGTGGAACTGCACCTCGTAGTCCACGCCGCCGTCGCGACGCTTGTGCTCGACGATCTCCATGCCGTAGAGGCCCGGCGGCAGCATCTCGACCGACTTCAGGACCGAGACGATCTGCGCGTGCTCCTTCCTCGCCACCTTGCCGGAGACGAAGATGCCGAGATGGCCGATGTCCGGGTGCAGCAAGCCCACGATCACCTGCCCGCGTGCCTTGATCTCGTCGGTGGAGCCGTAAACGTCGGCCACCCAGTTGAAGGCCTGCTGCGGCGGGGTGATGTCGTCGCCCATCGACGCGAACAGGATGATCGGCGCCTTGATGTCGCGAAGGTCGAAGGACTTGCCGCGCGGCCCCACCGTGGCGCCGGTCCAGAGCTTGTTGCCGACGAAGAGATTGCGGGTGATCCACTCGATCTCCTCGCGGTTCATCAGGTAGAAGCCGCCCCACCAGCGCTCGAACTCGAGGAAGCGCGGCGGCTCCGTGTCGACGTTCGAATAGAGGTGGTAGTACTTGTCCCAGAACGTGTTCGCGGGGTTGTTGTTCTCGAAGTTCTCGACCAGATGGGCGCCGTCGAAGATCCCGCCTCCCAGGTCCGCGGTCAACGACGCGAGCCAGGTGCCGCCCAGCATGCCGCCCGCGTAGCGCATCGGGTTGTCGCCCTCGGCCTCCTGGAACGCGCCGCCCCAGTACGACATCGGCGCGCCGTTGATCACGATCGGCCCGGTGTCGTCCGGATCCGCGGCGGCGAGCATCATCGCCGCCCAGCCGCCCTGGCAGTTGCCGACAATCACCGGCTTCGGGCTCGCGGGGTGCAGCTCGCGCACCTTCTTCACGAACTCCTTCTCGGCTTCGCAGACGTCGAGCAGCGTCTGGCCGGGCTCAGGATCGCGGAATAAGATCATGAAGTAGACCAGGTGGCCCTCGCGCAGCGCCACACCGACCTGGGAGTCGTCCTTGAAGCCGCCGATGCCCGGACCGTGGCCGGCGCGGGGGTCGATGATCACGTAGGGCCGCCGCTTCGGGTCGACCGCAACACCCTCGGGCGGGACGATCCGCACCATCGCGTAGTTGACCGGGCGCGCGAGCTTCCTTCCGTCGACGACCATCTCGTAGTCGAAGTGGAGCACCGGCGGCAGGCCCTTGCGGGCGTGCTCGACGAAGTTGTTGCCGCGCTGGCGCAGCGTGTCCCAGAACAGGATCGAGCGCTGCGTCGCGTCGACCGCGTACCGGTACCAGTCCGTCCAGACCTCGGCGGCCGACGCCGGTCGCTGCGCCAGGCCCGCGAGGTTGTCCGCGAAGGCCCGCTGCATCCGCTCGCCGAAGTGCTTGCGGGCGAGCTCGATCCGCCGCTGGTAGAGCAGCGAGACCTTGGTGGCGATGTCCTGGCTGCGTGCGGCCTGCTTGGCTACGTCCATGGTTGCACCTCGGAAAGACGCGGAACGCCCGGCGGGGACATGATCGTCTCGGGCTGCGTCGGGTTCGCGGGATCGTCAGGGAACGACCGGCGTCGGTGGCGATCGCTTGACTTGCGCCGACTGTGCATTCGACTTCATCGCGTGCCCTCGGTTCCGCATGCCGACGACTGGCGGACCCGGAACGTCGGGAGACGCAGCGCAGGCAGTCCTATCAGGCAACCGCTCGATACGTCGTAGCGCCAGCCGCAGACGCGGCAGGTCACAACCGCTCCCTCCTGCGCGCCCGCCACCAGCGTGGATCCGCAGCGAAGGCACGCATCCTCGATCGCGTGCACCGTGGCGCCGACTTGGAAGAGCGCGATCGGGCCCGATGCGCCCTCGACCCGCAGCGGCAGCGCCGACGTGGCCAAGCGCATCGAGGTGACGACAGGATCGGCCATCTCATGGGGGACGAATCTGGCGCCGCCGCGCCCGCGGCGGCACCGGATCGCGACTGCGCGCACCTCCGCGCTGCCGGCTGCACTTCGCCGCCGACACGACCGGTTCAATCGTGTCACGCCGCCGCACCCAGGGCTTCGCAATTTGCGACAGATGGGCGGCTGGCCCCGCGTCCGTGCGTCGCTCGATCCCGAGGGGCTACACTTCCGAGCGGTCGGCGCGGCTTGCGGAAAGCGCCGCACCGTCATCGGCCCGGAGCGCAATCGTGGAACACGCCGGAACACGCTCGTCGGAAGCCTCGCCGGTCAGCGCGCAGCCATGGTCGCAGCGCGTTGGCGCGCTCACTGCGGCGCCCGCGCTGGTGCGGAGCCTCGGCGTCGACCCGGAGCCGATCATGCGCGCCGCGGGGCTCCCTCCCGACGCTTTCGACGACCCTTCCCACCGGATACCGTTTGCGGCGCTGGCACGGTTCCTGAGTGACGCCGCCGTGCGCACGGCCTGCCCCCACTTCGGGCTGCTCGCGGGCCGCATTTGGCACCTCGCCGACCTCGGGGCGCCCGGCGAGATCGTGCGCCACTCCCCGACGCTCGGCCGCGCCCTGCAGGAGTTCGTGCTGTTGCAGCACCGGAACAGCAGCGCGGCAATGGCCTTTCTGCTGCAGCGCGACGGCGTGGCCGACTTCGGCTACGCGGTCTACGACCCGCAAACGCGGGGCACGCTCCAGGTCTACGACACCGCGATCGCCGTCGCGACCAACATGATCCGCGAGCTGTGCGGCGAGGGCTTCAGCCCGTCGGAGGTCTTCCTGCCGCACAGGGCGCCGGCCGACACCTCGCCCTATCGCCGGTTCTTCCGCGCGCCGGTGCGCTTCGACGCCGAATTCTGCGCGCTGCGGTTCCCCGCGAGCCTGCTCTCGCATCTGATCGAGGGCGCACGCGCTGGGCACCTGCGCTCCGCGCTCGCCGACCTCTCGTCCCGGGGCAAGGCGGACCTCGTCCAGGCGGTCCACCGGGCGCTTCGTACGCTGCTGCTCGTCGGCAAGAGCTCGGGCACCGACGTCGCGCGCGCACTGGCGATGCACCGTCGCACGCTGAACCGCCGGCTCGGCGCCGCCGGCACGACGTTCCAGCAGGTACTGGACAGCGTGCGCTTCGCGCTGGCGAAGGAGTTGCTGGAGGGCTCGTCGATCGCGTTGGACGACGTGGCCGCGGCACTCGGCTATGCCGGGATCGCCCCGTTCATGCGGGCGTTCCGGCGCTGGTCCGGGACGACCCCCGGCGAGTGGCGGAAGGCGATGCGCGCGGCTTGACCTGTCCTGCGCGGGCCGCGGACCGGGGCGACAGGTCCCTCCCCGTGACCGGATCTGAACCCGGGCTCCGGCAGGCGCCGGGGATTCGAGGCCGCGGCGAAAGGGTGGCGCGCCCGACAGGAGTCGAACCTGTGACCTTTGGCTTCGGAAACCAACACTCTATCCAACTGAGCTACGGGCGCGCAGCCAGCCATTGTAGCCTTCCGGACGGGGTAGCGTCCAGCGCGGTGCCGGGGCCGCGGCGCCGACGCTATAATCGCTTCTTCCACGCGGCGCCGCGCCCGTCCCCAACCGACCCCTTCCCGACGCCATGAGCGAAGAGCACACGTCCCCGATCAAGACCTGGCAGCAGCTGGCCGTCGTCGTCGCCGCCGCGTTCGTCGTGCCGGTGATCCTGATCGCGATGCTCGCCTCGCTGGTCGTCGGCGGCGCCAAGCGCGGGGCCGGCGGCGACGACAACGACGTTCTCGCCCGCATCCAGCCGGTGGGGACCGTCGAGTTCGCCAGGGCCGCCGGCCCTCGCGTCGCGCTCTCCGGCGAGCAGGTCTACGCGCAGGTCTGCAAGGCGTGCCACGACGCCGGCGTCGCGGGGGCGCACAAGTTCGGCGACAAGGCGGCCTGGGCCAAGGTGATCGCCCAGGGCGAGAAGCTCACGTACGAGCACGCGATCAAGGGTCTCCAAGGCAAGGCCGGCGTGATGCCCGCGAAGGGTGGCAACCCCGACCTCAGCGACGCCGAAGTACAGGCGGCCGTCGTGCACATGGTGAACGCAGCGGGTGCCGCGTGGAAGGCCCCCGCCGCGCCGGCCGCCGCGCCCTCCATCAGTGTCGCGGTTGGCGCCGACCGCACCGGCGAGCAGGTTGCCGCGGCGGCGTGCGGCAAGTGCCACCAGACCGGCGAGGGAGGCGCGCCGAAGATCGGCGATCGCGCGGCCTGGATACAGCGCGAGAAGCGCGGCCTCGCCGCGCTCCACCAGTCGGCGCTGCGCGGGCACGCCGGGATGCCGGCGCGCGGCGGCATGGCCGATCTCTCCGACACCGAGGTGAAGCGCGCGGTCGAATTCATGATGAATTCCGGCGCCGCCGTCGCCAGCACGGCCGCAGCCCCCGCGGCCGCGCCTGCGCCGGCCGCCGCGGCCGCCGACGGCAAGAAGGTCTACGACACCGCGTGCACCGCGTGCCACACCGCCGGCATCGCGGGCGCGCCCAAGACCGGCGACAAGGCGGCGTGGGCGCCGCGCATCGCGCAGGGCGCGAACGTCCTCTACGACCACGCGATCAAGGGCTTCCAGGGCAAGGCCGGCGTGATGCCCGCGAAGGGCGGCAACACGTCGCTCTCCGACGCCGACGTCAAGGCGGCGGTCGACCACATGGTCGCGGCCTCGAAGTAGGCGGGACCGCGGCCCGCAAGGGGCGCACCGCAACCCCCGCGCAGGCCGGCGCCCGCCGCCGGTCAGCCGCGAGCCACCAGCGCCTTCAGCGCCTTCAGGCGCTCCGACCCCGCGGCACGCTCGCGCGCCGCCTCGCCCGGCGGCAGCGGCACGTCGGCGAAGCGCAGGTCCTCCCGGACCAGCTCGGCGATGAATCGCGAGGGCGTCGTGTCGACGCGCTCGCCGGCGCGCCGGCGCGAGCGGCAGTAGGTGAGCACGAGCGAGCGCTGCGCGCGGGTGATGCCGACGTAGAACAGGCGCCGCTCCTCGTCGACCGTGCCGGCGTCGATCGACTCGCGGTGCGGCAGCACGCCCTCCTCGAGCCCGACGATGGTCACGTGCGGGAACTCGAGTCCCTTCGATGCGTGCAGCGTGGAGAGGCGCACCGCGTCGGACTCGTCCGCGTCGCGCCCCTCGAGCATCGTGATCAGCGCGATCGTCTGCGTGAGCTCGACGAGATTCTTGCGGTCGGCCTCGCCCTTGCGCGACAGCCAGTCGACGAAGTCCGCAACGCTCTTGCCCTTGGCCTCCGCGTCGCGCTTGTCGAAGGTCGCGGCGAGCCAGTCGTCGTAGCCGATCCGGCGGACGAGTTCGGACAGCAGGCGCGACGCCGGCTCGCGCGGCGCGCGGCGGGAGAGGTCTCCCACCAGCGCGCAAAACTGCTCGAGCTCCGCGCGCGCCTTCGCGTGAGCGGCCGCGCGGAACTCGGGCGCGTGCACCGCGGCGAACAGGCTCTCGTGGCGGGCGGTCGCCACCTCCGAGAGCCGGCGCAGCGTGGTCTCGCCGACGCCGCGCTTGGGCACCGACACCGCGCGGATGAACGCCGGGTCGTCCGCGTCGTTGGCGACGAGGCGCAGGTACGCGACCACGTCCTTGATTTCGGCGCGCTCGAAGTACGACTGGCCGCCCGAGATCGCATAGGGGACGTCGTGAGCGCGCAGCGCCGCCTCGAAGACCCGCGCCTGGTGGTTGCCCCGGTAGAGGATCGCGTAGTCGGCGAAGCGGCCGCGGTGCTCGAACTTGTGGGCAAGGAGCCTCGCGACGACGAGCTCGGCCTCGGCCTCGTCGTCGCCCGCCGGCAGCACGCGGATCGCGTCGCCGTGACCAAGCTCGCTCCACAGCCGCTTCTCGAAGAGCTTGGGGTTGTTGGCGATCAGCGCGTTCGCGCTCTTAAGGATGCGCACGCACGAGCGGTAGTTCTGCTCGAGCTTGACCACCTTCAGCGCCGGGTAGTCGCGCGGCAGCTGGGCGAGGTTCTCGAGCGTCGCGCCGCGCCAGCCGTATATCGCCTGGTCGTCGTCGCCGACCGCGGTGAAGCGCGCGTGGCCGTCGACCAGGTGGCGGAAGAGCCGGTACTGCGCGGGGTTGGTGTCCTGGTACTCGTCGACCAGCACGTGGTCGAAGCGCCCCTGCCAGCGCTCGCGCACCGCCGCGTCGCGATCGAACAGGGCGACCGGCAGCGCGATCAGGTCGTCGAAGTCGACGGCGCGATAGGCGGCGAGCGCGTCGCCGTAGCGCACGTAGGCGCGCGCCGCGGCCGCCTCGGCGTCGTCCTTCGCCGCGGCGAGCGCG
>Ga0114939_10002608_pt1 | contig 13239 bp, 10 predicted proteins | sample AshMeaCrysSpring_FD_87196 | JGI IMG/M metagenome (GOLD analysis project Ga0114939, IMG submission 87196) | Groundwater microbial communities from Big Spring, Nevada to study Microbial Dark Matter (Phase II) - Ash Meadows Crystal Spring | ecosystem: Environmental > Aquatic > Deep subsurface >... | reverse complement strand
GGCCCCGTCTGCGGGTTACGCGAAAAGACGACCCGTTGCCCATCTGGCGACCATGCCGGACCCCAATGGTTAAACCCCGGATCATTGAACAGAAGTTTTTGCCCGCGGCCGTCCGCGGTGGCGGTGTAAAGCCTATCGGCCGCCGGCAATTCGACCTCCGGCAAGGTCCAGAAGGGGTCGACTGCCTCCGGACTGTCCACAGCCGGGAGAATCGCATATTCCACCAGGTCGTAGACGCGTGCCATTTGGGTCTCAGCGACATCCGGCGGGACGAGCGTTTCGGCCGTGGTCACGACGAGCATGTCCAGATCGGGCAGCAGGATGACCGTTTGCCCGGCATAGCCCTGGGCGGCGACGGCCCGCTGTCCCGCGAATATATCCGGCTTCCAGTTCCACCACTGCAGGCCGTACCAGTCGATGGGCATGGCCTGTCCATTGCCTGTGAACACGCCCTCACCCTGGGGCCAGGCGCTGGCCCGTACCCATTCAGCCGGAATCACCTGCTCGCCGTCCCATAACCCGCGATTCAGAAACAGGTAACCGAACCTGGCCATGTCGCGCGGCGCGAGTTGCAGGCCGATAGCGCCGATGGTCACGCCGTTGGCATCTTCGATCCAGTCCCAATTGGCGATTCCTAGCGCCGGGAAGAGGTTCTCGCCGGCGTAGCCGGCCAGCGACCGGCCGGTGATGCCGCTGAAAGCAGCCGAGAGCAGGTTGGAATCGGCCGAGCTGTAGCTCCAGGCCTCGCCCGGCGGATAGGCGACCCCGCTTTTCAACACGTATTCGGCGATGTCGCGGTCATTGAAGAAGGCGATTCCGGCCTCCGCGCCGCCGGCCATCACCACAGCCGCCAGGTCTTCTTCCAATTGCCCTTCGTCCCAGGCCAGTCCGGAGCGCATCCGCAGGAGATCGCCGAGGGTGATGTTTGCCTTGTCGCGATTCGCGTCCTGATCGAAGTAGGCCGGTAAAGCCGCTTCGAGGGTAGTGTCCAGGCCGGGGATCGGACCCTCGGCCATAGCCATGCCGTAAAGGGCGGAGACGACGCTCTTCGTGACCGAGTTCGACGGGTGCAGGTCCTCCGGTTCATAGCCGTTGAAATAGGCCTCGTGAATCAGGTAGCCGTCCTTGACGATCAGCAGGCTGTTGAGGAAAGGCAGGTCACGCCCAATCATTTCATTCAGCGTGGCCGGCAGTGTCGGATCGATGCCGTGTTCGGGAGGATCGGCGGCTCGCCAAGCTGCGGTGGGCCAGTAATCGCGGACCGGTGGCGTCGAGGGCGGCGGGGTCGGTAGTATGTTGTCCGCGGCACCACAGGCGACCAGAACCGCCACCCACACCACTGACAAAATAGGGGCTAACCGATTTGGCAGGAAAAGAAGAGTTTGTTTTTTCATGGAGACGATATTCAACACACTGTAACCAACCCAATTTCATGATGTTCGTGGCGGGCATATTGCCGCCATCCGCAGGCAATGAAGCCTTCATTCATGTAGGTTCGTAGTAGGCGATTTATCGCCATCCGGCGTAATGAATTGCCCACTATAAACCGTTCGTAGTAGGCGATTTATCGCTGTACCCAAACTCTTTTGGTAGACCGCTCAACATTTCGACCGCTTCAATCACGTTGTCGGAGATTCCGCGTACCCAATCCGTGCCGCGGATGGTTCGCGCAACATCCCCATTCCCACCGGCGCGAACCCCAGCAACCAGGCCGTCGTCGCCGCGATGTAGAGCACCATGTTCGGTTCAGCCTGGGCCTGGGCCATGGGAAAGAGGATCGAGCCGGCGGCCAGCACGAGCGGCGCCCAGCGTGGGCTGGCCTTGACTCGCCACAGTCCGTAGGCGATCAGCAAGAACGACAGAAAGAAGCAAATAATGAAGGGCAGGATAAAAAATTCGGCCGGGGTCATGGTTTCGGCGTTATGGACGAGATCGAGCTGTTCGGCCGTGATTCCCCTGGCGACCATGATCGATCCCTCGACGCGGGTGAATGAGGGCATGATCGCGCCTGCTATCCCAAATACGCTCATCAGGGCGATGACGATGCCGAGGCGGGGCATGCTCAGGCCGATGCGCCCGCTGAGGGCCTGCAGGCCGATGATCAACAGGCTAAACCCGACGATCATCAACGCGCCCTCCGGGAAGTTTTCATACCAGCGCCCGGTCGTTGTCCCGAGGCCGGCCGCGGCGACGATGGCGGCGATAACGAGCAGAAGCGGCCCGGCGATCAACGTGATGCCGGCCAGTTTATTGTAGAGGTGATCGTACCGATTCATATCTATTTCCTTATAATCGCACTAATTGGTTTAAACCTGGGGTTTACTGTACCTTGCCCGTTTTCCCGGTGTCATGGGTGATAGCACCTAAACCGGCCGGGAAAGGTTGCGCCGAGCAGCCGGTAGCTTGCCAGTGGGCTGTCCAATCAGCGCCTGCCTTTGAAATTCTTCCCTCACCCGGCTATAATGTGGATAAACATCCACATAAATATAGGTAATCCTAGATGAAAATAATCCAGATGACCATCGATGAATCACTCCTCTCCCGGGTTGATCAGACCGTAGAGGATTTGAACATAACCCGGTCGGCCTTCATCCGTCAGGCGCTGGAGGCGGCATTGCGACAATATGCCGTGCGACGGCTGGAAGAACGAGATGAAGCAGGCTATCAAGTGACGCCGGCGACAGGTATCGGGGCGGAAGCATGGGCCCGTGAGCAGGAATGGGGTGATTCATGGAACGCGGCCAAGTGAGATGGTACACCTTCGCCGACCCGGATAAAACGCGGCCGGTTCTCATCCTAACCCGCAATTCGGCCATACGCTATCTGAATACTGTAACCGTGGCGCCGATCACCACCACCATACGCGATGTTCCCTCGGAGGCACGGTTGACCGTGGCCGATGGGATGATGACGGAGTGCGCCGCCAACCTTCACAATTTACAAACCGTGCCCAAGGACAAGATCGGTACCTGGATCACAACGCTTTCGGACCGGCGTATGGCGGACGTGAATCAAGCGCTGATATTTGCCTTGGGAATTGAGATCCATTGATTGGTTGTTCGGACAAGTTTTCGCCTGAATTCAACCAATTATCTCAACGAGATACCCGTTCGGGTCAATTCCGGGCATGACCCAGGCGGAGCGAAAAAACCAAGAAAAGACAACTGCGAACCAGGGGTTGTGCTGTGCCCGGTGTCGGTTGCGGCTGTCTCACTCCTCCCGGCAACGCAAAAGGGTCTACTCAATCTCAATCGTCGTGTGGTCGGTCACAGCCGGGTCGCCGTAACTAACATCGACCAGGAAGTCACCGCCATCTTCCAGCGCCCCTTCTGCCCGGAATTGGATCAACGGCTGCGTGTTGGATTGGCTCGGGTGCAGCAATTCGGTGAAGGTCATCGCCGAACCCACCCGCCGCGAAGCCAGCCCCTCCAACTCACCGATGGTCACCACGCCGTCGGAATTGGCGGCAGTGATGTCGGCCCGTGAGAAGAACCACACCGGCACCGCGCCGCGGCCGGTCATCTCCGACACCTTTGGCGCCGGACCACTGCCCGGCGCGCCGGCCCAGTATTCCACCACATCCGTCGTCGGCGGCTGGCAGCCGAACGCGCCGGGGCCGAAGTCGCTGGGGAAATGGAAGAAAGCGTTCATATTGAAGTCGTCGGGAATGCAATCGGGCGACCGGTAGAACACCACCGCCACCCACTCGTTATCGCCAAACGTTTCGCCCTCGCCAAACCGGGCATAAAACGGCGGGCCGTCCACCGACTCGACGCGCGCCAGTTCGCTCTCCGCCGGTTCGGCGACCGCCTCGACCGGCGTGGCCGTCGGTTCGGCCGCCGCCTCGGTGGGAGCCGGCGCGGCCGTGGCGACGCTCTCGGCCGCCGCGGATTCGGATGAAGTCCCGGTCGATTGCCCGGCCGTACCGCCGCAACCCACCAGAAATACCAGGCCCAGCACCAAAACCGCGCCTGTACCGATGAACTTTCGTAAAACCTTCGGAAGCATCGTCATTCTTCTCCTTATATATAGACTAACGTTTGCGAAGCGAGCGGTAGATTGTCCCCATTTCCGGCTGCGCCACGGATACCGGTTTCTATCGATCCGACCCGGCGTCCACTGGTTCCAGATGAATGTACCTTGCCCGTCTTCCCGGTGTCATGGGTGTGCACTCCTAATTCGACCGGGAGAACGGCTTTCATGGCGACTCTCATGGTATAATGTGTTGGCCGCTCCCGGCGGTTGGTGTTGCGCGCGTGGGTGGCCGAGGTGAGGTCATGACCGTTGAAACACACTCCCCCGCGATCCTCGACTGGCTCCTCGACGCGGCCGACCCCGGCCCGCGTCACCTGGCCCTGCGCGATGTCGTGCGCCGGCCGCCGGATGACCCGGAACTATTCGTTGCCCGCGCCGCCGCCCATGCCGCGCCGCCCATCGCCACCATTCTCGACGCCATGGAGCCGGAAGGCTACTGGGGCAAACCCGGCGCGGGCTACGGCCCCAAGTATTCCTCGACCGTCTGGGCGCTGATCATGCTGGCCCAGTGCGGGGCGACGGCGGCGGCCGACGAGCGCATCGGCCGCGGCGCGACCTACCTGCTCGATCACGCGCTGGGCCCGCACGGTCAACTGACGACGAACAGCAAGGGCGCGCCGTCGGGCACGGTCGACTGCCTGCAGGGTAACCTGCTCATGTCGCTGCTCGATCTGGGCATCGACGACCCGCGGATCGATCTGGCCTTCGACTGGATGGCCCGGACGGTCACTGGCGAGGGCGTGGCTCCCAAGAGTGACAAGACCGCCGCCCGCCGCTATTACGCCTATAAATCCGGGCCGCTCTTTCAGTGCGGCGTCAACGGCGACCAACCCTGCGGCTGGGGCGCGGCTAAGGTCATGCTGGCCTTCGCCAAGCTGCCGTCGGAACGCCGTACCCCGCTCATCGATGAGGCCATCCGCCAGGGTGTAGATTACCTGTTGAGCATCGACCCGGCGACGGCCGCTTACCCCTCCTTCTACGGCGACGGTCCCAGCGCCAACTGGTGGAAGTTCGGTTTCCCCGTGTTCTACATCGCCGACATCCTGCAGGTGGTCGAGGCGTTGGTCGCGCTGGGCTGCGCGGACGATCCGCGATTGGCCAATGCCCTGGCGCTGGTGCGGAGCAAGGCCGGCGCGGACGGCCGTTGGCGGCTGGAATACGGCTATGCGCGCAAGATGGGGGAGGGAGTGGATTTCGGTCGTAAGGGCCAACCCAACAAGTGGGTGACGATCCGGGCGCTGCGGGTGCTATAGGGAAATCAAAAGGTGCCAGGCACTTCGGAAAGTGCCTGGCACCTAAGCGACCATGTCGCTATCTACTTCAGAACCATGTCGATCGCGTCCACCTTGGGGAAGCCCGCGCCGCTCGCGCTCCAGACCGTGCCGAAGGCTCGCGGCCCGCTGAGTTGCGGGACTTCGTAGACGCCGATGTCGTTTGGCTTCAGCGTAACCGCCGGATAAGAAGTGTTCCGATATTTCAGGTTCGCCTTTTCCGTCACGCCCAGGAAGTGCCAGTCATAATCCATGGTGCGGATGAAAGCATAGTTGCGCACGTTGTTCGTGCTCGCCAGGTTGATGTCCGTGCCGTCGATCTTCATGGCAAACGCCTTCAGATTGCTCGCGTAAATGATCACATCCTCGCGGCCGCCTGATAATGTCCCGCCGCCGGCCTTCGGCACAGAGAAACCGCCCACTGTGCTGAGATAGAGGGTGGGGCCGTCGATTTCGATGGCGTCGATGTCCTCGGCGTTGGTGGTTAATCCGTTTTGTGACCCCTTAAAGTACATCGACCATGAGCCACCCTGGCCAAACACGTATTGGTAGGCAACGATGTCGGAATCATCGACCGTGCCGAGACCGGGCACGGCCACCGGCGTGTCGAAGCTCAGGTAGAAGATATGACCCAGGTTGATGGCCTTGTAGGCCAGGGCATCGATGTCGGCCGATCCGGGCAGACCGGCGTCCGTGCCGTCAAACGATTTGAACCATTGTCTTGTCTGCGTATCATGGCGCATGATATCCTCATCCGCGTAGTTGAGAATGCCGTAGGTGCCGTTGGCCGGGGAACTGAGATAGATATTGAAATACCGTCCGTTCGTGTTTGGTTGGGGCGGGGACGGCTCATCCTCATCCATCGCCTCTTGTCCGCTCTGCTCGGCCCGCGTCGGGTTGCCGACGACCGCGGCCGGCGTCGCCGCTTCGCGAAGGGTCCCGTCCGGATTCAGATAGATCGGCTCCGGCTCGCCCTCAGCCCGGACGATTGAAACCAGCAGGAACATCCCCGCCAAAACTATGACCAGGCTGATTCGTTTTAGCCAATTAAATTCGAACCGCATGTTCGTTTCTCCTTGTTTTGTCTGCTTGCCCTGAAATGTGTCCATTCGCTGTGATTGCTGCGTTTTATCAATATTCTTCTTGTTCATCGTATCGCTCCTTTGGTTGATTTCCTTCGACTGTCTCCATTAAAGCCGATCGAGCGGTTGAATATAAGGTCACTCAGCGATACAGAAAGTGATACAAAGGTCGTCGCCGGTTGGTTAACCGGTTATCCAGCCTGCTCACCGTGAGACATATGGCAAAAAATTCTTGTAAGTCGCCGCTGGTGTGGGTGACGGCGAAGGAGTCGGCGAGGGTGGCGGCGGTGTCGGCGTTGGTTGCGGTTGTCCCTCCGCTACCAGGTACAGCTGGCCGAAGATTTCGTACTCATCATCGACCAGCGGGCTGAGGCCGTCATCGCCGCGCCAGACGGTCAGGTACTGCCGGTTGGCCTCGTTGTAGGCAACTGCCGGCTGGAACGCGCGGCCGATGCCGTCGAAAAAATCAACGCCCATCTCGCTCAGGAAGAATGCTTCCGGGATCGTATTCTGATCCGGCGCGAGTCTGGCCCCGTAGATCTCGAAATCATCGCCGACCTTGGGGACCAGATTATTGGGCGCGTCGGCCGACCAGGTGATGAAGAATTCGTTGCTGTTGCCGTCATAGGCTACCGACGGATCGAGCGCCGACCAGGCTGAATCGCCCTGCCCGCCGGTTTGGCTCAGCCGCAGGTGGGTGATCTGGACGTAGTCGGGTCCCGGCCGGATGCGGCTCCCCCAGATCTCGAATTCACCCTCGACCAAGCCGCCGCCGTCATCCTCACCGGTGTAGACGACGAGGTATTGGTTGTCGCGATGGTTGAAGGCGATGGACGGATGGCCCGCGGTATAAGCCGCATCGCCCGTATCGCCCAGGTAGCTCATGCGAAAATTGAATGGTCCGAAGCGCGCGCCGTCGCGGCGCAACCGCTGGCCATAGACCTCGATCTCGCCGGGAGCCATCGTGCCGGGATAATTGTGAACGCCCGACCAGGCGACAAGATACTCGTCCGCGATGGGGTTGTAGACCAGATCGAGACCCAGGGCCAGGTAGTCGGGATCGTTCTCCGGCCCCATCTCGCTGATCCTGATCTCGCCACCTACCAATACCTGGCCGGTGGTTGCGTCCAGCCGGCGGCTGTAGACTTCATAAGCGCTGTCGGCCGGGCTGTTGCCGATCCAGGCTACCAGGAATTCGTGGTCGTCGGCGTTATACGTCACCTTGGGCGAGAGCGCCGGGTAAGCATCGACTTCGCTGATGGCGATCCGGTCGCCAACCGGCTGGCCCGTGGCGGCGTTAAGCCGCTGGCCGAAGATCTCGATGACATCATCGCCGGTCGTCGGCGTGTCGCCATACCAGACCACCAGGTATTCTTGATTCACCGGGTTAAAGACCACATCCGGCCGGCGAGCCGTATAAGCCGGAGCGCCGATGGCGCTGATGGGCTGGTCCAAAGTGTCGATCGTCAAGCCGGTATCGGCGTCGATGCGACGACCATAGATTTCCGAGGCGTTGCCGGGTGCCCTTCCTTCCCAGACGACCAGGAATTCTTTGGCCGCCGGGTTGGCAGCGACGGACGGTCGCATGGTTTCATACTGTGTGTCGCCGTCGGGACCAAACGAGCTGATCTGGAAGTCATCGAGACCGGTCGGGCCGGAAAGGGCGGCATCGGCGCGAGCGGTACCGGCCATTGCCCCGGCGACCAGGGCCAGTAGGCCCAGCGAAAAGATGAAGCCCAGGATGAGCTTGCCCGTTCGCTTCATCCACCGCCCGTTTTTCGTTCCGGGCTGTCCTTCTTTAAGCGGTAATAAGCTGGATGGTTGGGTCGATTCGACGGTTACGAGAAAGTGCCAACTGATGTTCTGATTTTTGCGTTCGAATAGCTCGTTCATGTCCGTGCCTCCTGAGAAAAGTGGCAAGTCACACCACGCTGCGACTTGCCACTCTTGGATTGTGTTTGCTGAGATTTGGTTTACTTCACCACTTCCAGGGCGTCGATCTTCGCGAAACCGATGGCGCTGTTATCGAGCCGTTTGAACCAGGCCGATGAACCGTTCTGGTACCAGATTTGCTCGGCCACATCGTTAGCGCCGATGACCGTTCCGTTCGGCAACGTCCATCCGGATTGACCCACCAGGTAGCGACCGTCCTTGATGATGCTCTCGTTGTAGCGGACGAAGCTGGCGCTGGTCAGGTTATTCGACGAAGTCATGCCGGCCTGGTTGCCGGTTATCCACTTGGTCCAGGTCCCGGCGTTCTTGTCCACCAGAAGGATGAGGTCGCGGTTATTGCCCGACAGGTTGCCGCCCTCGAAGTTCTTGACTGTGTAGCTGCTGCGGGTGCTGACCACCAGCGAATTGCCGGACGAGAATGTCAGGGAATCGATATCCTCGCCGTCGGTCGTCAGGCCGACGGTCGAACCGCGCAGGTACATCGACCATTGATTGTTCCAGGTGTCAAAGCGGACAACGTCGCTATCATCGACCGTGCCCAATCCGGGAACGGCCGCCGGCGCTTCGAAGCTCATCAGAAAGCTCAGATAACCCGAGTTCAGGATGACGGCCACGGCGTCGATGTCGGCCGATCCCGCCAGACCTTTGTCGGAACCGTCGAAAGCCTTGGACCAGGTGCCCGGTCCGCTGTTGTAGAGCATGATGTCCTCATCGGCGTAGCCCCAGCCCTGAACGTTGCCGTTACCGGGCGAGCTCATATAGAACTTCGGAAAAGCCCCCGAGGCGGTCTCTTCTATCACCGGGCCGCGCTCGCCACCGATCGGCAGCGGCTCCGGCTGGACCTGTTCGGCGTAGGTGCCGTCCGGATTGAGATAAATGGGTTCCGGTTCGTCGGCGTAGACCGTCGCCACGCCCAGACCGAAGATCAGCCCGGCCACGACGACACTTCTTTTCAACCACTCTTTGACTGCGTTCATGTTCCACCTCTTGTTACTGTTGAATTGGTTTGTTGCTTGTTCTGCACTTAATTGAATGTTCTGATTGGTTGGTTGATAATTCATTATTTCTCCCGTCGCGTTTTATTTCATTTGTTAAAGTACACTGGGCATGATACTCAGCATGGCGAGGTAACATAAGGTCACTCACCGATACAGAAAGTGATACAAACACCACTGGGTGCCGGGCACATCAGAAAGTGCCTGGCACCTCTTTCGTTGCCAGCCCGCGTCGTTTCGGCCACAATTAAATTCATATGAATGAATACCTCGACCTGCTGCGCCGCAACGCCAACTTTCGCAATCTGTGGCTCGGCAGCGTCGTCTCCCAGTTCGGCGACTGGTTCAACGTTCTTGCCTCGGCCGAACTCATCAGCCGCCTGACCGACAGCGGCATCGCCCTCAGTTACCTCTTCCTGGCTCGTTTCCTGCCGCTTTTTCTCTTCAGTCCATTCGCCGGCATCCTGGCTGACCGCTTCAACCGCAAGACGATCATGGTCATCAGCGATGTCTTGCGCGGCGTGACCGTCCTGGGCTTCTTGCTGGTGCGCCGGCCTGAGGACATCTGGTTGTTCTACCTGCTGACGGTGGTGCAGTTCACGCTCAGCGCGCTCTTCCAACCGGCGCGCTCGGCCGTTCTGCCGGGAATCGTCGAGAAAAACCAGATCGTCGCCGCCAATGCCCTCGACAGCCTGACCTGGAGCACCATGCTGGCCTTGGGGGCCCTGGTGGGCGGGTTGGTGGCGGCCGTCTTTGGCGCGGAGACGGCCTTCGTGGCCGATGCGTTTACCTTTCTGGTGTCAGCCTTCTTCATCGCCCGCATCGTCCTGCCGCCGCGCGCTCAGGAAATTCCCATCCCCGGCGCGCGGCGGCGCTTCGCGTTTCTGGACGGCTTTCGATATTTGCTCAATGAACCGTTCATTCTGGGCATCGCCCTGGCCAAGGCCGGCGGCTCGCTGGTCTGGGGGGCGATCAACGTCCTGGAGATCACCTATGCCAATGACCTGTTTCCGTTGCCGTCAACCGGACGATTCGCGATCGCCGACGGCGGCACAGCCACGCTGGGCCTGATCTATGTCGCCAGCGGCATCGGCACCGGCCTGGGGCCGATCTTCATGCGCCGCTGGCTGGGCGACGCGCCGCGACGGCTCATGCTGGGCATCAGCCTGGGGTTTCTCCTGTTGACCGCCGGGTTGTGGTGGATCAGCCGGGTCGCGGCGCTGCCGCCCTTGCTGGTAGCGACCGTCATCCGCACCCTGGGGACCGGGACCTTATGGGTCTTCTCGGCCGCTTTGTTGCAAACCATCGTGCCTGACCAGTATCGCGGCCGGGTCTTCGCCTTCGAATTCGCCGCGCTGACGCTTACCCAATCTGTTTCGACCCTGGTCGCCGGCTCATTGATCGATGGCGGCTTGACCCCGCCCCAGGTGGTGGCCGTGTCAGCGTTGGTGAGCGTGATCGTCTCGGCCGTCTGGATCGCCTTTCACCTGCGCCATCGGGCCACCCTGCGGACAGGTCGCGTGCCGCTTCGTTCGCCGTCGCCATAGGATAATCTGGCCCATGTGAGGAGCTATTTGCGGCGGAGGGTATCAGTGCGACGTCCTCCGCAACCGGATCGCCCTTTCAAGCGTTCGTGTTTCATCCCAGTGATGCCCAATACCCGGATAATTACCTCCTTTCTACCCCATTCAGAGGTCGATCAGCCGTTGACTCGACTTCCTTGAGTTATTAAACTCTTGATGGGATTGTTGAGGGAATCATCACCGTCAAGAACGAAAGAGATCCGGCCGGTGACTCAGCATGCTGAATGACCCGGCTCGATCTTCCTGATTTCCGAGCGAGGCAACCGGAAGACATCATCATCGAACTCAACCCAGCCTGTCTTCCGGTTGCTCCGCTTGTTTTAAGACCATTAACAGGATCACGGCACGAGAGCATGTCACTCGTGCTTCTAAATCGCTTGTCGATGCCCTCGACGATGCGCGAACCAAACTGGGTTGGAAACCTATCATCTGGTTTTTCAGGCCGGATCTGAGAAATATATCGGCACCCGGCCTACAATCGTGGCTAATCAACTTGATTGAGCGTAAGTAACATAGAGCAAGGAGAACAAAACATGGCAGGTATATTGGATTCGATGTCGTCGATGTTGACCCCGGATGTGCTTGGGAAAGTTGGCAAAAGCTTGGGGATCGATCCGTCACTGGTGGATCAAGGGATGAAGATCGCCGGGCCTCTGGTGACCGGCGCGCTGGCCAAGAAGACCAGCACAGCCGAGGGCGCGCGCGGCTTTTCCGATCTGTTGTCCAGCGCCGAAGCGGCCGCTGGTGAGTCGGCCGCGGCCGGCATGGGCGATCAGCTGGCCGGTTTGCTCGGCGGCGCGTCCGGCGGGAACCTGGGCGGCATGCTCGACGGCGTGATGGGCTTGATGGGCGCCTCCGGCGGTACCGGCGCGGATATGATGCAGGGTATCCTCGGCGACGGCGTGAATGCGATCGCGCCGACGCTGAGCGGCAAGCTCGGTTTTGATGTCAAGCCGATCCTCGGCATGGCCGTGCCGATGGTTATGGGTCTGATCAACAAGGCCAAGAAAGAGGGCAACCTCGACGCCAACGGCATCGCCAAGATGCTCCAGGGCGAGAGCAAGGCCTACATGGCCGATCCGGCCAACAAGGCTAATGTGGACCTGATCAAGGAAGCGATGGACGCCGGTGACAAGGCGTCGGCGTTGCGCGGCAAGTTCAATGATGCGGATTGGAAGAAGATTCGCCTGGCCCCGGTCGCCGCGGCGTACATGGTCGCCAAGGCCTCCCCATCGAAGGGCACAGGGGCGATGAATGAACTGGGTGCCTATGGTGAGACCTTGGCCGATGCCGCCAAAGGCGCCGACCCGACCTCGCTCCTCAACCTCGCCTTCGGCGGCGGGCTGACCGGCGACGAGTGGGAGACTTTGGAGAAGCAAGCCCCATCAGATGATACCCTCCTGAAGACGCTTAGTTCGGCCAAGGCGGCTGTCGCCGCGGTCAGCCCGACCGAGGGTGCGGCGTTCGCCGACACGATCAACAACGTCGCCCGCCGCGTAGCCGAAGCGACCAAGGAAGGCGGCTTCCTGGGCATCGGCGGCAAGCAGGTCAGCGACGCCGAGGCAGCGGCCCTGTCCGCCATCAGCGCCGCGTTGAAGTAACCGGCGACTGGTAGCGCTCTTCGGCGCGCCGAGTATTTCGATTTTAAAGAAAGGTCAGGTCCGGTGGGGCCTGACCTTTTCATAACGGCATCAACTGTTCCGTCTGTACATCGGATTGTGCCCGGCCTCCGTGCCGCAGCGTCCGCGGAAGCCTGATTTCTCACCACATACGACTCGAAATGACAATACCGCCCGGGTTGTTTGCCTATCCCTGACCGGCAATTGTGATGCGGCCTTCGACTATGGAAAGCCCGGTTTGATCGACAATTGAAAGACCATCGATCGGTATGGTTCAGGATTGCGTCCGCGCGGGTATCAACGTATGATTCTGGTATTGATTGAACCGATTCTGAAAGGAGCAAAAGATCATGGGACTCGGTAGAAATCGCCGCGAGCAGCGACGTGAAGATCGTCAAGAATTCGGGCGGGGCGGTAGCGCGGTCCGTTACAAGATGAAGGAGAAATTATTTGCCTTTGGCGATGATTTCTGGATCGAGAACGAACAGGGTCACAAAGCCTTCAAAGTCAACGGCAAGATGCTGCGCGTCCGCGACACGCTCATCTTCGAAGACCCCAACGGCAACGAACTGGTTCATATCCAGTCCAAATTTTTCACCATCCGTGACAAACTGAAGCTGGAGCGCCAAGGCGGCCCCAGCGCGACGCTGACCAAGGACTTAATCAACATCCTGGGTGATGACTTCGTCATGAAGTTTGAT
>Ga0114939_10002607_pt1 | contig 13247 bp, 18 predicted proteins | sample AshMeaCrysSpring_FD_87196 | JGI IMG/M metagenome (GOLD analysis project Ga0114939, IMG submission 87196) | Groundwater microbial communities from Big Spring, Nevada to study Microbial Dark Matter (Phase II) - Ash Meadows Crystal Spring | ecosystem: Environmental > Aquatic > Deep subsurface >... | reverse complement strand
TAATATGAGTCACGAGATACGTACTCCTCTTAATGCTATTGTTGGATTCTCTGAGCTACTTCAAACAACTGAAGATAAGGAGGATAAAGTTGAGTATATGCAAATAATAAATAGCAATAATAAGCTGCTATTAAAACTAATAGAGGATATACTTGATCTATCTAAGATTGAGTCTGGATCAGTGGAGCTCTCTTTAGAGAGATTTGACTTCTGCACATTCTTTAGCGAGATTTACTCTACCCACAAGACTCGATTTGAGTGTAAGGATATTGAGTTCAACTTGATCAATCCATACAAAAAGTGTATAGTCTTACTAGATAAAAATAGATTGCTACAACTGATAAGTAACTACATAAACAATGCTATCAAATTCACAATATCTGGGCATATTAATATGGGATATCTATATGAGGATGGAGGTATAAAAGTATATGTAGAGGATAGTGGTATTGGAATACAAGAAGAGAAGCAGATAGAGCTATTCCAACGATTTGGAAAGATGGATGAATTTGCTCAAGGTACTGGTATTGGTCTCTCAATCTGTAAAGCTATTTCAGAGTCGATGAAAGGCAAAGTTGGTGCTAGTAGTAAGCCAGGTGAGGGATCTACATTCTGGGCATGGATACCATGTGAAGCTGATATAGATCACTTAGGTGATAATGATAATAAGAATTATCATTCTAACTCTAATCAAGAGTATAACGATAGTAACTTAACTAAAAATATACTTGTTGCAGAGGATAATGACAGCAACTACACTCTTATAAAGTCTATGCTTAAAGATTGTGAGCTTACTCGAGTAGTTAATGGGAAGATGGCTGTTGAGCTTGCTAAGAAGAATAAATACGACGCCATTCTTATGGATATTAGGATGCCTATAATGAATGGTATTATCGCAACAAAACTTATACGTGAGTTTGATAAGGATACTTCAATTATTGCAATCACGGCGAATGCTTTCGAAGCAGATAAGAAAGAGGCTCTCAATGCTGGATGCAATGATTTCATTTGTAAACCTATCAATAAGAAGAGGCTTGAACTAGCTATCTCAAAATAACTTATAGTATCTGCTTGATCGGTCTATTAAAAGTGTTCAATGAGGTTAATTCTAAAAATTATCAGATACTTGCTACTTAAAAAAGGGCTATGTATATTTCACAACTTTCGTGATATACATAGCCCTTATCATTTGTATCAATATTACTTCTTCTCACTCTTCTCCTTAGAAGTATCTTCACTCTTCTCCTTAGGTTGTGTCTTCTTTACTGCCGGTATTATATTACCATATTTACGCTCTCTCTCCCAAGCAGCTCTACGAGCCTCATAATCCTCATACTGCTTCTCTAGATAGTTATCTGCCATAGCTTATGTTATTATTGTTAATATTCTAAATGGTATGGGAATAAACTGAGTATATCTTCACTATTCCAGGGAGTAAAGATAGTCTGCTTTCGTGTAACGGCGAACTCCATAATCAAGAAAACTAGTGTATTTAGAGTACATTCAAATATAGATTTGATATATTTGCAAAATACCATGTGTTATACAGCTGAATAGCTATTATATACATTTACAATCTATAAACTAACAAATTAGCCTATCATGAATTCTATTAAAAGATTAGCTCTACTACTTTGTGCTACCTCTGCTTTAGTAGCTTGTGGCAATAGTAATAACAAATCAACAACAAAGCCGGTTGAACCTAGTGAACTAAAGACTGACTTCGCAAGAGGTGCGGACATTGGATGGATCACTGAGTACGAGTCTAAAGGGTATAACTTCTATAACGCTCGGGGTGAGCAGAGGGAGTGTACTGCATTAATGAAGGAGCTTGGGCTGGATGCTATTCGTATCCGTGTATGGGTGGACCCTTCTGCTCACGGTAATTGGTGCAATACATCTGATGTCGTTGTTAAAGCTAAGAGAGCTAATGATCTTGGTATGGATGTAATGATAGATTTTCATTATAGTGACTATTGGGCAGATCCAGCTCAACAGTATAAGCCTGCTGCATGGGTAGGCAAGAGTGTGGATGAATTGAAGAGTGCCATTAATGATCATACTGTCGATGTGCTTCAAGCTTTGAAAAATGAAGGTATATCTCCTAAATGGGTGCAGGTAGGTAATGAGATCAGACCTGGATTACTATGGGATAAGGATATAGCACTGAGTGGTGCAGCATATGATGTTAGGGAGTGTGATTTAAAAGATGCCCCTTCGAATGCTTCTACCGATGTTGTTTATCCTGCCAACTGGGCAAATATTGGCTCTTTCATAAATAGTGGATATGATGCTGTCAAGTCTGTTTTTGAGGAGGCAATAGTCATCGTTCACCTAGACAACGGCTGGGACAAAGAGCTATTTAACTGGTTCTTCGATGAACTGAAAGCTAATGGTGGGAAATGGGATATGATAGGTATGTCTATCTATCCATATTGGACACGATTGGAACATAAGGATTATAGTGCTGATGACGTGATTACAGACTGCATAGAGAACATCAACGAGCTGAGTGCTAAGTTCAACTGTGATGTGATGATAGTGGAGACTGGTATGGAGTGTGGGGATGACAATGGTAAACTTGTGACAAGTGACCTACTATTCGAAGGTAAACGACAACTAGCAAGAGTAATAAAAGAGAGTCTAGAGAATACAAATGGTCGTTGTAAGGGTGTGTTTTACTGGGAGCCTGAATGTAAACCTAGTAAGTATCGCCTCGGTGCTTTCACCGAAGATGGTCGTCCAACTATGATAATGGATGCTTTCAAGGAGTAATACGCCCCACAATGATTGGTAATATAGCCTAAGAGATAAAGATTGCTAACCATACGGCATCATTGCTCACCTTTTCAACCCTATGACGAAGATGTGGTGGGATAAGTATATGGTCTCCAGCAACCATCTCTACAATTGTACCATCCTCATAGAGCAAGGTTGCACGACCAGAAAGAAGCGAAACCCACTCACTCTCTTCCTGATCATACCACTCCCCTATAGGTGTAGGATGGCCAAAGGAGACTATACGTTCTATCTTGATAGCACCATTTACATTAGGTATCTCTAATAAAGTTTCAAACACTTCTGAGATATCAGGTAACCCCTCTGTAACAAATAGATTCTTCATAACTAAGATGTTTATTTTTAGTGGGGCAAGGTAGTAATAATAAGATAAACTGAAAAGGGTAAGTAAACCATTACTGGTTTACTTACCCTTTTCGAGTTTATATATCTCTACAAGTTTCAGATGAATGTTTATTCCCGATACAGAAAGTGTAAAGTGTTTATTATTAATATATTGCTATTCAACAATGACTAAAACAAACTGATGAAAGGCCATATCCCTTATAAGCTCATTATTTCCTTGTTCTAAATATGATAAAATGTTTTTAGGAGCGTAAATATTCCAATCTTTATGAAATGTGTCAGACTCTCCAGGCTTAGTGAGATATTTCACATGTGGAGCACAAATCTGGTGGCACAAAGAGATAAATTAATCACTTAGCTTCATGTTTGCCTGAAAGTTCTTTAATATGAATACAGCTTTCTTGAATAATATAGAATCTTCCTTAAGTAAATCTTATATTGTGAAATTTTTTCATATATAAAGTGGGGTATTATCAAGTATATAGCTGCTAACATTTAATGACAATGGAAGAGATTATCACAATAATAAAGATGAAGGAGATATCCCCATCTGCAATGATTAGCTATAATAAACTACTTAGGGCTCATTTGATTGCAATTGACGACATTATGCTTTTACCTGTAAACAGAGAGGATAATGTTGGGTTCTTCAATCTAATTAATGCATTGCATGAGAAAACCTCAATCATAATAACTACAAATAAAGCAACTACTGAATGGGGACAAACTATCGATGACAGAGTAATTACTACAGTTCTACTTGATCGATTACTTTACAAATGTGAGGTGATAAAACTATCAGGCACTAGCTATCGTTTTGAGAATAGAAAAACAATATTTGAGCAATAGTAAATCTTTGTTGGATTGTTGGATTGTCGGTTTTACTTTGCCAAAAATTGTCGGTTTTATATTTGCTGATTACACCAATTCTTAAGATAACTTCTTTATATGGTTATTTTTGTACCCGACTCCTTGTTTAATTGTAGAAATCATAGTCAACAGATTGCTAAATATCAAAACCTCGCAATCTGTTGATTCTAATAATACTGTAAACTTTAGTTTTAATATTTGCTAATAGGGTGAAACTACTGGCAAAATCTGAGTACTACTAAATCTGTAACAAATTCAACTCTAAAGATTATATTTTTACATTCTATAAATAATAAGCAGTTGTAATATAAACATAAAGACATAAAATGGTAGTTAATTACAAAGATCATCTGATTTTTGCTTTTTCAGACACTCATGATCATTATCATAAGTTACAAATTCCAACAAATGTAGAAATTATTATTTGTGCTGGGGATGTAATAAATGGATTCTCTATAGATGATATGGAATATTTTTTTAAATGGTATTCGTTGATTCCTGCTGAATTAAAAATCTTTGTAGCAGGAAATCATGAGATTGTATTTGATCTTTTCCCTGAAAAAGCCAAATCGTTAATCCCTGATAATATTGTTTTACTTGAAAATTCTGGCATAACATATAAGGATATAAACTTTTATTCTGCCGTTGCAAGAAGTTGGTTACATAGTGAAATAGAAATACCTAAAAATACTGATATCTTTATATCACACGGTCCAGCAAAAGGGGTTTTAGATGATAATCAGGGATGTTCACTTTTACGAAAAGCTATTTTTAAATCTAAACCGGAATATCATATATTTGGGCACATACATCAACTAGGAAGTCAAATTACAAAAATTAACAATATAAATTTTTGTAACGTATCTTATTGGAATGAATTACATTAATACTCATCAATATGTATATTGATGATATTAAATATATTTTCTAAAGACTTATTGGATAAGTCCGTATATGAAGAACTTCAAAAAATAATGAAACACTAAATTACATAAGTAATGAATGAATATAATAAACTCTTAAATGATTTTCTCAATTGGCAAGATAATTATCAAAAAGAAATAGACCGTCTTGGCTATGGATATAATATATTCACATTAATGAATATTGAAAGTGATGAAGTCTATTTACATTCTTCTTTTATTGCAGACTTGCTTAATCCTAATGGGACTCATAGTATGGGGAATAAATTCTTAAAAAAATTTATAGAAATGCATCATCTAAATTTTAGTTGTGATGATGTGAAAGTTGTAAAAGAGCAATATATTGGAAGAATTGATAATGAAGAAGCAAGCGGTGGTAGAATAGACATTTTTATTACAAATAAATTAGGGGAAAAAATTATAATTGAAAATAAAATTCACGCACCAGATCAAACCTTACAGCTAGTTAGGTATTTTAACAAATATAAAGATGCTCGAATTATATACCTTACTTTATTTGGAGAAGAACCTTTAAATAAAAGTATAAAGCATAATGATACGTTAGTTGAAGATCTTGAATATATATGTATTTCTTATCATCGTGATATAATAGAATGGATTGAATTTGTTATTAAAGACGATAAATCTATTAACAGCATGTTTTCCGCTACTTGCAGACAATATATTAATACTTTGAAAAAATTAACCCATCAACCATTATTAGAAGATATGAATAAAGAACTAGAAGAAATAGTTAAAAAAAATCTTGAGGCTTTTAATGAAATACAATCTGTAATACCAATCGTAAAAGCTAAAATACAAAAAGAATTCTGGGATAAACTAGAAGAAGCTATTGAACGTAAATTAATTAAGGACAATATATCTTTTTCATCTATGTCAGACTTGAGAGAAAAAAAAAATGCTACAATCATTCTCGATTATTATAATCCTAATAAAAGATCCGCTAAAGACTTTGGATTACATTTTAATTTTTTTCAAGGAGAAGGAGATTATAGATTAGTTATGAGTTGCTTACTACATCATAATCTTTATTATGCATTTCAAATTATAAAAAATGATGGTAATAAGATTGAAGATGAAATATTCAAATACTTTCAAAAAGACATTTGTACAGAACTATTATATGAAGGGTCAGATAAGGGTAAGTATTGGAATTATACAAATCCAAAGCTAAATTTTCGCAAATTTGACACCTCGGAGGTATTAAATTTGGTAAATTCAGAGACATTAGATAATACTATAGAACAAATAGCAGAGCAAATGATAACTGAAGCATACAAGATTAAAAATGTGATAGAGAAAATGAACATCCGTTAATTAACAGCAAGTATACATTCTGATCACAAAGTATTTACGAAAGATATTTGCGCTTATCATCAAATATGTATGTTTCTAAATGAACTTTTTTTCAGATTCAAGACAATATATCTTTCTGTTGGCCATATTATCTGTTTTTATTATGTATCATATTTGAATAAAGTAAAAGCAATTAATATAAATATTTAATTAATGTCCCGTTAAAGTGGATAAAGCGTTCTTTGAATTAATTGAAATATAGTCTTTTAGGGACATTACAAAAGGGGCGACGATTTGATTCTGTAATTTTGCAATCGAATAATTCGACAGCAAATGAATCAAGACAAATATGTTTTCGCTCAATTAGTAGAGTTCCTAAACAATAACAAGTTCAGAAAGCTTGTAGACAAATACGATGGGAGTCGATATGTAAAGCATTTCACTTGTTGGAAATCAACTCCTTGTTATGATGTTCGGTCAGCTTAGTAATAGAGAAAGTCTACGTGACTTAATCGTCGCATTACAGGTACATCAAGGTAAACGATACCATCTTGGATTAGGTCGAGAACCTATCGCAATAACAACGCTTGCAGCAGCCAATCAAAATCGTGATTACAGAATCTTTGAAGATTTTGCTTTCTACATTATGAGGGAGGCTAGCGAAAAGCGTTCGACCGACATTCTTGATATACTGGGGAAGAAGTATGCTTTTGATTTTACAACCATTCCGCTATGCCTTGCTAGATTTCCGTGGGCTAAGTTTCGCAAAAAGAAGGTCGGTGTGAAAGCACATGTTCTTTATGATATTTAAGCACAAGTTCAAACTTTCTATACTGTAACGACTGCCTCTAAACATGATTCTAAAGTAATGTCGTCAATCCCTTATGAACCAATCGCCTACTATATATTCAACAGAGCCTATGATTCATTCAAGGAACTCTACAAGATACATCTTACAGGTTCGTTTTATGTTGTTCGAGCCAATACGAATTTAAAGTATAAGGTAGTCAAATGGAAGCGTAGAATGCCGAATAATATCCTAACTGATGCTGAAGTAAAACTTACTGGATATCTTTCCGAAAAGAAATATCCAGAGAATTTCAGACTTATCAGATTCTATGATGATGAAAATGAACGTGGTGAGTTTACTTTTCTAACTAATGCTAAGCATATCACCGCAATTGATGTTGCCAACCTTTATAAGAAAAGATGGCTCGTAGAGTTATTCTTCAAATGGTTAAAGCAGCACCTCAAAATAAAGAGATTCTGGGGTACAACCGAGAATGCTGTTAGAATACAAATCAGTGTTGCAATAATTACAAATTGCTTGGTAGCCATTGTTCAACATGATATGCAGCTGAATCGTTCAACTTATGAAGTTTTACAAATCCTTAGCATCTCATTGACTGACAAGACTCACTTACGTGAACTGTTCGATAAGACTAATTTCAATAATGTCAAAGAGCGACTTGATCCCCTTATTCCGGGGTTGTCTATTTAATTTTTAAATCGTCCTGATTTTAACGGGACACTAGTGACTTTTATTATATAATCAGACTTAACACCCTTTATTAGAGCCACTATAGTACCACTCTTACCCTTGGCGGCTTTGTTTGTAATTATAGTGTATAACTCTCCTACAGATAGGCAGGTCTCATCAATTGATAGTCTTTCACCAATGTTCTTTGCGAATAGTATGTATTATCCGCATGTTCCTTTTGATTCTAGGTTTGATAGTTGCTTAAATGGTCTTTATAAGCTCTAAGCAGATTCTTAGAGTCCATACCCCATAAATAAGAAAGTTGCTTACAACTTATAGACTTAGTATCTAGATCTGTCTTTTAAAAAAGACGCGAGATCCTTTGTGATCCGCGTTCCCTTAGCTACTAAATCCCAATCTCTGGTAAGGCTTCTGTGAGTATCATCCTGAACCTCCCAACGACGTCTTTTGATTATTAGAGAACCCTTTCTACCTCATACTGGGAAATCTTGAACCGTAATCTAAGGTAGAAACCCATTTGAGTGAACACAAAGACCCTTAAACTCACAAGGAACATCATTCTTCTCCTCTAGGTAAATCCTAAAGGTTATATTATTAAACTCATAGTTTGAGATACTAAAATAGTCAAGAACTCCTTCGGGTAGAAAACAGCTTAGTAAAGAGGTATAGTCTAAATTGTGAGACATAAATAAGGGTTTGTTTGGAGATACAAAGTTAATTTATTTCAGAGCTTACCACAATGTTTGGACTTGATCCGATTTAAGTGAATTCAAAACAGATAAATTAATAGTTCAAAGTACAACTTTTTTTTATATAAAAAGGAGAGGCGATTACCCACAGGTAATTGCTTCTCCTTTTCAATATTATTTATCTTTCTTTTCTTCATCCGTAGATTTAGCCACAGGCTTCTTCACAGCCGGCTTAACTAAACCCTATTTTTTTGCTTTTTCCCAGACAGACCGTCGGGCTTCGTAATCCTGATATTGCTTTTCTAAATAGTTGTCTGCCATAGCTGATTATTTCCCAATACAGAATGTATATGGGTTGATATAATATTCTTATATACAGATATATATAACAGTTTTAAAAAGAGTGGGTGACAAACCAGTGACAAAAATGTATTTTAAAGGAGTAGGGGATTTAAGGCTGAAATGATGTCGGTGTTTATTTCTCCTTTTATTTCTCCAAGCTGATACACTTTATTACTCATTTTTTTATCTTTGTATCAGTTCTGGAAAATTAGGATTAACCGTTGCCTTATCGGTTACTTGAATGAATTAAAAAAGCCACTGAATATTATTTCAATGGCTTTTTTTTAATCCCAGCATCCAGAGGTAAATGTTTCTATATCGGTGCTTTTGCATTCAGGGCAAATAATAAGATCCTCTGATTCATTGTAAGATCCACCACAATCACAAATAGGAATATGGCTCTTATCAATTCCATTTTGAATAGAGATCTCTTCACCACACTTATCACAATGATAGAATGTTACTATCATTCCCTCTCCCTGGTGTCTCTCCCAGGAGTTATCACACTTATTACAGTTACAGCTTACTAAATACCCCATAGCTATCTCATACCTGTATTAAATACATTTTCCCATTCAGTTGGATCTCCATAGGGATTAGGTGATTTACCTGGTAAATAGTCTTTAATGAAACTCTCTTTCCATTCCTGGTAAGCCTCTTTTAACGACTGATCCGCTTTGCTATCCAGGTATGAGAAATGAAAGTCTCTCTCATATTCCCATAGAGTTGCTGCTAATGGCTTTTCTTTGTCCTCAAAGTAAGGATTTGCATCCTCTCCTTTGTACCACTTGTAATTTGAGTAATCCTCTGTTATGCCTGAGACATAGCCCTTATTATTCATTATCGCCCTTTCTTATCAAATAGTTTTCATAGTATGATGTAGGAATATCGGTTATTATTTCTACTTTATCAGGATCATCAAAATGATGATAAAAATCAAATATTACCTCATCCTCATCTCTTCCCAAAATTAAAGCATATATATACTCTTTGGGTATTTCTACAGAAAATACTCTTCCATCTTCTTCTGGATGCGTACGATCTCTAAAAGCAAAAAACTCAGCTATTTCTCTGTTATAAGTCCAACTCAATCCAAAGAAATTACCGTTTTCTAAATCAGCCTCATCTTTATGGCAGCCTCTATAGATCCTTATGATGTCAGGCATTTCTTTATATTTCCTGTTTTCCTCATCATCCATAATTAAAGTAGGGGATATTCTTGAAAATAAAGAGCATGCCCTATAGTCTGCACGTCCATGAACCCACGCATATTTTAACCCTTCTGCCTGTGCTTTTGGAGTTAACCTATAGTTCTCACTAATATAACAAAATACCTCCCAACGTGTTTGATTGCCGATATGACACAATATGACATTAACTGTATCCTCTGAAATTTCATATTCTTTCATAGGTTCAAGAACTTTAATAACTGAGTTAATGGATAACTGAGTTAATTGTTCTTTATAACTATCCACAGTTATTTGCTTCGAATAGTAAGCAATATTCAAATCTGTTATTTGCTGTAAACACTCTTTAAAAGCGTCTATGTTTATAGATATATTTTTCATACTCGTTCAAATCTATTTTCTATTATATCATCAGTAACGGTAAAACCATACATTTCACCAAGCATATTAATAGCTTTACTCATACTCTTTGTAGATCCTGTAATACGATCTCCAAAAAATTCATTCAATAAAGGATTATCACCAAGGTTCTTTAATCCATCATTCACCTTTTTAAGATCTTGCATCAATACCACCATACTCTCTCTGATCTGTTGGTAGTTCTCAGGTTCATTATACTCCATATTCATATAGTATTAGCAATAAAATAATATTAATAACTCAACTTTAGAAAACTTATTTCCTCTGATCTCATCAGCCAGGATCATATCTTCTATGAATCCTTTCCCGAATGTACATATAGCCATCCCTTTTGAAATAAGATCTTTTTTAGGATCCATTAATTTAATAAATTTAGCTCTGCCAAGCTCTGCCATACCTTTGCAAAGCCTGTTCATGTCATTTGAATTTAAAGTATAAGTCATTGTGATTTATCGGTTTATTATAGCACTCATTTTAATAGCGTTCTCAATACTTATTAGCTCAGCTCTTGAATAAATAATCTTTGATCTAATAGAGGATCCCATTCTGTATTTTTCAGTAATCAACCCTTGTTTAATCCAGTCTTTAATACGAGCCTCACCATATAGTCTGTAGGCTTCTCTTTGAGAAATTTTGTCATTTGCTGGTTTTGTACGTTTCACATAATTAGCTACACCAAGCTCAGACATATCCATACAGATGTTTTTCAGTTCATAGAGTTCTAATGTTATCATAAAAAGCATAAATGTGTAATAGACTTTAGCACAAAAAACGGTGTGCCCATCCGTTCATCAAACAGATAAGACACACCGTTTTTATATCCTGTCTCGTTATCATTATGATGATGAGACAAATGTAAAATCTTTAAATTTATTCACCAAATAAAACAGTGTAAATATTTGATAATCACTGCAATATGTGTTTGGTGAACACACTTAGTTTATTGGATACTCTACATCTTCTCCCCAAATATCATCTATTGTAATATTCATGTCATGAGAACCCAAGGAAGCAAACAAAGCACCACTAACAATCGTTCTTCTATTTTCAAAAATGGGAATGGTTAAGTCTTTTTTTCCTATTAGCATCTCATTTTTATCATAAATTGCTATAGATACACTTGAACTTTCATTGGGAAATGAATAATAATACTCAAATACATCCAATTTATTATTAGATATACTGGCATCATAAGAGTATGAGGAACTACTTTCATTTCTCTTGTAATATACATTCCATTTACTTCCATCAGAGATGGTATATGTTACTTTCCCAACATCGGGTATTACCTCATCTGTTATGTTTATTCTAAGCATGGCGCTTTTTCTTGGCATATTGATTTCAACCATATTTGAACCTGCTGTAATATTGATATTCTCATGATAATAAAATACCTCTTTATCTTTATAATTTATGATTGTTCCACTACTGATCTGGTTTGTACCCGTGAATGCAAAAGATCCATTTCCTTTTCCTATAGCATAAAATACCGCTTGATATGTACCTGGCATTAATTTTTCAGTTATTTGACCAAAATCATCAGGTACTTGTTCTACACCTGGAATAAAAGAGGAAATACCAGATCTGTGTAAATTGTAGTTCTTTGTGTTGTAAATATAGTATCCAATTGTATTTACAACATTCCATAAGTCAGCTCCACTGTTAGTGCCTCTGCTCATCGGTTCTGTATCCACCTTGAGAGTTGAGATATTAAATGTTACAGGAACTTCTTTAGCCTCATCACCTGGAATCTCATCATTAGAGCATGACACAAAAAAGATCATAGCCAGTACTATTACTGGCATAAAGGAAAATTTTTTCATGAATGAATTTATTATGTTCTGAGCAAAATTGCTGTGCAAAAATACAGCGATATTGTGAAGCATAATATTTACCAAGTAAATAAAAAAGGCTACCAGAACTTATCTGACAGCCTTATTATTTATTTTTTTTCTATTCCCAATATGGTTGAAACATCTTTATCAAAGTATATAACATAAGAACAAGTATCATTTTTGGATTCATATTTCCATCCTAAAAAATCCTTTTTAACTCCTTTAGCCTCATTTTTCAAATCATTAGTAGCAGCCGATTGCTTATAATGTAAAGCGGTATAAATAAGTCCTGTCACCTCATCTTTTGTCCTGATAGCTAAGCTGTTCATTAGATCGGTATTTCCTTGTTTTTTTAACTCAGAGAGAGATGTCATTCTTTTTTTTAGTAATGAATCAGCATCTGTAGAGATGTTGACAGATTTTACAATCATTTCAAAACTTTCAGGGAATCCTATAACTGAGTCTAATTTTTCAATTATACCAAATTGCAATTCAGTTTTTTTAGACAGTAGTGTATTGGCTTTGTCAATTTGATGATTTTTACATCCTGTTATTAAAGCTACCAGGCAAAGCATGAATAGAATGTTTCTCATTTCACTATAATTTAAAGTTAATAATTCTACCTCAATGCTATTACTTTTCCAGGTGCCAAAAAAGAACGTGGGCAATCACCTACCTGGTAAAGAGGCATCGCCAAACGCCCACACTCCAAATAAGCAACGCCCACGCATATCGGGGCGTTTTACTTATTGTCAGTTGGAGTGTATTAAAAATTGGCGATTTTCTTTACCCAAAAACAATAGCAAACGCTATACTTTCTTTTCTTATGTCAGGGCAAAGATAGATATTTTTGCAAATTGATGAGGCTTTTAGTAGTATGATTTATTCAATCGCCTGATCTTAATACCAGATCCTATACATTCTACAGACGCATTGCCGTATAGGTTTACTGTAACCTGAGCGTGCTCACCAGCTGTAGCTACAACGATCTTTGAATTATCAAAAGCATCAATAGTAAC
>Ga0114939_10002606_pt1 | contig 13248 bp, 12 predicted proteins | sample AshMeaCrysSpring_FD_87196 | JGI IMG/M metagenome (GOLD analysis project Ga0114939, IMG submission 87196) | Groundwater microbial communities from Big Spring, Nevada to study Microbial Dark Matter (Phase II) - Ash Meadows Crystal Spring | ecosystem: Environmental > Aquatic > Deep subsurface >... | reverse complement strand
GTCCACCGCGCTGATCCGCATGACGGACGACACGTCGCTGTTGCCGCGCGACGAGTCGCTCGATGCGATCGTCGACCTGTCGGATGCCACCGGCGAATTGCCCTCGCTCGACTCGACCGAGTTCAACAAAGCACTGACGGGGGAGGTCGACTTCGACATCGGCGGCGAACCCGCGACGATGAGTGAGGTGGGCACCAAGCTCGATCTCGCCCGCGCGTACATGGACATGGGCGACCCGGAAGGCGCGCGCAGCATCCTCGAAGAGGTGCTGCAGGAAGGCAATCCGACGCAGCGCCAGGAAGCCGAGCGGCTGATCGCCAACCTGCCCTGAGCTGACTGGCCTGACGGGCGCATGCCGCGTCTCGCGCTCGGGATCGAATACGATGGCTCGGCCTTCGCCGGCTGGCAGTACCAGTCGCACGCCCGCACCGTGCAGGGCGACCTGCAGGCCGCCCTGGCCCAGGTCGCCGCGCACCCGGTAGAACTCACGGCGGCCGGCCGCACCGATGCCGGGGTGCACGCGCTGGAAATGGTCGCGCATTTCGACACGACCGCCGACCGGCCGCTGCACGGCTGGATGCTCGGCACCAACGCGAACGCGCCGGCCGAGATCTCGATACTCTGGGCGCAACCCGTCGCTGACGATTTCCATGCGCGCCATCGCGCGGTGGCCCGCCGTTACCTGTACCGCATCCTCGATCGGCGCGTGCGGCCCGCGCTCGAGCGCGACCGCGTGTCGTGGACGCGGCACCCGCTCGACCCGCAGCGCATGCACGAGGCGGCGCAGGCCCTCGTCGGCGAGCACGACTTCTCGTCCTTCCGGGATTCGGAGTGCCAGTCGCCCACGCCGGTGCGGAACCTGCGGTCGATCGCCGTCAGCCGCTACGGGCCCTACGTCGACATCGAGGTCCGCGCCAACGCGTTCCTGCACCACATGGTCCGAAACATCGCGGGCAGCCTGATGCTGGTGGGGCGGGGCGAACGGACGGCGGACTGGCTCGCCGGCGTGCTGCGCAGTCGCGACCGCCGTGAGGCGGGTCCGACGGCGCCGCCGCAGGGGCTGTACTTCGTCGGCGCCGACTACCCCGACGGCTGCGGCCTGCCTTCGGGTAAACTCCGGCGACCGCCCACGGGAGCCGCCCTGTGACCTGGTTCGAAAAGATCATTCCTTCGCGCATCAAGACCGAGCGCCGCTCGCGCTCGGTGCCCGAGGGATTGTGGATCAAGTGCCCGGCCTGCGACGCCGTCCTGTACCGTGCCGAACTCGAGCGCAACCTGCACGTGTGCCCGAAGTGCAGCCACCACATGCGCATCGAGGCGCGCGACCGGCTCGCGGGCTTCCTCGACGAAGGCACGGGTCGCGAACTCGCCAACGAAGTCGAGCCGGAAGACCCGCTCAAGTTCCGCGACAGCAAGAAGTACAAGGATCGCCTGGCTGCGGCGCAGAAGGCGGTCGGCGAGAAGGACGCGCTGATCGTGATGGCCGGCGCGGTGCACGGCCTCGACCTCGTCGCCTGCGCGTTCGAGTTCCGCTTCCTCGGTGGCTCGATGGGCTCCGTGGTCGGCGAGCGTTTCACGCGTGCGGCCGAATATTGCCTCGCCAACCGCCTGCCGCTGGTCTGTTTTTCCGCGAGCGGCGGCGCCCGCATGCAGGAAGGACTGCTGTCGCTGCTGCAGATGAGCAAGACCAGTGCCGTGCTGGCACGCATGGCGCAGCAGCGCCTGCCGTACATCTCCGTGCTCACCGATCCCACGACCGGCGGCGTCTCCGCGAGCCTCGCGATGCTGGGTGATCTCAACGTCGCCGAACCGCGCGCGCTGATCGGATTCGCGGGCCCGCGCGTGATCGAGCAGACCGTGCGCGAGACGCTGCCCGAGGGCTTCCAGCGCAGCGAGTTCCTGCTCGAGCACGGCGCGATCGACATGATCGTCGACCGGCGCGACCTGCGCGAGCGCATCGCGAACGTGCTGGCGTTGATGCTGGGCCGGCCGCCGCTCGTGCGACCGGACGAAGCCGCCGCCGCTCCCTGACATCGCCGCCGCCCCCATGCAGGCCGCACCGCGGTTCGAGACCCTCGACGAGTGGCTCGAGTGGCAGCAGCGCGTGCACCCCACGGCCATCGACCTCGGCGTGCAGCGTATCGGGCGCGTGCTCGATCGCACGGGCTGGCGCCGACCGCCGGTGCCGGTGATCACGGTCGGCGGCACCAACGGCAAGGGCTCCTGCGTCGCGCTGCTCGACGCGATGCTGCGGGCCGCCGGGCATCGTGTCGCGACATTCACGTCGCCGCACCTGGTCGATTACCGCGAACGGATCCGCGTCAATGGCGAGCGGGTTGCCGCGGCGTCGCTGATCGCGGCCTTCGAGCGCACGGCCGACGCGCTCGGTGACGACTCGCTGACGTACTTCGAGTTCAACACCGCGGCTGCGTTGCTCACCTTCGAGACGGCGTGCCCCGACGTGATCGTGCTCGAGGTCGGCCTCGGTGGCCGGCTCGATTCCGTCAACGTCGTCGATGCGGACGTGGCCGTGGTCGTTTCGATCGGGCTCGACCACATGGAGTGGCTGGGACCGGACGAGGAGTCGATCGGCCGGGAAAAGGCGGGCATTTTCCGCGGCGGCCGGCCCGCGGTGTTCGGCTCGCCGCAGCCGCCGCAGTCGATCCGCGAACACGCGCGGGCAGTCGGCGCCTCGCTGGTCGTTCGCGGCGAGGATTTCGACGGCGTTGCGCGCAGCGGCGATACCTGGGACCTGGTCGTTGCTGGCCAGGTCGAGCAGGCGGCGCTGCCGTGGCCCGCGTTGCCCGGGCCGATCCAGATCGCCAATGCTGCGACGGCGCTGCGTGCGCTGGGGTTCATCGCCGAGCGGGTGCCACTCACGCACGACGCCATCGCGCGCGGGCTGCGCGCCGCGACGCTGCCGGGGCGCTTCCAGCGCATCCCCGATGCGCGCGGCTTCGAGTGGGTGTTCGATGTCGCGCACAATCCCGCCGCCGCCGCGACGCTCGCTGCCAACCTGCGCGCGCTGCCGGTGCCGGGGCGCACGCTTGCGCTGTGCGGCATGCTCGGGGACAAGGACGTGCCAGGCGTCGTGAGCGAGTTGCGCGGGGCGATCGATCACTGGCTGGCGGCGGCCTCGGAAGGCCCGCGGGCGATCGACGATCTCGAGTTGCAGCGCCGGGCGGCCAGCGCCGGCGTCACGATGGAGGCGGCGGGCGCGATCACAGCTGCGCTGCAGCGTGCCGGCAGCCTGGCGCGCCCCGGCGACCGCGTCGTGGTCTTCGGGTCGTTCCATACGGTCGGACCGGCTCTCGCCGGCCTCGGCGTTCACCTATAATCCGCGCCCGATGGACGACGCACTCAAGGCAAGGCTGATCGGCGCAAGCATCCTGGTCGTGCTCGCCGTGGCATTGCTGCCGGAATTGCTGTCGGGCCCGAAGGCCCCGCCGACGAACGCGGACGGCGGCAAAGGCACCAAGGTCATCACGATCGACCTCGGCGGGGCGGTGGAGGCCGGCCGTGCCCCGCGGCCCGACGTCGCGCCCGAGCCCGCGGCCCCCGTGCCCAGTCTGCCGACGGTCGCCGCACCGGCGGCAACGACCGCCGCGGTCGACGATACATCCGAACCCGAGCCGGAACCGATCGACGAGGCAACGGTGACGACGAGCCCGCCGGCAGCGGCGCCCGTCGCGGTGAAGCCGAAGCCGACGGCCGCCGACGAGCCCGCGCCCCAACCCGACGTCGCGCCCGCTCCCGTACCCAAGCCGGCGGCCGGCTCCGGCAAGTACGCGGTGCAGGTGGGCGCGTTCAGCTCGGCCGACGGTGCGCGCAGGCTCGTCGGCGAGCTCAAGGGCGCCGGGTTCCCTGCGTACTTGCTGTCGCCCGCCCCGGGGAAAAAGCTGCATCGCGTGCGCGTCGGGCCCGTGGCCGACCGCGCGGCGGCCGACCAGCTGGCGGCGCGTCTCAAGGCGCGCGGTTTACCCGTCAATGTCACCTCCGACGGCTGACCGGCCCCTCTGCTAGAATTCGCCCCCTGAAATCCGCTCCCAGGACGCGCCCGGCCGCATGACGACCGTCGACTTCATCCTGATCGCAATCGTCCTGGTTTCCATGCTGTTCGGAGCAATACGCGGGTTCCTGCGGGAATCGGTGGCGCTGCTCGGCTGGCTGGTGGGCCTCTGGCTCGCCTGGCGCTATGCGCCGCAGCTGCAGCCGTACCTCGGCGGCAGCCTGACCGGGACCGAACTGCAGGAGTGGGTGGCCCGGCTCATCCTGCTGCTTGCCGCGGTGATCGCAGCCTGGGTCATCGGCAGCCTGCTCGGCTACCTCGTGCAGCGATCGGGGCTCACACTGGGCGTGGACCGTATCCTCGGCGCGGTGTTCGGCCTGGTGCGCGGCGCGGTCATCGTCGGCTTTGCCGTGATGCTAGCGCAGGCCGCGCTGATGCAGGACGAACCCTGGTGGAAAGAGTCCCGGTTGATTCCGGTGGGCGTGGAGATGGCCTCGGTCCTGCGAGGCTACGTCGAAACCGGGCGGCAAGTCGTCGAGGACATCGTCGAGGACGCCGCCGAGTCGAGCACCTGAGGACGCAGCCATGTGTGGAATCGTCGGCATCGTGGGCTTCACGCCGGTCAACCAGCAGATCTACGACGCGCTGACCGTCCTGCAGCACCGCGGCCAGGATGCCGCGGGCATCATGACCGAACACGACGGGCAGCTGCTCCTGCGCAAGGACGTGGGCCTGGTGCGAGACGTGTTCCAGCAGCGGCACATGCTGCAGCTGCGCGGCAACATCGGCATCGGCCATGTGCGCTACCCGACGGCGGGCTGCGACAGCTCCGACGAGGCGCAGCCGTTCTACGTCAACGCGCCGTACGGCCTCTGCCTCGCGCACAACGGCAACCTCACCAACGCGGGCCAGCTCGCCGAGGTGCTGATGCGCGAGGACCGTCGCCACCTCAATACCTCGTCGGATTCGGAAGTGCTGCTCAACGTGCTCGCGAGCGAGCTGCAGCGCTTCGGCACGACGCGCGCCTCGGCGGCGGACATCTTCGCCGCGATCAGCGCTACCTTCCGCCGCATTCGCGGCGGCTACGCGGTGATCGCGATGATCCTCGGCCACGGCGTGATCGGCTTCCGTGATCCGCACGGCATCCGTCCGCTGGTGATCGGCAAGCGCGACACGCCGCGCGGCCGCGAGCACATGATCGCCTCCGAGAGCGTGGCGCTCGACCAGAGCGGCTTCGAGCTGCTGCGCGACGTGGGCCCGGGCGAAGCGGTCTACATCGACGAGACGGGCCGGCTGCACACCAAGCAGTGTGGCGAGCCGGTGCGCCACACGCCGTGCATCTTCGAATACGTGTATTTCGCGCGGCCGGACTCGATCATCGACAACATCTCGGTGTACAAGGCGCGCCTGCGCATGGGCGAGCTGCTGGCCGAGAAGATCCGCCGCACGCGCCCGCACCACGACATCGACGTCGTGATCCCGATCCCGGACACCAGCCGCACCAGCGCGATGCAGGTCGCGCAGATCCTCGGCGTGAAGTACCGCGAGGGCTTCATCAAGAACCGCTACATCGGCCGCACGTTCATCATGCCGGAGCAGGGGCAGCGCAAGAAGTCGGTGCGCAACAAGCTGAACGCGATCGACCTCGAGTTCCGCGGCAAGAACGTGCTGCTGGTCGACGACTCGATCGTGCGTGGCACCACCTCCGCGCAGATCATCGAGATCGCGCGCGAGGCCGGCGCCAACAAGGTGTATTTCGCTTCGGCCGCGCCGCCCGTGCGCTACCCGAACGTGTACGGCATCGACATGCCGGCGGCTTCGGAACTGGTCGCAGCCGGCCGCACCGAGGAAGAAGTGGCGACGCTGATCGGCGCCGACTGGCTGATCTACCAGGATCTCGAAGACCTGGTGAAGGCCGTGCGCCATCACGATTCGGGCGTGAGCCAGTTCGACACCTCGTGCTTCTCGGGCGAGTACGTCACCGGCGACATCACGCCGGAGTACCTCGATCGGCTGCAGCGCGAGCGTTCGGATTTGGCGAAGCAGACGCGCAGCGCCGCTGGCGCGGCTTCGGGCGTACTCAAAGCTGTCGTATAGTCAGCGGGAAATGGGGACAGAGCCCTTACTCGCGGAACCTGGCGAGTAAGGGCTCTGTCCCCATTTCCTAAACTCCTGCTCGATTGTTTCCACGCGGCCCTCGCGGCCGTCGACGCGCGTCGCGTCGTCCAGCACGCGCTTTCCGCGCGGCCACTGCGCGGCTCCTGGCACGTGCTCGCGATCGGCAAGGCGGCAGGCGCGATGGCGCAGGGCGCGGTCGACGCACTGGCCGCGCAGGTTGCGGGCGGCATCGTGGTGCTGCCCGATGGCCACATGCCGCACGGCTTTGACGCCGCGGCATGCGGTCTCGAGGTCGTGTACTCGTCCCATCCGCTGCCCGACGAGCGCAGCCTGGCCGCCGGTGAACGCGTGATCGACTGCATCACCCGCCTGCCCGCAGACGCCGCGCTGCTGTGCCTGGTATCCGGTGGTGCGTCGAGCCTGGTCGAGGCGCTGGTGCCCGGGAGGACGCTGCACGATCTGCAGGCCTTGAATCGCTGGGCTTTGCAGTCCGGCGCGCCGATCGAGGAGATCAATGCCGCGCGTCGGCAGTTGTCGCGTCTGAAGGGCGGCGGGCTGGCACGACTGGCGGGATCGCGGCGAATGCAGGCGCTGATGATCTCGGACGTGCCCGGGGACGATCCGCGCGTGATCGGCTCGGGCCTGCTGCATGGCGAGGCGACGACGCGAGAGGTGCCGGTGCGCATCGTCGCCTCGATCGGTCACGCCTGCCGTGCCGCGGCGGCCACGGCACGGGCCCAAGGTCTGCGGGCGCGCATAGCACGTACGCGGCTCGCCGGCGACGCGGCGGCGCTCGGCAAGCGCGTCGTCGCTACACTGGCGCGCGAGGCACCCGGCGTGCTGCAGGTGCGCGGCGGGGAAACGACCGTGCAACTGCCCGACCTGCCGGGCCGGGGTGGTCGCAACCAGCATCTGGCGCTGGCGGCCGCGCTCGAAATTGAGCGACGCAAGTTGCGGGGCGCGTGCCTGCTGGCCGCAGGCACTGACGGCATCGACGGCGCCTCCGATGACGCGGGCGCGCTCGTGGATGCCGGCACGTGCCAGCGGGCGCGGGATGCCGGCCACGATCCGTGCCAATCGCTCGCACGCGCGGATTCCGGTACCTTGCTCGAAGCAGCGGGCGACCTGCTGCACACCGGGCCGACGGGGACCAACGTCGGCGACCTGGTCCTGGCGCTGAGGAGTTGAGGGTGTCGACGACGTTGCGTGCATTGATCGTGAGCGACCATGCCGACTACCGGCAGTTGCTCGCGCATCACGTCACGCTGGAGTGGCGCGAGGCGTTGCCGGCCGAGTACGAGCCCGCGACGCGTGGCCGCCTGCCCGAAGGTTTTACGGGGATCGCCTACGACGTGGTGCTGCTCGATCACGACGTGCAGGGCGGGCGCGGCTTCGAGTGGCTCGCCGACCTGGCCGCGCGCCCGGCGTTTCCGCCGATCGTCTACCTCGCGCCCGGCGGCGACACGGTCCTGGCCGAAAAGGCAGAGCAGTCCGGCGCACTCGTCGTGCTGCCGCGCACCGACTTCGAGCACGCCGATCTCTGCGGCGCGTTGCGCGAGGCGCTGGCCAAGCGCCAGAACGTGCTCGCCCACACCTCGCTGGCGGCAATGGAGGTCATCCCGCCGGACCGCTTCGGCTCGGTGCGCATCCGCGGTCATCGCTGCGTGCGGCGGCTGGCGGTGGGCGGGTCGTCGAGCGTGTTCCTGGCCGAGGAGCAACGCACGGGCGAACTGCGCGTGCTCAAGATCTTCCGCCAGGTGCCCGACGTCGTGGAAGGCAGCACGACCTTCGACCGCTTCCTGCGTGAATTCGCACTGGTCGCGCACCTGCGCCATCCCAACATCGCGCGCATCCACGACATCGGAGTGGCCGACGATCACCTGTACCTGTCGATGGAGTACTTCCCAGGCGGCGACCTGCGCTCGCGCATGCGCGAGCGCCTGGCACCGCGCGAGGCACTGGGTTTCGTGCGGCAGATGGCCGGCGCTCTCGGCGCGCTGCACGAGATCGGCGTGCTGCATCGTGACGTCAAGCCGGGCAACCTGCTGCTGCGCGAGGATGGCACGGTCGCCTTCATCGACTTCGGGCTCGCGCGGCAGCTGCGGCTCGAGAGTGACATTACCGGCGTCGGCGCGATCTTCGGCACGCCGCACTACATGAGTCCCGAACAGGGCCACGGCGTACCGCTCGACGAGCGCAGCGATCTCTACAGCCTCGGCGTCGTGCTCCACGAAATGCTCACGGGCGAGAAGCCTTACCTGGCGGAGACGCCGCTCGCCGTGATCTTCAAGCACGCGAACTCTCCAATTCCCCTGCTGCCCGCCGGGCTTGCGGAGTTGCAGCCGCTGCTCAACGGCCTGCTGGCGAAGAAGCCCGAGGACCGGTTTCCGTCCGCGGCCGCGATCGCCAAGGCCATCGACGACCTGCTGGCCCGCGCCGCCGCGTGAATCCATGACCACTGCCGTCGCCCTGCAGTCCGCCACCGATCCACGCTGGTTCGCGCTTGCCGCCGAGCGCTGGCAGGAGCTGCTGCTCGATCACGCCAATTGCGAGAAGAAGGCCGCGTCGACTGCGCTGGCGTTGATGTTCTCGTACCCGGAGGATTTCGAGTTGGCCGACCGCATGTCGCGCCTTGCCCGCGAAGAACTGCGGCACTTCGAACTGGTGCAGGAGCAGCTCAGGGCGCTGTCCGTCCCCTTCCGCCGGCTGAGCCCGTCGCGTTATGCGGAAGGACTACGCAAGTCACTGCGCCGAACGGAGAACGAGCGACGACTCGACCTGCTGCTCACGGGCGCGCTGATCGAGGCGCGCTCGCACGAGCGCTTCATGGGCCTGATTCCGTCGCTGGGCGAGCCGCTCGGTCCGTTCTATGCATCGCTCGCCGCGGCGGAGTCGCGCCACGCGGGACTTTACCTGCGATTGGCCGAGAAGCGTGGCGAAGGCGCGCGCGATCGACTGCGCGAGCTGGCGGCGGTCGAGGCGGAACTCGCGACGGCGCCGGATGCTGAGTTCCGGTTCCACTCGGGCACGCCGGGGTAGGAAGGGCGGGAAGGCGGGAAGGCGGGAAGGGAAGAAGGGAAGAAGGGAAGAAGGGAAGAAGGGAAGAGGGGAGGATCTTCACCGCGCCAGTGTGCGCAGTTCCACGCCGTCGTCGCGCCACTCCAGCACGCTGCCCTGCGTGTACCAGTCGCCGAGCACGATGCGGCGCGCGGGCTGGCCATCGACCCGCAGGGCATGGATGGCCGGCCGGTGCGTGTGGCCATGCACCATCGATCGCACGCCTGCGCGCTGCAAGGCCAGAACCACTTCGTCGGGCGTCACGTCCATGATCTCGGCCGCAGTGGCGCCCACGTGCATCTGGCTGCCCGCGCGCAGCTTGCGGCCCAGCGTGCGCCGCGTCTCGAGGCCGAGATGCCGCAACACGAACAGCGTCACTGGATTACGCAGGATGCGGCGCAGGCGCTGGTAGCTGGTGTCGGCCGTGCACAGCGCGTCGCCATGCAGCAGCAGCACGCGTTCGCCGTGCAGGTCGACCACCGTGCCGTCGTCGAGCAACGTGCAGCCGGTCTCCGCGGCGAAGCGATCACCCAAGAGAAAATCGCGGTTGCCGTGCAGGAAATACGTGGGCACGCCGGCATCACGCAATGCCCGCAGTTCGCGCACGATCTCGCGCACGGCGGGGTCGGGATCGTCGTCCCCGAGCCATGCCTCGAACAGATCACCCAGGATGTAGAGCGCGCGTGCCTCGCGTGCCTCACCGCGCAGGAACGCGATGAACTGCCGCGCTATCGCCGGCGCCGACGGATCCAGGTGCAGGTCCGAGACCAGCAGTGTCCGGTTGCGGCGAGCGGTGCTCACTGGGTGGCGCTGGCCTCGCCGACGACCCGCGCGCTGACGATCAGCACGGGCTCGAGCGGGGCGTCTTCCTCGAAGCCGGGACGGGCTCCGGTCGGCAGGCTCGCGATGCGGTCGATGACCTCCATTCCCTCGATCACGCGCCCGAAGACGGCGTAGCCCCAGCGCGACGGCGACGGGTCGAGCGCGATGTTGTCGACCAGGTTGACGAAGAACTGCGCGTCGCCGCTGTGCGGGTCGGTCGTGCGCGCCATCGACAGCATGCCGCGGCGGTTGCTCAGGCCGTTGCCGCTTTCGTTGGGGATGCCGGGGCGCACCGGTTTGAGCGTGCCGTCGGGCAGGTAGCCGCCGCCCTGCACCATGAAGTTGCCGATCACGCGATGGAACAGCGTGCCGTCGTAGTGCCGGTCGCGCACGTATTGCAGGAAATTGGCCGTCGACAGCGGAGCCCGACTGGCGTCAAGTTCGACGGTGAACGCACCCAGCGTCGTCTCGATACGCACGCGCGGCGTGCCGCTGACGGCGACGACGTCCTGCGCGGCGACCGGGATGATCCAGGCCAGTGTCAGGAGGCCAAGCAGGGCGATACGGTGCAGGGTGACGGCTGTGGGCGGCATGGGTGTGGGGCGGGATTGAACCAGGCACGATGGTAAGCGGCCCGGGGCCGCCGGGCCAGCAGCGCGCAGGAGCGGGAGGACCGTATCCGGTAAGATGCGCGGTCATGTCCGCAAACGCCCACACGACCCGCTTCGCGCCGAGCCCCACGGGCTCGCTGCACCTGGGCAACGCCCGCACGGCGCTGTTCAGCTGGCTGGCGGCGCGCGCGACCGGCGGACGCTTCGTGCTGCGCATCGAGGACACCGACGCGGGACGCAGCCAGGACGCGCTGCTGGAGCGGCAACTCGATGAGTTGCGCTGGCTGGGGCTCGGCTGGGACGAAGGCCCCGGCGTGGGCGGTCCGCACGGGCCGTATCGCCAGAGCGAGCGCGCAGCCATCTACGACGAGGCGCTGGCGAAGCTCGAGGCGGACGGCAAGACCTACCGCTGCTTCTGCTCGCCCGAGGAACTGCAGCTGTCGCGCAAGGCGCAGTTGAGTGCCGGCCGACCGCCGCGGTACGCGCGTACCTGCGCGTCGCTGGCGCCGGACGAAGTGCAGCGGCGAATCGCGACCGGGCTGAGGCCCGCGATCCGTTTTCGCGTGCCCGACCGGCGCGTCGTCGAGTTCCAGGACCGCATCCACGGGCCGCAGCGATTCCAGTCCGACGACATCGGCGACTTCGTCATTCGCCGCAACGACGGCAGTGTGTCGTTCTTCCTCGGCAACGCGATCGACGACTCGGCGATGGGTATCACGCTGGTGCTGCGCGGCGACGATCACCTCGCCAACACGCCGCGGCAGCTGCTGCTGCTCGAGGCGCTGGGCATGCCGAAGCCAGAGTACGGCCACCTGCCGCTGGTGCTGGCGCCGAACGGCTCGCCGCTGTCGAAGCGCGAGGGGGCGTCGAGCCTCACGGACCTGCGCGCGCAAGGCTACCTGCCCGCGGCCATTTGCAATTACCTGCTGCGACTCGGGCACGCCTGTGGTCATGACGGCTGGTTGGCCTTGGACCAGCTGGCCACGCACTTCGACCTGTCGAGCACGAGTCATTCCGCTGCGCGGTTCGACGAGGCGCAACTGCGGCACTGGCAGCGCGAAGCCGTCATGCACTCGACGGACGCGGAGATCGGGCAGTGGCTCGGCTCGCATCTCGATGCGCTGCCCGCGGGCATCGAACGCGGCGCGTTCGTGGGCGTCGTGCGGGGCAACGTGCTGTTGCCCGCGGACGTCGATCAACTGGTGGCGATCGTGACGCACGACGCCGTGCCGGTATCCGATGAGGCCGTCGTGCAGATCAGGGAGGCGGGCGCCGGCTTTTTCGCGGGCGCCGCCGCAGCGTTCGCCCCGCATGCCGCCGACTTCAAGGGCTGGACGCGCGCCATCGCCGAAGCCACGGGTCGCAAGGGCGCGAAGCTGTTCATGCCGCTGCGGTCGGCACTGACCGGTGCCACGCACGGGCCGGAACTTGCGCCGCTGGTGGGCCTGATGGGGGCCGAGCGCGTGCAGCGTCGGCTCGAGCGGGCGCAGGCGATGGCGGGCGCCTGACGCCTTCGCGGATTCACGTTCTTCGATTCGAGATACCGTACCGACATGCTGCAGATCCACAACTCGCTGACCGGACGCAAGGAAACGTTCACGCCGCTCGAGCCGGGCAAGGTGCGGATGTACGTCTGCGGCATCACGGTGTACGACTACTGCCACCTCGGCCACGCGCGCATGCTGATCGTGTTCGACGTCGTGAGGCGGCACCTCGAGGCGTCCGGTTACGACGTCACGTTCGTCCGCAACATCACTGACATCGACGACAAGATCATCCAGCGCGCGCAGGCGAACGGCGAGCCGATGCAGGCGCTGACCGAGCGCTTCATCCAGGCCTATCGCGAGGATTGCGCTGCGCTCGGCGTGCGGCTCGGTGATCACGAGCCGCGGGCGACGGAGTTCGTCGCGCAGATCGTCGCGATGGTGCAGCGGCTGATCGACAAAGGGTATGCGTACGCGGCAAGCAACGGCGACGTGTACTACGCCGTGGCGAAGTTCGAGCCGTACGGACGGCTCTCCGGCAAGCGGCTGGCGGACCTGCGGGTGGGCGCGCGCATCGAGGTGGACGAGGCGAAGCGCGATCCGCTCGATTTCGTGCTGTGGAAGGCGGCAAAGCCAGGCGAGCCGGCATGGGAATCGCCGTGGGGGCCGGGCCGGCCGGGCTGGCACATCGAGTGCTCGGCGATGTCAGTCGAGATCCTCGGCCCGCATTTCGACATCCACGGCGGCGGGATGGACCTCAAGTTCCCGCACCACGAGAACGAGATCGCGCAGACGTGCGCGGCGTGCGACTCGAAGTTCGTGAACCTGTGGATGCACAACGGGTTCGTGCGCGTCGACGACGAGAAGATGTCGAAGTCGCTCGGCAACTTTTTCACGGTGCGCGAAGTGCTGGAGCGGGTGCGCGACCCGGAGGTCGTGCGCTACTTCATCGTCAACAGCCAGTACCGTGGGCCGATCAACTACACGCCGGACAGCCTGGCGCAGGCGGATGCGGCGCTCGAGCGGCTGTACCTGGCTCTTCGCGGCACCTCTCCCGCGCCTGGCACCTCTCCCGCTTCAGCGGGAGAGGTCGGCCGCAGGCCGGGTGAGGGCACTGGCACCTCTCCCGCTTCAGCGGGAGAGGTCG
>Ga0114939_10002605_pt1 | contig 13248 bp, 11 predicted proteins | sample AshMeaCrysSpring_FD_87196 | JGI IMG/M metagenome (GOLD analysis project Ga0114939, IMG submission 87196) | Groundwater microbial communities from Big Spring, Nevada to study Microbial Dark Matter (Phase II) - Ash Meadows Crystal Spring | ecosystem: Environmental > Aquatic > Deep subsurface >... | reverse complement strand
GAGATGCTCGAGATGTTGATGCTCACGCCGCCGTTGCCGAGCTTGACCATGCGCTCGGCGGCTTCGCGGCCACAGAGGAACACGCCCGTCAGGTTGACGTCGAGCACGGCCTGCCACTGCGCCAGCGTCATCTTGCCAACGACGGCACCGTCCTTGACCTTGATGAGCAGCGCATCCTTGATGATGCCCGCATTGTTGACCAGCACGTCGAGCCGGCCGTGCCGTGCCACCACGTCGTCGAGCGCACGGATGACCTCGTCTTCCTTCGCGACATTGACAGAGTGGCCGCTGACCTTGACGCCACGGGCCGCGAACTCCGCGCACGTTGCATCGAGGTCGCCCTGGTTCAGGTCGAGCAAGGCGAGCGTCGTCCCGCGTTCCGCGAACGCGCTGGCGATGGCCTTGCCGATTCCGCGCGCGCCGCCCGTGACTACCGCGACTTTGTCGTTCAACTGCATGAGAGCCTCGAGGAAGCAGGGCGGGGCGTCAGACGAGTTCTACCGTGACGGCGCAGGCCTCGCCGCCCCCGATGCACTGCGACGCCACGCCGCGGCGCAGGCCGCCCTTGTGCAGTGCATGGACCAGCGTCGTGATCAGGCGCGCGCCGGTCGCGCCCACCGGGTGGCCGAGCGCGCAAGCGCCGCCGTTCACGTTGACCTTGTCGTGCGGCAGGCCGAGATCCTGCATGGCCGCCATCGTCACGCAGGCGAACGCCTCGTTGATTTCGAACAGGTCGACGTCGGCAACTTTCCAGCCCGCGCGATCGAGCGCCTTCCGGATCGCAGGCGCGGGGGCCGTCGTGAACCACTCGGGCGCCTGTGCATGGCTTGCATACGAGACGAGGCGCGCGATCGGCTCTAGACCCGCGGTCTTCGCCGCGGATTCGCTGGCAAGGACCAGTGCGGCCGCGCCGTCCGAGATCGACGACGACGAAGCAGCGGTCACCGTGCCGTCCTTGCCGAACGCGGGCTTCAGCGTCGGGATCTTGTCGATGTCGAGCTGGAACGGCGTTTCGTCGGTCGCGATGACCTGCTCGCCCTTGCGCGTCTTGAGCGTCACAGGTGCGATCTCGGCGGTGAAGTCGCCTTCCTTCGACGCGCGCTGCGCGCGTCGCACCGATTCCGCGGCGAAGGCATCCTGCGCTTCGCGTGTGAAGCCGTACTTGGCCGAAGTCGCATCAGCGAAGCAGCCCATCGCCTTGCCGTCCCAGGGGCTTTGCAGGCCGTCGCAGAACATGTGGTCGTAGATTTCGCCGTGGCCCATACGGTAGCCGCCCCGAGCCTTGAGCAGCAGGTACGGCGCATTGGTCATCGACTCGAGGCCGCCCGCGAGCACGACGCGTGCGGATCCGGCACGGATCTGGTCGCCCGCGATCATCACGGCCTTCATGCCCGAGCCGCACATCTTGTTGACCGTGGTGGCGGGCACGCTCATTGCGATACCGGCACCGACGGCTGCCTGTCGCGCGGGCGCCTGCCCGAGACCGGCGGGCAGCACGCAACCGAAGATCACTTCGTCGATCGCCGCGGGCGACAGACCGACATCGGCCAAGGCCGCAGCGGCCGCGACGGCGCCAAGCTGCGTGGCCGAAGTCGACGAGAACACGCCCTGGAAGGCGCCGATAGGGGTGCGGCGGGCGGCAGCAATCACGATGGCTTCAGTCATGTCGCGGGTCCTGGGGTGCGGTGTTCCGGCTGTCGGCCGGAAAGTCGCCGGAGTGTACGCCGCGTTCTTTTTGCAGCGCAAGATAGAGGGGACGGGGTTGGTGGCGACCGCTGGGCGGGCGTCGGTTCGGCCGGAGCCCTATCCCCGGGTTCGCGCAACTGAGCGACGGGCAGCGTGAGTGTGGTTGGTCCGGCCAGGCGACTCGGCCGGCGCCGCGCGCGGAGCGAGGCCCTGCTCGAGGAACTGCACGAAAGCGTCGGCCACGTCGGCCGGGGAGAGCGTACGGCCCGCGCGGTACCAGTGCGCGATCCAGTTGAGCGCGCCCGCGATCGCGAATGCGGCGAGTTTCGGGTCGCCCACCGCGATCGAGCCATCGCTGAGACCGCCCTGCAGCAGGCGCCGGATGCCGCGATCGATCTCGGACTTGAGCGCGCGCACCTGTGCGCTGAGTTCGGGCCCCAGGTCCTGGTGCTCGGCGCGCACCATGCACCAGCCATATTCCGATGCGATGGCGAGCGCGTAATCGCGCACGACTTCACGCAAACGCTCGCGGCCGCTGCCGGGCATCTGCTCGGCACGCCGCAGCGCGCCGCGGATCGGCTCGAGTCCGGCCACGAAGCACTCGAACAGCAGTTGTTCCTTGTTGGCGACGTAGTAGTAGATCGTCGGCTTGGTGACGCCGAGCGCCGCGGCGATGTCGTCAAGGGAAGTGTTGTGATAGCCGCGCTCGTCGAACGCGCGAGCGGCCGTGCGGATGACGGCATCACGCTTGGTGCCATGGTCCTGCCGGCGGCGACGGCCACCCCACGCGGCGGCAGGGTCGGCGAGCGGGGCGGTATTTGGCGAGCTGTCGGTCATGAGGGCGGGGGCCGGTTGACTGGCGCGGGGGTCATAATCATACTTGCGAGTAATATTCTACTCAACAGTAAGTTTTGACCGGGCTGCGGGCCCGGTGGCTGGAGGTCAAGCAGATGTCCGCATCGACGCCCGTCCGACGCGATGGTGAATCGCAGCACGCCACCGGCACGGCCGGCGAACCCGCGCCGCTGCGATTCGTCAGCGCCGCCTCGCTGTTCGACGGCCACGACGCCGCGATCAACATCATCCGCCGGCTGCTGCAGTCGCACGGCGCGGAGGTCGTGCACCTCGGCCACAACCGCAGCGTGGCGGACATCGTGCGCGCGGCCATCCAGGAGGACGCCGACGGCATCGCATGCAGCTCGTACCAGGGCGGGCACGTCGAATACTTCAAGTACATGGTGGACATGCTGCATGGCCTCGGCGCGTCGCATATCCGCGTGATCGTGGGCGGCGGCGGCACGATCGCGCCGCACGAGATCGACGAGCTGGAGACGTACGGCGTCGAGCGCATCTATACGCCCGAGGACGGCCGCAAGCTCGGCCTGAACGGCATGATCGAGGACGTGTTCGCGCGTGTCCGTCGTGCCCGGCGCCCGGCGTTCGAGTTCGGCCCGGTCGGTCCGCGTGACCAGCAGCAGATCGCCCGTACGATCTCCGCGCTGGAGCGGGGCGAGACCGAGGCGTCGTTTTCGGAAACCCTGCGTCGCGCGGTCGCGCGCGCGGTCAGGAAGACGCCGGTCGTCGGCATCACGGGCACGGGCGGCGCGGGCAAGTCGTCACTGACCGACGAGTTGCTGATGCGATTCGTGCGCCACTTCCCGGATCGCAACATCGCCGTCGTTGCGATGGACCCCACGCGCCGGCGCAGCGGCGGCGCGCTGCTCGGCGATCGCATCCGCATGAACTCGCTGGCCGCAGAGCAGTTGTTCATGCGCTCGCTCGCCACGCGGCGCCAGAACCTCGCGACGAGCGCGGTGCTGTCCGACGTGCTCAACCTGCTGCGCTACGCGAACTTCGACCTCGTCGTCGTCGAGACGGCAGGCATCGGCCAGAGCGACTCGGAGATCGTCGACCTGGTCGACGTGCCGATGTACGTGATGACGAGCGAGTACGGCGCGGCCAGCCAGCTCGAAAAGATAGACATGCTCGACTTCGCGGATCTCGTGGCGCTCAACAAGTTCGAGAAGCGCGGGGCTGAGGACGCCCTGCGCGACGTGCGCAAGCAGTGGCGCCGCAACCGCGTCGAGTTCACCAAGCCCGACGACCAGGTGCCGGTGTTCCCGACGATCGCGAGCCGGTTCAACGACCCGGGCGTCAACCGGCTGTTCGCGGCGCTGTGCGTGCGGCTCGACGAACAGACGGGCGGCGAGAATCGCTGGGTGGTCGCGGACCCGGGGCCGACCGAACTCGTCGAGCGACATGCGCTGGTTCCCGCCACGCGCGCACGTTACCTCGCGGAGATCGCGAGCAATGGCCGTCGTGCGCACGAAGCGGTCGAGCACCGCGCGCAGGCTGCGAGCCGCGCGCAGAGCCTGTACGAAGCGCTGCAGACGCTCGGCTGCCCCGCGCTGCCCGAACCGCTGGAGCGGTACGGCTCGGCGGTGCTCGCCGACGACAAGGCCGACGCCGCGGTCCTGCGGCTGCGCGCCGCCTACAACGACGCGCTCGAGGCCGTCGGCACCGACGGCCTGGCGCTGCTGCGCCAGTGGCCGGCGCTCGCGAAGTCCGCGACCGACGACCAGTTCACGTACACCGTGCGCGGTAAGGAGATCCGCGGCGACAACTACGTGCCGACGCTGAGTCACAACAAGGTGCCGAAACTTGCGGTTCCTCGCTATCGCGACTGGGGCGAGCAGCTGACGTTCCTGCAGAAGGAAAACCTGCCAGGCCACTTCCCGTACACGGCGGGCGTGTACCCGTATCGCCGTGAGGAGGAAGACCCCACGCGCATGTTCGCGGGCGAGGGTGGTCCCGAGCGCACGAATCGTCGCTTCCATTACCTGGCAGGCGGGCACGGTGCGGCGCGCCTGTCGACCGCGTTCGACTCGACCACGCTCTACGGCGAAGACCCGGACGAGCGGCCGGACATCTACGGCCGCATCGGCAACTCCGGCGTCTCGATCGCCACGCTCGACGACATGAAAAAGCTCTATTCGGGCTTCGACCTCTGCGCGTCGACGACGTCCGTCTCGATGACGATCAACGGACCGGCGCCGATGATCCTGGCGATGTTCATGAACACCGCGATCGACCAGCGCGTAGAGAAGCACCTGCGCGCCACGGGCCAGTGGGAGGCGGCCGAAAAGAAGATCGCCGCGAGGTTCAAGGATCGCCCGCGTCCCGGTTACAAGGGCGAGCTGCCGCCGAACCACGACGGGTCGGGGCTCGGGTTGCTCGGCGTGACGGGTGATCAGCTGGTCGACGCGGAGACGTACCAGAAGATCCGCAAGGAGACGCTGTCGCTGGTGCGCGGTACGGTGCAGGCCGACATCCTCAAGGAAGACCAGGCGCAGAACACCTGCATCTTCTCCACCGAGTTTGCGCTGCGCATGATGGGCGATGTGCAGCAGTTCTTCACCGACAACGACGTCCGCAACTTCTACTCGGTCTCGATCTCCGGCTACCACATCGCGGAGGCCGGGGCGAATCCGGTCTCGCAGCTCGCGTTCACGCTGGCCAACGGCTTCACGATCGCCGAGTACTACCTCGCGCGCGGCATGAAGATCGACGACTTCGCGCCGAACCTGTCGTTCTTCTTCTCGAACGGCATGGACCCGGAGTACGCGGTGATCGGCCGCGTGGCCCGCCGCATCTGGGCACGCGCGATGCGCGACCTGTACCGGGCGGGCCCACGCTCGCAGATGCTGAAGTACCACATCCAGACATCGGGCCGGTCGCTGCACGCGCAGGAAATCCAGTTCAACGACATCCGCACGACCCTGCAGGCGCTATACGCGCTGTTCGACAACTGCAACAGCCTGCACACGAACGCGTACGACGAGGCGATCACGACCCCGACCGAGGAATCCGTGCGGCGTGCGGTCGCGATCCAGCTGATCATCGGCAAGGAGCTGGGCCTCAACAAGACGCAGAACCCGTGGCAGGGCTCGTTCGCGATCGAGCAGCTGACGGACCTCGTCGAGGAAGCCGTGTATCGCGAATTCGACCGCATCTCGGAGCGCGGAGGCGTGCTGGGCGCGATGGAAACGATGTACCAGCGTGGGCGCATCCAGGAAGAGTCGCTGTACTACGAGCAGCAGAAGCACGACGGCACGCTGCCGATCATCGGCGTGAATACGTTCCTCTCGAAGTCCGATGCCACCGACGAGATCCGCGACGCGGAGCTGATCCGCTCGACGGAGGAGGAGAAGCAGGACCAGGTCGCCGCGGTGCACGCGTTCCTCGAACGCAACGCGGAGCGTCGCCCGGAGACGCTCGAGCGGCTGCAGCGGCAGGCGGCGCTCGGCGGCAACGTGTTCGCTGAATTGATGGAGGCGGTGAAGGTCGCCTCGCTCGGGTCGATCTCGCGCGCGCTGTATCAGGTTGGCGGCCAGTACCGGCGGAGCATGTGACCAGCCCGTCCTGACTTGCGTTGCGAATGCCCTGCAACGTAGCGCCCGGCTGGGGTCCGTTGGGATTCCGGGCCGGGACGCCGTGAACCCATCCGTGGGGGCTCCGGGCGCCGCGTCCATGCGGCGCACGGCCCGGCCCCGGAATCCCAGCGGACCCCAGCTCGGGCGCGTCGCCGCGCGCATCGAGCGCGGCTAAGGGTGCCCGTAGCCAACATCCGCCGAACTGACCACATCGTCCGATACGGCGCCCACGAGCTACGTGCTGACTCAACGTTGCAGCCAAATGCAACGGGTGCTCTTCCGCCGCTCGCAACGCGGGCGGCCCGCAGCCGCGGGATCCGGGGTTCGTTGCGCGGGCCGTGCGCCGCATGGACGCGGCGCCCGGAGCCCCCACGGATGGGTTTACGGCGTCCCGCGTAATGAACCCCGGGTCCCGCGGCAAGGAACAGTCTCGATGCAGCGCCGCGATCTCAGCAATATGCAATCGACACGGGAATCGAACGTCAGCGCGTCGAAGGCGTCGCGTACGCCAGTTCCGCGAGGTCCGGCTCGCCGACGTGCTCGAGCATCACGGCCCGTGCCGCGTCCCGCAGATCGTCGGGTTCGCGACCGCTGCTGTCGATCGGCGGCAGGATCTCGACGCGGATCACGCCCGGGTGCGGGGCGATCGCGCCGTTCGGCATCGACTGGCGCGCGCCGTGGATGACCGATGGCACGAGTGGCAGCCCGCCGCGCGCGGCGGCGACGAACGCGCCGATGTGGAAGCGCTTCAGCCCCACGACGGAATCGAACGTGCCTTCGGGAAAGAACACCAGCGAGTGGCCCTGGCCCGCGCGCGCCATCACGCGTCGCGCGTCGCGCTGTCGTCCGCCCGCGCTGTGGCGGTCGACGAACTCGGAGCCAATGCGCCGCAGCAGCAGGCCGACGATTGGCATCGACGATGCCTCGCGCTTGATCACGAAGCTGAAGCGCGGCGGCAACGCGGCCTTCATGACGACGCCGTCGAGGTAGCTCCCGTGATTGGCCACCAGCACGCAGGACCCCGCGGGCAGGTGCTCGAGCCCGTCGATGCGCAGGCGCAGGAATGCGATGGCGAGCCACGCCCGCGCCAGCCAGTGCGTGGAGAAGCGTCGCGCCGCCAGCGACGGCAGCAGCAACGCGAGCAGCGCAGCGATCACCATCAGCGCAATGAGAGTTGCGAGCGCGTGCGGCACGTAGAACAGCCGGAACACGCCGCGGCAGATCGTTGCCAGCGGGCCGCGCTGCGAGGAGGAAGGGGCGTCGGAATCCGGCGTGGTGGAATTCGTGCGCAAGCTCGCGGTGTTCCCGGCGTGATTGAGGAAAACTGTTTTCCGAACGGTTGGCAGGTCGAAAGCGCGGGCGAGGAGTCTGCCTCGACTCCGGCATTCTGTGAATCAGTTCCGGTTATGTTAATGCGGCCCGGGAACTGTGAGAGAGGTCACGACGGCAGCGGGAATGCGGCTCGCATACTGCTCGCCACGTTAGCCGAGAGGTTCCATGAGCACTGCAGTCAAGTCGAGCTTCCTGACCGGTCAGCGCACCAGCGCAACCGGCGAAGCGTCCCAGCGTCCGGGGCCGATCGACCGGTTTCTGGATGCGGTGTGGATGGAACGCGGCCTTTCGCCCAACACCCTGGCGGCCTACCGGGCCGACCTGACGGCGCTCGAGCGCTGGCTCTTTGAGCATTCGAGCGACCTCGAGAGCGCGCAGCGCGGCGACATCCTGTCGTTCATGGCTTCGCGCGTGCAGGCCGGCGCCCGCCCGCGTTCGACGGCGCGGCAGCTCTCCAGTTTCCGCCGGTTTTACCGTTACCTCGTGCGTGAGAACGTGCTGCGCGAAGACCCCACCGCGCAGATCGCGATGCCCAAAGTCGGCCGGTCGTTGCCGAAGTCGTTGCTGGAGGAGGAAGTCGAGGCCCTGTTGGCCGCTCCTGCCGTAGGCGACCCGCTCGGGCATCGCGATCGGACCATGCTCGAGGTTCTTTACGCCACCGGGCTGCGCGTGTCGGAACTCGTAAACTGCAAGCTCTCGCAGGTGAACCTGAACCAAGGCGTGCTGCGCATCGTCGGCAAGGGCGACCGCGAACGCCTGATCCCGCTGGGCGAGGAAGCCGTGCAGTGGGTGCAGCAGTTCCTGCAGGGGCCGCGCGTCGAGATCCTGCTCGAGCGGCAGACCGATTACCTCTTCCCGACGCGCCGCGGCGACCGCATGACGCGCCAGGCGTTCTGGCACATCATCAAGCGCTACGCGCGCAAGGCGGGAATCAGCAAGGAACTGTCGCCGCACACGCTGCGCCATGCCTTCGCGACGCACCTGCTGAACCACGGCGCCGACCTGCGCGTCGTGCAGATGCTGCTCGGTCACAGCGACCTGTCGACCACGCAGATCTACACGCATGTCGCCCGCGAGCGCCTGAAGGACCTTCATTCGCAGCACCACCCGCGCGGCTGACAGCCGCGCCGGCTCTGCTAGACTCCGCCCGCCACGACGGACTGTCGCGACGCGGCGGCCGGTCAGTCTCGACTGAACCCGCGCCCGCGACGGCTGTCCTAGACTCCACACTCCAGGGATATAACGCCGCATGCGCCGCAGTCTCCAGTTGTTCCGTTTCCCTGTTTTCCCGTGCGGCCGTGCTGCGCTGATCATGGCGGGCCTGACAGCCGTCGCGCTGCCGTTGGATGGCGTCCTTGCGGCGTCCGGCGACAAGCCGCCTGCGGCGTCCAAGCCCGCGGCAGCGGCGCCGAAAGCCGCTTCGGCACCCGCTCCGGCACCCTCCACCGTGCCCGCCGACGTGCGAGCGCGCATTGCCGCGCGGCTGCCGGGTGTCGATCCGGCGGACGTCGCCCCGTCGCCGGTTCCTGGCCTCTACGAAGTGACCATGGGTGGTGACATGGCCTATGTCAGTGCCGACGCCAGGTACGTCCTGGTCGGTAACGTGTACGACGTCGAGAGCCAGCAGAACCTGACGGCGACGCGGCGCGCTGCCGTGCGCGCCAAGGCCCTCGCTGGTGTGTCCGAAAGCAACATGATCGTCTTCGGTCCGCCGAACTCGAAGATGACCGTCACCGTGTTCACGGACATCGATTGCGGCTACTGCCGCAAATTCCACGCCCAGATCGCGGACATCAACAAGGCGGGCGTGCGAGTGCGCTACATGCTATGGCCCCGCACCGGCCCGGAGACCGAGTCGTGGAAAAAGGCGGAGCAGGTATGGTGTTCCGCGGATCGACGCGATGCGTTGAGCCGAGCGAAGAAGGGCGAGACTCTGAAGTCCAAGCCCTGCGGCGACGCGGCGCTCAAGACCCAGTACGAATTCGGCATGGACATGGGAGTGGACGGCACGCCGGCCGTGTTCACGCAGAACGGCGATTATCTCGGCGGTTACATGACGCCGGCCGAACTGGTGCAGGCCATCCAGGAATCCAGCAAGACGCCCGTCGCGGCACGCTGAACCGGCGCTACCCGGATCGATCGCGCCGTCAGGCCGCTGACGGCGCGCCACTCCCCGTCAGCGTTCGAGCAGGTCCTTCTTGCCCGGGCGCCCGTCCCATTCCTTGGCATCGGCGGGTGCGTCCTTCTTCTCGGTGATCACGGGCCATTGTCTGGCCAGATCCGCATTGAGCTTGCGGAACTCCTGCTGGGCCGCGGGCAATTCTTCTTCGGAGAAGATCGCTTCGGCCGGGCATTCCGGCTCGCACAGCGTGCAATCGATGCACTCGTCCGGGTCGATCACCAGCATGTTCGGGCCTTCGTGGAAGCAGTCCACGGGACACACTTCCACGCAGTCCATGTACTTGCACTTGATGCAGTTTTCCGTGACGACAAAGGTCATCGGCTCTCTCCGGACGTTGACGGCGGCGTTGGGGCAGGACCGCCCGGTGGCACGAGGCCGCGGGCGCCGTATTCTGCCAAAGCGTCGCCGCCGCGCAAACGATTCATCCCTGACGCGGCGGCGTCTTGCGAAAATCGAGCGTCGTGAAGTAGTGGTTCTCCGTGCCGTGCCGGCGGTCCTCGAAGTAGCGGCGCAGGGCGAAATCGACGCTGCGGAACGCGATGTCGCTCCACGGGATCTCGTGCTCGGCGAACAGGCCGACTTCGAGACTTTCCGCACTGGGGCCGAAGCTAGGCTCGGGCAGCCGGGCGCGGAACATGACGTGCACCTGGTCGGCGTGCAGTACGTGCACCACGGCGAGCAGCGAGCCGATCTCGACGCGGGCCTGCGCTTCCTCGAACGATTCGCGCCGCGCGCCTTCCTGCGTCGTCTCGCCGTTTTCCATGAATCCGGCCGGGATCGTCCAGAAGCCGAGACGCGGCTCGATCGCACGACGGCACAGCAGGATGCGTCCCTCATGCTCGGGCGCGCAGCCGACGATCAGCTTCGGGTTCTGGTAGTGCACCACGCCGCACGCGCCGCACACGAAGCGGGCGAAATGGTCGCCTTCCGGGGTTTGCAGAGCGACCGCGCTGCCGCAGGCTGAACAGAACTTCATCGAGGATTCCAATGGTGCCGGGAGAGGGAATCGAACCCTCACGAGTGTTTAGCTCGCCGGATTTTGAGTCCGGTGCGTCTACCAGTTCCGCCATCCCGGCGCGGGTTGCGCAGCTTACCCGATCGCGGAGCGTGAGATGTAAAAATTATAATAATCATATAGTTACGTGATTAACATGATCTGGTAGAAGAACTTCATAATGCGTCGGGGGCGTCCCGCGCAGGAACTCGGTACACTACCTGCGGTCCTAAGGCCCGCGTCGCCTCGGGGCGGCCGATCCCTGCCATTGGAGACCGACCGAGGATGCGAGCCCGTTTGCTGCACTTTTTGGCGACCGACTTGAGGCTCGCCGCCTCCCCGCTTGCCGGGTACGCCGGTACCCCGGTGCTGGCCGACAGGCTGGTGGCCGCCGCGCCTGCCGCGAACCCGCAAGTGCTCACGCTCGCTGCCCGCGCGGCCGAATGCGCGCGCAAGCAGGGCGTGCTCGACAGCCTGCGCCACCTCGCGGTCATCGACTATTCGTTGCCTTCGACGCAACCACGTCTGTGGGTGTTCGACGTCGAGCGTGGCCGCCTGATGTTCCAGGAGCTGGTCGCCCATGGCCGCAACACGGGCGAGGCTCGCTCCGAGCGCTTTTCGAACACCGAAGGCAGCCACATGTCGAGCATCGGGCTGTTCAAGACGCTGCAGCCGTATCACGGCAGCAACGGCTATTCGCTGCGACTGAGCGGCCTCGATCCCGGCTTCAACGACAACGCCCTGGCGCGGGCCATCGTCATGCATGGCGCGCCGTACGTCAGTACCGCGATTGCCGAGCGGCTCGGCCGGCTGGGCCGCAGCTGGGGTTGTCCCGCCGTGCGGCCCGAAGTGGCGCGCACGGTCATCGACACACTGAAGGGCGGCGCGCTGCTGTTCGCGTATTACCCGGATCGCAAGTGGCTGGCGGAATCGCCTTACTTCCAGTGCGACAAGCCGGCGCCGAACCACACGCTGGCAGCCGCGCGAGGCTCGGCCAAGTCGGGCTGACCGGAGCGGCGACAACCTCGCGCCGCCTTGCGGCCGGTGCGCCCTGCGACCGTTTGCGTGCCTGCGGCATCTAACCCGCGAATGTCCGCATTTCTCGACACCGCTCTCGATCCCGACGTACTCGAACGCGCACGCGCAGGGGACGATTCCGCGCTCGCCGCGATCTATCGCGCGTTCGAGGTCCCCGTGCGCACGCTTGCGCGTCGCATCGTCGTCCCGCGTGCTGCCGCAGATGACGTTGCGCAGGACGTTTTTGTCGACGTGATCACCCGCCTGCACCAGTACGACGGACGCGGCTCGTTCGCAGGCTGGGTGCGCAGCATCGCCGTGAGCCGTTGCCTGATGCACCTGCGCTCGCCGTGGCAACGCAGCCGGCGCTGGCTCGAAGGCGCGACGAACGCGCTCGACGGGCTGCATGACGACTGGCAGAGAGCGACGGGCGGCGGGGCCGCCGACGGCGCCGACACGGTCGACCTCGAGCGTGCGCTCGCGCAGCTGGGCGCACACGCCCGTGCAGTCGTTTGGCTGCACGACGTCGAGGGTTACACCCATGCCGAGATCGGCGCTCAGTTCGGCGCGTCGGCCAGTTTCTCGAAATCGCAGCTCGCCCGGGCCCACGAGCGCCTGCGCGAACTGTTGCAGCTGGATGCAGCGGAGGCCGCATGCAGGCCCGTAACGAGCACGCCATGAACATCGCCCATCGCCTGCGGTCCTTGCCGCCGGCTGCGCCGGCCGCGGATGGCTGGGTGCAGGTGCAATCGCGCCTGGCCGCGCGACGGCAGACCGAGGCACGGCGCGTCTTCGGGATGCGGTTCGCTGCGGCCGCGTCGATCGTGCTGATCGCCGTCACCGCGACCTGGCGCGTGACCGAGTTCATGCGCGAGCACCCGGCCGCGCTCGTTGCCCGGCTCACGCCGCTCACTGCCGATGAGGCGCTGGCGATGGATCGCATCGCGCAGCTGCGCACCCAGTCGCACGCGCTCGAGGAAATGCTCGCGGCGATCGGCGAGCGGCGGGTCGTCGAGCGGGCGGGCACCACGTTGCCGATCGACACGCTCGAGGCCCAGGTGCAGTGGCTCGACCACCAGATCTCGACCGGAGAGGGCGCCATCGCCCCACGCTCGATCGAACAGCTGTGGCGCCGCCGTGTGGAAGCGATGAATTCCCTGGTGCAGCTGCGCTACGTCGAAGCGCAGTACATCGACATGTAACGAACGAAGGAACGCACTCATGAAGCTTCAGCACACTACAAGCCGCGCGCCGCGGACCGTTGCAGCCGCCCTCGCCGTCGCGCTCGCGCTCGGCGCGCTGACGCCGGTGACGCAGGCAGCAGCGGCACAGGACGACGCGCAGCTGCAGAAGCAGCTCGACGATGCGCGCGCTCGCCTCGATGACGCGGCGCGCGACGTCGCGGAGCTGTCGCGCAAGCTCTATGGCGATGACGCGGGTTCCGGGCCGACGGGGTTGCCCGGCCCGCGGCCCCGCGGCGCCATGCTCGGCATCAACATCGGCGGCGGCACGGACCGGGCGGAAGGCGTCGAAGTGATGGGCGTCAGTCCGTCGGGCCCGGCGCAGAGCGCGGGGCTGAAGCAGGGCGACGTGATTACGGCCAT
>Ga0114939_10002604_pt1 | contig 13258 bp, 16 predicted proteins | sample AshMeaCrysSpring_FD_87196 | JGI IMG/M metagenome (GOLD analysis project Ga0114939, IMG submission 87196) | Groundwater microbial communities from Big Spring, Nevada to study Microbial Dark Matter (Phase II) - Ash Meadows Crystal Spring | ecosystem: Environmental > Aquatic > Deep subsurface >... | reverse complement strand
TGTGGACGATCCCAGTCAGACCGCCAAAATAAGAGTAAGACATATTACGTCGAATGAGGAAACTCCAGATTAAATAAAAAGAATGTAGCATCTGACGAATATATAGCACGATCTCCTTTTTTCATATGCCATACCCTCAGTCTTCTGATCGGACTATATCGTTTAAAGATGCTATATTATATGTTTATTATATTCTAAAGGCTAAGTGGGAGTACTGCTTGGCCGGAAAGTAAATAAAGATATAAAACGCGAAAATGACGAAAAACATGAAAAAAGGTGAAAAAAATGAAGATGAAACATTTGGTTCTAATAGCAGCTCTCGTTTTAATGGTGGCAAGTCTTGGTTGTGTAAGTGAAGATAAACAACAACCAAGTCCTACACCAGTACAGACGACTTCAGTTCAGAAAGAAATAGTACAACGAACATACGGTCCTCCACAATCTCTTGATAAATATTATGAGAAAGATCCTGTATATTTATTCAAAATGTTTGAACTAGGAGGAGCACTGATGGGAGTTATATCAAATTTCCAACAGAATGATACCAATAATACAAAGACATCGTTCGACACATTCTCTAAGTTATACGAAGAAAATTCCAATTTAGTTCCTGAATGGAAATCATATTTTAATATAGATACTGTAAATAAATTTGGAGAGGCTCTTGATTCAGGAGATCCGGGAAAAGTATTCCCAGCTTTAGACGAAATTGGAAAGACATGTGGGAGTTGTCATAGAACTGAGAAGCCTGCCGTATGGGCAAAATATCATTGGAAAGACTTCAGAGAAGTAACAATGAGTACAAGCAATCCACAGGAGCCAGAATTGCCTTTTGCAGTAGCAAAAATGAAATATTTGACTCCAGCCTTTGACGGAACAATGACAAATCTAAAAGAAAAGCAAAAGAAAGAAGCTTCAGATAGCTGGAATCAGTTCAATAGTATATTCTCCAATATGGAGAAGGCGTGCCTACAATGTCATTCAGAACCTCCAAGATATTTTGTGAGCCAAGATATTAAATCTCTAATAAGTAAGGCTGGACAACAGATCACATCTGGAGATCTAGAAGGCGCAGATAAGACTATGCAACAGATTGGTATGGAATCTTGTTATAAATGCCATGTGGTACATGAACCTGCACAAAGATTAAAAGAGTCATTAGAAAAATAATGTCAACTATTGGTGTAGTATCTAACGAAAAGATACTACATCGATAATTTCATGACGACGACAAAAATATAGGAGGTAAAATATATGAATGATGTAACAATGGACATAAAGAAAACAACAGCTTTAGGAATAGACGAGAATATAGAAGGAGTTCTATGCTATGTTCTTGGTTTCTTGACAGGAATACTGTTCCTTTTATTAGAAAAGGACAATAAATTTGTCAGATTCCATGCAATGCAATCGATAGCTACCTTTCTACCACTATTTGTAATAGGATTCGCCATCGGAATGGTCCCAGTTATTGGATGGGGAATAGCTATACTGATAGGATTGTTAGAATTGATTCTTTGGTTGTTGCTAATGTTCAAAGCGTATCAGAAAGAGATGTACAAACTTCCAATAGTTGGAGATATTGCGGCGAAACAGGTCGGAATATAAGTATTGATGGTGATAGTATCTGGCGAAAAGATGCTATTCTATAAAACATAAAATGTAACAGGAGATGTAAGACATGAGAAATAAAATATTATTGACTATATTGTCAATATTCGTCATCGCGACACTATCTGGTTGTGTAACAGGACCAAAAGAAGTTACTACTCCCGGAGGAAAAGTAAAAATAGAAGAAGGCGGAACTGGACCAGACTGGTGTAAAAAAGGAACAAAAATAACTGCTTCAGGTCCACAAGGTCAAGGATCATTTGAAATAAAAGGAATCACAACATATAAGGATAAAGAAGTTTGTGAGGCAGAATACATCTATGATCAGGGAAGTATGGTACAATATTTCAACGAAGATAGTAGTTACATGGTCATGGTATATAAAGATAAAGAGGGAAAGGTTACTCAAGAGATAAACGTGGCAAATCCAAACCCTTAACTAATACTTAGATAAGATATCTTTATATTTTCTCAACTAAAGTTGATCAAATATTTTTATTTTTTCTAAAGACTAAGCGGCCAATACTACTAAAATAGCTATCGTTGACTATTTTTTAGGTGAGAGACTACTTAGTCGGAAATTAAGTAAAAATATAAAATGGTGTATAAACACAGGAGATAAATAACATGGCAGAAATAGACATGGCAGGCATCGCCATAACGGTGGTCCTGGCCTTTATAGGATTAGCAATATTGATATTTCTCCTAACAGGGCTGACCTTAATTGGCAGATACGAAGTGGGAATCCGTACACGAAAGATGTTCGGTGCTAAGATGCCCCAAGGAAGAATCATTGCCTGTAACGGCGAAATAGGAATCCAGGCGGATACGCTGATGCCTGGCCTCTATTGGTTCAACCCTATAACATGGAAGGTTGAAAAAGAGAAAGTAATTGTTGTAGGAGAAGAAGAGATCGGCGTTATAGAATCTGTAGATGGCGAACCCATTCCAACAGGGAGACTATTAGGAGACGCTGTTGAATGTAATCACTTCCAGGATGCGAAAATATTTCTTACTAATAATGGCAAAAAAGGGCCACAAATATCAATATTAAGACCTGGTACATATCGTATCAATACGAGAGCATTTATTATAAGAAAAAAGCCGGTTACAAAGATAGACGAGGAAAGACTTGGAGTTATAATAGCGATGGATGGAAAGCCATTACCGCCAGGATATATAATTGCTCCAAGACCAGAGAACGAAGACCACAGATTCTTTCAGGATGGTCAGGCATTTATAAACAGTAATGGTTACAGAGGTCCACAGCTTGATACTCTACAGCCAGGAGAGTACTACATTAATCCCTTGTTATTCGAGGTAAAGGAATTTGATGTGGCCGAGGTGCCACCAGGATATGTGGCTGTATTACGCAGTAACGTCGGTAAAGAACTTGCAAGACCGGCAGGTACACCCTCTGAAATAGAAAAAGAACCTAGTTATAAACAACCGATTCATGAGAAAGAAGAGGTTGTTCTAACAACAGATAAAAACGAACGCGGTATTTGGGGAAATCCTGTCGCTCCTGGAAAATACAACCTGAATCCGTTGGCATTTACAGCATTTTTTGTACCGACAAGTGCTGTGACTATTGACTGGGCAGCCGGAACAGATATCAGGACAGAACAGGTTGGTCTTTTAGACAAAGCAGTAGGAAAAATTGCAGGACGTGAAGTTGTCCGCGAGGCTAACCGTGAAAGACCTAGAGGACCTCCAAGGGAAGATATCGATACAGAGAAGGCCACCGAGTTCTTCAAATTCAGCCAACTGACGCTAACATCAAAGGATGGTTTCATACTCGAAGCAGATGTTCGAATGATCATTAGGATCAGACCTCAACACGCATCTTTCATCATTGCGAGGTTTGGCAGCGTTCCTAATTTGATCGAACAAATAGTCCACCCATTGATCGATAGCTCTTTCAGGAACAATGCTGGTGAGAAGAAAGCGATAGAGTTCATCCAGAGTAGGACTGAACTGCAGAAAGAGGCTCTTGAAAGGGCCAGGCAAGAATTCGACAAATATTACGTCGAAGCCCAAAACCTGTTGATAAGCTACATTAAAGTAGATCCAACCCTTCTTAAGACTCAGACAGACAAAGAAATTGCAAAACAGCAGCAAGAACAGTATAAAGAACAGGCCAAAGCTCAAGAAGAAAACATCGCACTCCAAGAAAAGACTGCTCGTGCAGTGAAACAGAAAGATGTCATCGATGCGAAGCTGGCAATCAACATCAAAGAAGACCTTGCCGAAGCCGCACGTAAAGAGGCTGAAGGTATCAGAGATTCGACCAAATATAAGGCAGACGGTGATGCATATGCACAGAAAGAAGTTGGTGAAGGTACAGCTAAGGCATACGAGGCCCAAGCAGATGCAATTGGAAAGAACAATCTTGCACTAATCAAACTGCTGCAAGAAATTGCTACTGGCAAGGTAAAGATTGTTCCAGACTTCCTGATCCAAGGGGGAGATCAGAGCGGAAACCTATTTTCTGCTTGGATGGCGACTATGATGCAAGACCAAGTTGAAAAGAAGAAAGGAGAAAAGAAGGAAGAATAAAAAGGAGAGAATAAAGAAGAATAGATAGAATAGGACATAGAATATGACAATGTCGGATATGATATCTGGTAAATGTATAGCAACTCTTTTTTAGAGGAAATTCCACCACCACCCCAACCACTTAAGGAAATTTGCTATACAACCAAAAGGTATCATATTCGACCTAATTTTATATTATGTACATGATTTTAGCTATATAGTTGATAAGGTATGGCGGCGTACGGCTATCTTTGGTTAGGTCACGTTGCGTCACGCAAGACCAGGTAAGGAAAGGTATATATAATGTGGCCATTTAAGAGAAAGAAAGGAATCACACTTGCTCCAGGAGAAAGTATGGAGCTTGGATTTCTTACACAATGGAGAAGAGATAAAAATGAAGTAATCATAATGACTAAAAATGGGCCAATATTATTAGACGGAAAGAATGAGCTATTTATTAGTGTCACAGCAGATAATATGGACCCCATAAAGTTACAAATAGTTCCTGATTTTAAGAACAAGGTTTTGAATTTTGTCGAAATAATAGATCCTAATGCTCCTAAAAAATTTACTGATGCAAACAGTCCTAGACTTACATTTACTGGAAGCATGGTAAAGGAGAAAAGTATATCCTTTGGCGATTATCTAAAAGAGTGGGACGGCGATTTAGAGAGAATTGAAAAAAATGTAAAGACTTATCGACGGTTAAGAAATATATTTATTCCAATTAATATTTTATTAGCTCTTTATAATCTATATCTATTTACTGTATCAACTAATACAGCAAGATATATTAATCTGGCCGTCGGAATCTTTTCAACATATATGATATATTATCTGTGGAAGACCGATAAGAGATATCATAGTGGTTACAAAAAATATAAGGAAATGAGAGAGAACGCCTTTGGGATAGTAAAAAATGAGTAAAACCAATTAACCGACTAAAGTTGATAAAAGAAAATAAAGATGATAATATATGGATGGCGAAGATCAAGTGATAGTTCTCACCATGAGATGTATAGATATGGCTCCATCTAGCTATGATTTAGAAAAAAGGCCGTGCGCAGAATGTGGAGAGATGACATGGCTATCTGGCTCATGGAGAGGAAAGAAAGTTGACAAAATCGTCTGTACAGAATGCTTTTATAAGAGCAAAGAATATAAAAACGGAGATTATACTGCTAATGTTACTGAAGAATGTCTCGAAGATGCCAAAAATTGGGCAAGAAGGAATCTAAGTACAAAAAAGACTGACGAAGAAATAAAAGCGAGGATGATAGAGATTATGGAAAATAAGACCGGAAAGAAACTAAAGATAATACCAAAAGGAGAAAAATTAAATCAAGACTCAATTTAGCCTTTTTGTACCATTTACAACACAAAAACAAAAAACGTACCAATCAACCTTCAGTATTCTTGGCGTGACATGTTCAACATCTGGCTAATATTTTTATTTTGTCTAAAGACCAAGCGAGAAATTACTTGGTCGGAATAAAATAAAGATGTAAAAAAAGTAGTAAATGAAAGAAATAAGAAATAAGAAATAATAAATAAGAAAAAATGGGAAATATATAAAATGAGGTAAATAAATGGCAAAAATTTTAATGATCGTAGGAGACTATGTAGAAGACTATGAAGTGATGGTACCATTTCAGGCTCTACAAATGGTAGGACATACTGTTCATGTGGTATGTCCAGATAAAGAAGAAGGAGACAAAATAGTAACTGCAATACATGATTTTGAAGAAGGAGAACAGACATATAGTGAAAAAAGAGGTCATAATTTCACCATAAATGCTGATTTTTGGGGTGTAGATGTTGACGATTATGACGGCTTGATAATTCCTGGAGGAAGATCCCCAGAATATATCCGCCTATATGATGATGTGATAGAAATTGTAAGGCAATTTGATGAAGAGGAAAAACCCATTGCGGCCATATGTCACGGTCCATTAGTTTTGGTTGCCGCAGATATTTTAGAAGGAAGAGAATGTGCAGGATATAAAGCTATTAGTCCTGACATAGTAAATGCAGGAGGAGAATGGATAGATCTGGAATTAGATGATGCTCATGTAGATAGAAACTTGGTAACAGCACCTGCATGGCCGGCTCACCCTGTATGGTTAGCAAAATTCTTGAAATTGTTAGAAATTGATACCGAGCGCGGTGATGAATCGTTAGAAACTGGTACTGAGAATGATGAGTAATTCTTAAGTACTACTATTAAGGTTTGGTGAGATCTGGTGCTGTCTGGAGAGGTTCGGTTAGGCGCTGAAAGGTCACGTCAGGTCTGGCGCTGTTTGGAGATGTTTGGTTCGGTGAAAATAGGATATATTTGGTAAGCTAAGGCAAGGATATAAATAAAAGATAGGAGGTAAAGACATGTGTAGTACATACGTACCGTTCTCATTGACGCCTGAAGATCTAGAGAGAATGGCAAAGGAGAGTGGTATGTTTTATTGTCCCGATTGTAAGAAAACATTTATGATGAAGGGAGCAGATTTAAAGTGCCCTCATTGTGGCTCAACAAGAATAAAGCCAAGAGCTAAATAAGTTATAGTAAATATCTCTACTGTGTACAAACATTAAAGATCAATTATTTTTATTTTCTCCAAAGATCAAGTGGGAAACTAACTTGGTCGGAGTAAAGTAAATATAAAAAAAGGAGAAAAAATGACAGAAAAAACTTTGTATCAGAGACTTGGAGGATATGATGCAATAGCATCAGTAGTAGATGAGCTATTTGCAAGAAAATGTGCAGACAAGCAACTCAATCGATTTTTCTTAGGAATGAGTATAGACACAAAAAGAAAAATCCGCCAAAATGTGGTAAACTTTTTGTGTAATGCAACGGGAGGACCGTGTTATTACACTGGTCGTGACATTGCTACTGTCCATACAGGACTTAATATATCAGAAGATGATTGGAACATATTTGTTAATATAGCAACAGAAACTATGGACAAATTCAAAGTTCCTCAAAAAGAAAAAGAAGATGTATTCGCTGCTGTATCAGGACTGAAGAAAGATATCGTCGGACTATAAAATAGATATATATTTATTTTTATTTTTTCTAAAGACCAAGAGGAATGAAAAATAATAGAAAGATGATGTCATCTTCGAAAACTATTAGTGGGCTAGAATTATCCCTCTTGGTCGGAATTTAAATAAAAATATAAAAATGACGAAAAAGCGACGAGATGGTCTTTATGAGATCAAAGATTACTATCAATATAGACTCAGAACTGCTTGATTTTATAAAAAAAGATTATTCAGACAAAGAAATCGATTCGTTGGTCCAAGATGCCCTGGCTAAATTTTTGGGCGTTAAACAAGTATGGGTCGAAGTTGATAGTTATGAACCGTTAACGACTCCCATCCAAAAAACATTACAACCAGAAAAGAAATTAAAAATAAAAAAGAAGAGACGACCAAAACGCATTTTAAAGATCTGGGAAAAAATAGAACCTGATCTCAATAATGAATTCACAATTGATGAATATTGGGATACTGTCCAAAGAAATGGTTTTGCGTATAAAAAAAGTGCAAGAACCAGTACGATATTAGAACACTTACGTTTGTTAGGAGAAGCCGGCAAAATAGTAAAAATAGGAGAAAAACCTATGAGATATAAGAAATTAGGTGAAGAAATACGAAAAGATGAGGATGTACAAAAATCGGAGCAAACGCAGGTGACTGATGATATACCAATACTCATACAGGAGTAATAGCACAAAAATTAAAATGGAGGTAAAAAGATGAAAATTGTAAAAATAAAGAAGATAACAAGAGGAACGTGTAAGTGCCATTCCTCATGCTGAAATGAATATATCAATCTTAATGTAATGAGTTATTATATGATGTAAGGTAAATTTTTATTTTTTCTAAAGATTGAGTGGGAAACTACTTAGTCGGAAATTAAATAAAGATATGTAAAATAGGAGATAAATAAATAAAAATAGGAGACAAAAACATGGTGACAATGCCAGATGAAGTAATAAAAATGTTTGAAAACATAGACTGCGACAAGACAAAAGTGTTGACATGGGTAGCAACAACAGACGAAGAAGGAGATCCTCATCTAGCACCGGTTTGCTTTGTAAAACCGATAGATAAGGATAAACTTCTTATTGGGATATCATTTGCCGTTCAAACAATGAGAAATATCATAAATGGATCTTGGGTGACAGTTGCAAATGCTGTATATCCAAATGGATATATGGTCAAGGGTAAAGGAGAGATATTTAAAGAAGGACCGTATTTCGATGATTATAAGGCAAGGATTGAGAAAAGGTTTGGAGGAAAGATAAAGCCAAAAGCAGCATTACTGGTAAGTGTTGAAAAGATATACCATCTGAAGCCGGCAGAAGGTAAGAAGAGGATAGATAGCGATAGCAAATTAGGTTCTGTCTGCTGACCATGGTATAAATTATAAAAACGATAATATGTCGAGAGCACCTGCATATCTAATAAATAAACAGATTCCTGACCAACAATTGTTAAATAAAATTAAAGGGATGGTAAAAGACGGAAAAAGTCCAAAGAAAATAAAGGGTGAGATGTCAAACGTCTCTCTATATACTATTGAAAGATATTACACAAAAATCAGAAAAGGAATATGGTAATATTTTTTATTTTTTCCAAAGGTTAGGCAGGAAATTACCTAATCGGAAATTAAATAAAGATATAGACTAACAAAGGAGGAAAATATGAGCAAAATATCGCTCAGAAAAATGTTTACTATGCTCGTTATATTGGGCATATGTATAACCGCTACAATATCTATAGTATCTGCTCAGAATAATACAGGAACACCAACACCAACTGAGACGGTTACAGAAACGCCTACAAGCACAGCAACTCCGACTGCAACTCCAACCACGGTACAGTCAACTATACAGCCGACAGTTACCACAACCCAGGCTCCAACAGTAGTTGCTACAACAAAGGCAGAAGGAAAATTCAGAGTCGGACCAACTGTTAGAATAAGACCATTAAATGACGAGATCAGTAAAGATCAAGATGGACTTATTGAACTGTATATGGATAATCCTTCTCTGAACGATATACCATTAAGTGTGGATGCTAGGATCAGCGTTCCGTCAGGGATACATGTTTACGGGCAAGGATTTGGAGAGGCTGGTGCTGCAGGTATGGTTTACGGAAAATTTGAGGTGCCTCCTGGTAGCGCAAGAACTATTAATATAGTGATTAAAGCAGAAAAATTAGGAGATTTCAGTGCTCAATTCAGTGGACTGTATTGGCCTGGAGATAATAAGGATGCATACCAGCCAATATCATTAACGCATCCGTTCAAAGTACTTGCACCATCAAAAGATCCTCTGAAGGACACAAGCGGAGAAGCAGGTGGAGATAAACCAAAAGATGAGAAACCGCCAGAGAAATCTCCAGGAATATCTATAGTTGCGGCAATATCTGTAGTTGCCATAATGGCATATATGTTAAGAAGAAGAACTTAAATAAGAACATAACATAGATATAAAGGCGGTAGTTCAATGAAGAATAACAAGATTCGATCGATTCTGACGATACTATTAGCATTATCTATATTAATTAGTGTGTCAGAATCCAATTTTTTACCTGTTGCGAGAGCAGGAGGTGGCAGTTATGAGCCACAGTTAGGAATAATGGCATATATAGATACAGGAAGAGATATCGATTTGGATTATGCCAAAAGTCTATTTAGGACTATAAATATAGATGATCCAGACGAAATTGAAGGTATATACTCATTTTATGTCGACAATTACAATACAGAAGACGTAAACGTATATATTACCAGTGATGGATTCATAGCGGCATTTTATACTGATAGGGATCCTGTAAGCAGGATAATATCATGGAGCGGCGACAAAACGGTTTTCAGCAAATTTGCTACTGCAATATCATATATTGGGCAATCTTTAGGAGTTAACATAAATTATAACGATATAAAATATTATCATTATCAATACCCAGACGCCACTAGAATGCTGATCGCTACACAATCTGTTGGGGAGTCTACAGTTAGTACATATAGTTACGGAAATCTCGGATTTAATATTCCAAGTGGTACAACGATATACGAAATATCATATTCATTTTATTTAAATGACATCTATGATGGTCAAAACGGGGCGAATATTGCTATAGGTACAGATACTGTAGATAGTAAAATGTATAATGGAATAAACTATAACTTCTATAATGGGTACATATCGACAAATACGAATCATTTATTAGGAATAATGAGTGGTCCATATGCCCAAGCGGGAGTAGCAATGATAATAATTTATGATGGACCAACAATAAGTGTAAATAACGCAGATAACTATTTCGATAGCTCTTTATATAATCCAGAAGGGGCTACATCTTATAACCCTCAATATACTCCTACATATACTTATGAACCTACTCCTGTCCCAACTCCGATAAGAACTCCTAGAATCACTGTTCCTATGCCAACAGTAGTAATTACAGAAACATCTCCTGGATATACTCCTGTTCAGACCGCACAGGCTCCATTAAAACCTAAAAAGGCAAGCGTTGATCTCCATGGAGAAAGAACAAATATAGAAATGGGGCAACAGGTACTATTAAAAGGGTCAATAGTGAGTTTTAATACGAATGTGAACAAGATGCATGCTCAGGTCATCATAATACCTCCTTCAGGATTTAGTGTGGCATCTGCAGACTTTGTTAAATCTCCGGCAGGACAATATACATCTGATTTTGAATTAGACCCTGGAAAAGGAAAAGACATAGAGGTAACAATAATTCCAAATGAAGCGGGAGAATTTAACGTGGTAGCTAAAATAACATATTATTTTGGGGAAGATAAGAATACTGGAGAATATGAAGAGACGAAACTACCTATAAAGGTAAGAGAAAAAGGCACTGGAGGTAGTAGCACTGGAAGACAAGATGCTAGAACTGGAGACACGCCCAGTGAACCAGGATTTGAAATTATACCTGGCATAGGAATATTGATAGTTTCATATTTATACTTTAAAAAGAGGAAATAAAAATAGATATTAAAAAGAGAATAACGACATTAAAGAGGGATATATTATATGATAGGATCAAACAAAAATAAGATACTATTGTTGAGCATATTAAGCATATTTATCTTAATAGTCATGTCGACAATGGTAATGGCCGAAGATACACAGAACAATGTTACACAATCAGCAGTGACTGATAAACAACCAACTTCTATACCAACTACTGCTAAAGAAGGAAAATTCAGAGCAGGACCGACAGTAAGAATTAGACCTTTGAACGACATGATAAATAAATCGGCTGATGGGATAATAGAGTTATATTTTGATAATCCTTCCTTGAATGATATACCTTTGACTGTAGATGCGCATATAAGTGTTCCTTCTGGGATACATGTCTATGGGCAGGGATTTGGTCAGGCAGACGCTGCAGGAATAGTTTACGGAGTATTTAGTGTTCCTCCAGGAACAGTCAGAACAATATATGTGAATATTAAAGCAGAAAAGACTGGAGATTTCTATACCCAATTCAGTGGAACATATTATCCTGGAGAGAATAAAGACGCATACCAACCAATATCGTTAACTTATCCGTTTACTGTATATGAACCATCTCCAGACCCAAAGAGCGCGAAATTAACTAATTCCGAACAAATTCCAGAGAGTGCGAGAAGTAGCAATATTATGGATAAGATTCTTCCTGGAATAATTATTGCCTTGGTTGCAGGACTTATTGGTCTAATATATAAGATTTATGAGATAAGGTATGCTCACAAATTACAGACAGAGAGCAAGACTACTAAAACCAGAACAATAGAAGGTACAGTGACAGAACACGAAACAACAGAGACGAAAACTGAAGAAAAGAAATAGATGATATATTTTTATTTTTCTATAGGTTGGGCGAGGAGCATATCACCATTTCAATCCTTAGTCGTGGATATAGCAATGAATTACCTGATCGGAAATAAAATAAAAGTATAAAACTAAAACACAAGGAGGAAAAAATGATTGGTTTGGTTCTTTGCGGTGGACATGGAAAGCGTCTACGTCCATTGACAAATGAGATCCCTAAATCTTTGATAGAAATAAAAGAAGGCTACACCATTCTAGACAAACAGTTGATAGATTTAAAAAATGCCGGAATAGAAAAAATAGTTCTTTTGACTGGACATCTAAGTGAAAAGATAGAAGAAAGATATAGTTCCAAATGGAAAGGAATTAGTATCGAATATTCAACAGAAGATAAACCTCTTGGCACATTAAATGCTATTCGTATGGGGATAGAAAAGATAGACGAAGATGTAATTATCAGAAACGGCGACATTGTAGCTGATGTTAATATCAAAAGGATGATAAACAAATTCAACGATTCTAACTATTTAGCAAGTATGTTGATAGCAAAGATGAGAAGCCCATATGGAATAGTAGACATAGGTGATGATAGAATTAAGAAATTTAGAGAAAAACCTTTACTCGACTATTATTTCAATGCAGGCATTTATTGTTTCAAAAAAGGAATTTCTAGGTTTTTTACTAATTTTGAGACAGGAGACATAGAAAAAACAGTATTTCCTTTACTTGCAGAGAGTAACCAGTTAGGATTTTTCAAAAATGAAGGAAAATTCTGGGTAGCGGTAGATACAACTAAAGATCTTGAAGAGGTACAAAAAGAATACGCAAATAGGACAGATAAACCTTGGGGTTATGAAAAAATTTTAATCAATACTGACAAATATCTAACAAAAGAATTGTTCTTATTTGAAGGATATCAGACATCTTTCCACTATCATGAGAAAAAAGATGAGACGATGTACATAATAGAGGGGTCTGGATATATAGAATTCGAAAATCGCAAAGAGTATTTTGGACGTAACGATGCTATTAGAATAGAGCCTAACATTCCTCATACCATCGTTGCCACGGAGAATACTGTGTTGCATGAAGTCAGTACTCCATATTTGGACGACACTATACGAATTAAGGATTTTTATGAGAGAAACAATAACTGATAAAATGAAAGCGACATTTGTATCACATGAATATGTCTAAAGCTCTGTTTTTATATCGCAGTTTATCTGCAATACAAAAATATATATAGTTTATAG
>Ga0114939_10002603_pt1 | contig 13264 bp, 11 predicted proteins | sample AshMeaCrysSpring_FD_87196 | JGI IMG/M metagenome (GOLD analysis project Ga0114939, IMG submission 87196) | Groundwater microbial communities from Big Spring, Nevada to study Microbial Dark Matter (Phase II) - Ash Meadows Crystal Spring | ecosystem: Environmental > Aquatic > Deep subsurface >... | reverse complement strand
CGCCGCGATCCGTACGCGCGCCGACCGCGACGGCGATCACTGGGTGCTGAACGGCGTCAAGCAGTTCATCACCACCGGCAAGCATGCGGACGCCGCGATCGTGTTCGCGGTCAGCGATCGCAACGCGGGGAAGAAGGGCATCAGCGCGTTCATCGTGCCGACCGACACGCCGGGCTACGTCGTCGCGCGCGTGGAGGACAAGCTCGGGCAGAAGGCGTCCGACACGGCGCAGATCGTGTTCGAGAACTGCCGCGTGCCGGCGGCGAACATGCTCGGCGCGGAGGGCGAGGGCTACCGGATCGCGCTCGCGAACCTCGAGGGCGGTCGCATAGGCATCGCCGCGCAGGCAGTCGGCATGGCGCGCGCCGCATTCGAGTACGCCCGCGACTACGCGAAGCAGCGCGAGAGCTTCGGCAAGCCGATCATCGAGCATCAGGCAGTGAACTTCCGGCTCGCGGACATGGCGACGCGGATCGAGGTCGCGCGGCAAATGGTGCTGCATGCGGCGGCGCTGCGGGACGCCGGCCGGCCGTGCCTCAAGGAAGCGTCGATGGCGAAGCTCTTCGCCTCCGAGATGGCCGAGCGCGTGTGCTCGGACGCCATCCAGATCCACGGCGGCTACGGCTACGTCGCCGACTTCCCGGTGGAGCGCATCTACCGCGACGTGCGCGTGTGCCAGATCTACGAAGGTGCGAGCGACATCCAACGATTGGTGATCGGGCGGGCCGTCGCGAGCGATTAGAAGACGAGCAAGCGAATCGCCACCTGCACGGAGGCGGGAGCACGCCCGCCGCCGCAGAGCGAGCTGCCACCTGGTCTCGAGCCCTCCGCGCCTGCGACGCGGCTTGGGCCGAGAGCTGCGCTGGCGGAACCCGTTCTTGGTCCCACCTGCGTTGCCGCCTCCGGCCGAGGCGCCGCGGGCTTCCGGTGTCCGTTGCACGTCGACAAACCGCTTCGCGCCTGCGCGCTGACGACGGCAAGGCTCCTGCGCCGGAGCCTCGACAGCAGCGCGGTGCGCACCGCCGGACAGGACCGTCGCGGCGCATCGAATACTGCACGGATCGCGCGCCGGCTCCCGTCCTCGCCGTGCAATTCTTCCCGCGGCGCCGGGGTCGGACCCGAGCGCGTGCCGCCCCTGGTTCGGAGGTTGCTCGGAGACCGGCAGCAGATTGCAGACGAGGAGCCGAGCGTGAAGAGCGTCACTCAATGGATCGAGGCCCACGGCAAGCGCCGCGGAGCGGTTGAAGTACTGGCGCAACTCGAGGATATGCCACTCGAGCGCCGCGATGCCGGGGTGTCATGCCTGCTGCGCACCCACGGCTTCGCCGCCGTGCGATCGGCGTTCATCGAACTGCTCGAATGGGCGCCGCGCGAAGACTTCCCCGCGCTGCGCGACGTGTTCCGGGAGCGCTTCGCTCACTGAGCGCAAGCCGGCGGCATCGCGCACGGCGCGCGCGCAACGCAGGCGCGCTCGACCCTCAGGTGCTCTCGCGCACCACGAGCTCGTAGCCGAGGTCGATCGACGCACGCGAAACGGGCTCGCCGCGCACCAACGCGAGCAGCATCTTCGCGGCCTCCGACCCGATCTGCGCGCGCGGCGTGCGCACGGTGGTGAGCGGCGGCAACATCTGGTCGCTTCCCGGGAGGTCGTTGAAGCCGGCGATGGCGATCCGCGCCGGCACCGCGATGTGCGATCGGGCTGCGGCGAGCAGCGCACCCTGCGCGAGGTCGTCGTTGCAGCAGAAGATCGCGTCCACCGGCGGGGCCTGCGCCGCGATCTGCTCGAACATCCGAGCGCCGAGCGCGATGGAGGACGGTGCCGGGTTCAGCCACTCGAGCCTCGCATCGTGCAGGCCGGCGCGAGCCAGCGCTTCCCGCCAGCCCTGCATGCGCTGCATGGTGCGCGGATCGAGCTGTGCAGCAGCGAAGGCGATGCGCCGGCGCCCGCGCTCGAGCAGGTGGCGCGTCATCGCCGCGCCCGCATCGCGCTGCGAGAAGCCGACGCTGTAGACGCCAGGCTCCGTCGAAGTCTCCATCACGTGCACGCAGGGCACGCCGCTCTGCGCGATGAGGTCACGTACTGCTTCCGTGCGATCGAGTCCGGTGACGAGTAGCCCGGCGAGCCGGTGCGCGAGCTGTTCGCGCAGCAACTGCTCCTCCTGCGAGGGGTCGTAGTGCGTGACGCCGATCAGCGCCTGGTAGCCCGCGCGGCGCAGGGTGCCCTGCGCCGCTTCGAGCAGGTCGACGAACAGCGTGTTGGTGAGCATGGGAACGAGGATCGCCACCTGCGTGCCGTGCCGTGACGCGAGCGCGCGCGCGGCGGGGTCAGGGACGTAGCCAAGCCGGCGCGCGGCGGCCCGGACGCGCGCGACCAGTGCGGGATCCACCGCGCGGCGGCCGTGCAGCGCGCGTGAGGCCGTGATGGGGCTCACCTCGGCAGCGCTCGCGACGTCGGCGAGGGTCACGCGGCCGGTGGACCGCGAGCGCCGCGAAGCGGCGGCGCCGGAGCGGCGGCTGGCGGACGGCATCCAGGCACCTCCAGAAACGTGTTGACAGCGATTCTAGCCCGGATCAGGATAGCGCTATCCAGCGGCGTGAAGGCCGCCCGGGTGCACGCACCACGATGGCCGAAAGCCGAGTGGAGAATGGGCGAAGGGGGCACCGGGGGCGAAGCGTCGCCGTTTTCGGGCCGTTTCGGATAGCGCTATCCAAATGATTGATGCGGTGGTGGTGATGGGCGTCGCCGGGTGCGGGAAGTCGACGCTGGGCGCGGCCCTTGCGCGTGCCGAGGGCGTTCCGCTGGTCGAAGGCGACGAGTTCCACAGCGAGAGGAGTCGCGGCAAGATGAGCCGGGGTATCGCTCTCGACGATGCCGACCGCGAGGGATGGCTGGACACCCTCGGCGCGCAATTGCGCGCCCACCCGGCCGGGGTGGTGCTCACCTGCTCCGCGCTCAAGCGTGCCTACCGTGACCGGCTGCGGGCGGCCCAGCCCGGGCTGCGTTTCGTCTTCATGGACATCGACCGCGAGGCGGCACAGGCCCGCGTGGCGCAGCGCGCAGGGTCGCACTTCTTCTCGCCGACGCTGGTCGAAAGCCAGTTCGCCACGCTCGAGTCGCCGGTGGACGAGCCGGGCGTGCTGCGCGTCGACGCGCTTGCACCGCTGCGGTCGCTGCAGACCGAGGTATCCGCGTGGCTCCGCGGCGGAGCACGGCGATGAGCGGACCTCGGTCCACGCACCCGGCACAGCGGCTGGCGAACATCGCCATGGCGATCTGCCTCGCGATCATGGCGGTGGCGGTGTTCGTCAACGTCGTGCTCCGCTACGGCTTCGGGAGTGGCATCGCCGCCAGCGAGGAGCTCTCGCGGCTGCTCTTCGTGTGGATGGTGTTCATCGGCGCCGCGGCGGCCTACCCGGCGGGCGAGCACATGGCGTTCACCAGTCTCCTCGGCACCCTGCGCACCCGCCCGCGCTCGCTCGCGATCATGACGGTCGTGATCCGGCTGCTCGTCGTGCTTGCGTGCGCCCTGCTCGCCTGGGGCGCGTGGCAGCAGGTCGTCGTCGGGCTCGACAGCCGTTCGGTGGTCCTCGGCTATCCGACCGCCCTGCTGCCGCTGCCCGCGTTCCTCTGCGCGGTGGCGATCGGCGTGATGGCGATCGTCGAGCTGATCAGGCGCAAGCCGATCGCGTTGCACGCGCCGGCGGACGTGGAGTGAGCCCGATGACGCCCGAGGGGCTCGCGTTCGTCGTGTTCTCCGTCGGCATGCTCGCCCTCATGGGCATCGGGCTCAACATGGCCCTCGCGCTGGTGCTCACGGGCGCCGGCATGGCATGGGTGCTCGGCTTCTGGGACACGCAGCTCCTCGCCCAGAACATGGTCGCGGGGGTCGACAGCTTTCCGCTGCTCGCGGTGCCGTTCTTCATCCTCGCCGGCGAGCTCATGAACGCGGGGGGTATCAGCCGGCGCATCATCGACATGGCGCAGGCGTGGGTCGGCCACATCCGCGGCGGCCTCGGTTTCGTCGCGATCGGCGCCGCGGTACTGATGGCGAGCATGAGCGGCTCGGCCCTCGCCGACACCGCGGCGCTCGCGACGATCCTGCTGCCGATGATGCGCCAGCAGGGCTACCCGATGAACACGTCGGCGGGCCTGCTCGCCTCCGGCGGGATCATCGCACCGATCATCCCCCCGTCGATGCCGTTCGTGATCTACGGCGTCACGACCAACACGTCGATCTCGGCGCTATTCATCTCCGGCATCGTCCCGGGGTTGGTGATGGGCGCGGGCCTGATCCTCGCGTGGAAGTGGGTGCTGCGCCGGATCGAGCTGCCGGCAGGCGGCGCGCAGCCGCTCTCCGCCCGGCTGCATGCGAGCGCGAAGGCGTTCTGGGCGCTGCTCATGCCGGTGATCATCATCGGCGGCATGAAGACCGGCGTCTTCACGCCCACCGAGGCAGCCGTCGTCGCGGCCGTCTACGCGCTGGTGATCGCACTGCTCGTGCACCGGGAGATGCGCATCGCCGACCTCTACGGCGTGCTCGTCCGCGCGGCGAAGACGACCGCGATCGTGATGTTCCTGTGCGCGGGTGCGCAGGTCGCGAGCTACATGATCACCCTCGCCGACCTGCCCTCGGTCCTCACCGCATGGCTCGGCCCGCTGGTCGAGAGCCCGCGCCTGCTCATGGCGGTGATGATGATCGTGCTCGTGCTCATCGGCACCGCGCTCGACCTCACGCCGACGATCCTCATCTTCGCGCCGGTCATGCTGCCGATTGCCACCAAGGCGGGCATCGACCCGGTGTACTTCGGGCTGATGTTCGTGCTGAACGGTGCGATCGGGCTCATCACGCCGCCCGTAGGCACGGTGCTGAACGTCGTCGCCGGCGTCGGCCGCCTCTCCATGCACGACGTCATCAAGGGCGTGAATCCGTTCCTGCTCACCTACGTCGTCATCCTCGCGCTCTTCGTCGTCTTCCCCCAGATCGTCATCACGCCGGTGGCCTGGATGCGCTGACCGCGATCCGAACCCCGCGCGAAACTCAAGCCAAAGGAGGCTCCACATGAACGCCCTTCGCCGCACCGTCCTCGCTGCCACCGCTGCCGCCATGCTCGCCGCGCCCTTCGCGGCAATCGCACAGGACATCAAGCCACGCATCATCCGCTTCGGCTACGGCCTCAACGAGCAGAGCAACCAGGGCCGCGCCGTCAAGTACTTCGCCGAGCAGGTCGAGAAGGCCTCCGGCGGGAAGATGAAGGTGCGGGCAATCGGCGCGGCAGCGCTCGGGCCCGATGTGCAGATGCAGCAGGCGCTGATCGGCGGTGCGCAGGAGATGATGGTGGGGTCGACGGCGACACTCGTCGGCATCACCAAGGAGATGGCACTGTGGGACACACCCTTCCTGTTCGGCAACGCCAAGGAAGCGGACGCGATCCTCGACGGCCCGCTCGGCCAGAAAGTGATGGACAAGCTCCAGGACAAGGGACTCGTCGGCCTCGTCTACTGGGAGAACGGCTTTCGCAACCTGACCAACAACAAGCGCCCGGTGACGAAGCTCGAGGACCTGGAGGGCATCAAGCTGCGCGTGATGCAGAACAACGTCTATCTCGAGAGCTTCAAGATGCTCGGCGCCAACGCCATTCCGCTGCCGTTCTCCGAGCTCTTCAGCGCGCTCGAGACGAAGACGGTGGACGGACAGGAGAACCCCTTCAACACCATCCTCTCCTCCAAGTTCTACGAGGTGCAGAAGTACGTTTCGGTGACGAATCACGTCTACAGCCCTTGGATCGTGCTGGTGAGCAAGAAGTGGTGGGACCAGCTCTCGAAGGACGAGCAGAAGATCCTGCGCGAGGCCGCGGTCGCGAGCCGTGACTTCGAGCGCAAGGACACACGCGAGGAGGCGGCCCGCGCCCTCTCCGACCTCAAGTCGAAGGGCATGCAAGTGAACGAGCTCTCGCCGGCCGAGACCGCGCGCATGCGCGAGAAGCTCACGCGGGTCAACGCGACCATCGGCGCCAACGTGGGCATGGACCTCTGGGACGAGACCCAGGCGGCGCTCGCGAAGATGCGCGGCAAGTGATCGGGAAGGCCGCGCGGCGGCGGCACCCGGATGCCGCCCTAGCGGAGCCCTGGCACGCGCTTCTCGCCGAGTGCGGATCGTCTCCGCACTCGGCAGCGGCGCGGGCTGGGCAAAGCTTTTGCTGCGCTGACGGGCATGGACCCTGTTCATGGCCCCGACCGATCGACTCTCCGACCGCTCGGCGCTGCCGCGCTTGCTGCGGCGCTCCTCGTCGTTGGCTGCGGCGACGGACCCCCACGCCCTTCGGAGCCGCCTCAGCCCCCTCGACCCCGTGCCGCCGCGCAGCTGGCGAAGCCGGACCGGGGCCAGATCGTGACGGTGAGCTGGTACGGCAAGGACTTCGCAGGCAAGCCGACCGCGAGCGGCGAACCCTTCGACCCCGAGGACCTCACCATCGCCCATCGCACGCTTCCGCTCGGCACCCGCGTGCGCCTCACGAATCCGGAGAACGGGCGTAGCGTCGAGGCGCGTGTGAACGATCGAGGGCCTTACGCCGCCGGGCGCAGCGCCGACCTGTCGCGCGCAGCCGCGCGCCGGCTCGGATTGATCGAGGACGGCGTCGGCGAAGTGCGGATGCAGGTGATCTCCAGGCCCTGATCATCAGCGGCGGCTGCCTCGCCCGGAGCGCCGGCGTTCTCGACGGGGAATGCATACGTCCGGGTCTGCCTGCGCTCGGCCCTTCAAGCCGGCGGCGTGGAGACGGAGGGCCGCGCGTCGACGCGGCGGGAGGTGAAGGCTCGAGGCGCGCCGGCAGCTCGAAGCACGCCGGCAGCTCAGGGCCCCAGACTAGTTGCGGCGACCGGCGTCGCCGCCTGCACCTGCAGCAGCATCACGCCGGCGCTCGCCTGCATACCGATGCTGGCGCGCAGCTCGACGACGCGGCCGTCCCCCGGTGCGAGGATGCGATGCTCCATCTTCATCGCCTCCATGACGACGAGGAGCTGTCCGCGCGTCACCTGCGCGCCCGCTTCGACCATGACCTGCACGACGCGACCGGTGAGCGGCGCCCGCACCGCGCCGTCCGACGTTGCCTGCGTGGCGCGAGCGCGATCGTGGGTTGCATCGCGCGCTACGCAGTCGCCCGCGGCAGTACCGAGGTACAGGGTGTCGGCGTCCATCGCGACGGCAACGCGTTGCCGAACGGCGTCGATCGTCGCGTCGATCGTGCCGACGATGACCGTGGGCAAGCGCACCGCGAATCGCTCGCGCGCGATCTCCACGGCGTAGTCATGAGCGGCGGCCGGCTCGACCGTCAGAGGCACGAGCCGATCGTCGACCGCGAGCCGCATGGACGTGGGGGCAGGTCCCGTCGATCGCCAGTTTCGCCATTCCTCGGGCCCTCGGAAGCGATCGCCAATCTCGAACAGCAGCGCGGCTGCGAGCGCCAATGTCTGGCCCGGCGGCGTTGACGACGTGCTAGGCACGCGCGCCTCCTCGGCCACGAAGCCCGTGTCGGCCTCGCCAGCGACGAAGCGCGGATGCTCGAGCACCGACGCGAGAAACGCCCGGTTGGTCGGCATGCCGAGCAGCACGGTCTCCCGCAGCCCCCGGACGAGCTGGAGACGCGCGACCTCGCGCGTCTCGCCCCACGCGACCAGCTTCGCGAGCATGCAGTCGTACTCGGCCGGCACGGTGCCCGGCGCGGCGAGCGCATGATCGACCCGGAGACGCTCGCTCGGTGCCCACGCGAGCACGCGCCCACTCGCGGGCGCGAAGTCGCGCGTCGGATCCTCGGCGCAGAGCCGCGCCTCGATCGCATGGCCGCCGAACCGGATCTCGTCCTGCCGCAGCGGCAACAGGTCGCCCGCCGCGACGCGCAGTTGCCACTCCACGAGATCGAGCCCGGTCACGAGCTCGGTCACCGGATGCTCGACCTGCAGGCGCGTGTTCATCTCCATGAAGAACATGGCCTCGCCGCCGTCCCACAGGAACTCGACGGTGCCCGCGCCGACGTAGCCGACCGCGCGCGCGGCATCGACGGCGGCCCGGCAGAGCCGGGTGCGTACCCCCTCGGGAAGGTGCGGGGCAGGCGTCTCCTCGACCAGCTTCTGGTGACGGCGCTGCACCGAGCAGTCGCGCTCGCCGAGGTGCACGACGTTGCCGTGCACGTCGGCGAACACCTGCACCTCGATGTGGCGAGCACGCTCGACCAGCTTCTCGATGAAGAGCTTGCCGTCGCCGAACGCAGCCTCGGCTTCCGCGCGCGCGCTCGCGAGCGCTGCGTGCAGCTCGGCGGCACTTTCGACACGCCGCATGCCGCGGCCGCCGCCGCCTGCGGCCGCCTTGACCATGACCGGGAAGCCGATCCGTTCGGCCTCGCGCGCGAGCGTCGCGTCGCCGGCGTCCGCCGCATCGCAGCCGGGCGCGACCGGAACACCCGCATCGCGCATCAGCCGTCGCGCCGCCGCCTTGTCCGCCATGGCGCGGATCGCGGCCGGTGGCGGACCGACGAAGGCCATCCCTGCGGCGATGCAGGCTTCCGCGAACGCTGCGTTCTCGGAGAGAAAGCCGTACCCGGGATGGATCGCATCGACGCCCGTGCGCGTTGCTGCGCTGATGACGGCCTCGACGCTGAGGTACGAGTCGCGCGGTGCCGCCCCGCCCACGCGCACCGATTCGTCGACGAGGGCGAGCCACGCGCCGTCGGCGTCGGCGTCCGAGTAGACGCCGACCGTCGCGATGCCCATGCCGCGCGCCGTCCGCGCGATGCGGGCGGCGATCTCGCCGCGGTTGGCGATGAGGAGCTTGCGAAGCATGGTGTGGAAAAGCCTTACCGCAGAGGGCGCCGAGAGCGCAGAGGAGCACAGCGGATTCTGAACCAGGCGGACACGAGCCGTGCAGTCTCAGTTGGCGCCAGCGTCAGCGTCAGCCGAAGACCTGCAACAACATGCCCTCCGCGCCGCTCCGCGTCCTCCGCGCCCTCCGCGGTAAGTCTTCACCGCCCCCCCAGCGTCCCCATGTACTTGCAGATGATCCCCAGCATCACCTCGTCCGCGCCGCCGCCGATCGAGGCCAAGCGACCGTCGCGGTAGAGCCGCGACACGGGGTTCTCCCACGTGTAGCCCATCCCGCCCCAGAACTGCAGGCACGAGTCGGCGACCTCGCGCATCAGACGGCCCGCCTTCAGCTTCGCCATCGAGGCGAGCTCGGTGGCGTCCTGACCGGAGACGTAGAGGTCGGTCGCGCGATAGGTGAGCGCGCGCAGCGCCTCGACCTCGGTCTTCAGCTCCGCGAGGCGAAAGTGCACCCACTGGTTGTCCAGGATCGTGCGACCGAACGCCTTGCGCTGGCCGGTGTACTCGATCGTCTGGCGGATCGCCTGGTTGAGGCCCTCGATCGCGTTCGCCGCCGCCCACAGCCGCTCCTCCTGGAACTGGAGCATCTGGTAGGTGAAGCCGTGGCCTTCCTCGCCGATACGGTGCCACATGGGCACGCGCACGTCGTCGAAGTGGATGAGCCCGGTGTCCGAGGACATCATCCCGATCTTGCGGATCTTCTTCTCCTTCACGACGCCCTTCGCGTTCATCGGCACGATGATGAGCGACTTGTTCCGATGCGCCGGCCCGTCGCCCGTGTTCGCGAGCAGGCACATCCAGTCCGCCTGCAGCGAGTTGGTGATCCACATCTTCGTGCCGCTGATCACGTAGTCGCCGCCGTCGATACGCGCGGTCGTGCGGATCGCCGCCACGTCGGACCCCGCGCCCGGTTCCGACACGCCGACGCAGGCGACGTGCTCGCCGGTGACCGCGGGCACGAGGAACTCCCGGCGCAGACGATCGGACCCGAAGCGCGCGAGCGCGGGCGTCGCCATGTCGGTCTGCACGCCGATCGCCATCGGCACCGCGCCGCAGGCGACGTAGCCGAGCGTCTCCGCCATGACGACCGAATAGGAGTAGTCGAGCCCGGTGCCGCCGTACTCCGCCGGCTTGGTGAGCCCGAGCAGGCCGAGGTTGCCCATCTTGCGGAAGAGCTCGTGCGCCGGAAAGATCTCCGCCGCCTCCCACTCGTCGACGTGCGGGTTGATCTCGTTGTCGATGAAGCGCTTCAGCGTGCGCTTCAGCTCCTCGTGTTCCTGTGTGAGCTGCATGCTTGTCTTTCCGTGGGGAAGAACTTCACCGCAGAGGGCGCAGAGATCGCGGAGGAACGCAGAGCTTGAACAGGTCGTGATGCGCGCGCCTGCCGACCCACTCCACCGGTTGCCGCGCGCCCCGACTCACGTCCAACATCTCTGCGCGCCTCTGCGTCCTTCGCGTCCTGCGATGAAGTCTTTCGCTTTTCCGCGTCATGGCCGCGCCACGCCGAACTGCACCGGCCGCGTCACCCGCGCATCCGCCTCCTCGCACACCGAGAGCGCGAAGCCGAGCACGTTGCGCGTGTCGCGCGGATCGATCACGCCGTCGTCGAGCAGCAGCGCGCTCACCGCGAATGCGCTCTGCTGTCTCTCGAACGTCGTCACGATCTTGCGCTTCAGCCCCGCGATCATCGCCGGGTCCGGCTCGACGCCTCGCCGCCTCAGGCTTGCCTCGGTGACGATCGCCATCGTCGTCGCTGCCTGCTCGCCGCCCATCACGGCGATCTGCGCGTTCGGCCAGCTGAAGAGGAACCGCGGCCGGTAGCCGAAGCCGCACATGCCGTAGTTGCCGGCGCCGAAGGAGGCGCCGCACATCACGGTGAGCTGCGGCACGTTCGCGTTCGACACCGCCTGGATCATCTTGGCGCCGTGCTTGATCATGCCCGACTGCTCCGGCTCCCTGCCCACGATGTAGCCGGTCGTGTTCTGCAGGTAGACGAGCGCATGCCCGCTCTGGCAGCACGCCTGGATGAAGTGCGTCGCCTTGTTCGACCCCGCCGGATCGAGCGGCCCGTTGTTGGTGACGATCCCGACCTTGCGGCCCTGGATCGCCGCGTGGCCGACGACCGTCGCCGGCCCGTAGAGCGGCTTGAACTCGAGGAAGTCGGAGTCGTCGACGATGCGCGCGATGACCTCGCGCATGTCGACCGGTTTGCGGTAGTCCGCCGGCATGATGCCGAGCAGGTCATCGGCCGGATAGCGCGGCGGCTTTGCAGTGGCGTGCGCTGCCGCGCCCCAGCCGAGCTTCGCCACGATCTCGCGCGCGAGCGCGAGCGCATCCGCGTCATCCTCGGCGATCTGCTCCGCCAACCCCGAGATCGTCGCGTGCATCTCCGCGCCGCCGAGCTCCTCCTCGGTCGCAATCTCGCCCGTGGCGGCCTTGAGCAGCGGCGGCCCGGCGAGGAAAGCGCGGGAGCGGCCGCGGACCATGATCACGACATCGGACAGCCCCGGCATGTAGGCGCCGCCCGCGGTGGACGAGCCGTGCACGACCGTGATCACGGGGATGCCCGCGGCGGAAAGCCGGGCGAGGTTGTAGAAGACCGAGCCGCCCGCGAGGAACTGCTCGACGCGGTACTCGAGCAGGTTCGCACCCGCGCTCTCGACCAGATGTACGAACGGCAGCTTGTTCGCGAGCGCGATCTCCTGCGCGCGCAGCATCTTCTCCAGTCCGCGCGGCTGGATGGCGCCGGCGTCGATGCCGGAGTCGCTCGCGAGGACCAGCACGCGGGCTCCCGAAACGTAGCCGATGCCGGCGATGCAGCCGCCGCCGGGTACGGACTTGTCGAGATCGGGATCGTCGAGGCCGAGCCCGGCGAGCGTCGAGAGCTCGAGCCACGGGGCGCCGTGATCGAGGAGCCGCGCAACGCGCTCACGCGGGAGCAGCTGCCCGCGCTTGTCGAAGAGCGGCCGCGACGCCGCCGACCGCTCGCGCGTGCGCGCTTCGAACGCGCGGAGCTTCGCGACGAGCGCGAGCATGTGCTCGCGGTCGGCGCGGAAGGCTGCGGCGGCGGTGTCGAGGGTGGATTCGATGACGGGCATTACTGATCAAGAACAGCTTAACCGCAGAGGGCGCGGAGGACGCTGAGTAACGCAGAGCTACAGATGGTTGGAGATCTCGCTTCTCGCGAGTCGGGCCTCCTCTTGCACCGTTGGTCGCGCCCCAAACCGACCCCGTGTGCCGATGCTTATCTTCAACCAAACCTCTGCGTGCCTCCGCGTCCTCCGCGCCCTCTGCGGTGAAGGCCTTCCGCTTCTACTCCTTCAACACCTTCGGCACCTCCGCCCGATGGAACCCCTCGAACGGCGCGTTCGGCCCGCTGCCCACCCGCGGCCACACGCGCTTCGCATTCGGGGCGGCGCCGTCGACGCGGAGGCATGCACCGGAGATGAAGGCCGCCGCCGGCGACAGCAGGAACACGATCGCCGCCGACACCTCGCTTTCGGTGCCCAGACGGTTGAGCGGCACGCTCTGCGGCAGCGCCTTGATGAGCGGCTGCAGACCCGGCGGATAGCGGTCCATGCCGCTCGATGCGATCCAGCCCGGCGCCACGGCGTTCACGCGTACGGGCGCCCACTCGAGCGCGGCGGTCTCGGTGAGGTTCAGCATACCGGCGCGCGCGGCGCCCGAGTGGCCCATGCCCGGCATGCCGTTCCACATGTCGGCGATGACGTTCACGATCGCGCCGCCGTGATCACCCATCCACTGCGTGCAGCACTCGCGCGCGACGAGGAAGCCGCCGGTGAGGTTGTTGCGCACCACCGCATCCCAGCCCTTGGCGCTGATGGCAGCGAGCGGCGCAGGGAACTGCCCCCCGGCGTTGTTGACCAGCCCGTCGATGCGGCCGTGCAAGGCGAGCACCGACTCGACCATGCGCACGACCTCGTCCTCGTTGCGGATGTCGCAGGGATGGGTGCTCGCGCGCCCGCCGTCCGCCTCGATCTCGCGGCGCACGGCATCGAGCTTCCCGGGGGTCCGGCCAACGAGCGCAGCGGCCCCACCGAGGCTCGCGAGCTCGTGCGCGGTGCAACGGCCGATGCCCGAGCCGCCGCCGGTGACGATGACGACTTGATCCGCGAATAGCCCTTCGCGGAACACGGACCGATATCCCAAGCGCCTCCTCCGACGCCCCGCCTCTTGAGCGGGATTTCATGTGATGCCGCTCGCTGCTCACGCATACACAGCGGGGCCGATGGCGAGCGCCCCGATCCCGCGGGACCGCGGCCATTCTCCCGCTGCTTCGCGGCGAGCGAATCGAGGGCCGGCTCTAAAGAGTGGCTCCTGCATTCTGGGCTCTGTCGGCAGCCTTATGATGCGCTCATTCGCGGCCGCCGT
>Ga0114939_10002600_pt1 | contig 13270 bp, 7 predicted proteins | sample AshMeaCrysSpring_FD_87196 | JGI IMG/M metagenome (GOLD analysis project Ga0114939, IMG submission 87196) | Groundwater microbial communities from Big Spring, Nevada to study Microbial Dark Matter (Phase II) - Ash Meadows Crystal Spring | ecosystem: Environmental > Aquatic > Deep subsurface >... | reverse complement strand
GATCGCGGATGAATGGAAGATCATATTCCGGATGGTCTCCCAGCAGGATCACGCAGTCGTATTTCGCGAGCGCCTTGCCCCATTCAGCGGAACGTCCCCAGCCAGCACCATTCACGGAGGCGGGGTTTTGCCAGGCACTGGGACGCAGCGGCGCATTGTCGAGCAGTTCGGCCAACGTCGCGGCGAAAATTGCGCGCTGATCGACGGCATCGGCCAAGCGTCCTGTTTCACTTTCATCGGCACGGCCCGCGTCCATCGCATCGGCGGTAAAACGCTTGGCGCCGTCGCGGAGGATCGGTTGCTGAGCCAGTGGTTGAGGCTTTTCCAAGCCCAGCAGCAGCACATGACCGAATTCCGCCTTGCCGGCGCCATCCTGGCCCGTGGTGCGAGCCAATCCGCCCCGCGCATCTGCCACATCGCGGAGGGCTTGCTCGCGGATCCGATAGGCCTCAAGCACGGGCTCAATGGCACGGCGGAGCTGATCAACGAACGCACCGTAATCCACATCGCTCAGCGCGCTGATGCGGAGGCTGATCCGCCACAGCTCGCTGTCTGTGTAAGGGCCTTCCAGTTCCTGCCGCATGTAGTCGCTTTGCAGCAACTGATCCCGTCCGGCCAGCAGCTCGCGGTTGTACTTGGCCCGCAGTGGGCTGTAATCGTTTGACGGGGGCGGCAGATCGGGAAGAAAGGTGACCGCCGACAGACTGCGACCTGCAACGTCGAGCCCCTGCGGCCCGAAGGTTCGCTCGATCACCGACTGGATCCGCGCGATCGCCTCAGCCCGCTCAAGGAGGTTCAACGCCAGAACCGACTCGACCGATTCGGCAGTACTGCCACGGCCAGCCTCCGACCCGCCCGGTGCCTGCTCGGCGGGCTCCACGGATTCCAACAGTTCCCGCTGCATCCGAGGCGGCTGGCGGACCACCAGTTCCATCGGCACGAGCTTGCCGAAGTTCTGTTCCAGCCAACTGTAATCCTGAATGATCTGCGCGTCGGAATCGAACATCTTCAGCAGGCGAACGCTTGTCCGCATCGACAAGATGCCAAAGCCCGCGACCAGCATCGCACCCACCATCGCCACGCCGGTGAAGACGTAATGGCGAGTCAACCATTCGACCAGCCGAGCCCAGAACGGATTTTGTGACTCTTCGTCGTCGAGAGATTGCAGATTGTCGGGGGGCGACGGAACAAACGTATTCAGTGCTGCCGGCAGATAGGTAAACAGCAACACCAGGGTTCCCATCACGCCGATCGCCGAATACAGCCCGAACTTGTAAATCGGCAAAATGTTGCTGGAACACAGCGAGAGCAGACCGATCGCCGTGGTGACTGAGCACAGCGTGCAAGGGAACCAGGCATGTGCCAGCATTCGCTCGGGTGCACCGACCAGTCCACCCTTCACGACCTCCTGTCGGTAGTAGTTCACCAGATGGATTGCGCCCGACATGCCCAGCACATACACCAGCGCCGGCATCGTCAGCAGGATCGCGTCGATCCCATCCCCCGACCACCAGACGACTCCCAAACACATGGCCGCCGAGACGCCGCCGACGAAGAAGACCATGATCGTCAGCTTTACATTGCGCAAGCAGATATAGGCCAAGGCCAAACCCAGGATGGCGCTGTATCCGACAAGGCGGACCAGCGTGATCCGGCCCTCTTCATCGATGGCCACGTTGTCGATCGGCGGGCCGCCCATCCGCAGCAGGGGCTCGGGCGGCGAACTGACCACGGCCAATCGATCAAGCGGCGGAGGAATCAAGGTGGGTTGCGGCGGAAGGTTGACGCCCGATTGTTCGGCGAGCTGCAACACCCGTCCGCGCTGGGTACTCATCAGTCCCCGGCCGCATACCTGATGGAGGTTCCGTGAACCGAGTTCGGTGAGCGTCACGAGCAACGAGGTTTCGCGTGCCGGAGGATCGATTTCCAAAGCGTCACACAGCGCGTACCAAACCTCGGCATGAGCCACCGGACCGGCCCCGCGGAGCTGCTCCAGCGCGCCGCCGAACCGCGCGTCGAGCACCTGCTTCAATGTCTGTTCGTAAACTTCCTGCCATCCCTCGGGCAGTCGGGCTTGCTGGTCCTCGCCCAGCAGCTTGGCGAAGGCCTCCGCAGACCAGGCAAATTCCCCGTCCACGACGGGCGCGTAGAGAGTTCCCGTCAGACGATCGATCGCAGCGCGCCGCGCGATAATCGATTTGAAGGCAGGCTCGGTCCCATTGATGGGCCAGAGCGGACCACCTTCTCGACTCAGTTCGGCGACCAGCTCGGGACCAGTCTGCACGGACTTGAACAAAGGCGCGCATAGCAAGTAGGGGTCGGCGTAAAAGGGATTCAACGCCCCTTCACCCAACTGTGAACCGAAAGCGGCAATGAACTGGCCTTCTGTCCGCGGTTCACGGATCATCCGTTGGACCGTCCGGATCATCCCGCCTACCAAGTCGGATCCACCGCTCCAACGGAACAGATGGCCGTCGGGCGTCAGGAAGTACCAGTTGCCGCCTTCCGCCAGAAGCCACTTCTCGTTCCGACCGCCCCAGTTCGTGTATTGGTCGACGGGGGTGAGCAGGTGAAGTTCTTCGGCCAGCCGGCGGGCCCTCTGCCAATCCCGCGGACGATCTTCCAGAAGCGACTCATCGGATGATTCGTTACGCAGCTTCCGGGTGAGGATCGACAATCGCTGATCGTCTTCCGTGCAGCCCGGCCAGGTGACGATGATGAATCGCTCGCCGACAAAATACCGGGCAAACCAATTCAATTCGCTGGTTTCACGGAACTCGGGCGGCAACCAATCCTTGATGTTGTTTTCCGTCTTCCGCAGACTCATCCGTGCGCCACGGACCGCGAAAGGCACGAAAAAGAACACCACCGCCAAGATGGCCAGCGCATTGCTGATGCCAAAGATCGAGCGTCGGCCGAGAAATGGCGCGGACTGCCCGTCGCGCGTCGTTGTGCCGCCCTGTTTCGCCAAGTGATCACCCTCCGGGTGAGCGCTTCCGATCCTCCGCGCCACCGCATTCCGTCCGCCGCGGTCCTGGCAGGTCCGCCGCCGGAGGCCCGCCGTCCATCGACGGAACCGACCCAACCTCACGGACCCCCGTTCCGACCTCCAGCCCCGCCCGCCGGATTGGCCGCGAGACTCCCGCCGGCCCTCTCCCCACTTTGCCAGCCCGACGAAGGGACAGCCAGCCCGACGAAGGGACATCTAACAACGCGATCTTGACCGTCCGGTCGCGCGGCGGATCTTTCCCATCTGAAGCATCGGCAGGGACCGGGATCCAGCCTATCCGCCCTCGCCCCATGGGACTACGTCAACTTACCCACGGTCCCCGGCAAACCGCCGGCCCCCACCGGGCCTGCCCGCCGAATGTGCCGATTGGGCGGATAGCGAGCCCTCCGAGAAACTGCTACTATGTAATGCGTAGTAGTCGACCTCTCCACCCTGGAGTCCGGTTTCGCCTGCTATCTCCGGCGCAATCGGCGAACCGGCAGCGGAAACGGCCGAAAGCGGAGCAGCGGGCGTGCGGCGTGTGCACTTGGCCCATGACGCCAGCTAAGAAGTAAACGAGAGTCGCGTCCCTGATCTTCCGCCGTCTCCATCGATGCTCGACTTCATCCTCCATGTCGATGAACATCTGCAACAGTTGCTCCGTGACTGGGGACTGTGGACCTATGTTCTGTTGTTCGTGATCGTCTTCTCTGAAACGGGTTTGGTTGTCACGCCGTTTCTCCCGGGAGATTCGCTGCTGTTTGCAGCGGGCTCGTTGTCGGCACTCTATCCCGATCTGCTCCCATTGGTCCCCTTGCTGATCGTGCTTTTGCTGGCCGCCGTGCTGGGCGACGCGGTGAACTATGCGATCGGTGCGTGGATCGGCCCGAGAGCGTTTTCCGGGCGTGTGCCGCTGCTAAATCAGCGTCACTTGCTCCGAGCGCAGGAGTTCTACGAGCGGCATGGGGGGAAGGCGATCGTGCTGGCACGCTTCGTGCCGATTGTCCGCACGTTTGCCCCGTTTGTGGCCGGGATCGCCGGCATGCAGTACGGGCGTTTTGCGCTCTACAACGTGAGCGGCGGCTTTGTATGGGTCTTGCTCTGCACGCTCGCCGGTTACTGGTTCGGCAATCTTCCGCTGGTCAAGCAGAATTTTGAGCTTGTGATCATCGCGATCATCGGTCTGTCGCTCGTCCCCCTGGCGTGGGAATGGTGGCGCGAGCGGGTTCGTGCTTCCAAAAGAGCCGAACCTTAGGGGCGGCGGCTCGACGGAGTCCGTTCCAGCGCGGGCCACGCCCATGCATGCGGCCGGCCCTGGGAGGCACGGGCTCTTGAAGTTTTGAGCTGGCCCTTGAAGGTTTGAGCTGGCCCTTGAAGGTTTGAGCTGGCCCTTGAAGGTTTGAGCTGCGCGGGGCGATGAAGGAACACCGAGGGCAGGGGAGGGCCTGCCTTTGCTTGGCCAGCGCCCGATTCCAATCAGGATTCCTTCCGTGGCGGAGCGAACTTGATGCGTTCGATGATCGGGATCACCTGATCGCCGATGCGTTCGCCGCTGACGGCCGTGATTGCTTGGATCACGTGTTCGTACCGCAGGTCATAGTCGGTATCGATTTCCAGTTCCGGACCTGAATCGCGCGCCGAACCGCCCCGCTGATCGCCAACCAGGCTCAGCACCGTGGCCCGCAGCTTGTCGAAGTCGGTTCCCAGATCGATATCGTTCAGCTGGAGCTTGGCGAGCCGGCCATTGGCATCGGCGCGTAGCCGCAGGTTGAGCGGCAACTGGATGTCGTCTTCCGGTTGTCCTGCTGCCGCAGCCGCCAGTGGCATACGAACACTGAAGTCGCCTTCTTGTTCCACCACCTTGAAGTTCAGCATGAAGAAGATCAGCAGCAGGAACACGACATCGATCATCGATGTCATCTGCAGGTCGTTCTTTTGCCGTTCACTCTCGTTGCGAAAGATCACAGCCGTTGCTCCTTGACTCGCAGGGCGAACCGCACCAGTCCGCGATCCTGACAGACGCGGATCACTTCCTGGACGCTGCCGGCGGACGTATCGCGGTGTGCGCGGATGATCACGTTGGCCTCTTCGGCCGGCTTGCCTTGGGCCCGCAGCACGGCGAGTTCTCGATCCAGACCAATCTGCAGAGTCTGGATCGTCAGTTCTTCACCGCCCAGCCAGACATTCCCATTCCGTGCCACGTGCAGAATGATCGGGAATTCCAAAGCGCCTTCCGGTGGTTTCGCCAGCTGGCTGCTCGGCAGCTGGATGAACTCCAGCTGTTCGTTCTGCGAGAAGTTGACCAGCACCATGAAAAAGATGATCAACTGAAACACCATGTCGATCATCGGTGTCAGGTCACCTTCAGCGATCGGTGTTCGCTTGGCTTCGATTCTCATCGGAGGCCTGTCGCATCATGGATCGCAGCCAGTCGGGAAGTTCCCTGGGCGGCTGCGGAAGCCCTTCGGGAAAAGCGTCAGGCCTTGCGGGGCTGCACATCTTCAAAGCGGTTCATCAGGTTCTCGCTGGTGATCCCGACTTCCATCATCCGCTGCGTCACAAGGTTGCGGAGGATGTTGTAGGCAGTCAGCGCAGGGATGGCGATGATCAGGCCGATCAAGGTCGTGAACAATGCGGTGGAGATCCCACCCGCGAGTTCGCTTGGTTTGGGAGTTGCCGAACTGGACGCAATCACGCTGAAGGACCGAATCATGCCATGGACCGTGCCCAACAAGCCCACCATCGGGCTGATGCTGCCGATCAGCGCCAGATAGCTGAGTTTGTGTTCCAGCTTCAGTGACTCCTCCATCCCCACTTCCTGCATCGCTTCTGCGGCCTTCGCGTAGCCGCGACTGAGCCGCGCCAAGCCGGCCGAAAGCACTTGGCCGAGCACAGACTCGTCATTTCGCGCCAGTTCGTAGGCCTGCTGGAAATCCTTCTCGCCCAGCTTCTGCTCGAAGTTCTGAACCAGGTCCGGAGGACAGATGTTGTCGCGCCGTGATTGCAGGATGCACATCACCAGCAGGCTGACAAACACGAACGAGATCAGCAGGAAGATCACCGTGTACATCGGGCCCAGCGCCGAGACGGTCCAGCTCAGAACGTTCGACGGCTGGTCACTGTTGGCCGGCGGTTCGGCCGTCGGAGGAGCCGGTGGAGGGGCGGCGTTGGCGGCCGCCGCCTCACCAGCAAACTCGTTGGCGCCATCGTCCTGGGCCTGAACGGGACCAGCGGCCAAAAGCGTTGCGAACAATAGGCCGCAGCCCAGGCTGTATCGCCATGGCCGCCGAAGCATCGCCGAAAACATGCACCATTCTCCTGCGTCGATAACGTGGTGGTCGAGCGTTGGTTGCCGGCCGTGGCTGGTCGGCGGAACGATCTGCCGATGCTCGGTGCGTGTGACCTGTCGACTGTTGCAAGTCTGATAGCACCCTCAGTCGGCTCAACTCCCTTTCAGCAGATTTACGGACGAGTCGCGGTCCGGTTGTATGGTTCGTGACGGACGGCGACGAGGGTCACCCCTGGAACGGGTTCCCAGGGTACAGCTTTTCCAGCAACGTCCGCATCTCGTCGGCCCGCTCCTGCCGCTGCAGCTGGGGCCACAGTTGGCTTAACCGAAACAACGCTTCCGCGTGCGTTTCGGGCTCACTTGAGTAGAGCAGGTGGGTATGGAGGTAGGCCAGCACAGCTCCTTCGATGTCTCCCTGAGCCCGCAGGCATTCGCCTTGAGCGTTGTAAAGACGGGCGAACAGCGGGCCATCCCCCACATCGGCGGTGGCCAGCAGTTGTTCGAGCTTCGAAAGGCCGGCGGCCGCTTCATTGGTATTCGCCTGAGCGACGGCGAGGGCCGCCTGGGCGAGTTTCTTGAGTCGAGCGCTGGAGGGCGTATCGCCTGAGGCATTTGCCACATCGGACAACTTCTGCTTGGCCCGATCCCATTGCTGCTGGCGAAGCAGGGTCAGCCCTTCCAGATAGGCAGCCCGCAGCCGCAGCTCTGGAAACGGGGCATTGGCCAGCGCACCGTAATACTGAACTGCTCGCTCGTAGTTCTTCAATGACACCGCCAGATCACCGAGCACTTCACTGGCTTCGTAGAAGTGCCAGCTGTCCTTGTACTCCCGCAGGAATTCCACCATCGCCCGCGCCGCGGAGGATCGATCTCCCTTCCCCGACAAGGCCCCCCGGGCTTCGGCGAGCGCCCGGTAATACATCAGATCCGCGCGGACCAACGGTTCCTTGATCGAGTCCGGCTCGATCCGTTTCAGCTCTTCCAGTGCATTGGTCCATTGACCATCCAGCACCAAGTCGCGCCCGCGGCTCAACGGCCCCGGATCGGCGTCGAACACGATCTTGCGGATCCCATCGACGGCGAATGTCTGGTCGCTGCCGCCGACGCGCAGCACCACTTGATCGGGGCTGGCCGAAGTGACCGTACCCGAGGTCGTCCCGCCCTTCACGGGATAGACACGATCAAGCTGGGCCCAGGCGCTGGGAGTCTGACAAAGCAGCCAGGCCATGATCGTGGACTGGATCGCCACCGCATACCGCTTCACGATTTTCAAAGCTCCTTTTCCAAAGCTCCTTCGTCACCGCCGATTCAGAGGGCATCCATCTGCCGGATCACGAACCCCCCAGCCGTTTGATTTCCGCTCGCAGACCCGCGAATCGCTGTTGAAACTCGGGTCCCCCAAGATCGGGATACAGCTTGCTCACCGCGTCGATATCGCGCCCGGCCTGCACCAGCAAATTCTTCCGCTCTTCGGCATTGCTGACGCGCTGCGCCAGCAGGACCCGGCATTCGGCCAATCGATAACGAGATTCAAAAAACGTGGAGCGGAAGTTCGGGTTGCTGGCCGTCGATTGACTGATCTTCCCCCAGCCCCAGATCAGATTCTTGCCCGTCTCAGCATTCTTCCGACCGCCCAGCATGGCCGCCTTGTACAGATCGGGGGAGCCCGTCTTTGCCCATTGCTGGTAGGTGAGGGCGGCTTCTACCTGCGCGTCGACCATCATGTTGTTGGCGGTCAGGATCTTCGACAGGCGATCGATCGCTTCTTTGTATTTGCCTTGCCTTCGATCGGCTTTCGCCAATTCAAACTCGATCTGACGCTGCAGTTCCGGGGAGTCGATAAAGCCGGGCGCTGCGGATTCGCGTTCCAGCAGCTTGCGATAGATCTCGGCGGCCGTGGCCAACGTCTCTTGACTGGCTTGTCCGGCGACGGGGTCATTGGCCAAGGAATCACCCAGGCTCGACAAGGTCTGCGCCGCCCAGTGCATCGTCGAAGCATCGGGCGCCTGATCGGCCAACTGCTGCAACAGCAACCGCAGCGCTGCGACCAGCGGCGTCTTGCCCGCCGGCGGAGTCGTTGCCAACTGCTGCTTCAAGTCTTCCGCCAGACCATAGAACAAGCTGACCAGCCGGGTGGCGCCTTCCGGCCCACTACCGGCAACGGTTCGCAGCCTTCCGATTAACTGTTCGGCTTCCGAGAGCGCTTGGCCATTGTTGCCCGCCCCCTGCGCCAAGCGGGCAACCAAAGCTTGCAGGCCGAGCCGATAGCAGTCGGCCTGCAGGTTGCTGGGCAAGGAATCACCCGCGGTCAATGGACCGAACTGAGGATGTCGCAGGATCGCATCGACATCCATCAACCGCTGCCTTCGCATCCGGACTTTAGCCAGCACCAGCGCGGACAGCCACGCGTCGTTGTCTGGTGTCGCCGCGACCGGAGTTGCAGCTCCGCTTGCTGGCGCTTTCAGTCCCAAGCCCAGTTCGAGATTCTGAGCGGCGCGATCGAGGAGCTTTTCGCTTTGCGGTCCGTCGCCGGCCTGCTGTGCGGCAAGCGCGGCGTTCCATTGGGCTTGTCCCAACAAGCGAGCTTGAGCCTGGGCTGTTTCGGTGCCCGGCGGCAAGCGTGCAACGAAACGCTCCGCGTCATCCCAACGATTGCCCAAGATCGCCAGTCGGATCAACAGCTGGCTGGCCGAAGCGGCGTTCGGATCATCCGGCCAGCGCTGCAGCAGGTAATCGGCCAAGCTCTCCAGCCGCCGGGCAGAACCACTGGTTTGCGTGCTGGCAGCATCGGTGCCCGATTCGGCAGCCGTGCCGCGCTCGGCGTGAGCAACGGCCAGATTCTGCAACGCCGACAGCGCGATCAAACCTGCTTGCAGGGCATTCGGGTCATTGGGAAAGCGTCGAGTTACAAATTCACCCAGGACTGCCGCGTCGTAAAACTCGTCGCCGCGCAACTGAACGTAGGCAAGGTAATATCGCGCCTGATTCAAGCTGTTGATATCCGTGCTGCCATTGGCCAGCCGGAGCGCTCGCTGCAGGGCGGTGGCGGCACGCGCGAGGAGTTGCTGACGTTCGGCCGTCATCTCACGCCGTTGCTGTTCGGCCGCCTTGCGCGCCTGTTCGTCCTGAGTTCCCGCTATTGATTTTTCGATGATCTCCAACGAGAGATTGATCGTATCGCTGGACTCGATCGCCTTCCGCCCGGCTTCCAAGCAGTCGTCGAACGTTTTGAGCGCTTCCAAATCTTGGTTGGCGACATCGTTGGCGCCTGGTTGATCTTCGGCGTCGACTCCCAGCCGCGTCAGCAGTTCGCGTGCGGGGCCTTGCTGGGGACTGGGCTGTCTCGCCAAGTCCCGCGCGATCACTCGGGCTTCTCGGCGCAAGTTCCGCTGCGGGGGCCCGGCCTCCTGCGCATCCGCGGCGTTTGCCATGGCATCGGCGACCGCCAATCGCAACTCGAGCCATTCCGGCGCTGCTTCTTCGTCACGCCGCATCGTGGTCAGCCAAGCTTTGCCACGTTCAACGGCCGCGCTTGCCTGACCCTGTTCGGGCCGCGACCAAAGATTGACTGCCCGCGCGAGCGCCTGGGTCTTGAACGGGCGAACGGCGTCGCTGTCCCCGACCTCCATGACGCGCTGGTAACTGTCCAGCGCGGCTGGCGTCTCCCCCAGATCCTCGCGAACGCGCCCCAGGTACAGCTGCGCAACCACGCCCTGCAGATACTCTGCATATTTGTCGCTCAGCTCCGCAAACCGCTGTTGAGCCGCTGTCAGCCGCTCACGCCGCTTCGGATCGTTCGGCTGCAACAGAGCCGCGGCCCGCTGACGGGCTTCTCCGCCAAGCAACAAGGCCTGCAGATATTCGCCTCGGTAGCGATCCCGCAGGGCTTTTTTCTCCGGATCGGCCGTCGGATCAATTTTGGCGCCACGCATCGCCTGCAGTTCCCCGCGGAGAAATTCGGCAAGCGCATCAAACCGCTGAGCCGCTCGATCGAATACCGGCACCGCCTGCTCAGCAGCTTTCGCATCGCCGGATGCCTCCCGAAGTTTGCCCTGAACCAGCAGCAAGCTCCCCAACCGCAATGCGGCTTCTGTGAACAGCGGATGCTGTGGATTCTGGTCCACGAACCGTTGCAGCGCGGCTTCGGCCGTCGACAGGTTGCGATCCCGCACGGCGGTCGATCGCGCGGCCTCGCCTTCCGCCAACGCGATCATCGCCCGTTCGTAATCGAGCCGGGCCAACAGTTCGGGCGATCCACCTTTGCTCTGCAGCCGGTCCAAATAGCGAGCCGCCAGGTCATTCATGCCGGCAGCTCGCAGCGCCTCCAAAAAGGCCTCTGGAGATTCGCCCCCGCGCAGCGCCGCGGCCGGGCCGACAAGCAGCCACCCCAACAGGCACACCCTGCAGAAGCGGCTTCCGCGAGCAAGCCATTTCGTGCGCGCTCCGAGCCCTTGAGTCCGGATTGCGGAATCAATTTTTGCCAGCCCGCGCGTCATGCGGCACTCAGTGATCCACATCCACCTATCCAAACGTTGGCGGGAGCGCCTTCGGCGATGAGCATCAAAGACAAGTTCCACAATGAACCGCGCCGGATCGGTTCGGGCTCGACGACGTTCCCGTCCGAGCCACGGCCGGCGACGACTCATTCTGTAAACGTAGAATGCCCCCCTGCAGGGCTCAAGATACCCGATCCGCAACAGGCAGATGATGCCCCGCCAAATGACGGATGGCGACAACCTCCGCCTGTCCCCGCAGCGCTACAATTAAGATCCGGATCCCCCGTGGTAATGTTCCCAATGGCGACAGCGACCGAGTGCGAGGGAAGTCGAACCGTGGCTCCGTGCTCGGGTCCGCCAGGACAGCAGCCCCCCTGCGAAGGCCGTTTCCTTGATCAACGCTCGTCCTCAACGACCCCACCGGACGAACCCGCCGCGGCCGTCTTCGGCAGCCGGAGTCTACGGAGCCCGGCGGTTGGTGACGATGTGCCTGATGTTGGTCGTCGTGTTGCTATTGATGCGGCAAGCCTCTCGGCCTGAACTCTATGAACGCTTCTTCGCCGCGCTCGGCGCACCGCTTTCCCCGAGCCCGACCGCGAACAATGGCTCTGCCGCGGTAGAGACAACGCCCGAAGTCGACGGAAGCCCCGGCCTTACGACCAAAGAACGCGACCCCGGCCTGCAGCAACGCGCTGCACAGTGGGTCGCAGGCCTCGATGCGGCAGGACTCCATCGCGTTTCGCGGCGGTTGGCCCAGATCCGGCAGTGGCGCCGCGCCGGTCAAGCCAGTCCGCTCCCGCCTTTCGACGCGCCCGATGCCGCGTCGGCGGATCCCACCGATGTGTGGCAAGCGCTGCAGTCATTCGATGATGCGGGATCGGCCACGCGCGAGGCGCTGACGCAAGCCAGTGACAAGTTGCTGCTGGCACGAGTTCGCGAGGCGGCGCGGTTTGACGACCGCGATCGAGACGCTTTGTATCGCGCGCTGGAACTGGTCTCGAACGTATCCACCTCATCCGCCGCATCGATCGACTCGCGCGCCCTCCGTGCCCAGCCGTCTGCCCATCGCGGCCAAAGGGTCACGATCAATGGATTGGCAGTTCGCGCCGAGCGGGTCGAAGCACGCGACAATTCCTATGGCGTACTCAGCTACTGGATGGTCTGGTTGGTGACCGATGACCCAACCCATGAGCCACTGCTCATCTACGCGCCTCATGTTCCCGAAAGCATCCGTCGATTGGATCCGCTCGGTACCCGCGGTGGCCCGCGCGTCACCGTGACAGGATTGTTTCTTCGCAATCAACTCTATGCTTCGACGGGCGGCGTGGAACTTGCGCCGGTAATCGTCGGCAAACTATCAAGCCGTGAGTCGGAAACCCCTTCCGCCCCCACTCCAGCCGGCACTTCCTACGGGAAGCTGTATGTCGGCACCGCGCTGATCGGGAGCCTGTTGGGCCTCGCATTGCTTTATTGGCTGAAACGCGACGGCCAGTCCGTGCGTGCGCTGCGGCAGTCAGGCTTGCCGACGAATCTCACGATTCGAGATGCGGCGGATCGTTCGCGCGAGGAGTCATCCTTATGACCAGGCATCCTGTCCCCGCGATCGGCCTGCGCTGTGCCGTCTGGCTCTCGCTGATCGGTTCGGTTGCGTATCCGGCGGACACGCCGCTTTCAACGGAAACGGATGCTTCCGGTTCCAGCGTGGAACTGCACAAGCTCCTGCCGACGATCGATCCTCTTCTGATCGAGCAGATTGGCGTGCTGGCTGACAGCGCGACCAACGCGAAGCAGCCACTCGATCCGGCGGCGTTGCAGGCAGGTCTGCGTGGACTGGTTGGCGTCACGCGATTGGACCGGCGGATGCTCGCTCAACTGGAGACCACTGATCCGTCGGCAGCAGGCGCCCCTCGATCGGCTACAGAGCCATTGGCGGTGGTCCGCGTTCAAGGCACGATCAAATCGCTTCGCGCCGTGGACACTCCGGAGCCATGGGCCGAGGTTGCGGATCTGCCGCGCTGTTGGTTTGCGATGCTGGAGGCTGCACAACCGGGCGACCGCGATGCAGCGCCCGGCGAGGACGGAATCGAGCAACCGGACCGGACGGTTGTGATGCTGGCGAACGTGCCGGCAGGTTGGCTCCCCTTGGCCGATGGACGATCGCTGGATCAACCGGTGGAAATCCTCGGGGTGCGCGTCGCAGGGAAGGGCAGGGGAGGGCTGATCCTGGGACACACGCTGCGGTGGTTCCCAAGATCCGCCGGTGGGCAACCCCCGGTGACCCCATCCCAAGCGTTGCTCGGCCAGCGCGGACTCGACGTCGCCGCCCTGCTGGCGGCCCAAGCCCGCAATCAACTTCCGCTCGATTCCCACGATGGACCGCCCCTCCAAGCGCTACTACGCATTGCGGAGGAGCCGGTTTCCAATGAAATGCGGGCGGCGGCCGTGCCGTTTGATCTGGCTCAGGTGTTGGTCGACCCGGCCGCATGGGCCGGTGCG
>Ga0114939_10002599_pt1 | contig 13274 bp, 22 predicted proteins | sample AshMeaCrysSpring_FD_87196 | JGI IMG/M metagenome (GOLD analysis project Ga0114939, IMG submission 87196) | Groundwater microbial communities from Big Spring, Nevada to study Microbial Dark Matter (Phase II) - Ash Meadows Crystal Spring | ecosystem: Environmental > Aquatic > Deep subsurface >... | reverse complement strand
GATAGTATGGCAATAGCTCGTAGCTCGTATCAATGCAGTCCCTCTCATCAGAGTGATGTGGGAATCATGATGATGTCTTCAGGTTTGCCAACCCAACTCTAACTGACGAATATAATCAAATTGTTGCGCGCCGAGACCCTACTAGGTGAAAATATCTGCTTTCTGTTCTTTAGTATCCACACGTTGAATAATAATTCCTTTATCTGGACCAATCTTGGAGCGGAAATGATGGTTTTTTACGGCAATATGTTTGGTACGTGGCAAAATCTTGGGACTTGTAGCAAGAGATAGAGCACCATTGTTGTCTTCAAAGACTGTAGAATGCAAAATCGTAGGTATTGCACACTTCAGCTTTAATGCAGAACCAATTTCTTGAAATAATTCGCGCATAGGAAGAAGTTCTCGGATTGCCTGTGACAAAGCGATGTATTCCGCTTTGGTCGTAGACAAAGTGATTTCAGTCTGCAACTTAGAGACCCATAAAAGTGGACAATCACCAAGAGTAAGACAGAAACCAGTGCAAGACTTGACACAGACCGGATCATCGTGTTTTCAACATTATATAAACCCGCAAAATCAGCATCACAGTAACAAGCAAGTTTTAGTTCACTCATTGGTTTGAATCATAGACCCTTGTCTTTCGTGCCTTGTAGATACCGACATATGCAAAGAATAGCATCGCCATGAGACCGTTTCCGGATTGTGCGTGAATCTAGCACATTGGTGAACCGCGAACTGAATATCTGGACGTGAATTTGACGATAAATACATCATCATACCCACGATAGAAGCGTAGTCAAAGGACCGATCAAAGGCAGGACCATCGGCATCCGTGCCCAAAGAAGGAGTCTGATTCGCGGGCATTGTTTTTGTATTGCAATTTGTCATATTGCAATGTTTCAAAATCTTTTCGATGAGACCCTTCTGAAGAAATTCAACAGTTCCGTCTTCATGCGATTTCAGTTCCACCCCAAGAAACGTAAACGCATCATCTTCAATTGAAAATTGTAATTTTGATTTTGTTCAAATTGATTCTAGGAGTTCATCAATTTGGTGTTGCTCTTTAGCGAAGAACAAACAATCATCCACGTACGTCAAGATTATGACACCATCGCAAAAGTAAAGACACCACGGAGATGTTGCACTTTCAGTAAATCCATGTTGTTGCACAAGTGTGTCACGTAAGTGGTTGCCCCAATAGAGCGGGGCTTGAACCAACCCGTAAAGACTTTGATTTAAGCGCAGTACTACTTTATCAGCGATGTCTGAGTGAAATGTAGGTGGGGCTTTGACGTAAATTGGCTTTGTCTCATCGGCCATCTGGGAAAAGTTTAATTTTAAAGACCCACATCACTGGAAGCACCTTGGCTCCCTCTGGAACATTAGTAGTTGACGCGACGACATCCCAGCATTGGTGATTTTCTGATTCCGACACCTTGACATGCATCGCTTCCCAAAACTCTTCTTGATATGGTCCCGTCATTGCTTCATGAAATGACGGTGAGTCGGGATCCTTTTTGGAGGCTTTAAGGCAGCAAGAAATTGTGCAATTGCAGGATGGATGCCATCTAACCCGAGTGTGTTGACAGAAGTCAGGAGAGCAACAATGCATGTATCAATAGTCACTCTGTGTAGTACGCCATCGATTGATAAGCGTATGATCCATGAATATACAATTGCGAGAAGCAGAATATAGGCCAAAGCCCTCATCTTCAATAAGACTCTTCGTAGATGTCCGATTTTGCATGGGATAATGATGTGTTTCTTGAACGTTCGTTGTTTCAGGAGGATCATTGCGCATAGGAAGATCATTGTGCAAAGGTGTTGGGAATCCAGCATTGTCTGTGAGTAGAATTTTGCTGGCTTCTGGTTGAACGATCGGTGTCGTTGGATGGACATTCGCTGGTGTAACTAACTTCCACTCGTTCAATGCGATTGTTGTCATGTGCTGCCATATGGCAATTATCACTATTAGACTTATTTTGGTTTCTGCCATTCATGGTAATGCTGTTCAACACACGATTACGTTCTTCTTCGCGATGGTTTTGGCATTGTTGCAATTCAATTGGATTCAGCCATTCATCGCAAACTTCTGGTTGGTAATCTTCGTCGTCAAAATCGTTGGTGAAGCTTTGAAAGACTACCAAATCGTGCCACATGTCGGGTTCTTGATCTCCTTCTGAGAAAACTGTCTCGAAGAAATCGTCGAACACTAGGTGATACTGCGGTGTTATTGACCCTGTTTGTAGATTACGTACAAGATGAACCGAGCTGGCATGATGCGGGCTTATTCCCATAAATTGTCCGCGACGCGATCGGGGTCCCCACTTTGGCAGCTTATGCCCATCACGAAGCTTAGGCTCTAGAATGTAGACCAGGCATCCCCATGGATGAGCATTAAGTAAATAAATAAACTCAAAGATTAGTACGGTTTTACCCTACTGCCACTCGGCTTTAAAGTCGCCACGAATTCTCCAGGACGTGACTGGAGGTCGAGTACGACATTTCCATATCATATGCATTTCCAATATATAGTTTTTTTTTTCTTTCATGTAGCTTGTAATTCCTTTTCCCTTCTCATAATTACTTTCCCTGCAACCACTTTGCCATTGTTTGTCGTTCCTGCCTGAACGTTGAGCCCAAGGCGTTACCCATAGCCGCTCGTTGACGGGCCAACTGAATGCGTGCCAACCACTTTTGTTTTATCTCAGCTGATTTTGCCAGGATAGATGCACATCCCTGACTGAAAAGTAACTGGGTCTCTTTGGGAAGTTCCTCATAACCACGTCTAAATTCGTCCCGGATGTCATCATTAAGAGCTGTTAAGATTATGCTTTGGTCTTTATCGTGAAGAATTCCATTCCGGTGCTCCCACATATCCCATGCGACTTCCCATAACTTCTGAATCAGGGCTTCTATCCATCGTTTTGGCGATCGGGCTGAACCAATTCTCGCAAAATATATCTGCTGGGTCTGTTGCCATGACACGTGTAAGAAGGAGGTTTCGCCAACCGAGCATTGATTGTCCTGAAAACGCTTGCTGTATCCATTCCTGTGAAATGTTTACCGATACAGGCACATCGTTCCTCCATCCATCCAGGTACTTGATGATAGCGTTGGACATTTCCGGATGTGCCAGATTTTCTTGTAACCAGCATTTTAACTTCCCAAGTGCCCTGTCCCACATTAATGGAGCGTCGAAACCCCGGCAACGCAGAACGTGTTCCGGGGTCTCGTCATCGTTACATCTCGGGCATTGCGCCGTGGCTCTTGCCTTGCGGCGGACCATGGTATTCTCCGTTGCGCAAAATCCCGTGACATGTTTAGATATCCAGATACGTCGACTCAACGGGATCTGCTGCATGGTTCCTCCGATTGCTTCCCAATCAACGTGTTCGAAGTTATAACTAATCCGATGTTTACCCCGCCAATAGTTCTCTGCTGGTTGAGATGCCATCGCTGACTCCTTGCAATCGATGTTCACTTGCGCTTGCCCAGGATTCCCAGTCCCCCACAATTTCCACGTTCTGGACAACCCAACGGGCCTCCGCATTAATTCCTGATAAAAAGCTCAAAAACGTATCAGCCCGATGCATGCCGTCGGTCTGTAATAGCTCGGAGAACCCCGTCATCATTGGGTTTTGGCCCGGGATCACCGTGGCCGGCAGAGCCGACTTTGGTATCTCACCAGCGTCCACTGGATTTGAAAACGTTGCCCAAGAGTTCCGACTTCGTCTTGTTCTGACCTGCTGGTATTCCCGCGTCGTTTCAGCCTGATGAAATAAACGCTCAGATACTGGGTCGTACAGCCAGGCTGGAGACCGGACCCAATGTCCTAATGGTTGATGTAAGACCTGATTGTTGTTGCACAAACGCTGCAAGGCGCGTTTCCATATAATCCAAGCACCCTTGGGTGGGTCACCTTGAATCGGGTATCGCACATCCGAAGTCACGGGAATAGCAGAATGTTCGAAAAAACGTCGAATGATGCGGATTCCATCTCCACTACATATTTCGCTAAGCCAGGAGACCTTAAGATAGAGACGACACATATTCAATCAGCGTAGTTACTGGCCGACATACCCCAATTGCAGAAATGTTGGGATCAACAAGACATCACATTCTCGCCACGGTTGCAGATCTGGAATATCGTCGTCAATCCGGAGACCAAAATTATGGACAAACTCCCACGTCGATTTTAACCACGAATGATCGAGCAAGTTGTAGCACTGCCAAGGGACTTGGAAAAGGGGACCGTTGCAACCCATCTGGATCCTCATTGCTTCAGCTGAGTGTCGGAGAAGTCTCGCGGTTGGGTGCTTAGTTGATTTAGATAGCTTCACTAATCCGTCTACATGGGCCACACCTTGTTGAATATAAAAGTCAGGAATTTTGAGCCCAAAGAATTTTCTCGGTGCATGTGCTAATGCCCGCGGAAATGTGTTTACCACACCCACCTGTGGAAGAGCCGCTCGAATCAAAACTGATGATAATTTTTGGCACTGTGCCCGTGTTAGCGTCGTGACAGGAAGCGGGTATTCCAGAGTCTTGGTAATAGTTGACATCCAGGCTTTCCATGTCAGATGCCGGGGAAGCTTTCCAACTTTAAGTCTTATCGCCCAACTTTGTGCTGTTACCAGCATGTATTCGAATTGAGCGTCCATATTTCCGTCCGGAGCGAGGTGTACGCTAAGTGTTCGTACAGCTTGGGATGGTTCGTAGCACTGTAGAGGCCTTATTTGGCCGGAAGGATCTCGCATCGATATTTGTTTAACGTTGCATTCCTCGATCGATTTGTAATAATATTCTCCTAACTTCCACCCAAACTCGATAGGATACCACAATGATTTGGATGGTTCCAGAGCGCCGCCTGTGGCTCGCAGGCCGCCTTCCCACGCATTAACAGCTTATTGTAACACGGACGCGGCATCCCGTGCTGAAGAGTAGTCGTCGCTCGAAATCGCCAGGTCCGTATCGTCGACAAACCCGAAACCCACAAGGAATAAGTGCATTCGAGATATAGGTGAAAGAAGTTTCATTCCGAAACCCATGGATCGTAACATATTGAAGATTGGTGTGCTTACTAGGGCCCAAATCTGTGGGCCAGCGCCGTTGCCCTGACCCACGCCCTGAATGGGGATATGTCCGGAGTTAGCCTTTAAAAAAACCTCCGAATCACCGAATGCAGTTCGCACGTGGTGTTGCAATTGCTGAATCGTGCTAAACATTGAGACAATTGGCTCTTTTGGAACTCGAACCCATTGCATGCACAGACTTGCCACGTTGTGGACAATTCTGTCGTAGCAGCCTTTCGCGTCGTTGGAGCACAGAGCCACACACGAGCGATGTTGACGCCATAGGTCAAAAATGAGAGCTTTGTTTAACGATTGGTCGACCGCCGAAAGAAACTTCCGACTTCCAAATTGCTCCGGAGCTATCGCGTCGTAGAGTTCCGCCGTTGTAAGCATCTGACGTCCCAGTTTTTTATTATTCTGGTTGAAATCCGCTTCGTATAATAGGATCGCACGTAGCTTGTCGATATTGTAAACGCCTTTCTTTTTCTCGAGCATAATGTCAATACCCTTACGCCATCGATTTGGAGAGAACCCCCACTTGTAGGGTAAGCGCGCAAAAATTGTGTCGACTTGAACGTTATATTTGTCTAACAGATGGGCTTTCATTTGCGGAATGGTCAGTCCTGATATTCCTGAAGATGTGCGTTCGCGTACTTTGTTCCATCCGGTGATATGATCTTCCTCAGAATGATCCATCGGAAACCTGATCGGAGGAAACGCGTAGGTTAGATGTGGGATTAATTTTGCTGCCCACGGGTCACATGTCTCCGGTAATTTATACGATCCTTCAAGAATATCTTGTGCATGACCAGAAATTCCGAGAGGGCCAATTTCATCTAGAAGGCTGGAGCAGAATGGTGTGTGCTTTGCCTGGTTGAAACGATTCTGTAATTCCTGAAATAACGCCTTTTCCATTTCCTGCTTCTCGGTCAATTCGATCCACTCGTTTCCTTGTTGAATTTTTATCATTGATAATCCCAACCGTTGTTGCTCCGCACTGGCAGCCTTTATTATCCTTGCTTCTCTACGTTGTGTTTCCCTAATCATAAGACTTTTATTTCCGACGCGGTATTTGTTTTTCCTTCCTGCGCTCGTGCCATTGCCAGATCTTCAATCCAAGTAGAACGGTCGTTTGCTGCACTTTTCTTAAGACACCGATACCGCTGCCATGCATTCCGTAAATTTTCTTGAACGTCGGCAATCGAGAGTAGAGTGATGTCAGTAATGTCAGCCTCCTTAAGCTTACGATTGAGGAATTTTGAATGAATGCGACCCCCAGTTTTCTTGCGCAAAAGCAGTTTCCGTGCCCTTATTTTTTTTCCGCTAGCGACAAGGCAGGAGAATAAGGAACGGCTCCCATCCTTAATTTACGGCATCGGCGTTGAGCTTCGGTGGCGGCCTGTATGCGTATCTTATCCAGCCTACCATATTCCTTAATTTGAGCACTCGACAGTTTGCCTGTGATGCTAGCTTCCAAGCTTTGTATCCGGTTGAGCACATCATGTTTCTCTAATTGGGTTTTCAGGATTTTGTTGTATTTCTTTACAATCCGTGGGTCTTGTAATATTAAACATTTTGGGGTCAGTGCTAACATGACTGATGGTTTATATCCGATAGCGATTTCTGTAGGGACTTCAATCCAGAGCATTCGATGGTCACATATAATCTCAGAATACCCACTGTTGCACGTCGCAAGTGAGTGCGACACAAACAACCCTTCTATAGGGATAGAGCCTCGAGCGTATGTGTTGGGTAAGTTGTGACCGAGGTTTTTGATCATAATCTTTTGTAGTCCGCATTCTGATCGTAGTCGTTGTGCAAAAGTTCCGCTTCGGACGTCCTCGTTTGCATCAATACCTAAGATCACTTGTTCGCCCAGATCCAACCATTTCTTTATATTATTAATTAGATCTTGATCGAAAGCTTCGAGGGGATCATCGGTTTGATTATTGGAATCCAGAATAAAGCGCTGCTGGTTCCATACCGACAGAGGGCCGTGAATATTTTTGACACACCTATACGCCGAAATAAACCTCACTGAGATCTGGTCTTTCCCTTGGAGTTTCACTGATGCCCAACGTCCCATCCCTGATGGATCGCCTTCCATCGATGTGACGCGGTGAACGCAATCATTTATTGTCAGCGTGGCTGTTCCTCCCACAAGTAGGGGGTTAACTGCCGGAAATTTAAATGCGTAAGAAGAAGAAATAGAAATTTTTTTGAACCAATCCCACGTCCGCTCACGCAGGCGCTGATTTGGAGGTACTAAATGCCTCGCAATATTTGTCTCAGCGAGACCGATAACATCAAATTGTTGTTGCAGCAACGCTTGACAAATTTCGTGGTCTTTTGGATCCCCAGCATGAACTGGGAAACCACCACAGTTCCAGAAACCGAAACGAAGGAATCTGACCTTGGGTGGATTTTTGCCCGGATGTGAACAAGGCCTAGGTCCCACAACAGACCACCCGGAGACTATTGTGGGGAGCCGATCGTTACAAGCTGCACCCCGGAGCGGTTGCTCCAGGGTTCGTGTCGTCAGAGGGGCTGCCAACCCGCGAAGACGGAGAAAAGGCAGCACTAAACTGTGCCAGGAAAGCCTGGTTTATCAGGCGTATTTGGGATGAATTTGCTAATTGCTTGGGCCATTAAATCCATTTTTGTCTGAATGTCAGATGTAGAGAGACTCGATAGTCTGACTGTGTCTGCTGTAGATGCCGTCTTATTCACTGTTCGTGGAGTGTCATCACTGTCATTTTCATCTTCAGAAGAAATATCCGAGTTTTGGCTTTTTCCCGTAGCTTGTGTATTTGGTCTGGAAGCAATGGTAGATCTAGAGAATAAGGAAGATGCATCCCGTTCTTGTACCTTAGTTGCTTGAGCTGCCGGCTGAGGGTTTGCATGAGATCCGCCCGCCTCAGCAAAGTCTAGAAGCACCTTTCTCGCAAAGTCATCGACCAAATCATGCTCATCGTCTTCGTCATATAAGGACCGATACATATCTAGGATGTCATCGTCTGCTGTCATAACTTCCATTCTCTCGGCATCCCATCTGACTCCCTTTGATCGTTCATTAGCTTCCCCGGAGAAACATGATTTAATTCCTTTTTCTTCAGAAGGGTTTGTGAAAACAAGAAGGTAGGGAAGAAGAGTCGTGATTCGGCTGCAACATTCCGATGCGTTGTCTTTGTAAAAATAAAATTTTGTGGATGCATTATTGAAAGCTCTGTCCACTGACAAAAATGCTTGACGTCCCGGGTCTTCGCGCAAGGGAATCTCGAGTATAAGCCGGCGCAAAGACGCCCCGTTGAGTCCTACCGCCGCGTTGCTCAGGTTAATAATTTCCCATGACTCCATAGAATCGAGTTTATTTAGGAACGATGATTGAAGTGCAATATAATACATACATTTCGGCTTGTGATGGGGAGACACATCCTTCAGGATCGGGATAAGTCTCATAGGGCTTCCCCCAATAAAATGAGATCGGCGATGTCTTGCAAAAATTTTTCTAGTCAATACGAATTTTGCAACGGCCATGTCTTCACGTCGAACCGAAACATGATATGCCCGAATTTGAAGAGTCTTCGGTAGATTCCCTTTGAATTCCGTTGCAATAATCTTCCATCGTAGTGCCGTTTTTATTCCACAATGCCGAAAAATTTCATCTTGAATAGTCGCCGCGTTCATTCCTGGAGTAGAATGAAACAACCAACCGATTTCGACGGTCTCTTCGAATTGGAGAGGATTTTTCCAAAAGCCGATACGAGAGCGATTTTTTGGAGAGTTAAAAAATCCGTGTGTTTGTTTACCGAGCTCCTCATCGGTCAAATCACATCCGATATTAACTCGAATATACATTGGACCTGGATGCGGACGAAAGTATGCGTCCTTGAAGTATCGAATTAATGTTTCCTTTTTTTTGGGAATTTTGAAGTGTCGGACAAAGCTTTTAGTCGCCCATAAGAAGATTGGTGCCACGGATATATAAGTAAACGACGATCTGCCTCTTTCAGAGCGCTCCAAATTTCCAAAATAGCGTCCTTGACTCCTTCTTCTGGAGGAGTATTTTTTGGAATATCGACTCGCCAAGTACACCGAAAGAAATTTTTTCGTCCGGGTGACGGAGGAGATGGATCCGAATATATCGGTCGTGAAAAAGAGAAATCCGGTTCCTGGGCTGGAGTACCTTGTGCATCGGGCATCGCCGAATCCTTATCTATCAGATGGTTCGGAACCGCTTGAGTCGATGATTGTGCAAGCTGGTTTTGAGTAGAGTTCTGTGTGGTCAACCGGGGAGGACAACCGCCTCCTCGTCCTCGACCTGGTGCGGAGAGGGGCGGGCGTAAATTCTGGTTTTTTTTTCGAGTAAACCGTTAAGATTTGGTTGTTTTTCTTGATTATCTCGATTGATATGCATGTTAAGATCGCCGGTCGGAACCACAGCTGTGGAAATACCCAAAGATGCTACATGTGTAGAGTCATATTGTTGAGCTTCATAAACGAGGTCGTCGAGCAACGACGGTGTGATTTCAAAGACGACGAACCGCATCCGAGGGTTCGGGTTCTTGCTGAGCGTCGTTTTCAGCAGTGGAATGGCTGACAGATATCGTACCTTTGGCCCGGGGTTTGGAATCAGGAGAGTCGAGTTGCATGTTCTCGGAACCGGCGTGTTCCTGAGAAGTATTCATAGTCGAAACATTGGATTTCGAGTCTGGACTTAGAGTTGGCTCTTGAGTGACGATAGAATCGTCTGTGGTGCGATTGAGTTTCTTCGACTTGCTCTTCAAGGACATCGTGTCAGTGGCGGACTCGTATTCGGATTCCGATGGTTCCAAACGCAATGAGTGATCTTCCAACTCGTCATCTGACTTCTGATCCAGATCCGTTGGGACCTAATCGTCATCGTCGTCTCGAAGAACATCGTATGGATTATTAGATTCGCGGTCGCTGGGCGGTGGGGAATCCGTCGCATTTGCGTCCATCGCTTCGTTGATCCTGTCACGAGAAGCTGGTTTCAATGAGAAAAACTTATCAACAGAGGCTTGACGGTTTCGTTGTTTTGGTCTCGGGTTCGGCGAAGATGGTTGTTTGGCAGGGGATCGGGTTTTTTTCGTCATGGTTCCAAGTTCTAAATTCTCGTACATTCAGTACCGAGAGCTACAGGGAAACTCAGAAAGATCGTCTTCAAAAACGAACGAGAAGACAAAAGACACCCGGATGTGTGAAAACGTAGTTCTTAAAATTATGGAGGAGCATTAAGTAAATGAGAGCAATCACTCTTTGAACCCGTAAAAATCTTGATCGGAGCAAGGCCAGAAGACATTTTTGGCATATGGTTCCAGAGATGAACCGCATGGCACTTAGCCATTGGCCATAAATCCTGGTCTGCGTATCCGGGCCAACAAAGAGCAACATGTAACATCATGGTGCGAGCGTTTCGTTCCACAAGCTTTATTCCATTCTCAGCCACACCATTCTGATGATGCGCACTGACCCCGCTAAATTGAATTCCTTGTCCTTTGTCCATGATCTCTTTCATGAAAGTTTGCACATTAAAGATGCCGTTGTCGGTATGGTATTCGCTGACTGAGACACTGGCTTGGAGCGCTTTTTGCTCAAATTTAAGTTTTGACTGGATTGTTTATGCCACCGTAAGTCCGTGCTGATGATGAATTGAGATATAACCGGAAGCAGCATCATAAAACAGAGTACGACCGCCCAGCACAAACTTCAGTGAACTGGAACCCCCTTTTCATACTGATCCACGAAGACACGTTGTCCGGGAACCACTTTATCCTTGGACAATGCCCCAGAATCTTCAAATGTAACTCGCCGACCTGGAATTGGAGTACGACCTTGTTTGCCAAATTGACATGTGGCACATTTTGGAGTGGTGATAGCATCCGTACCCATCTTCACACGTTTTTCCCATAAATCAGAGTACAGCCAAGGCAGTTACTGATGCTAAAGTCACAATGTAACAAGAAGAACAAGAAGAAGAAAATCAAGACTGATGATGAAATTCAACATTTCTACAAAATCAAAATGCTGATTTGTGAAGACTACAAGTAGACAGAGTGAGCTGGCTAGTTTCCTCTTGTGTCTATCAAAAATAGGCTTAGTCATGCATTCTACATGAAAGTTCATTACATAATCTAAAACATTTTCGTAGGTAACAGTCCTAGACATCTTTGTTTGTTACTCCTGAATCAATTCGTTATTCTACCGTAGGTCGAAGTCATGGGCGTGTGCGTGAGGAGGAGAAAGTTCGCACAGGAACTACCAGGGTATCCTCGGGACGATCACCAAACGAAAGTGCAAAGAGGCAAGAAGAGCTTTTCCCGGTCTTCCCCTACTCGCAAGCGTAGCATTCCAGAATAGGTGCATCCAGGTCAACGGCACTCATCCGGACGCAAAGTGGCGGAGTACAAATACCGGCACTGTAGTTCCTACTGAATATCAAAAAATGTCCGATCGGCGTTTCGAGCTGGAAGCGTCTTCCACGTGGCAGCCAGGACACGTCCAGTACGGTAGGATTTAAACATTTCCCGGTCTTCCCCTACTCGCAAGCGTAACATTCCAGAATAGGTGCATCCAGGTCTGAATCTCAAACGGCACTCATCCGGACGCAAGGAGGCGGAGTACAAATACCGGCACTGTAGTTTCCTATTGCACATCAAAAAATGTCCGATCGGCGTTTCGACCTGCACAACCGCCCTGTGGACAAAAACAAACCTTGCAAATCCTCGGACAGCCCCGACCTTCCACACGAAGCCGAAATACGTGCCAACAACAAAAAAATTCTCACTTTTCTGCTTGTTCCCACCATGGAACTCACTTGCGGTTCAACCATCCAAGAACACTACACACTATCTAGTCCAACACAATACAATGAATAATTTATCCTTGTTATCCAAACGTTTAGTTGCCACTGCAACCACTGCCGTGCAATCTCATCCCGTGATCTCGCAACTTACTTCACTTCGATTCCGGCACAATATCCGTTGGCGTTTGGAGTCATTTTTTCCGGTCTCAAGACGTCGATTTCGGATTGGCTCGTACAGACCGTCGTCGAACGACGCGAAAAAATAGATTGGAGACGCAATGCCGCATTTGCAACGTTCGGGTTCGTATATTTGGGAGGCGTTCAATATACCATTTACGTGCCGATATTTGGTCGATTATTTGCGTCGGCAGCCTCCTTTGCCAGACTCCCGTTATCGCAAAAATTGACCGATATGAAAGGTCTCATGCAAATGGCAGCGCAAGTCTTTCTCGATCAATGTGTGCATCATCCTTTTCTCTACTTTCCGGCATTTTACTGTACTAAAGAACTCGTCATGGCCGAATCGCCAGACTTCCGAAAATGCTTACAAGAATATAAACGCAACATGAAAGAAGATTAACTCGCATTGTGGAAGATTTGGGTACCGGCCACAATCATCAATTTTTCTTTCATGCCCATGTTTGCACGCATCCCTTTTGTCGCGTGCGTTTCCTTAGTATGGACCTGCATCTTGTCCATAATGCGCGGGGGAGATATCGAACACGCCCAAGATTTGATCGGTGGAGCCGTCACCGGGGCGAGTTTGCACATTGTTGAAGAAGGATTCGCGGAAGCATCATTCCTATGTACCGAAACAATTCAACTCGATAGTCAAAAAAATCCCACGTACTCATTACGGCATCCGGGCGGGATAAATCGGGATGGGTCGCACAACTATCCAGACACGTGGCCGATGCCGGTGGATCCGTCACCGAATCCAAAATGGTTCGACTCGGAGACGAATTCATCATACTCATGCACGTTGCCATCGACCCGGAACAACAAAAAATACTCACCAATACCATCGGCAAGTCACAGCAACTCAAGCCGCTCCAAATCAAGTGTCAAAACATATCCAAAAGAAAAACGGGAACCTACCAAGCTGCTGTTTCGGGAGTACGTATTCATTGCAGTGGAGCCGACAAGGATGTACCATGGAATGTCGTTCATCCTTGCACTTTATGATACTCATACCCGAAATTGTTCTTTTCCTTTTCTTTTACAAAAAAACTAAACTATAGACCAGGAATGGGTTGCCGAAGCGGCGCACGCGGCCGGTCTTTCGGTCGAAAACGTGCACACGTCCTTGAAACGCAAAGGAAACGCGGTTCATTTTGTTCTCGACATTGATTGCGTGACCAATTATTTCATGG
>Ga0114939_10002598_pt1 | contig 13274 bp, 11 predicted proteins | sample AshMeaCrysSpring_FD_87196 | JGI IMG/M metagenome (GOLD analysis project Ga0114939, IMG submission 87196) | Groundwater microbial communities from Big Spring, Nevada to study Microbial Dark Matter (Phase II) - Ash Meadows Crystal Spring | ecosystem: Environmental > Aquatic > Deep subsurface >... | reverse complement strand
TTATGTCCATCTACGGAATATGTGTCCCATTTAAAGACACTGAATTTGTTTTCTAGAGGATCTAAGTCTATAATATTTTTAGTAAAGTCTAGCATAGATATTTTATTTCTATCTATTATTAGAATTAAATTATTTAATTTATGGTGTCCAGCAAACATCACCGCTTCCCATACAGACCCTTCAAATAATTCACCATCTCCGCATAGGACAAAAACTTTTTCTTTTCTTTTCTTTCTTTTCAGGCCAATGGCTATTCCGCAAGCCACTCCTAATCCGTGTCCTAGAGATCCATTTATAGTTTCAATACCTTTAATGCTACAGTCAGGAATACTTCCTAGCACAGATCCTTCTTTACATACATTTTTCAATTCTTTATTATCAAAAAATCCCATGTCTGACAAAATAGGATATAGAGACACCGCTCCATGGGCCTTACTGACGATTAATCTATCTCTTTCTTTCCAATTAGGATTCAAAGAGTCAAGATTAAGAATCTTCCCATAATATAATGCCGACAGAATTTCTACGCACGACATGCTAGATGCCAGTCTAGTCTCTGGGGCCATCTTATGTATTTTTATAGTTTGTTCTCTTACCCAATCGGCCTTTTCTTTCAATGATATATGGCTCATCTATTCATCCTATTTTTAAACGTTAGCAAATTGATTTCTTTTAATTATCTGATATCCCTTAATCAATTCTTTTATCGTATCTTGCAATGAATAATCAGGCTTCCATCCTGTTTTCTCAATTTTTTTATTGGAAACAATATAATTTCTTTTGTCTGGGTCCTCGCCTATTGTTGCCTCTACAAAATAAAAATCTGGAAGTTGTTTCTTAATTTCATGGCACAATTCCCATTTACTGATGTTGGCATCGCTAAGCCCAACGTTATAAGGCTCATCTTTCATTTTATCAAAATTATCAACACAATGAATAAATGCTTTAGCGACATCTCTGATATGTATATAATTTCTCTTAAAATGGGGCTCAAACAAAACTAAAAATCTATCATTGACTGCTCTATAAACAAAATCATTTACTAAAAGATCTAGTCTCATCCTGGGACTTATTCCCATTACAGTGGCGAGCCTTAAAGTGATACAATTGCCTGCTCCTAGAAGCAATTTTTCTATATCTACTTTTAATTGACCATATAATGATACAGGATTAAGCGGCGTATCCTCAGTACAGTATATACCTTCTTGTCCTATTCCATACCCGCTATTTGTAGTAGGGAATATTATTATTTGATCTTTATTTCGTAATTCAAGTATCGTTTTGACGGCATCAAAATTTGTAGTTTTGGCACCTATTGGATCTTTAGAACAGAGAGGGGCGCCTGTCAGGCATGCTAAAGGAAATATAGCATCAACATTTTGGATAAGCCTCGATATAAGGCCTTTATCTCTGGCATCTCCACGGATGATTTTCAACTTTGGGTTATTACAACAGTCTAATAAAGGTGTTTGATTATACATAAAATTGTCTACAACAATGATTTCATATTCTCTTTTAAGTAGTTCAGGAGCCAGTATTGAACCTATGTATCCAGCTCCTCCAGTGATTAATATTCTCATTTTAAATCCTCCATATATCTAAATCCGATATTTTATTTTGTCTATTCACATCAGGGGACATCACGAAGTAGTTTGACTAGTTCATCAAATGTTTTATCATTTGGATTGTGTGGAGATTGCACTCTGTCCTCTGGTCGAATAAGAAGTGCCCTAATATTATCCTCATTTCTTCGGTGGTCGACTATAATCTGAACGGAATGATCATATTGGTCTGCTGTTAATTTGCCTGCTGTCTGACAAATCTTATGTATAACAAGATCGATAGGTTCGTATGGTGGCACAAAGCATCCCCATAATTCATACATTTGTCTAGTCATTGCCACAAATGCGAACTCTACCGATGTTGGGCTATGTAGCCAAGTCATCAGGGCTCGGTCTGCAGGCGGAAGTAATTTGTCCCAATGATGAGTTACCATAAATAGATCATCATTCCAAGCAATAAGCCAGTCACCATGACTCTTTGCAGCCATTTCATTAAAGAATATGTGTTGAGACTCACTACCAAGCCAACGAGGTCCAACAATGACTTTGCCTTGAATACGGTCGCGCCCAGCCAGTGTTTCATAATCATCTTCATCAACTCGTACTATGATTTCTACTTGCACATCTGGCGATGCTTTTTCTCTAATGGACCGGATTCCATCTATGAGTAATTGAAGACGTCTGCGTGTGGGGATAAGAAAACTAACGATCATATATCCTCATCTTCATAAAGTTTTCTTTCTTCTCTCAGATCAAATATCGGTTGATTTTTTAACCATATATCAAACCATTTTCCTCTACAATCTTCGTCATAGAAGTTTGGAGTAGGGCTGCATGGAGATTTAAGACTCTCATTACGAATAAATTCTACATCCTTTTTTGATAATATGTCAGAGTTAGCTCTCCACTTATTTTTTTTCTTATTGAGAAGATAGATCGCATAATTACAGTTATGAACAGCTATCCCGTTAGCAGTATAAGTACCTCCGTCTATGTCCTCGTCTTCAATTTCAAGATTATATAACTCTCCATTATACTTTTCTTTTACTATCTCTCTAATATTAATATATATATAATCATCATCAACAATATTGAAAGGATAATCTTTATTAATATTTCTTAAATTTTCTATATCTATAGGAACTTCAATTCCAGTTATATTCTCCATGACATTGGCATATTCGTTTGGTATTTGAATATAGTACATAGTACTCTTAGGAACTATCTCTCTTCCATCGGGAAGAACGGAAAAATTCTCGGGGTCAGGATCCCTTTTCCAAAATTTAACTGGGATACCGATCCTATTTAATAAAATTCTAGATTGGTATCCTAATGTCATTGAGGAGGTATTAAACTGATAATATCCTCCTCTATCCGTATTCTTTCTTGATGATGGATCTTTTGATACACCTTCAGATAAATATAATGTTTTGATCAATTCCATTATAAGGCGGTCTTCTAAACCAAAGATCCATGAAGGTAACTTCTTTTGAATACAACTTCTGCCAAATAATTTATCAAAGAAAGGTGACAAAATGGTTGATATATATCTAATCACAAACGCTGTCTTCTCTTTTACTGCGCTGGTCGGAGCTACACCGAAAATATTTTTCATCAACCTGATGACTTCCACTATTAAATCTTCTTCTTGTTCATCAAATGAAAAATTTATTTGGTCTGTAGTTGAAAATGTTGTACTACCTTCTCCTAGATAGTAACCTATAAGTCTCATAAATTCATCGTTTATTATGATATCGTCTTTTATCTTCTTGATACCATGTTGATTCTTCCAAGAATACCATGTTCCATCTGCCAATTTATACCCTTTGTATGAATATATACCAGGCATCATAATGTGTGTAGATATTTTAACAGATTTGACATCATTAATCTCTTTTAGTCTAGGATATAATAAGTAGTCTGTAGTCTCAATATCTTTTGCATCAACCCATCTCTTATTTTTATATCTATCACTAACAAAAATTTTATGTTCCGGAGATACTATAAGCGGTATATTAGTATAATATGGAATTATCTTTATCACCTCGCCATTATGATATCTCTGTAGTACATTTGCTACTGATTTATATACTCCATTTTTAGTTATAGTCTTATAAAATTTTCTCTTTTCTTTTGGAATATTATTTAATTTTGCTATATCCTTTACTTTATTTGGATACCCATTTAACATTACAATAGTATCTGGATGTATACATTTGATTGGTTTTACATTATTGTCTATTAAATTTTCTGAAATGGGACCATGTTCATGCTCTACCACCTGATGATTAATATCTAGAAGAAACTTATCTTTATAACCAGCCATACTTAGTCTGGAGCCCATATCCGAATCCTCGAGCGATTTATCAAAATCAAATAATTCATCCCAACCATTTACATTCAATGCCGCTTCTAGAGAAACTGAACTATATCCATAATACCATTCTGGAGGTGCTATTTTTCTTCCTCCTTCTTTTTTTACAATTTCATATCTGGTATCCCTTATTAGCCCTCCTTCTCCATATATTTGTTTCAAGATTTCATCTCTATTATGTTCAAGAGCATTCTTGCATCCATAGTTGACAGATGTGCTAGACTCATATCCTCTTTTTCTATAATCATCATTTAAATATGCAGGTTTTCCCTCTAAAAATCTCACATGTTGTGCACATGGAAAATATCCGCTCTGGTATCCATCCCAAAATCTTTGGGTGTAATCAGAAGAAAATTCGCTACAGTCGTCTAATCTAACTAATAATTCTCCAGAAGCATGTATAACGGCGGTGTTCAATGATCCGCAAATGTTCCATCTACGGTTATCCATTGGAAATCTGTGGTTGAACATTTCATTATGTTCTATTGGTACATGTTTCACCAAAAAAGGCAATTTATCTTCGCGAAAAGGTTCTCCTTTAAAGAGTTTGGGTCTTAGATGATAAAGTCCATCTACAAGCACAAACTCGAAATCTTTAAAAGATTGGATCTTTAATGACTCGATAGTTGGTTGTAGTACGTGAATATTAGGCAAACCAATTATAGGAAAATCATTACGAGCCGTTGCCATCATAAAACTTATGTCTGTCATCTATCCTCCATTTCTTAAAATATAATAAATCATTCTCTTTATTGGGTATGGTAATATATCTCCTATCATAAAATTGTTTAAGAGAGTATCCTGCATGGCCTTGGCTAGATCCTCCAAGTCTATACCTAACCATATCATTATTCTTGAATAGCCACGAATAAAGACAATAGATCTTATCTTCATCATATTCGTCGTTAGTACCAATTAAAAGGAAATAGAAACCAGGGTTACTATGATTGTCTATCTTTTTTATACATTCAAATATACCACTCAATATATGTGTAGCCATCATATCTTCTCCTATAACTATACCTAAAAAATCTGAACAGTTTAATATCTCTTATATTCATCGTAATCTTTATAACCTTCATTTCGAGTCCATATATCCTTTTCATTCCGTACTATCCAATTTTGCCAATCTCTAATATTGTCAAATCCGTCTTTTTTTGCTTGTTCTTTGAGCCATCCAATACTTCCTTTTGGAAAATTCTTTTTATTTTCATTATTCATTCTTTCGCTGCTCCTATTTCTTATTTATTTATATCTCTCAAACTATCTCTCTGCTCACGGTATTTAGCCCTGGGTAGCTATCCCAGGACTATGAGCAGCGAGATACCGTCTTATTCATAATAGAATAAGTATCACGCATCACAAATTTATTCCACCTTTTCTAATACGAGAAGGGTATTTTTTATCCAATTCTGGATAATATCATTTGGAACTCTTCTAATAAATTCTTTCACAAGATCATCTCTAAGTCTCCATCTATTGTCATTATCTCTATTTTTCAACTCTCTACTCTTTAATTTTACGATCCAGAAATCTCTTGGCTGCACGGTAACATGTCCTGCAACAGCCATTCCTTCTAATTCAATAGGAATATTTTCTCCCTTTTTTATTATATAACCTTTTTCGGACATTCCAACAGTAGCAATTTGAAGAAAGATCCATTTCCTAGCTACTCTATACATCTCATCTAAAATAAAATCAATATCTTCTAAATAAATATGCTCAAGGAGGTCTAATACTATTACAAGATCAAATGTTTTATCTCCATATGGCCATTTTTGTGTGGCGTCATGAACTCTTACCCATTCTTTATCACACCTTGGATACAAATTTCTAATTGCCCATTCAGAAAAGTCAAATCCATGTGCATCTATACCTATATCTCTCATATATGTAGTAAATTGGCCGCGTCCACATCCTACATCAAGAGCTTTACACGGTCCAGATTCAGTAGAGTCAGTATTACGTTTTGACAAATTAAATATTTCATTCCATGCCCCAACTATTGGACCACATCCGTGCCACTCTCCTGTTGGATTCTGATACCCCCATCTTTGTTCTTTACCATCAGAGGATCTAAACTTCTTTCCCTTAGAATCAGAAAAATAATAATGGTCATAATATTTCTGGTCAAAAGTTTTTGGAATGTCTGTATTGCTCATATTTCATCTCCTTTAATTCTTTCTTCTATTCTATTAACTCTATTGTTCAAAAACTTACATATTTCCTATAGATATCTATGTGCATTTTTGCTATCTTTTCCCAACTTGTATCTTCAGAATATTTCTTTGCTGCAAGACTAAATTTTTCCTCGTTTTCTAGCGCATGTCTTATGCATCTTTCTAATTCTTCTCGATCTTTAAATTTTAGACAATCGCTTCCATCTTCTATATCGCTGAAATGTTTAATGTCTGAACAGACTATAGGTCTTCCTGCCCCAACGATGCGATGTAATGCGCCAGAAACAGAATAGTGATTCTTTCCAATATAATCGAATAGTAATATATCGCTTGCAAGAGCATATAGATTTACTTCATTCTCTTCCATAAATCTATTAATAAAAGTTACATTTTCACTATTATGTATATTTAATGGACGTCCTAGCCAGTGCTGAGCACCAGAAATTATAAGGTGAATATTAGTATTTTTGGCTGCATCTATCATTCTCTGATAATTTTTATCGCCACTTTGAAATCCAAAGACGAATCCAATTGGCATGCCCACATTTATGCCAAGAATTCTTCTAGCATCTTCTTTTCTCATCTGATGCATTAGTGTTGACCCATGAGGTACTATCCACACATCTTTAGAACTATTAATACCGTTTCGCATATGTTTAGAGTGGACTATATGGGCTACTACATCATATTTAGACTCATACTTTTTTATTTCGTCATTTATATGTCCTAATGCGGCATGCCACGTAATTATTAATTTACCTCTTATTTTCTCTGGAGGGTTTGGTATAATGCCAAATTCATGTTGTAGATGCATCAGTTTTCCTCTGCTATTATATTGCAACTCATTGTTGATAATGGGATCTACTACGAATGAGTCAGGTACTATCCTGCGGAGACTATCTAATAGATATTTTGTATACGTAGCTATTCCACATCTTATATCCCATGTAGATGCTAGAACTATCTTATTGGCAGAGATTCTTTCTGATTCATCTTCTTCTCTTTTTCTCATATATTCTTCTTTTTTTCTAATCTCTTCTTCTCTTTTTCTCATATATTCTTCTTTTTTTCTAATCTCTTCTTCTCTTTTTCTCATATATTCTTCTTTTTTCTTAGCTTCTTTTTTGGCCTTTTCTTCCAATTTTGTAATATGTTTTTTGGCCTTTTCTTCCAATTTTATAGCATGTCTTTTGGCCTTTTCTTCTAGTTCTGAGATACTATCTATGGTGTCTTCTTCCAATTTTGCAACAATTTTCCTGGCATGTTTTTCTGACATACCCCACCACCATCTACCCTTTAACCCATAATACCAATCTCTTCCGAGCGTTTTGTTGTTATTGATTATTTGGTCAAACTCATCTAATTTTATAATGTCTTTGCTTGCCATATCCGAATCGGTATTATCCATCAACTCGATAATAAATTAATTTAAATCGTTTTTTATTATCACAGGCTAATCTGATCGATCGATGCATTCCATCGACAATTGTATATTTACGATTCTCCTTCTTTGCTATAAAACTAAGCATTTTAGGATGAATACCTCCTTGATTTTTAAATTCTTCTAGTTGACATATACGTTTGTCTCTAGCAATCTTTTTTAATGACCAGTCATTTTCTCCAAGATAACGATTCACGCCGATATGAATTGCCCCTACATTAATATCAGATATATCGATAACACCTTTTTGCCAATTATCTGGTCCTTTTGAAATAAAATCGTATACATTATTTTTTCGATAACATGAATAGTATTTACATAGTTGTTTTGCTTGATCACTATTGAGAAAGTTTACAAAATTTTCAAGATCCTTAATATCATAGTCTTTATTTTTGGACATCTCATCAAATATGTATTTTTTATATACATCAATTTTATACATATATCTCTACCTATTTCTATTTTTTAGGTCGCCATCTTTCTCATTCTAGAAAAAATGGTGTATATTACTTTATAGTAATATTTTAGTTATTATTTGTTTAGTAATATTTAGTTATTATTTGTTGTAGTAATATTTAGTTATTATTTGTTCAAATGGATCACTTTTGGAGGAGAGAAACCGTTAAAATGAGTAGCAGAGACAATAGTATATGCACCAATATTTTCTGCATAGAGCAAATCATCAATTTGTAGATTATCAGGTAGTTCATCTGATAACGATATTGTATCAAATGCATCACAAGTGGGGCCAAAGGTTGCGCAAACTTTTTTCTCTCCATCCTTAAATGATTTTAGCGGATAATGTTGGTGATCAAAGACTTGCCCTGAAAAAGTATGGTAGACTCCATCATCCAGATAATAGCATGTTTTCCCATCACGAACAGCTTTACCAATAATTTTTGTTATCAATGTGCAGGCCGTTGCCACTATAAATCTTCCTGGCTCAGCGATAATTTGAATGTCTTCTTTGGAAAACAGACGCTTTATTTCTGAATTCAATTTTCTGGCCAAAACAGTAAAAGATTTTATATCTGGAGTATACTTTACAGGAAAGCCGCCACCAATATCTAAAACCTTTCTTCTTTTACCTTCTTTATCGATGAATCCAATTTGGTAATTTCTTAGTTCTGCCTCCTTGAAAATTGATGAAGCGATATTTAATGCTTGCATATAGTTATTAAAATTATTACACTGGCTACCAACATGAAAACTAATTCCCTCAATATTAAGTCCTAAATTAATAGCTTCTGCGATAAGATCGACAGCATCTCCAGGATGAGCACCAAATTTTGAAGATAGCTCAACCATAGAGCCTGTATTAGGTACTCTGATTCTTAAAACCAATCCTACGTCTGGAGCATATTTTTTTATCTTTTTTAATTCTTCAATATTATCAAAAGTGACTAATATCTTGTACTCATTTAATTGTGATAGGACCTCTTTAGGTTTTATTGTGTTAGCATAAATTATCTTATCCCAAATAAAATCTTGTCTTTCTTTATCAGGTAAATGCCTAATATTTTCATAAACTAACATAAACTCCGGAAATGACGCTACGTCAAAAGATGTACCCATATCATACATTGTTTTGATGATCTCAGGATTGGAATTAGCCTTGATAGCAAAATATGCCTGTACGCCAGGTAATTTTTCTCTAAATTCGCGATAATTGGCCCTGATTTTTTTATGATCTATAATAAAAACTGGAGTGCCATGGTCCTGAACTATTTTCTCAAAGATTTTATTCTGTTCTCCAGACATTGAATTATAATATTGGCTGATCACATTTACCTCTTTATGTCTAACCTATGAAGATAAAATTTTCAAACTGCCACGGGTCAGGATTATATTTAGCAACCGGATTTTCTTTAAAAAATATTTTTCGATTTTTAAGTGGGGTCCAGTCAGATGGAATTGAAATAAACTCTCCTAGATATGGTTTAGCAATATCCAGAACAAAATCATGGGGCAAATCGTCAGGTAGCCTAATACCTTCTCTTGGATTTTCAATCATCCAGAGTATAGCAGCGATAACACCTGCTGCTACTTGCAGAGTGGTAGCATTTTGCCCAGGGGCGAGACGTCTTGCTTCATCAATGCTTAAAATACTTCCTGTCCACCAGGAATTATAACAATGACCCATTAATAATGCACCTAAGATATCTTCTCCAGACGTGATATCGTCTGTTAAAATTCTAGTCTTTGGTTGAAGTTCATAATTCCTGCAACGCAATTCATGAAGAGAGGAAACCGTCTCGTGACAAGGCATATACACATAATGAACCGTTGGTCTATAAATAGGCTTGCCATCTTCCCAGACAGTTAATCGTTCTGAAAGACTGAATGCCTCACCATGGCGAATCATCATACCTACAATCTCTTCACCTTTATCAATCCCTTCACCTTTATCATCTTCTCCATTCCTGTATTCATTCATATATCCATCACCATTAGGTATCCATGACCTGACCCACGTGTTAATACCCATTTGGGCTAAAAAAATCTGATTCTTTGGTCCATATGGAGGTATATTGGCTAGAGATGGCAATTTCTGTTCATGAGTGCCCCATCCCATTTCAGCAGGGGCAGTTCCTTCTTCACGCAATCCTTCAATGCTCCACGTCCCTACAAATTCGTTAACCTTCTTTGGTTTATTGGTAATTTGAGTGTCTCTCTCACTACAATGGATTACTTTAATTCCTAATTTTTTTGCCAACTCAGGAAAGTTCCTGTCTTCTGAAAGCTGGCAAATTTCTTTCTCATCATCCGAAGAAATTTTCTTATCAGTACTATTGGTATTATTGTTACGGATGCGATCAGCTATGTCTAGTAATGCTTGTTTCACGAAATGAGAGATGAGGCCAGGATTGGCACCATGATCAACGACAGCAGTCGGCGAATCTCTCTCTTTCCAGTCACGGGATAACTCTCGCAGTTGCATCTGTCGCCAATAAAGAGATTTTTCAAACGGACTCTTAGTATAGATTCCTTCAAGAGGATCCCAAAGTTCGACCGAGGTATTAACGTATAATACATTATTATCATGGCACCACTTAATAATATCGTTAGCTCCAATATTCCAGGCTAGATCGATCAACAATCCCCCATTATCGATATATTTTGACAGAATTTGATTTAAATTTTCTTTGGTAATTCTTTGATGAACATATCTTAATCCCATTTCTACATATTTTTTCAGATTTTTTGATTTATCTTCAAAATCAATTATGGTAATATTTCTTATAGGAACATCGATTTTATCCATTAAAATAGGCAAGGTACATTGTGAAACTGCCCCATAACCGATAATAAGAATTCGGTTGTCAAACTTCTTTTTATTTGCGTTATCAACTTTCTTTTTCATTGTATCACTTTTAAAGTTCTATTGTCAACACATTTCTTATCTAAAAGCCCACATATTTTCTATAGATATCTATATGTTTTCTTGCTATTTTTTCCCAACTGGTTTCATCAGCATATTTTTTTGCCGCAAGACTAAATTTTTCTCTATTCTCCAATGCATGTCTTATGCATTTTTCTAACCCTGCCTGATTTTTAAACTTTAAACAATTGGTTCTATGTTCCATATCATCGAAATGCTTGATATCCGAACAAACTATTGGTCTAGCTGCTCCAACAATACGATGTAATGCACCAGAAACAGAATAGTGATTCTTTCCAACATAATCGAATAATAATATATCACTTGCAAGAGCATATAGATTCACCTCATTTTCATCTATAAATCTATTAATAAAGGTAACATTTTTGTTGTTTGATATATTTAGTGAGTGTCCAAACCTATGTTGAGCACCAGAAATTATAAGGTGTGTATTAGTATTTTTGGCTGCATCTATCATTCTCTGATAATTTTTATCCCCACTTTGAAATCCAAAGACGAATCCAATTGGCATATCTACATTTATGCCAAGGATTCTCCTAGCGTCTTCTTTTCTCATTTGCGGTATTGATGTTGAACCATGAGGCATTGCCCATATATCTTTAGAACTATTAATATTACGTCTCATATATTCAGAATGGACTATATGGGCCACCACTTCATATCTGGACTCATATTTTTTAATCTCATCATTTGTACGTTTAGATACCGTGTGCCATGTTATTATTAATTTACCTCTTATTTTATCTGGAAGATTTGGTACAATACCAAATTCATGTTGTAGATGTATTAACTTTCCTCTACTCTTATATGTTAATTCACTGTCTATGATAGGATCTACCATGAATAAATTAGGAGATATCCTATGAAGATTATCTAATAGATATTTTGTATATGTAGCTATTCCACATCTTACATTCCATGTAGACGCCAAAACTATTTTATTGGCTGAAGTCCTTTCTGAACTCAAAGTTACAGCTTTTTCTCTGATCTTCTCTTCTCTTTTTCTAATTTTTTCTTCTCTTTTTCTAACTTTTTCCTGCAATTTAATGACTTCTTCTCTAGCCTTTTCTTCTCTTTTCCTAATTTTTTCTTCTAATTTTACGACATATTTCCTGGCATGGCTCTCTGACATACCCCACCACCACCTGCCCTCTAATCCGTAATACCAGTCTCTCCCAGATATCTTATTGTTAGCAATTATCTGGTCAAATTCAGCTAATCTGATGGTGCACTCATCTTCCATACCAATAATCCTCTTTTATATTAACAATTTTAATTAATTGACAATATATCTCATATAAATTCTATCTATTCAGTCTTCTTTTTATCCTTATCTTTCTTTTTGTCCTTATCTCCCTTCATACCTTTATCCTTTTTCTGTTTATATCCACCTTTTTTTATATGGACATTCGGATTTATTTTGACAGAGAATCCTTTCTTCTTTGCTTTTTGACAAAAACTATAGTGCTCGGTATCTTTGTCTCCATTATATCTAATTCTAGCTTCTAATACCTTTCTTTTTATTAAATATCCTCCCCCAACACTATCTACACTTATAGGTTTTTTAGAGTCAAATCCTTCAGTATATGGGTATTTGTGTTTAAACTCACAATCATTTTTTCTAAAGGCCCATGTGTCATAAAAGAGATATTTTCCATCATTATCCTTACGCGAAACTGCCAAAGGAGCTGCTATATCTGATTTGGTATCTCTTAATTCAGATATCAGATCTCCCTTCCATCCATAGTTTGCGTCTATCATTAAAACTTCAGAAATTTCAGGTATTGAAAGAATTGTGTCTATCAGTATATTTCTCAATTCAGCAAAATAAATAGTTCTCTTCTTGTCTCTATTTTTAGCAAAAGGTTGATGTTTTCTATCTATTTTCTTTAATATATAATTATTTTTATGTGTCAACCAATCTCTTAATGTATCGTAGGTTTTATCTGAAGAGTCTCCTTCTATAAATACATAAACCAGATCATGATATTTTTCTAGGTTATCACAGCAACTTAAGAATCTTTCAAGATTACCGTTATGTTCTTCATCTCGCATAATAGATGCTAAAGCCACCTTTTGGTTGTCTTCCAGAGTTTGCCCAGATTCTATCTTTTTTCTGGCTTGCTCCTTTGTCATTCCCCACCACCATTTGCCTTTTAATCCATAGTACCAGTATTTGCCAGATTCTTTATTTTTCTTAACCAACCGATCAAACTTATTTAGTTCCTTTATATTAGATTTACTTATCTCTTCCTTAGGCTTCTCTATCTCTTCCTTAGGCTTCTCTATCTCTTCCTTAGGTTTCTCTGTCTCT
>Ga0114939_10002597_pt1 | contig 13279 bp, 12 predicted proteins | sample AshMeaCrysSpring_FD_87196 | JGI IMG/M metagenome (GOLD analysis project Ga0114939, IMG submission 87196) | Groundwater microbial communities from Big Spring, Nevada to study Microbial Dark Matter (Phase II) - Ash Meadows Crystal Spring | ecosystem: Environmental > Aquatic > Deep subsurface >... | reverse complement strand
ACTGGTGCGCGCGACACTGAACGACACCTGCTACGAGTGCCACGCACAGAAGCGCGGCCCGATGCTGTGGGAGCACCAGCCCGTGACCGAGGACTGCGCCTCGTGCCACGCACCGCACGGCTCGAGCAACCCGGGCATGGTCAAGCTGCGTGGTCCGCTGCTGTGCCAGTCGTGCCACTCGCAGCAGGGCCACCCGAGCTTCGCCTACGGGCCGTCGGGCCTGCCGGGCGGTAGCTCGCCGACCACGACGCTCGGGCTCGGCAACTGCATGAACTGCCATTCGCAAGTGCACGGATCGAACCATCCCTCCGGTTCGTCGCTGACACGGTGACGCCCATGAAACAACGCAGCCAGACACTTTCCCTTGCGATTGCCGCGCTCCTGCTCGCGGCGGCTTCGGGCGCACGCGCCGAAGAGACGCCGGCGCCGGATACGTCGGCGTGGACCTGCAGCAAGTGCACGTTTGCCAAGGGCTACAGCTCGGGAGCGGAAATCGGCGCCGGCTGGCTCGACGATTCGAGTGCCAAGTTCGGTGACGCGACCGGCCTCGACGAGGACGGCGTCTACGTCGTCGCCAACGCCGAAGGCGGCGTCGCGCTCGAGTCGGGCTACCGGCTCGACTACGAACTGCTCGATCTCGGGCTCGACTCGCGTTCGGTGGATCTGTCGGGCGGCAAACAGGGCAGCTACGAATTCGGCCTGCACTACGACCGCATCCCGCATCGCCTGTCCGATACCGGCGAGACGATCTTCTCCGGCGTCGGCAGTGATGATCTTTCGCTCCCGGGCAACTGGGTGCGAGCAGGCAACACCGGCGGCTTCACTGCGCTCGATGCGTCGCTGCGTCAGGTCGACGTGGGTTTCGACCGCGATCGCTACGGCGCCAACGGCCGCTACCTGCTCGGCGATCGCTGGTCGTTCGGGCTCGACTACAAGCGCGACGATCGCAGCGGCACCCGTCCGCGCTACGGTTCTTTCGGCAGTGTCTCGACCGAGATGCTGCGCCCGGTGGACGATGCGACGGACCGCGTCACGGCCGACGTGCGCTACCAGGGTAAGAACTGGTTCGCGCAGCTCGGCTACTTCGCCTCCTCGTATGACAACCAGGCGCCGGGCTTCCGGTTCGACAATCCGTTCAACGCGTTTGTGCCGGGTGGCGAGGAAGGCCAGATGGCGCTGGAGCCCGACAACTCATACAACGAGATCGCGTTTTCCGCCGGCTGGTACGGCCTGCCGGGCAACACGGTCGTCACGGTGTCGGCCGCGATGGGGCAGGGCAAGCAGGACGATGTGTTCCTGCCCTACACGGTCAACCCGAACATCGCCACGGACGCGCTGCCGCTCGCCAATCTCGACGGCGACATCAGTGTCACGCGGGCCGGCCTCACCTTGAGCGCGCGCCCGATCGACCGGCTGCGCCTGCGCGGCGCCGCCACCTACGACGAGCGCGACAACGACAGCAAGCAGGCCGCATTCACGTCGATCGTGCACACCGACCTGTTCCCGATCGGCGAGGACCGCGTCAATGCCATCCATGGCTACGAGCGCACACGCCTGAACGGCACGGCCGATTACGACGTCTATGACGACCTCACGGTCGGGGTCGGCGGCGAATGGCGCAAGACCGATCGCACGGGCTCCGTGGTCGAGGCCGCCAGTGAGGAAGTGCTCGACGGCTGGGGCCGCGCGCAGTTCCGGCCGAGCGGTTACCTGGGCTTCGTGGTGAAAGGCGGCGTGGAAGAACGCGATCCCGACGACTACGACCTCGATGTGGCGGCGGACTTCGGCCAGAACCCGCTCATGCGCAAGTACAACCAGGCGTACCGATACCGCTCCTACGGCGAACTGCTCACAAACGTCGCCGTCGGCTCGCTACCGCTGTCGTTGGGCGCCAGCGTGTTCTACGGCGACGACAGCTACATGCAGTCGGACATCGGGTTGCTCTCGGGCCTCGATCGCCGCTACGGCGTCGACCTGAACTGGACGGTCAGCGAAAAGATCGCCGCGTACGCCACGCTGGGCCGCGAGAAGATCGACTCGACTTCGAGGGGCAGCAGCACGTTCGGTGCGCCGGACTGGACCGGCAAGGTGCAGGACGACTTCGAGACGTACGGTGCCGGCGTCAACGCGCAGTTCACCGACAGGATCACCCTCTCGCTCGACTACACCTACGGCGCGGGCAATTCACGCACGAACATCATCGGCGCCAGCGGCGGCACGTTCCCGGTGGTCAAGAGCGAATTGAGCTCGTTCAAGGCCGGCGTCACGTACGGCTTCAACGACCGCACCGACCTGATGCTCAACTGGTGGTACGAAACGCTGAGCACCAGCGACTGGGCGTACACGCCGCAGCCGGCCGCGCTGCCGACGGTGCTCGGCCTCGGCGTCGACCCCTACAACTACGACGTCAACTACGTCACGCTCTCGGTGCGATACCGCTTCGGCGCCCTGCCGGCGACGGCAGAAGAGGCCGAATAGACGGCGCGCAGGGCCTTCAGCGGGCGGCGCGGCGCAGGATCGCGCGCGTCAGCCCTTTGAAGATGAAGGCGTGCGCCGGGACCAGCGCATACCAGTAGACCAGGCCCCAGACGCCGGCCGGGTGCCAATAGGCCGTGGCCGAGACACGCGTCATGGCCGTTGACGGCGCGGCGCCGTCCGTTGCTGTGGTGTCGCTTGCTGCATTTGGCGGTTGCACGACGAACTCGAGCACGCCCGCCCCCGGCGCCTTCATTTCCATCAGCAGCGTGAGCCGGCGGCCCGGCTCCAGCGCGATCACCCGCCACGAGTCGACGACGTCACCCACGCGCAGCTCGGTCGGGTGCCGGCGCGGACGGCGGAAGCTGGGACCGCCCAGCAGCCAGTCGATCGCGCCGCGGATCCACCACAGCACGTTGGCGAAGAACCAGCCATCCTCGCCGCCGATCGTGCAGACGGTCTCGAACACGCGGTCCGCCGCAACGTTGCCCGCCGCCGTCGCGCCTTCGCGCTTCGCGTAGAAAGCGTATTCGGGCCGGAAGTTGCGGCACGCGATCGAGCCCTCGACCCAGCGCGCGACCACGGCGTGCTGCGCGTCGGCCTCGATCGCCGCGCGGATCGCGGCGTCGAGCCCGAGGCGCTGGCGCGGGACCAGCCGCTGCAGCTCGTCGTCGTGCGCGACGAAGTCGTGCTCGAGTCCCTCGACCAGCGCCTGGGCGATGCCGACGGGCACGGTGGTGACCAGCCGCAGCCAGTAGGACGACAGCCGCGGCGTGAGCACGGGTACCGGAATGATCAGCGGATGGCGGCCCACCTGCCGGCCATAGCTGCGCATGATCGCTTCATAGGTGACGGTATCGGGTCCGCCCGCGTCCAGCGTCCGGCCCGCAGCGGCGTCGATGCCCGCGACCGCGACGAGGTAGTGCAGCAGGTCGTCGAGCGCGATCGGCGTGGACACCGACTGCACCCAGCGTGGCGTGACCATCAGGGGCAGGTGATTGACGAGGTCGCGTATCACCTCGTAGGCCGCCGATCCGGGCCCGATGATCATGCCCGCGCGCAGTTCAGTGACGGGCACGCCGCTCGCGCGCAGTACGTCGCCCGTCTCGGCGCGCGAGCGCAGGTGTTCGGAGCGGGGGTTGCGCGGGATCAGGCCGCCCAGGTAAACGATGCGACGCACGCCTGCCGCCGCCGCCGCCTGGCCGAAGTTGCGCGCTGCCTGCGCGTCGAGCGCGCCGAAACCGCGGCCCGCGGCCATCGAGTGCACGAGGTAATACGCGACGTCGACGCCCGCGAGTGCGGCGGGCAGCGTGGCGGGATCGAGCGCATCGGCACGGACGCACTCCACGTCGCTCCAGTCGCGCGCAGCCAGCACCTCCGGGTTGCGCGCGGACGCGCGCACCCTCAGGCCGGCCGCTTGCAGCCGCGGTACCAGGTGCGTGCCGATGTAGCCGCTGGCGCCGAAGACCAGGTTCAGCGCGCCAGCCGCGTCCGCGGGCATCCTGGCCGGATCAGTGCGCGAACAGCGCGGCGACGAACAGCAGGATCGAGCCCACGGCTTGCAGGCCGATGGTCATCTCGATGCTCTTCGTGAGTTCGGCGCGCGGCGCGTCGTCGCGGATGCCGGCCGCGGCCTTCAACCCGCCCGCGAACAGCACGGCGCCGCCCACGGCGGCCCACCACGGCAGGGAAGCGCGCACGACGAGCAGCACGATCGACGCGAGCGCAACGACGTGCGCGAGGCGATAGAGCAGCCGCGCGCTGTCGACGCCGAGGCGCACGACCAGCGTCCGCTTGCCGTTCGCGCCGTCGGCCTTGCGGTCGGGCACCTCGTTGATCAGCAGGATCAGCGTCACCCAGATGCCGACGGGCACCGCGATCAGCACGCTGTCGAGATCGATGATGGAGCTCTGCAGCCACGCGGCGCCGCAGACGGGCAGCACGCCGAACGCGATCATCAGGAACAGTTCGCCGACGCCCTTGCCGCTCAGCTGCACCGCGGGCGTGGAATACAGCACGGCGATCGCGATGCCGCCGACGCCTAAGGCCACGACCCACGGTCCTTTCAGCAAGGCGAGCACGAGACCCAGCACCGCGGCGATTCCGAACAGGATCCACGCCCAGCGGTGCATCTCGCCCGCGGACATGATGCGGTTCTGGATGAAGCGCGAGCCGCCCGTGTACGGATAGATGCGGTCGGTGTTGTCGCGGTCGGTGCCAGTGACTTCGTCGCCCACGTCGTTGATGACGTTGCTGGCGCAATGTACGAGCGCGGTGGCGAGCACCGCCAGCACCGCCACGCCCAGCTCGAACGAGCCCGCGACCGTCGCGCCCCAGGCCGTGCCGACCAGCACGGGCAGCACCGATGCCGTCAGGAACTTTGGCCGGGTGGCCAGGAACAGCCGGCGCGCCCTGCGGCCGATGCCGTCGCCTGCCAGGTCCTCGTAGCGCGGCTCGAGCGGAGAAACGGCTTCCTTGATCATGCACACCCTCCCGGAATCTGCCGGCAAGCTAGCGACCCGCCGGCCCCCCGGTCAAGTTCGGATCGTACGGGGCGCCCGCCGTGGCCGGCCGCGCGAGCGGGTCACCGCGAACGGGCGGCCTCGCGTACCCGGATCGCCTCCTCCTGGTCGACGGCGTCGAGCTGTTCCTCGATGAACGCGAGCGACCCGTCGATCTCTGGCAGCAGGACGTTCTCCAGCGCGCGGGCACGCCGCTCCGTGCGACGGTACTCATCGACCAGCCGGCGCAGGTTGGCGGCGCGGGCGGCCTGCGCCACCAGCTCCACGGCGACGGCGCGGAACGCGACGGCGCACCGACGCAGTTCGGGCGAATCGTGCACCGGCCGGTCCCGCCAGCGGCAGGGCGGCGCCTCGAGCACGGCGTCGGTCAGGACCAGGCCGAGGAACCGCCGGCGGCTGGTGCGCAGCAGGGTATCCTCGAGCGAGCCCGGTGGCGCCACGGTGACGTCCTCGAAGCCGTGGACCTCGACCGCTTCCGCGAGCCCGCCGCGTGCCTCGCCCCAGAGCGACGCGAGGCGTTGCTGCGCGGCGGTGTAGGCCGCCAGCTCGCGCAATGTGGCGGTGGCGAGCAGCACCCGCTTCTCGTCGAGCAGCTCGTAGCCTTCCTGGACCAGCCGGCGCTCGTCGCGCAGTTCCAGCAGCGCGACGCGGGTGGCGGCAACGGCGCCCGGTTCAGGCATGCGCCGTCTCTGCGCGCGGTTCAGCCAGGTGCCGCGCGATCTGGGCGTTCGAGAGCCGCGTCAGTTCGACGTGCGGCAGGCCCTGCAGCACGGCCCAGCCTGCCGCCAGGCTTTCGTCGAGCGTGCGAGCCGCCGCCTGGTGCACGAACTGCTTCTCGAAGCGGTCACCGAAGGCGAGGAACAGACGGTCGGCCTCGGGCAGGCCCTGCTCGCTCATCACGCTCGCCAGCACGCGCACACGCAGCGCGCGCGCGTAGGCGGCGAACAGCTGGTGCGCAAGCGCAGGGTGATCTGCGTCGGTGAACCCTTCGCCGATGCCCGCATCCATCAGTCGCGACAGGCTCGGCAGCACGCGCACCGGTGGATAGATGCCGCGCCGGTCGAGCTCGCGGTCGAGCACGATCTGGCCCTCGGTGATGTAGCCCGTGAGATCCGGGATCGGGTGGCCGATGTCGTCACCAGGCATGGTGAGGATCGGCACCTGCGTGAGACTGCCCGGGCGGCCGCGGATGCAGCCGGCGCGTTCATACAGCGCGGCGAGGTCGGAGTACATGTAGCCCGGATAGCCCTTGCGTCCGGGGATTTCGCCGTGGCTCGCCGAGACTTCGCGCAGCGCCTCGCAATAGTTGGTCATGTCCGTGAGGATGACGAGCACGTGCCGTCCCTCCTCGAAGGCCAGGTACTCCGCCGCCGTGAGCGCGTAGCGCGGCGTGAGCAGCCGCTGCATGCCCGGCTCGTCCGCGAGGTTGAGGAACAGCGCCGTGTGGCCGAGCGCGCCGCTCGATTCCATCGCCAGCCGGAACTGCTCCGCAGTGTCGTGCGGCACGCCGATGCCCGCAAACACCAAAGCGAAGCTCTCGCCCGTGGCTTGCGGGCCCCGCAGCCGCGCGCGCTGCGCGATCTCGGCGGCCAGCCGGTCGTGTGGCAGGCCGCCCGACGAGAACAGCGGCAGCTTCTGCCCGCGCACGAGGCTGTTCATCACGTCGATGGTGCCGATGCCGGTTTCGATGAAGTCGCGCGGCAGGGCGCGCCACGCGGGATTGATCGCGAGGCCCTCGATGCGCCGCCGCTGCCGCGCCGGCACGGGCGGGCCGCCGTCGAGCGGACGGCCGACGCTGTCGAAGACGCGGCCGAGCAGTTGCGGACCGACGCCGAACAGCAGCGGTTCCGGCTGCAGTCGGATGCGCGTGCCCTGCAGCCCGAGGCCCGCGGTCGACTCCAGTACCTCGATCACCATCGAGGTTTCGTCGAGCGCGGCGACGCGGCCGAGTCGCGGCGGCCGGCCCGCGACGACGACTTCGACGGCGGCATTGAGCCCGACCCGCGCCTCGCGCCGCGCGAAGAGCAGCGGGCCTTCGATGCGGGTGACCGCGCCGTCGAGCAGCAGGTCAGGTTGCATGCGTGGCCGCCACTTCGCTCGCCGCCGGCCGCAGCTGGTCGAACTCGTAATCGACCTGCCGCGGCAGCTGCCGCAGCCGCAGCAGGTCGTCCTCGCCGAACTCCTCGCCCAGCCGTTGCAGCTGGCGCAGCAGCGGCAGGGCCGCGATCTGCGCCGGCGCGACACCCGCGGCGACCGCCGCGTCCGCACGATCGGCGAAATGCAGCAGCACCGAAAGCATCGCGACCTGTCGCGCCGGCGAACAGTAACGATCCACGGGCGAGAACGACGACTGGCGCAGGAAGCCTTCATTGACCAGGTCGGCGCAGAGCAGTCGCGCCTGCTGCGTCGCCGGCAGCGCGTCGCGGCCGACGATGCGCGCCATGCGCTCGAGGTGCGCCTGGGCTTCGAGCAGTTCGAGCACGCGCTGGCGCTGCGCCGGCCAGTCAGGATTGCCCGAGCGCTTCCAGAAGTCCGCGAGCGCCGCGACGTCCGCGCCATACGACAGCAGCGGATGAATGGCCGGATAGAACCGGGCCTGCGCGCGCTGGCGGTCGAGCGCCCAGAAGCAGCGCACGTAGCGCTTCGTGTGCAGGGTCACGGGCTCCGAAAAATCGCCGGCGGGCGGGCTGATGGCGCCGATGATCGTCACCGAGCCCTCGGTGCCGGCCAGCGTGGTGACGCGTGCCGCGCGTTCATAGAATTCCGCCAGACGCGAGCTGAGGTAGGCGGGATAACCTGCCTCGCCCGGCAGTTCACCGAGCCGTCCCGAGACTTCGCGCAGCGCCTCGGCCCAGCGGCTGGTCGAATCAGCCATCAGCGCGACGTTGAACCCCTGGTCGCGGAAGTATTCCGCGACCGTGATCGCGGTGTAGATGCTGGCCTCGCGCGCGGCGACCGGCATGTTCGACGTGTTGGCGATGATTACCGTGCGTTCGGCGAGCGGACGGCCGGTGCGCGGGTCATCGAGGCGCGGGAACTCATCGAGCACCTCCGCCATCTCGTTGCCGCGCTCACCGCAACCGACGTAGACGATCACGTCCGCGTCGCACCACTTCGCGAGCGCTTCCTGCAGCACGGTCTTGCCGGTGCCGAAGCCGCCCGGCAGCGCCGCACGACCGCCGCGTGCCACCGGGAACAGCGTGTCGAGGATGCGCTGGCCAGTGATCATCGGCGCCTGCGCCGCGAGCCGCGCGCGCACCGGCCGCGGCCGCCGCACTGGCCAGTCGTGCAGCATCGTCAGTTCGTGCCGCTCGCCCGCAGCGTCGGTGAGAACCAGCAGTACCGCATCGTCGCTGTGCTCGCCAGGCTCCGCCATCCACGTGACGCGACCGCGCGCCCAGGGCGGCACGAGCAGCGCTTGCGTGGTGCCGGCGACGACCCGCCCGAAGATGCTTCCCGGGTCGAGCGCGGCCCCGGCGTGCACGGTGAACTCGATCGAGTGGCGCAGAGGAACGTGCGCGGTGATGCCGGGCTGGATCGCGTAGTCGCTCGCGCCCGTCAGCGGACGCAGCAGGCCGTCGAAGATGCCGCCGAGCACGTGCGGGCCGAGCGTGACCGCGAGCGGCCGGCCGAGGCCAGTGACGGGCATGCCGGGTTCGAGTCCCGTCGTGTCTTCGTAGACCTGCGCGACCAGTTCGTCGCCGCGCAACTGGATCACTTCGCCGAGCAGATGGCGCTCACCGACCGCGAGCGCCTCGAAGATGCCGAACGGTCCCGGTCCACGTGCGCGCAGCACCGGCCCGCCGATCCAGGTGATGCGGGCTTCGCTCAAGGCGCGTCCTCCGTCGCCGGTGGCGTGATGCGCCGTCGATACTCGGCGAGCAGTTCAGCCGCGATGCGATCGCGGGGGGCGAGCAGGCCGGCAATCGTCGCGTCGACGCAGGCGTGTCCCGCGCGGATGCGCAGGCCCGCGCCGAGCTCGGGCTGCGGGACGACCGACGCCGCGCGACCCTGCGGGCAGCTCGCCGTCACGAGCGGCGCAACGTCTGCGAGCCAGCGCGCGTCCACTTCGACCTCCAGCGCGTCGTGGCCCAGCAGGTCGCGCAGTGCGGTGCGCATCGCTGCCGAGCACCACTGCGTGCGCGACGCCGGCTGCTCCCAGCGCGCCTGCAGCGCGGCGGGCAAGGCCTGCCACGCGTGCTCGAGCCAGTCGCCGAGCGCCGCCTGCTGCCGCTGGCGCGCCCCGGTGTCGAGGGACGCGCGACGCCGGGTCAGCGCGCGTTCCTGTTCGCGCCGCGTCTCGGTGATCGACTGGCGCACGCGGGCGCGTGCCTCGGCGCGGGCCTTGCGGACGATCTCGGCCGCCTGCGCCGCGGCTTCGTCGCCAACGCGGTGGCAGCGCGCGTCCTGCTCGCGCGCAAGCCGCCGCAGCAACGCCAGCGTCTGGGCCTCCAGCATGCTGTCGGGCAGGTTCATGCTTCGATCCCCAGTGCATCGCGCACGTATCGCGCGAGGTCGGGCGGCGCACCGCGGCCGCGCACGTCCGGCACCACGCCGAAGAGGGTCGCCTCGCCGTCAAGCGCGCTTGCCAACAGCGACGGTGGAATCGAATCAACCAGCGTGCCGTCGAGCAGCACGCACTCGGGTCGCTCCGCCAGCGCCTGCTGCAGCAGCAGCGGCGCCGCGTCCGAGTCGGTGTGGCGGACATCCAGGCCCGCGAGCCGGAACCCGGCCGCCGTCGCCTCGCCGCCGATGTAGACGATGCGTGCCATGTCAGCCGAGGCGGTTGAGGATCAGGATCGAGACGATCAGCCCGTAGATCGCAATGCCCTCCGCGAGGCCGACGATGACCAGCACGCGCCCGAACAGCTCCGGCTTCTCGGCGAGCGCGCCCAGGGCCGCGGTGCCGACCTGCGCGACCGCATACCCCGCGCCCAGCGCCGCGAGGCCCGCGGCGAGCGCTGCGGAGGCGAAGCCCCAGCGCAGCACGGCGGGATCGACGGCGACCGCCGCGGGTTCGGCGGCGAGTGCCGGCCAGGAAAGGATCAGGCCCAGCGTGGCGACGGCGATGGTGACCGTCCCCAGCATGGCCAGCGTGACGATCCAACGCGCGGAATGCTTCATGGCGAGCCTCCAGGCAGCGACGCGGGCGGCGGCGTGAGCGGTTCGAAGGGCCGGCCACGCGCGGTAAGGAAGCGGATGAAGAATTCGAACAGCACGAGGCGCGTCGTCTGGATGCTGACGACGAGGCCCTCGAGCGCGACGATCGCGGCATTGCCGATGATCAGCACCGGCCAGTACGCCGCGCCTGCGGCATCGGCCATGCCGACGACGGCCGAGCACAGGCCCGCGTGCGCGAGCGCGAAGGCGCCGACGCGCACGAACGACACCGTGTTGACCCCGAGCTGCAGCAGGCGCTCGAGCATCTCGCCGGCCGCGACGCCCACTGCCACCGCACGCTGCTGCGGTTGCGACAGGGCCGCGCCGGCGAGCGACGCCACGATGCCGGCGGGCAGCAACCAGAGCGCGCGGCCATCGACGGCCGTGGCCACGATGCCCACGTATGCCACCAGCAGGCCGGCATCGCACAGGAGCCAGTGCCGCAACTGACCGCGCCAATGGCTCTGCAGTGCGTCGAGCGCGAGGCCGAGCAGCAGCGTGACAACGCCGAACCCGAGCGCAATGCCCAGCACGGACAACGGTTGCTCGAGCGGCCGCAGCCACAGCGCAGGCAGGATGTCCTCCCGTGCGAACACGCTGCCGAAGGCGATGCCGAAGCCGATCGCCACCAGGCCGCCCGGCAGCAGCAGGCGCAATGCGGGCACGCGCTTGCCCAGGACCAGTCCCGCGCAGGCGACGATCGCGCCCTGCGCCACGTCGCCGAACATGTAGCCGAACATCAGCGGCGCGAGGATCGCGACCAGCTGGCTGGGATCGGCGTCGTTCGCGGCCGGCACGCCCATCATCCCCGTGACCGCCTCGAACGGCCTGGCCCAGCGCGGATTGCGCAGCACCGACGGCGGCATCGTGCCCGCGGGCGCGGGCGCGAGCCGCAGCAGGTAGTGCAGTCCCTGCGCATCGAGCGCCGCGCGCAACCCGGTGTCGTCGCGGCTTGAACACCAGCCGGTGATCCAGGCGAAGTGCTCGGTGACCGGCAGTTCCGGCACGTGCGTCACGACCCAGGCGGCCAGCCCGAGTTCACCGAGTGCCGCCGGTACTTGATGTCGAACGTCGAGCGCGTGCAGTGCGGCGCGCGCCTGCGCCGTGCGCGCATCGATCGCGGCACGCCGTCGTTGCAGGTCAGCCTGCAACTCGTCGGCCGCCTGCGGCAGGCCCTCCGGCAATGCGAGGCGATGCACCTTACGCGCCGCGAGCAGCGTGTCGAGTTCGCTCATTTCGTCGCGCGGCCCGATCGCGAGCAGGTAGGAGTCGCCTGCCGCCGGGTCCGGTGTCCACAGCTGATGGATCAGGGCAGGCGGCAGCGACAGTGCAGGTGTGCCAGCCGGCAGCACGTAGATGCGGCTCGCGAGCACGGGGCCCGCGGTGGCGAGGCGATCGAGCCGCGGCAGAGCATGCCCGCCCGCGAGTCTCAGCCGCTCGAGCGCGGCCAGTTCGTCGCTCTCGATCTGCAACGATTCGAGCTCCGCGACGATCGGCTCTGCCGCGCCCGACCACGCGCGCAGGCGTTCGAGCGCGGCAGCCGGCGCTTCCAGCAGGGCGTGCTCGGTATCGATCACGCAGCGGGTCGCCGCGGGCCACCACGGCCGGAAGCGGCGCGCGAGCGCCTCGAAGTCGTCGAGTACGCGCCGCAGGTCACCCAGCGGCAGGCGTGACTCGCTGCGGCTGTAGGCCTGCAGTTGCACCGAGCGCGTGCGCGCAAGGCAATCGAGCGCCGCGCCCAGTTCCTCACGCGACGTGAGCAGTTCGAACCACTGCGCGGAGGTGGAGCGCAGGCTCACGACGGCCCCGGTTCGATGGCGGCGCGGCGCATGACTTCGCCGCGCAAGGCAAGCAGCCCCAGGCCCTCGAGCAGCAGGAACGCGACGGCCGCCGCCGGGGACAGCGGATGACGGCGGAAGGTGCGCAGCAGGCGATGCCGCAGTGCGCGCAGCGTGTCGCGACTGGTGCGCGCGGCGGGTTCGCGCAGGGACGCGTCGCAGTCGGCGACGTCGCGTGCAATGCGCTCCAGGGCGAGGGCCGCGGCGGGCTTGCGCGGCCACGACGCGCGCCAATGCACGAGCCATGCCGCGGCGGCATCGCGTTCTCTCGTTTCGAACACGGCACGCAGCGGCCGCAGCGGAGTCACGGCGAGCGCCGCCGCGCGCAGCGCCGGCTCCGTGGCGATCACGCGACCGAGCCACGGATCGTTGCGCGCCCACGCCGGCGGTCGTCCGCCACGCGCGAGCTTCTGCAGCAGCGGCAGGCTCGGCAGCCAGCTGAGCCAGCGAATGCTCGCCTGCCACTCGCCAGGCTGCCAGCGCGCCACCTCGTCGACCAGTGCCACCCACTCGGCACGCAAGTGGCGCTCCAGTTCGTGTGGATCAAGGCCCGGCGCGAGCCGCGCTGCATAGCGACGCAGCGCAGTCGAGCGCGCGGCCGTGAGCAGGCTCGCAAGGTCGCGCGCCGCGTGCAATTGTTCCTGCACTGCGGGCGGCATCGATTCGCCCAGCCGCGCCTGCAGGCGCGCCTGCGCGTAGGCGAACTGCGCGGCACCGCTCACGACGACTCCTCGCTGGTCAGGCGCGCGGCCACGATGGCGATCACCTCATCCGTCAATTCGTGCGACGAGTCCGCGCCGCGCGTCGCAGCCGCGACGGACTGATCGAGCTGCGCGAGTCGCGTCGCAAGTTGCGACGCCGCGCGCTCGTGCAGTCGCGTGATGCGGGCGCGGGAGCGCTCGAGAATGCGGCGGCGTTCCTCGCGCGCCGCCTCCAGTGCGGCGCGTGCCGAGGCTTTGGCGGCGGCAATCGCCGCGGCCGCGGCGTGCTCGGCTTCGAGCACGCGGTCGATCGCGTCGGCGATCGTTCGGTTTGTATCGGGTACTGGCATCGCCGCGGAGATGCAACGCGGCGGCGCGGTTGTGCTTACGCTCTGCCGAGCGATGCAGGTCCGGGGTCTACATTAGGCCGCGAGGGCCGAGGTCGAATCGGGATTATTGCCTAGGGAAGCTCTGCACAGCTGGGTGTGCAGAGGCGAATTTTCGAGTTCAACATGGCGGCAGACCTTTTGCGTGGCCCGACCTCCACTGCCGAGAGGGGTTTGGCGGGTATTTTCGCGTCGTT
>Ga0114939_10002596_pt1 | contig 13280 bp, 9 predicted proteins | sample AshMeaCrysSpring_FD_87196 | JGI IMG/M metagenome (GOLD analysis project Ga0114939, IMG submission 87196) | Groundwater microbial communities from Big Spring, Nevada to study Microbial Dark Matter (Phase II) - Ash Meadows Crystal Spring | ecosystem: Environmental > Aquatic > Deep subsurface >... | reverse complement strand
TCTCGGAGGCAACGAAGCGCGATATCGTCAAGTATTACGACGTCGATCCGGCTAAAGTAACGGTTGTGTATGAGGCCGCTGCGAACCATTTCAAGCCGCCGCACCCGGCCAGGATCGACGACGTTCGCTTTACATATCACCTGCCTGAGCAGTATCTCATACATGTGAGCACCATCGAGCCGCGCAAGAACCTCATGCGCCTGCTCGACGCCTTCCAGATTCTCCGCCGTACATCTCCCGATCTGCACCTCCTCCTGGCCGGGGGGCGCGGCTGGCTCTTTGACGATTTCTTCGCCCGGATCGAAGCCGAAGGATTGTCTCAGGTTGTGCGGCCGTTGGGGTGGATTCCCGATGACGATCTACCGGCGATCATTAGCGCGGCCGCCCTTGCCGTCCAACCCAGTCTCTATGAAGGCTTTGGCCTACCCATTCTGGAACACATGGCCTGCGGGCAGGTTGTAGCGGCGAGTCATGGTAGCAGCCACCCGGAAGTCGGCGGCGAAGCGGCCGCTTATTTCGATCCGGCGGATACGGAAGAGATGGCAGCCGTCATCGCCAGGTTACTGCAGGATCGCGGCGAGTACGATTACCGGCGAATGCTGGGCCTGCGCCAGGCCGCCCAATTCAGTTGGGACCGGGCAGCGGCCGAGACCGAAGCCGTATATGACCATGTTTTGGCTGGTTAAGCGGCGGTTAAGGAAGAAGCCTGCTCCCTGCCCGGAAGCATCCATTTAGGCCATACTTGGCACGATGAAGCCGACATTTACCCTGTTGTTGCTCCTGCTTTTAGGCGTCTCGGCCGCCCAGGCCGGCAACATCCCCTTTCAGGAAACACAGCCATTCGTGGAAAGTGGTCGCCATGACTGGGCCGTTGTGACTGCTCCGGCTGAGGTAGATGGAACAGTCTTCGATATCACGCCGCAATTGGCCGCGACGAACTACAAACTCGACAGCGGGATCGCCGGTCTGGTGATCGCACCGGATCGACCGATCGCGGCCGGCGCGCCAGGCTTGCGATTTGACGGCGACCGGCTTCAACTTCAGATCATCGCCCGGACGGGTGAAGAAGCGGAAGCCCGCCGCGCCGTCATCGCCCAAGGCGGGCAAGTGACCGGAGCTTTTCAAGATACACTACAAGTTTGGCTGCCGGTTGATCGCATCGGCGATCTCGCCGAACAGCGGTCTGTCCGGTACATTCGTCTTCCCGATCAGGCAGTTCTCGCCGACGAGGATAGCGTCTCGACTGTGAGTGAGGGGCTTGCGCTCTCGAACGCCCCAACCTGGCAGATGACGGGATACAATGGCCAGGATGTGCGTATCGCCATTATCGATGCCGGCTTTCAAAACTACACGGCGAAACTGGGCAGCGAACTACCAGTGGCCGTGACGGTCAAAAACTTTGTCGATGGCCAGTCAGACGGCGAGGTCGACGGGACGACCCGGCACGGCACGGCTTGCGCCGAGATCATTCATGACATGGCCCCGCAGGCGCAGCTTTTTCTGCTCAAGATTGCCACGGACATCGATCTCAGCGAAGCCGTCAATTACGCTATCGACCAGGGTGTCGACGTCATCTCGACCTCGCTGACATTTGTCAACGCCACACCCGGCGACGGAACCGGCAAGTTCGCTAACATGGCCCAGGTGGCCCGGAACGCCGGCATTCTATGGGTGACCGCCGCGGGCAATTACCGTGAAACCCATTGGGGCGGCTACTTCTCCGATCCCGATTTCGATGCCTTCCACAATTTCGCCTCGAATCAGGAAGTGAACTTCTTTGGTCCGGGCAACGGACAGGCCTATCTGATACCGGCCGGATACGCCATTCAAGCCTCGATTCGTTGGGATGATTGGGTAATGGTCAATCAGGACTTCACCCTCTACATCCTTCGCTATAATGGATCGACCTACGACATCATCGGTAGCAGCAACAATCCGCAATCCGGGCAGGGCGGGCAGCGGCCGACCGAACGAGTCTCGATCGTGACCTCCGGTAATGCCGCGGTCTATGGCGTGGCCATCAAGCGAAACAGCGGCGAACGCGCCGTATTCTTTAATTTGTTAACCCCCAATCGGGAGTTAGACAAACGAGTCGAGGTCCTAAGCCTGGGAAATCTAGCCGATGTTCCCGCCGTTTTGACCGTGTCGGCCGTCGGTTCGAGCGCTCCCTTTAGCCAGGAAATTTACAGCTCCGAAGGACCGACGAACGGGCCCGGCGGGGTCCCGGAGGGTGGGCAACGCAAACCGGATATCGCCGCTTTTGCCAATGTCACGACAACCAGTTACGGCGTTCGCGGCTTTAACGGTACTTCGGCAGCAACACCTCATGTAGCCGGAGCCGCAGCCCTCGCGCTCAGCGCCTATCCCAACAATAATCCCGCTCAGATTCAGGCTTTATTACAGGCGCGGGCGATCGACCAGGGCGTCGCCGGACCTGATGTGGAGTACGGTTATGGGCGGCTGCATCTTGGTCAGCCGCCGCAGCCGATCGTCTTCACAAACTTCGCCTTTACACCTTTTGTGACCGCGGGAATTCAGCCATAATTGATCCGATGAGTAACCGCATAACACCTAGAAGCGAGGGCAAGACCACCGCGCGCGGCCTCCTGCCGGACGGGGCCATCGTTTTTCTGTTGTTGCTGATACCACTGGCTTATGTTCTGACCTTAGCCCGAACAGTCGTTTTCGGTGACCCAACGGAATACACCTTTGTCGCTCATACCCTGGGGATCGCCCATCCGCCCGGATATGCTTTCTATACATTACTGGGCAAGCTATTCCAATCCATCATCCCAATCGGCGAAATCCCCTGGCGGATGCATCTACTGTCGGCGCTCGCGGCCACTGTGGCGGCTTTGTTTATCTTTGGGTCGGTGCGGTCCGCGGGGAAAGTGCTGTTTACCTGGCTCGCCAACACAGCCTCGTTGCGGTTCGATCCGGCTATCATGGCCGCCGTGTTCGCCGCGTTGACCTTTGCCCTGACTTCGAATGTGTGGCAACACGGCATACATGCCAACCCCCATATCGTCACCGCCGCTTTCCTCGTCGCCAATCTCTTCTTTCTAACGCGATGGGCTATTTCCACGCCCGCAGACCAGCGCTGGCTCTACGCCTTTGCCCTGAGTGCCGGCTTTGGCATAACTCACCATCCGCTCACAGTCATGAGTTTTCCCGCCTATGCTGCCTTCATCCTGCTGGTCCGTCCGGGTATCTGGCGGGAATGGCGAACGATATTGGGAATGCTTGGCTGGGGTCTGGTGGGGCTAACGGTGTGGCTCTACTTCCCCCTCCGCAGCCCCATGGAACCAGCATTTGGGCCATCGACGATGAACACTCTCGATGGTTTTCTCGACCACGTCCTGGCCCGCGGCCTGGCGGAAAGCCTGCCCTTCTTTGGTCCGGCTGATTTACCAGGCCGGGCGATCGTTTTTTGGACCTTGTTGCGGTTACAATTTTCGCTGCCGGTCATCCTGCTGGCCGTGCTCGGATTTGTTTGGTTATTGGCGGACCGGCAAAGACAAGTACCGGCCAATACACAACCTTCGCTTCCACCCTGGAAATTAGCCGTCTTGTATGGATTAGCCCTGGCCGGGAATTATGTGTTTGTGATGAGCCTGCGCGCCCAGGATGTAATGGCTTATCTGTTGGGGATGCTGGGAATCATCGCCATTCTTTCCGGAATAGGCCTGTACGGCCTGCTTGTTTTGGCTCACGCACGGCTACAACTTGGAACCTTGGCGCTGGTACTGCTATCGACCGCGCTCTTTTTACTCGGACCTGGCCTGCAACTAGCGCGATCGGCGCCGGCTATTAGCCTGCAAAGCTATACCGTGGCAGCGGATTACGTCTCCGCCGTTTCAGACCGTTTCGAAGGTTCGGGGGAAGGCGCGGTGCTGCTCAACGACTGGGAACATATGACCCCATTGTGGTACACCCAATTCGTGGAGGACTACCTCCCGGACGAAGCCGACGTACGGCCGATCCTGGTGTCAACCGCCCAACCCTGGCTGGAAAGCGTCTTCGCTACACTGCCCGGCGGGCCTGTCTATCTCAGCAACTACCGCCGCGAAATCGTCGATGCCGGCTTTCGTCTGCGTCCGGATGGACCCTTCTACCAGGTTGTCGAGCCGGGCGACACCACCTTCCCGAATGGGTTGACGCCCGTCGCTGAACAAGCCGGGGAAGTGGAGATCGTCGGCTATGACTTGCCGCAACGGGAAGCGGCTCCCGGTGACTACATCCCTCTTACTCTAGCGCTGCGCGCTCCCCAAGGAACTTCAGATTATTATGTCCCCATTGTTCGCGTCGGGGGCATAAGCTACCCGTTTACAACCGATAGCCACCTCACCTCACCCGATTGGCAGCCCGGCGAAGTGATCGTCGAGCGATTTGACTTCGCCCTGCCGCATGACCTGGCGGCGGGAAGCTATCCGGTCACAGTCGGTCTGAAAAACCTGTCCGCTAATCGCGAGACGGATCTGGCTCTGCCGCTAGGGGAACTGCGTGTTGCCGGCGGGGGTCTTTCGCCATCTGACGACCGGCTGCTGGCCAACTTTCGCCAGCGGGTGGGACTGGTGGGGGCGACGGCCCGACTGGGTTTGCAGCGACGGATCGCTGTCTGGAACGAACCGTTAATCGCTGAACCGGGTGATACAATCCACCTGCTACTGCAATGGCAAAGCCTGGCCAAGGCCGAAGAAAGCTATACTGTTTTCGTTCACCTAATCGACACGGATAACCGACCGTTGGTCGCTTTGGATTACACCCCCTTGGGCGGGTCAGCGCCCACCCACTTGTGGATCCCCAAGTGGTTGCCGGGCCAGCGCCTGCTCGATCCGTACCGGCTCGTACTACCGCCGGACCTGCCCTCGGGCACCTATTATATTGAGGTCGGGCTTTATGAAATGGTGAGCCAACGGCGATTGCATATGGCCGACCCGGCCGGAAGTCTGATTGGCGATCGACTCATCCTGGGTCCGGTCATTGTCAATTCTGAAGTTACAGCAAGTAGCGGATAGATGTCTACGGATCTTCAGTATCCACCCATTGCCCCACCACAAAAACGAGAGGAGTTCCACGCATGTCAAATTGGAGTAAACGCAAACGATTGGAAGCTGCCGCCGGCGGCGAAAAGGTCGATCGACTGCCGGTGGCGCTCTGGCGTCATTGGCCCGGCGATGATCAGGACGCCTCGGCATTGGCTGCGGCACACCTTAAATGGCAGGCGGATTATGATTGGGACTTGCTTAAGGTCGGCCCAGCCAGCAGTTACTCCGTCGTCGATTGGGGGGTTCGCGATCGCTGGGAAGGCCACATTGAAGGGACGCGCACATATACCTCTCTGCCCATCCATGAAGCCGGTGATTGGGCGAAACTGCAGCCCCTCGATCCTTCACGGGGGATGCTCCACGAACAAATCCAGGCTCTACGATTAATCGGGCAGGAAACGCGCGGTGAAGTGCCGTTCATCGCTACGATCTTCTCGCCGCTCTCGATGGCCAAGCACCTGGCCGGAAAGGAAACAGCCTTAAGCCATATGCGCCATTACCCCGATATTTTTCGTAGGGCGTTGGAGGTGATGACCGAGAGCATCCTCCGTTTCATCGATGCCGCCAGAGAAACAGGCATTGCCGGTATTTATTACGCCATCCAGCATGCCGCCTACCCGTTATTGAGCCGGGAAGAATACCTGACCTTCGGTCGCCCCTACGATTTGCGAATATTATCCGGCACGGCCGATCTGTGGTGCAATCTGGTTCATTTGCATGGCGAACAGGTTATGTTCAATATGGTCGCCGATTACCCGGTGCCCTTCCTGAATTGGCACGATCGCGATACCGGTATTTCCCTGGGCGATGGCCTTGCACAAACATCCGCCGCCGCCAGTGGTGGCGTCTCGCAGTGGACGATTCACCAGGAAGATCCGGCCGGGGTGTTGGCTGAAGTAGACGATGCGCGAACACAAACCGGCGACCGGCGATTGCTGCTCGGCACAGGTTGTGTCATCATGACTACAACACCGTTGCGTAATATTCGCGCATTACGTGAAGTTGTTGGGGCCTGATCCTTTCAACCGCCCCCAGCCAGTTCACGCCGGACCAGTTCATCCACCTCCCGGTCCAGAGCCAGGGCCAACGCCCTTTGCGCCTCTTCGCCGCCGATACGATGTAATGCCCACGCGGCATGGCCGCGTATTATGGATTCGGCGTCACTCAGTAGCCGTATCAATGCCGGTAACATCTCCGGGCTGCCCCAGTTGCCGGCCGCTACGCAGGCATTACGCACCATCCGGTTGCGTTTGATCCGGCCGATGGGACTGTTATCAAATCGGCGGCGGAAATGTTCCTCGTCCATTGCCAGTAAATCGATGAGCGGTGGGGCGCAGTCATTCCAGGTCACAGGTTGGAAAGCCGGTTCATCGATCGGTCTAGCAAACCGGTTGAACGGGCATACCTCCTGGCAGACATCGCAACCGTAAACCCAATTGCCCATGAGCGGGCGCAGGTCTGCGGGTATCCAGCCTTTGAGTTCGATAGTCAGGTAAGAGATACACCGGCGCGCGTCGAGCATGTACGGCTCCGGGAAGGCATTGGTCGGGCAGGCATCGAGGCAGCGACGGCAGCGACCGCAGGTCGGATTTTTTGGGTCTGTGGAAGAGGCGATCGAATCGTATTCAATTGGCAGGGTGGTCAGCAGTATACCCAGGAAGAACCAGGACCCGCGGCGCGGGTCAATGAGCATGGTATTCTTGCCCGTGAAGCCCAGCCCGGCCGTTTCACCGTGATCGCGCTCAAGAATGGCCCCCGTATCAACGTAAACCCGGCTGGCCACCTCAGTTCCGCCTGATCGGTCGCGCAGCCAACCGGCCAATGCATCCAGACGGGGTACCATCACCTCATGATAATCCACATTCCAGGCATAATTAGAGATGCGGCCGCGAGAGGGATCGGTGACGATTGCCGGCGGTGGGCTTCCGACAAAGTAATCCAGACCGACGACAATCACGGACCTGACGCCAGGCAGAACGCGGTTCAGGTCCTGACGTCGGGCTACGCGATCCGGTCGGGCCAAGTAAGACATTTCGCCGTGCATGCCCGCCGCGATCCAACGCATGTAGGCATCCAGGCGTCGTGCCGGCTCCGGGGGGGTGATTCCGAGGCGATTAAATCCTATCTTTTGCGCTTCATGAACGATTTCAGCCGCGAGTCCCGCATGTGTCGCTTTCATCTAGCCGCTATGATACCATCCGGGGCGAACGTTGACGCGTTTGCGCCATCCTATGATATAATTCGGCTTCCTGAAAGATAACCGCTAGGAACCGGAGGAAGGTGAAATGACTGAATCGCTTGTTGACATCCAGGTCGAAGATATGAAGCGTGTCGAATTGGTGACCATCACGGGTCGCATCGATAGCAGCAATGCCAGCCAATTCGATTCGGTTCTAAAAGAAGTATCCGAGCGAAAAAACAATGTCGTACTCGATATGAGCGGAGTCGAATACATAAGCAGCGCCGGTCTGCGAGCGATGGTTGCCCTGCTCCGCGAAACCAAGAAGAAAAAGGGCGATGTTCGTCTGGCGGATCCCTCTCCCCGTGTCGTCGAAGTTCTGGCTCTAGCCGGTTTGAACTCATTATTCCAGGTTTATGACAGCACAACAGCAGCCGTCGGCAGCTTCTAGCAACTGCAATAGGGTCACGGTTCAACACCTCCGGAAGGGAACACGTTTTGGCCAGTTCAGAATTCGCAAGCAGATAGCCCGATCATGCCTGACATTGACACTGTGAACGTTCTGACAGTCCCCGGACGTTACAAAGAGATTCGGCGCATCTGTGAATTCGTGGCGGATGGAGCGGCGCAGGCCGGTTTTGATGAGGACACGATCTTTCATCTTGAATTGTGTTGCGATGAGGCATCAACCAATATTATTGAACACGCATATGGCGAGGAAGGAATCGGGACCATCATCATTAGCTACGAAAAGGTCGATGACGCCTTCCGGATCGTCCTTCAAGATAACGGGCAAACCTTCGACCCCACTACCATCCCTCCCCCACCGGCTCTGGGCAGCGGCAATGAGTCGCCGGAAGAATTGACCAGCCAGTTGCGGATCGGCGGTCTCGGATGGCATTTTATTCGCAATCTAATGGACGAAGTGTCCTTCACCTCTGATCGGCAGGCAGGTAATAGACTTGTGATGGTCAAAAGGCTGGCGCCAAAGGATGTGCCATGAGCGTCTGGCATGAAAAACTCCCTCAAACCAATGCCTGGCTGGTCGGCGTCAATGGCCGCCTTGACCAAAGCCAGATTCCCGATCTCGAAGAAACGCTCAACAAGCTTCTCGAAGATGGCCAGTGCCACCTGCTGGTCGATATGACCCACACGACCTATATCAACAGTGGCGGGTTACGCTGTCTGGTCAGTGCCTGGCGTCGCGCAAAAGCCGATAACGGATCCATCGTCCTGTGCGGTCTGAACACCCGCCTGCAGGAGATATTCACAATGGTGGGGTTTGATAAAGTCTTCACAATCTTTGGCGATTGCGCCGGGGCAAAAGCGACGATCCGGCACGAGAAAAAACCCTAGTCGCGCCTGACCGGAACGGACTTCGTGCCTCCCCGGAAATTCAACGCCAGTCGGCTATGCCTATTTTTCTCTCCGATGAAAGCGGCCTTTTAACCCTGCTGCTAGTTATAGCCGCCCTGGCCGGTCTCATCACCACACTGGTCACCATCTTTTTTCGGCGACGGCGCTCGCGCATGCTATTAGTGGAGCGCGTCGCCGAATTAGAAGCGCTCAGCAATGCCGGACGCGCATTGCTGGCGACCGAGCTTGACCTCGAAGCATTGACTCGCCTGATCGCCGAACAGGCGGGGCAAGTGATCGACAATCACACTTTCCAGTTAGGCCTATTTAACGATGGGTTTTACGAAATCCTCTATTGGACGATTGACGGCGTCGAACAGCCGACCCCGCAGTCCTTTGCTTTGGAGCCGGAACGGTCGGGGCTGGACAAAGCCAACGGATTGGTTGGATGGGTGCGTGATACCCGGCAATCTCTGCTGGTTCGCGACTTCAACCGGGAGATGGATACCCTGCCGGCGCAACCAACATATGAGAGCGACACGCCTCCGCGCTCGGCGTTGTTCTTACCACTTATCAGCGGTGAAAGAACTATTGGCTTATTAGCCGCCCAAAGCCAGCAACCCAATCATTTTAGCGAGCAGGACTTGCGCCGGTTGACTATCTTGGCCAACCAAGCCGCGGCGGCCATTGCGAACGCCCAGCTCTTCACCCAGGAACGCATGAGGGCAGCACACCTGGAGCTTGTAACCCAGATCGCCCGCCAAGTCAACGCGGTAAATGAGCTTGACGAAATTCTTGAGCAGGTTGTGGTCTTGACCCGGCAAACATTCGGCTTTCACCCCGTGTCTGTGTTCGGCGTGCGACCCGAGAATAACGAGGTTGTGATTCAGTCCAGCACGGTCACCGAACTCAATCCACACCGTCGGGAGAATGATCCCGAAAAGACTGCGTCACCACCGATCACTTGGGCCGTACGTCTGCCCATTGGCCAGGGAATCGTTGGCTCGGCCGCCGCTTCCCGTCAGACCGTTGTTGCCAACTGCGCCTATGATGACGCCCGCTTTTTGCCCCACCTCGACCACTTGCCGCCTGAATTAAAACCACAAACACAAGCTGAGATCGCCATCCCCCTGATCGTCAATGAAGAATTGTTAGGCGTCCTGGATGTTCAAAGCCCAATGATTGGCGCGTTCGGCTCAACCGAACAAGTCGTGCTGGAAACCCTGGCAGCCGAAGCAGCGACCGCCATCTATAAAGCTCAGCAACTCTCTCGGGAACAAGAACAAGCCTGGATCACCACGGCGCAACTGCAGGTAGCCGAGACCATCAGCCGCCATGATGATTTGAGCGAGACGCTGACGGCCGTCGCCTTGCTGGCACCAATCCTTATCGGCGTTGACCTTTGTGGATTCCTGCTTTGGGATGAGGTCGCCGAAGCGTATTACGGCATAACCCTGGTCAATAACCTGGGGGATGAACAGGCATGGTTCAAAGAGATTCACCTGGCAATCGGCGACTGGGGGTCGCTGGATGCCGTCCATGTCGGCCAGGAGGTATTAACTACAACCATTATCCCCGACTGGTTACGCTCTTCGTCCAACCTGCTCTCGCCTGAAGTCGGCTGCTTGCAATTACATCCGTTGCTCAGTGCCCAGGCGCATCCCTTGGGTGTTATGTTTGCCGGCCTTGAAAAAGACGCAGCCTGTCCCGAATCATCCGGCCAGATCACAGCCTACAACCAGACACCGACCACAAGACAAGCGGAATTGTTGCGCAATATCGCCCGCCAAACCTCGCAAGCCATCGAAAGCGCCCATCTGCGGATTGCTCAACAAGAGGAAGCCTGGGTGAATACCGTTTTGCTGCAGGTCGCCGAAGCAGTCAATAGTCTGACGGATCTCAATGAAATCCTCGACACCATCGTGCGTCTGGTACCGATGCTGGTTGGCGTCGACTCAGTCTTTATTTTGGTCTGGGATGAGTCCCGCCAGCTCTTTCAAGCCGGACCCAGTCATGGCGTCAGCGCCATGGGGCGGGGTCTGGTGGAGACCCTCGAAATCGATCGCGATGAATTCTTATCGATGTCACCGCAATTGGCGGCTGATTTCAACTCGCCGCGCCTGCCCGGTTCAGCTTATTATCCGCTACGCGTACCAGTCTGGCTGGAAACTGTCCTGAACACATCCACGGCCTATAATTTTCCTCTGATCGCGCGCGGGCGGCTGGTAGGCGCCAAGATCGTTGGCCTACGTCGGGAGCGGCTGAGCCGTTCTCCCTTTACCTCCCGGCGAATCAGCATCCTAAACGGCATTGCCCAGCAGGCGGCGACAGCGGTCGTCAACAACCAGTTGTATCGCGAATCAGCCGACCGGGCGCGCATGCAACAGGAACTCGACGTCGCCCGGTCCATTCAAACCAGCTTTCTGCCAGATGGTAGCCCGGAAATCCCCGGCTGCTCGGTAGCCACGATGTGGCAGGCAGCGCGACAGGTCGGCGGCGATTTCTATGATTTCCTGCCCCTCGACGACGACAAATGGGGAATTGTGATCGCCGACGTGGCTGATAAAGGCGTACCGGCCGCCCTGTTTATGGCCCTCAGCCGGACGATTCTGCGCACAGTTGCTTTCAACCGTGAAGACCCGGCCCATGTGCTCATGCGCACTAACGAGATTATTGCCCGTGAAGCAAAATCCGACCTGTTTGTGACGGTCTTTTATGGTGTGTGGGACCCAGCCAGTGAGCGCTTGACCTATGCCAACGCCGGCCATAACCCGCCTATTCTCATGCAACCCAATGGCGCATTCCACACCCTCCAGGGCAATGGGGTCGCGTTGGGGATATTGCCCGATATCCAACTGAAAAGCTATGCTGTCACGCTGCATCCCGGCGAAACGGTTCTCTTGTATACTGACGGCATCACCGAAGCCCTGAACGAAGATTTCGACGAATTTGGTCTGGAACGGCTGCGGGTCGCCGCCCGAACCACGTCTCGAAAGCCGGCTACTGAAATCGTACGCCATATCGCCGATAGTATCGCTGATCACGCCGGAGAGACCCCACAATTTGACGACATGACGCTGATCGTCATCAAGCGCCAGGCAATGAAAAGCGGTTCCGCCCGCTAGGCCGCGAAACATCAGATGGGCCAACGCAGCAATCATTGTGTCGCGCCCGGTCGAATGGCCGACTATTGGATACGATTTGGCGTTTTCCTTCTGGTTGGTTTTTTGGTCTCGGCCTGCCGCGCAGAGGATTTCCCATCTTCTTTGTCCCTGGCAGATCCTGCCATACAGCCATCGACGCCTTTATCTGGCGAGGGAGAAATTGCGGTAACCCCGGCCACCCCAACAGCCGCGACTGTCCCGCCGACCTACGCCATATTGGGCACGCCCACTCTTGCACCTACCACGACACCTTTACCTACCTCCTTTTTCAGCGAAGACCTATCACCACCTTGTGGCCTGATTTTGCCCTCACTGCCCCGGGCACCATCAGAAACCCAATCGATCTTAACTCCCGATACCATCTCTCTAGAAAGGCTACGCGAAACAATGCCGGTTGTTGCCCGTCCAGCCTTGCAACGATTGATCGACGCGCCGGAGTCGGTCGGGCTGGCGATCTACCAAGTGGGTCGCGAAAATGAGGGCGTTATCTGGAATGCCGACTCGCCCATGCCACTTGCCTCGGTCGCCAAGCTGATCGTCCTCGTGGCTTATGTTGAAGCCGTGGCCAATGGTGAACTCGACCCGTTGGCAGCAGTTACTTTGGTCGAGTTGGAACAGTATTATCTCCCCAATTTTGATCTGGGCGCGCATCGTCGGGCGGTTCAGGAATTGCGGGAGGGCGGTCGCGTTTTTTCCGAGGAAGGAGCGGCGCCATACGTTCTCCTGGAAGATGTCGCCTGGATGATGGTTCGCCATAGCTCCAACGCCGCCAGCGACTACCTGCACCACCTGCTAGGCCAATCACGGATTGAGGAGACCGCGCTGGCGCTTGGTCTGGACCAGGCCAGTGGCCAGACCGCGCCCTGCACGTTCTTGGGGCAATTCTTAGTCATGGCCAATCACACCCGCGCCGCGGCCAACGACCGGGCATCTCTGGAAAGTTACCTGCAAGATGAGGCCGGGGCGGAGGTATATGGCCGGGATGTGGCTTTACTATTTGACGCCTACCGCGAGCAGGCGAGTTTTCGCCAGTCGGAGGTGACGTGGCGTTCCGAGGTTCGCCGTCCGACCATTGAAACACAACGCTTCTTCGCCGGCCGATTGGCACCGCAAGGCACCGCTCGCGCCTATGGCGAATTGATGGCCCGGCTGGCTCAAAATGGACTCAGCAATGCCGATAGTAGTTATCAGGCTCGCCGTTACCTCGAATGGCCGATGCGTTTCCCGGTGAACCAGGAATCCTTCAGTAATTTGGGGTATAAAAATGGCTCGCTGCCGGGGGTGTTGACGACTGCTTATTACGGTTATCGTCTGGGTGAATCAGCGCCCGTGGTGATCGCCATGTTCTACCGCGATCTGCCGCAACAGACATACCGGCGCTGGCGTTTTGATCTTCCACACGACGAACTGGCCCGATGGCTTTTAGCCGATCCGGAAGCGCTTCCGTTGCTTGCCGCCGCGCTGAACCAGGCAACACCTTGATCGGGCTTACCCTCAAAATGTGCGGGATCTATTAAATTCTGAAAGAAACAT
>Ga0114939_10002594_pt1 | contig 13281 bp, 9 predicted proteins | sample AshMeaCrysSpring_FD_87196 | JGI IMG/M metagenome (GOLD analysis project Ga0114939, IMG submission 87196) | Groundwater microbial communities from Big Spring, Nevada to study Microbial Dark Matter (Phase II) - Ash Meadows Crystal Spring | ecosystem: Environmental > Aquatic > Deep subsurface >... | reverse complement strand
GCAGATGGCGCTGCCGCAGCGGCATTCCATGCTCCAGTCGGCAGAGGTCCAGCCGGGCGGCACGGTGGTGGAATAGTCGAAACACAATTCCTCGCCCGGCAGGACGTCGCGCAGGGCGAACAATTCGCCGTCGCCGCGCACGCCGAGATTTGGATCGCAACTGTGGTTGAAGAGATTCGAAAGGGAATCGAGGACGAGAAAATGGTCTTCAGCGATGTGCAGCGGATCGTCGTTGCGCAACTGGCCTGATTCGACCAGTTGGGTGACGGTGTCATAATCGGTTCTTTCGCCGGCGAGCGTGAAAACGTGTTTGCCCTGCGCGATGCGGCAGTCAGCGAAAACACCCAACCCTTTTCCGTCCGTGTCTCGGATGGCGATGGGAACCTGTGGGCGGTTGGATAAGAACATCTTATTTCTCGGCTGTCTTACTGATCCGGATTCCTCGGCTTGATGACTCCCACGCAATTCGGCAGCCCGCAGCGGCATTTGAGGCGATAACTCGGATTGGTCATGATCGTCCCCATGTCGATGGACAATTCCTCGCCTTTGCGAATGGCCCGCAAGGTTCGATAATCCCACGCTTCGTCGATGAAGACATTCGGCGAGCAGGAGTGGTTGAGGTGCCACTGAATGGTGAGTTGATTGATGTTTTTTGGCGCATGCACGCCCTGTTTGCTTTGCCAGCAGAACATCCTCAGCCTTTGTTGAGTCACCGGGTCCAAGCGCTTGAAATCATCCCATGGGATCAGGACGCTTTCATCAAAATCACTGGCATGGGCGATGATGGCGTTTGCCGGAATGGGGCGAAGCGCGAACACCCCGACATGCTCCGGGATGATCTTGGATGGCTTCATCGCAAGACTGGCTTTTGGATATTGGTTGATGTCGAACTGATGGAGTTTGTTTTTCATGGTGATTTGATCAATTCCAGCACCCCCTCATTCACCAGCGTCCAGGCGGCGCAACTGAGGACGGAGCTGCCGGCGAAGATGGCGAGGTCGCGTTTTTCCAGCGGGCCGAAGCGGCCCTTGCGGAGGTAGGCGGTGGTGAGGAAGGAATCGGTGAGGCTGGAGAGGGCCACGAAGGCCAGCGGGCGCGAGCGCGGCAGGCGCAGCACGGCATGCAGGAACCGCGAGGGCAGGGCGGGCAGACGGTTTGCAAAGGTCCTGATGCGGGCTTGCAGGGTTTGCAGCACGCCGACGCCGAGCCAGTCGATGCCCATGCGCTGATAGACGTGGAGCACGCCGAAGTTGATGGCCACCGCGCCGGGCGACATCGCCACCGCGCCGGTCATGCCGTGATAGCCTTGGACGATGGGCCAGAGGGCGTAATCGTAAAGCTGGCCGAGGAAGATGTAGATGCCGTAGCCGGTGGCTACGGTGAGCGCGCGGCGCAGGCTGCCTGCGATGCACAGCTCCACAACGAGCAGGATGACCAGAACCAGCGCGAGTTTCATGGAAGGACGGAATGATCCTTCCAGGTGGACGGGGAGTTCGTAAGCTGGCAAAAGTCAGCCGCAACGGCCTTTGGCCTTCCCCGAAGAGTCAGCTTGGACATGCGCCGCTGCCTCCCCGGCCTTTCGGTCGGTTTGGCAGCAATGTTGCGGTCATTGCTAACCGCTTTTGCCAGAGGATTACGAAGTCCTCATCTGTTGGAACGGACGAGTTGAGTCAAGCGATGCGGAGTGGCCGGGGCAAGGCAAATGTCACGGCACTGTAGCGGCACTAATATCCGCTTAGCGCATAGCGGTTGACCGTAGGCGATCTGCGACCGGCGCTGGATTTTCGGGAGAAGAGGCGCTTCGCGGGAAAAGCGCGGGAGTCACAGCAAGAGGCTACATCCGGAGCGTGTGTTGTCCCGCTCTGCGGGATCGGAGAGTTCCGCATTTGCCGCCGGATCTCACTGGGATTTTCCGGTCCTACACTTTTACCTTTTTCGCGCTGCGAATGCATGGCAGTGTCCCTCGCGATGAATTCACGGCAAGTCACGCGCCAGATGGCTGATTGCCTCCGTGCTGCACTTGGCGCGGAGACTGTCTGGCTGTTTGGTTCACAAGCTCGTGGGGATGCTGATGCGGACAGTGATTATGACCTGCTCGCCGTGGTGCCAAGTTCTCCGCTCAACCGCTATCAACGGGCGGTCGCCGCCCGCCGGGCTCTCTCGGAATTCAACATGCCTATGGATATCGTGGTGCTGACCAAGGATGAATGGAATCGCGAATCCAAAGCACCTAGTTCGCTGGCCAGCACCGTGGCACGGGAGGGAATCGCAATGTGACATGAGTCCGGAATCCTATGATCTCGCACGGGTGTGGTTGGCGAAGGCTCGGTCTGATCTCGATACGGCGCGCATATTGATTACGGGAAACGATCCGCATCTGGATACCGGAAGCTATCATTGCCAGCAGGCGGCGGAAAAGGCCATCAAAGCATGGCTCACCGCGGCCGAGGTTCCTTTCATGAAAACCCATTCTCTGGAGGTGCTTGTCAATCTCTGCATTCCGTCCGCCCCCGGCATGGCCCGGTTTTTTGAACATGCCTTGGAACTCTCTCCCTTAGCGACGGAATACCGCTATCCGGGCGACGTGTTTGAGCCGACCACGGAGGAAGCGCATCGGGCCTTGCGGCTTGCGGTTGAAATCATGGATTGGATATCCAATCAATTCTCAAGCCTGCCACAGCCTTGAATCCGAACTTCTCATGAACCCCTTCCGCGAAGACCTCATCGCCCGATCGATGGCTGAGCCGTGCACCGTTGTCATCTTCGGCGCCACGGGCGATCTCACGCACCGCAAGCTCATCCCCGCGCTCTACAATCTCGCGGTGGACGGCGACCTGCCGACCGGCGTGAAAATCATCGGCTTCGCCCGCAGGGAGAAATCCGACGCCGAATTCCGCGCCGGGCTGGCCGGCATCTGCGGAAAGGTTTCCCGCTCGGGTCTTGACGAGCGCGTCTGGAATCCCTTCGTCGAGACGGTTTCCTATCACCAGTCGGAGTTCTCCGACCTCGCCGGTTACCGGCGGCTCGCGGAAAAACTCGACGCCATCGACACCGCGCGCGGCGGCATGGGCAACCGCCTGTTCTACATCGCCTCCGCGCCCGAGTTCTTCGATGAAATCCTCGTCAACCTGAAAAACGCCGGCCTCAACCAGGCTGGCGGCGGCTGCTGGTCGCGCGTGATCGTCGAGAAACCCTTCGGCACCGACCTCGCCACCGCCCGCCACCTCAACGAGGTGGTCAACGCGACTTTCGAGGAAAAGGACACCTACCGGATCGACCACTATCTCGGCAAGGAAACCGCGCAGAACCTGATGGTGCTGCGCTTCGCCAACGCCATCTTCGAACCGCTCTGGAACAGCCGATACATCAGCCACGTCCAGATCACCTGCTCGGAAAACCTGGGCATGGAAGGCGGCCGCGGCGGCTATTACGATGGCGCCGGAGCCCTGCGCGACATGGTGCAGAACCACCTGCTCCAGCTCCTCAGCCTGGTGGCCATGGAACCGCCCACCGATCTGACGGCCGATGGCGTGCGCGACGAGAAGGTGAAGGTCATCCGCTCGCTGCGCCAGTGGGACACGCCGGAAAAAGTCGCCGCCAACGTCGTGCGCGCCCAGTACACCGCCGGCCACGTCGATGGCAATCCGGTGCCGGGATACCGCGAGGAGGACCGCGTCAATCCACAGTCCGAAACGGAAGCCTACGTCGCCGTGCGGCTGCTCATCGACACCTGGCGCTGGAGCGGCGTGCCGTTCTACATCCGCATGGGCAAGCGGCTGCCGAAGAAATCCACCGAGATTTCCATCCACTTCAAGGACGCGCCCTGCGTGCTCTTCAACGCCACTTGCGGCGGTGTGCCCGGCGGCAACGTGCTGGTCATCCGCATCCAGCCGGACGAGGGCATTTCCCTGCGCATGGTTTCCAAGATCCCCGGCAACAGCCTGCGCCTGGAACCGGTGAAAATGGATTTCCACTACGCCACCAGCTTCGGCAAAACCAGCCCGGAAGCCTACGAGCGGCTGTTGTTAGACGCGATCGCCGGCGACGCCACCCTCTTTGCCCGCCGCGACGAGGTGGAGGAGGCGTGGAAATTCATCGACCACATCGAGCGCGCCTGGCACCGGGCGGAAAACCCGCCGCCGATGGCGGAATTCACCGCCGGTTCCTGGGGGCCGAAGGAAGCCGACGACCTGCTCGCCCGCGACGGCAACCAGTGGCGCAGGCTGTAGCGGGCTGGAACAACCGCGCGGCGGCCGACCGCTTGCAGAGTGCCCTGATCGTCCGCCGGTGCCGGTTTTGAGACTTGGAACTTCCCGCCGCGCGGCGTCTTCTGGGCGGGTGGAAACGATCCGGATCCGCGGCGCGAGGCAGCACAATCTGAGGAACATCGACGTCGATATTCCCCGCGGAAAACTCGTCGTCATCACCGGCCCCAGCGGTTCCGGGAAATCCTCGCTCGCGTTCCACACGCTCTACGCCGAGGGCCGGCGGCGCTACGTGGAATCGCTCTCGGTGTACGCGCGGCAGTTTCTCGACCAGTTGGAGAAACCGGACGTCGATTCCATCGAAGGCCTCAGCCCGGCCATCGCCATCGAACAGCGCGGCGGCGGCTTGAATCCGCGTTCGACGGTGGCCACGGCGACCGAGATCCATGACTACCTGCGCGTGCTGTGGGCCGCGGCGGGCGTGCCGCACGATCCTGAAACCGGCGGGCGGCTCCAGCGCATGGGCGCGGCGGACATCGTCGGCGCGCTGGCCGCGCTGGACGAGGGGACCAAGGTGATGCTGCTCGCGCCGGTGCCGGATGAGGAACTGCGGGAACCCGCGCGTTTGTTAGGCGATCTGCAGCGGCAGGGATACATCCGCGTGCGGATCGATGGCGCGGTGCTGGAAATCGAGGAGGCGGCGAAGTCCTGGCCGGACGCGCGGCCGGTGGTGGAGATCGTGGTGGACCGCTTTGTCATCAGGCCGGGCGTGGAATCCCGCATGGCGGACTCGGTGGAAACGGCGCTGCGGCTTTGCGGCGTGGAGGCGCGGGCTGCGCTTCAGGAGCCCGCTGCGGACGTCTGGCGGGATCTCGCATTCCAGACATCCTGGCGCAATCCGCACACGGGCTTCACCGTCGGCGAGCTTTCTCCGAAACACTTTTCATTCAACTCCCACCTCGGCGCCTGCGCCGCCTGTGAGGGCCTCGGCACCGAGATGTTCTGCGATCCGGATCTACTGACGGACGATCCGGCGGCCCCGCTGCTCAAGGGCGGCCTGCGCGGCTGGTGGCCGGAGAAATCCGCGCGCGGCGGCCAGTTCCAAAGCGAAACCCGCGCGCTGCTGCGCATGTTCGGACTGCCGGAAGACGCCTGTCTCCATGATCTGCCGGAAGCCGCGCGCGATCTCCTGTTTCACGGCGGCGTTCTGGAAACCGGCTGGAAAGTCGGCCGCGGGAAAACACCGCAGACCAAGACCCTCGAAGGTCTGGCCCGCGAGGCGCTGCGGCGTTTCCATGAGGCGAAAACCGAGTCCGCCCGCCGCCGCCTTTCGCGGGTGATGGCGCACCGCGCCTGTCATGTCTGCGGCGGCCTGCGGCTGAAGCCGGAGTGGCTGGCGGTGCGCATCGAGGGTGCCAAAGGCCGCTGGCTGGGCATTCAGGATTTTTGCGCGCTGGGCGTCTCCGAGGCGCTGCTTTGGCTGGATGGCTTGCGCACGGAGCCCGCCCGCGCGGAAGTCTGCGAACGCCTCGCGCGGGATGTCCGCACGAGGCTCGCGTTTCTCGAAGAAGTCGGCCTCGATTACCTGGCGCTCGACCGCGCGAGCGGCACGCTTTCCGGCGGCGAGGCCCAGCGCATCCGCCTTGCCACGCAGCTCGGCGCGGGCCTTTCCGGCGTGCTCTATGTGCTCGACGAACCGAGCATCGGCCTGCACGCGGTGGACACCGCCCGGCTGATCCGCGCGCTCATGCGGTTGCGGGATTCGGGAAACACGGTCGTCGTTGTGGAGCACGATGAGGAGATCATCCGCGCGGCGGACCATGTGATTGACATGGGGCCGGGCGCGGGATCCGCGGGAGGCAGGGTGCTGGCGGCCGGCGCGCCGGGGGAAATCGACTCGCCCACGGGTGAGTGGCTGCATGGGAAAACCGGCCATGGCGCTGGCAAGGCTCCGCCGCGTTTTTCCGAGGGCGCGCTGGTCATCCGCGGCGCGTGCGAGCACAACCTGCGGGATCTGGACGCCGCCATTCCGTTAGGCCGGCTGGTGTGCCTGGCGGGGCCGAGCGGCAGCGGGAAATCCACCCTCGCCGATGACATCCTGCGCCGCGCCCTCGTCCGCCATTTCCACGGCTCCGGTGAAGCGCCGGGAAAACACCAATGCATCGAGGGGCTCGAGCTCATCGGCAAATGCGTGGTGGCCGATCAATCGCCGATCGGCCGCAGCCCGCGCTCGAATCCCGCCACCTTCACCGGCGCGTTCGAGCTGATCCGCGGGCTCTTCACCATGCTGCCGCTCTCCAGGCAGCGCGGCTATGGCGCGGGGCGTTTCAGTTTCAACGCGGCGGGCGGGCGCTGCGAACGCTGCCAGGGCAACGGCCGCCTCAGGATCGAGATGCACTTCCTGCCGGATGCCTGGGTCACCTGTCCCGCGTGCGGCGGGCGGCGCTTCAACCGCGAGACGCTGGAGGTCACCTACAAGGGCAGGTCCATCGCCGCCGTGCTGGAACTCCAAGTCAGCGAGGCGCTCGCGTTTTTCCGGCCCGTTCCGAAGCTGCGCCACGTTCTCGCCATCCTCGAGGATCTCGGTCTCGGCTATCTGAAACTCGGCCAGCCGGCCAACACCCTTTCAGGCGGCGAGGCCCAGCGGCTCAAGCTCGCCGTCGAACTCGCGCGCCCGCAGGCCCCGCACACGCTCTACCTTTTCGACGAGCCCACCACCGGCCTGCACTTCGGCGATGTCGAGCGGCTGTTGGGCGCGTTGTTCCGCCTGCGCGACGCCGGCCACAGCGTGCTCGTGGTGGAGCATCACCTCGATGTCATCGCCGCCGCGGACTGGGTGATCGAACTCGGCCCCGGCGGCGGCGGACAAGGCGGGAGACTCGTCGCGGAAGGTACGCCGGCCGCGCTCCGGGAAAACCCGGACTCGCCCACGGGAAAAGCGCTGCGCGGGCGGTGAGCCCGCCGCCCGGTGTTCAGGATTCGGATGTCCGCGCCACGATCCGCTCCATGGCGGGCATGTTGGCCTCCAGCGCCCGGACCAGGGCGAACTGGCCGCGGCAGCGGTCGAGGTTGTGGCCCGTGCGGCTGGTTTTGAAATACACGTCGCCGTCGAGGTGGTCGGTTAGAAAGCGGATGCCGACTTCCAGCGTCATCAGCTTGCCGGAAAAGGCCAGGTGTTCCCGCTCCGCCGCGTTGAGGAAGGTGGCGCTGGAAAGATAGCCGCGGGCGAGCGCCTCGAAGCGGTCCAGCCGGATGCCGGCGCGGGCCGCATCGTCCTCGCGGGTGGCGGTCGCGGCGGTGCGGACCATGTCGCCGAAGTCATACAACACCGAGCCGGGCATGGTGGTGTCCAGATCGATCACGCAGACGCCCTCGGCGGTGGCGTCGTCCAGCAGCACGTTGCCGAGCTTGGTGTCGTTGTGGGTGACGCGTTCCGGGATGATGCCCGCTGCGATCAGATCGGTGACGCGCGGACAGTCCGCGGCGCGCGCGCGGGCGAATTCGATCTCCGCGGCGCAACCCGCGGCGCGGCCCGCGCTGTCCCGCGCGATGGCGGCTTCCAGCGCCATGAGGCGTTTGGGCGTGTGGTGGAAATCCGGGATGGTCTCGTGCAGCCGCGCGCCGCCGAGGGTGGCGGCGAGTTTCTGGAATTCCCCGAAGGCGCGCGCCGCCTGCCAGGCCTGTTCGTTGGTTTGGATCGCGTCATGTCCGCTGGCACCCTCGATGAATGGATACACGCGCCAGAAATTGCCGTCCGCGTCCAAGGCGCATGCCTCGCCATCGACTGACGGGATGCAGGTGAGGGTGCGGCGGTGGGCCTCGGGGTTGCCCTGCGCCTTGAGGGTGGCCAGCGCGTGCCGCGTGACGCGCTGGATGTTTTCCATCACCTGGCGCGGCTGCTTGAAAACGTGATGGTTGATCCGCTGGACGATGTAGCGCACGCGCCGCCCGGCCTGATCGAATGTCGCGCAATAGGTGTCATTGATGTGGCCCGAGCCGTGTGGCCGCGCCTCGACGAAGTCGGCGCGCATGTCGAAGCGCGCGGTGATGGCGCGGATGTCGTGAACGGCCGGCACGCGTGGATCAGGCGAGTGTTTCGGGATACGCGCCGGCGGCGATGAGGCTGCGGATGGATTCCACCACGAAAGGCTTGTCCGCCGGATAGGTGACGCCGAACCAGGAGCCGGTGGTGCGCAACACCCGGCACTGCGCGTGGCCGCCGTGGATCAACTGGTCCACCACCGTCGGGATGTAGCACTCGGATTTCAGATGGCTGCCGGATTCCAACAGGAAACGCGTGAATCCCGCCTCAAGCTGCGGGAAAAACTCCGGGCTGAAGGCCCAGAAATTCATCGAGACCAGCGAGCCGGGCGGCACGATGTGGCGCTTGCCGTCCAGCGCGTTGCCGCGGACGTGGCCGTCGCCCTCGCGTTCGATGTCGAGGTATTCCTCCACGTTGGTGAGCATGCCGTGCCCGTCGATTCCGCAGATGCCGCGATTGACGTGGCCGTGGTCGGAGAGCGTGTTTTCCAGCGGGTAGCCAACCATCGCCATCGCTCCGCCGTCATCCGGCGGCAGGCTGTCGAAAAACGCCGCGGCGCGCAGATAGGCGTCCTGGCCGTAGAAGTCATCGGCGTTGATCACGGCGAAGTGGCCGCGCACGGCATGGCGGGCGGCGCGCACGGCGTGGGCGGTGCCCCAGGGTTTTTCGCGGCCCTCCGGCACGCTGAAGCCGGCGGGCAGGTCATCCAGCCGCTGGAACGCGTAATCCACGTCAATGCGGTCTGCGAAACGCGCGCCGATCCCCTCCCGAAACGCGTCCGCGAAATCCTCGCGAATGATGAAGACCACCCGCCCGAAACCGGCGCGGATGGCGTCATACACCGAGTAGTCCAGCACGGTTTCGCCGTTGGGACCCATCGGATCGATTTGTTTGAGGCCGCCGTAACGGCTGCCCATTCCGGCCGCGAGAACAAGGAGTGTGGGTTTCATCGAGTCTTCGCCGCAGCCATGCCAATTCCCGCGCCGTCTGACAACCCCGGAGATTTCCGCCGGGCGGCAGGGTCCCTACATCAGGAAGAGCGCATGGCAAGATCCGGGTTGAAGAGGTGTTTTCACCGACAAGACGCCAAGTTCGCCAAGTCAAACAAAGGCAAATCTCATTATGGGAGAATGGGCACCCCGCCCGGTGATTCCGGGCGCGATTCCCGCCACCGGAACCAAATTCTCCAAGCGGTGGAAAAAATGCTTTGTAACTACGGAAGGCCGGTTCTAGCTTCCCGCCAGTATCCCGCCGTCACGGCAGAAAACCTCCGCTCTCTCCATGAAACCCGCTCTTCCCAGTCATCCGGCGTCCCGCCGCTCCGCCGCCCCGCGCGGCATGATCCTGGTGGTCATCACCCTCTCGCTGGTGGTCCTGCTCACCTTCATCATCGTCGGCTTCTTCGCCGCCACCACCGTCAACCGCACCGTCGAAAACGCCAGCTCCAGCTCCGTCAGCGCACGCATCCTCGCCGAGGGAGCCGTCGGCGCCATCCAGGGCGAATTCATCAACGAAATCATCGCCCGCTCGGACAACAAAACCGTCGGCAGCCTGACCTTTTACTCCCCGAAAACCAACGCGGACATGGTGCCCCAGCGCCAGATTCCCAATCTCATCGGCACGACCGATCCGAATTTCCTCAATCTCATCAAGCAAAGCGGCCGGCCCTTTTTCACCGGAGGCACCCCGGCCATTTTTAAGGACGCCTCCAACAACAGCACGGCCAACGCCAGCGCCGACGGCCGGAAAATCAACCCGTCCCGCTGGAACGCCCCCATGCTCACCGGTGGCAATTTCACCGCCGCCACGGCTCCCAACTGGATCTTCGTCACCCCCGACGGCTACTCGGCCACCGCCACCGCCGGCGAAACCGTTCTCGGCCGCTTCGCCTTCAATATCTACGACATCGGCGGCCTGCTCGACATCAACGCCGCAGGATACGCCCCGAGAGACGCCACGACCAATCCGCCGGACGAAATGCCGTTCAAGGGAGAAGCCACATGGGCAGATCTCACCGCCCTGCCGGGCATCAACCCCGCCGCATACGATGTGAAGGCATCCTGGCCGCCGAAATGGCGCGTTGCCGACGACTGGACCGTCTTTGCCGGCAACAAGCTGCCCTTCTACCAGCGCAGCGGCTGGCTCACGCCATTCTCAAACTCCGGCGGCACCGGCTCCGACCGCATGTTCGCCTCCCGCCAGGATCTCATCCGCTACGCCAAGGCCAATCCCGACACCTTCACCCCCAACAGTGGTCTGATCCCCGCCCTCCAATCCCTCACCACCTTCAGCCGCACCCCGGCCGCCCCTTCCCTGCCCTTCATCGACGCCACCACGCTCGGCTTCCCAAGTTCCGGCAACTTCTCCGCCGCTTACGCCAGCGGCGGAAACTTCACCGGCTACCGCGATGACGGCACCACCTACGCCTACCCGGTCAAAGCCGGCACGCCCGTCCTCCACAAGAAGTTCTCCCTCAGCAAACTCGGCCGCGAAACCGCGCCCGACACCTACTCCTACTGGCTCACCCCCACCGGACCGGGGGCGGGGATCTCGGCTGCCGCCATCAAGGCCGTCTTCGGGCTGGAGTGGGATGCACCCAACGAGCGGTGGGAATACACTTCGCCGGACGACAGCTCCCCCGCCACAGAAATCAAAACCCTGGAGCAAGTCGCCCCCCTCGGCCGTGCCCCCGACTTCTTCGAAATCCTCAAAGCCGGCATCAACCCCGATTCCCTCGGCGGCAGGCAGACGCAGGATGGAGCAAGCAAGCTCACCGCCTCGGAACGAGTTCGGCAAGAGAGCCGCGACCTCCACATCCTCCGCATCGGCGCGAGCATGATCGACCAGGCCGACAACGACAACTACCCCACCCGCATCGCATTCGAACTCGGCGGATCGGAAATCGAGGCCGCCGGGGTCGAGGACTTGCCGTATTTGTTTGGTGTGCTTTTCCAAAATGCCTACTCGCGCCGGATGGTTGATGTCGACTCCGATCCAGATGCGATCAGCAGCAACGGGACAATCACCAGTGCCACCCACACCGGCTGGCGGTTTCGGGATGTGGGCGCTTATGCTGTTCCGGTGTTGTTCAATCCGCACCGGCAAGGGGGCAATGCCACGTCTGCCGTCAGTATCCGCGCCGAGATGCTCGGCGGGACATTGATCGACCTGTCTGCTTCTTCCAGAGCCCCCGGTGTTCTTCCCTTCCTTGACGGGCTCGGCAGCTATGGTGGCAGCATCACTCTTAGTTCAGGGGGGACTGTCGCCCCGACGCTTGCCCTCGACGAGTTTCGGAGCGTGCCCAAGACCCTCAACGGCAGCCGCAATAATATTGCCACGAGTGGATTCGCCCTGTTTGACTTGGCCCCCCATGTCACCGGCACGTTTCCAGCAGGATTGGAAAGTTCAGACCAGAGTGCGGGAAAGACGTTTTTTGTTGGTAATGGGACTAATACAGAATCAAATTTGAAAAATTATTTGCACAACGTGGTTTCGATCCAGTTGGCCGACCTTCGTCTCGCTCTTTCCTACAGGGCACCCAACGGGAGTTACCGCATTTATGATGCACTCGGAGGAACAGGGGGGGGCGGCTGGGGAACAAACACGGATTGGCTTTGTTTTGGCTTTAATACGGTTTACCAAATTTACACCGACGATCCCGACGATGGGATCATAGATTCCCCGAACTACACCAGCCCCGGGGCACTTCAAAACGTCTCGATGGTGCTCATGAAGTTCGATCCCCGATCGAGCCGGTATGGTCTTATCTACCCCAGACGGGACGGGAACGAATTGAGCCCATCTCCCAAACCCTCCTCAGCTTACGGTGTCGGAAATTATGACGGCAGCGGTGTGGCTGCCGATGGCGAGCTGCTCTTGGGTTCATCAGGTGCCAATGAACTTTACACCTACCGCGTCACGGATCCACTCCCGGGCAGCACGCTCCGCGCGGGTTCGCCGTTGGCACCGTCCGGCCTGAATCTTCCCCCGGTCGATCCGTATTACAGCACATCGGTATTCCACTACCGGCCATCGGTCATGGCAGCCGGCGGGACAAGCTGGGGCTCGGGAGCATTTCTCGAGAACATCCCGGACCGGCCCCAAGACAGCAGCCTCAAATTCCGCGCGAATGATGGCTTTTTCACAGGTAACACAACTCAGAATTTCTTGAGAGGCAGCCCTCTCACACGAGCATCAGTCAATGATTTCGTGGGCCGTCCCATGGTCCTCCAGCGCCCGTTCCGCAACGTGGCCGAGCTGGGGCATGTCTTCCGCGACCAACCGTGGAAATCGGTGAACCTATTCCACGAATCGAGCGCCGATCTCGCGCTGCCGGACCTCTTCCAGCTCTCCGAGGTTGAGCCTGCGGTTGTGGCGGGGAAAGTGAATTTGAATTCGGCCACTTCGCCGGCCCTCAAAGCAGTCTTCCGGGGTGCGGGGAAGTGGTTGACAGCGAACGCTAAAGCTTTTGGAAACTCCACGAGCAGCGCCCAAGGGGATGCCCTCGCAACCTCGGCGAGCGGGACGATTACGGGCAACTCGTCGCTTCATATTTCCCAAGCCCTTTCAAAGGTCCTGCCGGCGGGGAACGAGACGATCACGAGCAATCTCGGCACGGTAAAAGCGGAGCGCGAAGCCTTCGCCCGCTCCGTGGCCGGAATGACCCAAACCCGCACATGGAACCTGATGATCGACGTGATCGCCCAAGCGGGACGAAACACCGGAGGTGGCAATTTCAACGTCCAAGGTGAATCGCGCTACTGGGTGCATCTCGCCCTCGACCGCTTCACCGGGGAAGTCGTGGACATTCAATGGGAAGCAGTCAATGAGTGATCCCCTCCACAGGGAGCATGGCCCACCGGGGATTGGAGTTGCCAGCGGGCTGTCACAGCACGAACAGTTTCCCCCATCCACCCCTGTGGATGGGTCCGTCTCCAGGCCTTCCCGTGTGTTCTTCCAAAACCTCGACAATTCAACCGACCAAGCCAATCCGGCGAAACCCCGGATCTTGCAAACTTTTCCCGCTTTTTTCCG